>Ga0114129_10010462_pt1 | contig 13233 bp, 7 predicted proteins | sample RhiMetdeltSRZDD1_FD_80071 | JGI IMG/M metagenome (GOLD analysis project Ga0114129, IMG submission 80071) | Populus rhizosphere microbial communities from Tennessee, USA - Rhizosphere MetaG P. deltoides SRZDD1 (version 2) (version 2) | ecosystem: Host-associated > Plants > Roots > Rhizosphere >...
CATCGACACCAGGATCGAGAACGCCATCGTCCAGCCGAACGGGTTGATGAACCGTTTGGCGTAGCCGTTCATGAACGCGATCGGGAGGAAGATCACGACGAGCGAGAGCGTCGTCGCCATGACCGCCAACGCCACTTCGCGAGTGCCTTGGATTGCGGCCTCGAACGGCGTGACGTTCTTCTCTTCGATGTAGCGGAAGATGTTTTCGAGCACGACGATCGCGTCGTCGATGACGATGCCGACAGCGAGCGTGATGCCCAGCAGGGTCATGTTGTTCAGCGTGAAGCCCATCACGCGCATCAGCGTGAAGGACGCAATGATCGACGCGGGAATCGCGAGCGAGGCGATGATGACGGCGCGGATGTTCCTGATGAAGATCATCACGACGATGGCCGCAAAGATGCTGCCGAAAATCAAGTGCTCTTCGAGCGACGCCACCGACGCATAGATGAACTTGGAGTCGTCGCGGACGACCGTCAGCGTGACCGACTTGGGAAGCGTCCGCTCGATCGTCTGGAGCCGCGCGCGAACGCCCTCGATGACGGCGACCGTGTTCTCGCCCATCGCGCGCCGGATGTCGAGCAGCACCGCTGGCTTATCGCCGTGCCAGACCGACGACGTGGGCCGCTCGGAGGTGTCTTCGGCATAGCCGAGATCCGACACACGGATCGGCGTGCCGTTCTTCGTGGCGACGACGATGTTGTTGAAGTCCTCGGTCGCGTCGATGCGACCCATCGTGCGCAGCAGCAGCTGCCCTTTGCCCTGTTCGACGGCACCGCCCGGAATCTCAACGTTCTCTGCAATCACGGCGTCGCGCACCTGGGTGATCGACAGCCCGTACGAATTGAGCTTCTGGATATCGACGACGATGTGGATTTCGCGCGCGCGGCTGCCGGCGATCGTCACCTGCCCGACGCCGTTGACCGTCTGGATGGAACGCGAGATCTGCTTGTCAGCCAGCTCGGTGAGCGTGCGCAGGCTCATCGTCCCGGACGACACCATCAGCGACATCACAGGGTCGGCGTCCGGATCCACCTTGGTGATCACGGGCGGCAGTAATTCGGGCGGCACGCTCTTGATCGCGGCGGCAACCTTTTCGCGCACGTCGTTGACGGCCTCGTTCAGGTCGCGCTCGAGGACGAACCGGACGGTGACGTTGGCCTTGCCCTCGCTGATGCGCGCCGAGATCTCGTCGATGCCTGAGACGCCGCTGATGGCCTGCTCCATCGGCTCGATGACCGATGACGACATCTCGTCGGGGCTGGCGCCGGGCAGCGACAGGGTGACGTTGACGGTCGCCGGGTCGGCGCGCGGGAAGAGATCGACGCCCAGGTCGCGGAACGAGAAGATCCCGAGCACGACGAGCGACATGACGAGCATCGTCGCGAAGACCGGCCGTCGGACGCAGAGTTCAGACAACATGAGCCTTCAGCCCTCAGTTCTCAGCTAGCCCCGACCCCCGGAAACTGTCCTCGTCGAAACAGTGCCGGCGGCAGGACAGCCACGAAAGCACGAAAACACGAAGAATCCAAAAAGGTTTCGTGATTTCGCGTTTCCGTGGCGGCCCCGAACCGGTCCTGATTCAGCGTGGACGCGCCACTGGCCCCGACGGGGATGCAGCTAGCCCCTAGCCCCTACTGGACGCTCACCTTGGCGACGCTCACCTTGGCCCCGTCCACGAGTTTCTCTACGTCGGACACCGCGACTTTTTCGCCGGCCTTGACGCCGCTCAGGATCTCGATCCGATCGCCCACTCGATCGCCGACCTTCAGTTCGCGCACGTTGAGCTTGTCGTTGTCGACCACGAACACGCGATTGACGCCGTAGCGGTACTGCAATGCGTCGTACGGCAGCGTCAGCACCTGATCTTCCTTGCCGCTTTCGACGTGGACGCGCGCGAAGGTGCCTGGCTTCAACACGGCGTCTCTGTTGGGCACGAGCGCCTCGAACGGAAACGCGCGGGTCGCGGTGTTCACGGCCGGACTGATGCGCGAGACCTTGCCCTCGAACATCCTCGTCGGATAGGCGTCGACGTGGAGCTCAACCGCCTGGCCGTCTCTGATCCACGGCGCCATCTTCTCGGGAATCTCCGCGATGACCTTCAGCGGATCGACGCGGACGACGGCGATGACCGGCATCTGCGCCTTGACCAGCTCGCCGAGGTTGACGAGGCGCTTCTCGATGTAGCCGTCGAACGGCGCGCGAATTTGAGTGTCGCGGAACTGCCGATCCGCCAGTTTCATGGTCGCTTCCGACGCCTGAATGCTCGCGCGGAGGTTCTTGGCCGTCTGGAGCGACGCATCGTAACTCGCGCGCTTCGACTGCAACGCCGTCTCCGCGTCGTCGAGCGTTTGACGCGGCACCAGGGTCCGCTTGAAGAGCTCGTTGGCGCGCTCGTACGACTGCTTCGCCTGTTGGAGGTCCGCGCTGGCTTTCTGAACGTCGGGAGTCTTCTCGATATCCGGCAGGTGCTGCGGGTCGGTCGCCCCATACTGTGCGAGCGCGCGGGCCAGCGCGGCCTTCTGCTGATCGAAGACGTATTGCTGTTTCTCGTTGTCCAGCTGGATGAGGGCTTGTCCGGCCGTCACGCGATCGCCGAGATCCGCGAGGATCCGACTGACCTTGCCCTCGGTTTCCGACGACACCGTCACCTGATCGACCGCGGCGAGTGTCCCGACGACTTCGACAGCGCGGCGGACCGTTTCCTGGCGGACCTCTTCAGCCTTGATTGACTTGGCCGCGGCGTCGCGCCCTCGCGCCTGCGCCGTTTCGGTTTTCGAGCACCCCGCCGCCGCCCACGCCAGACACACCATTCCCAGAGTAGAAAGGGTTCGACTCACAGTCTGCCGATTATACGATCGCGGGCGCGAGCGGCCCTGCGTGTAACCGATTGTCTCGATAGGGGTTTCGTCAGTACGTGGCGCAGGGCTTAGCCCTGCGATCGCTTCGTGGCGCGTGGCTTCAGCCCTGCGATGTTGGTCGTGTGGCGCGGGGCTTCAGCCCTGCGATGTTGGTCATGTGGCGCGGGGCTTCAGCCCTGCGATGTTGGTCATGTGGCGCAGGGCTTCAGCCCTGTGACGTTGGTCATGTGGCGCAGGGTTTCAGCCCTGCGATGTTGGTCGTGTGGCGCACGGCTTCAGCCCTGCGATGTTGGTCATGTGTCGCAGGGCTTCAGCCCTGTGATGTTGGTCATGTGGCGCAGGGCTTCAGCCCTGCGACGTTGGTCATGTGGCGCAGGGCTTCAGCCCTGCGATCTCCGCAGGTGTGTAGTTTGCACTTGACTCTTCATGCACCTGCGCCGTCCCGGCCGGCTGCCGAACGTCTCCTATGTCGGCATCCAACGTTATTTTCTGACGTTATGCACGGCGGAGCGAAAGACCTGGTTCACGAATCCAGCGATCGTCGAACCCGTGCTGTCGCAACTATTGCAATTCGCGAGCGATCATCGGTTTGCAATACCTGCGTACGTCTTTATGCCCGATCACTTGCATCTGTTGGCGGAGGGCACGTCGTTGACATCGAATCTCGAGCGGTTCGTGGGCACATTCAAACAACGAACCGGCTTTTGGTTCTCTCGGGAGCACAAGGTCCGACTTTGGCAGGACGGGTACTACGATCGGATTTTGAGGAACGACGAGGCGACTCTCACCGTTGTTCGGTACATCCTCGAGAATCCCGTGAGGGCGAAGTTTGCCGACTCGATTCTGACCTATCCGTATCTGGGTTCGGATCAGTACGCACTCGCGGATCTTGTGGATGCGGTCTCGCAGGGCTAAAGCCCTGCGCCACGATCGGACATCATCAGTGGCGAAGCGATCGTTCGTGGCGCAGCCCTTTAGGGCTGCGATCAGACATCATCAGGCCCTTTCAAGGCTGTGACTCTCCATTTACAACTCGAGGCGGCGCAGGCGCAATGCGTTGACAATCACCGACAGCGAGCTCAGCGTCATTGCCGCACTCGCCCAGACCGGACTGATCAGAAGGCCGGAAAGCGGATACAGGGCGCCGGCCGCGATTGGCACGCCAAGCGTGTTGTAGACGAACGCGAGGAACAGGTTCTGTCGAATGTTCGCGACGGTCGCACGCGACAGGCGGCGCGCGCGCACGATGCCGCGCAGATCGGCCCTGACCAGAGTCACACCCGCGCTCTCGATCGCGATGTCAGTGCCGGAACCCATCGCGATGCCGACGTCGGCTTGCGTGAGCGCCGGCGCGTCATTGATCCCGTCGCCCGCCATCGCGACGACCCGGCCGGCGCGCTGCAGCTCCACGATGACGGCGCGTTTGTCGGCCGGCAGCACCTCCGCGCGGACATCGTCGATGCCAAGCGGGCGGGCGATGGCCGTCGCGGTCGCGCGCTGATCGCCGGTGAGCATCACAATCGCTAGCCCCTCGCGTCGCAGCTCGTCGAGTGCCGGCCGGGTCGACGGGCGGATGGCGTCCGCAATCGCCAACACCCCCGCCGCCTGTCCGTCGACTTCCACCACGACGATCGTTTCGCCGGCGGCGCGCCGTTCGTCGAGGCGCGCGAAATCGGTGCCATCGGCGACAGCTTGCCACGCCGAAGCTCGCGAGTCTCCGTCCGAGCGAAGGCGGGAGGTCCCTGGCGGGCCCGCCGCGCCGAAGCTCGCGGGGGTCGAGGCGAGCGAAGGCGGGGACGGAGGTCCCTGCCGGGGACGGAAGTCGCCTTTGCCGACGACGACCTGTCGGCCGCCGACGCGCGCGCCGACTCCGTGACCCGCTTCCACGGTAAACGCGTCGGCAGACGGGATGCTGATCTGTCTGGCCTCCGCGGCACGGACGATCGCGGCGCCGAGCGGATGCGCGCTGCCACGCTCGACTGCCGCCGCGAGCTTCAGCACATCGTCCTCGGCCCATCCGCGAGCGGCCGCCAGCGCAGTCACCTGCGGACGCCCTTCGGTGAGCGTGCCGGTCTTGTCCAGGACCAGCGTGTCGACGCGCGCGAGACGCTCGAGCGCCTCGGCGTCCCTGATGAGGACGCCGGCCTTCGCGCCGCGGCCGGTCCCAACCATGATGGCCATCGGCGTCGCCAGACCCAGCGCGCACGGGCACGCGATGATCAGCACGGCCACCGCGTTCACGATGCCGTGGGCGACGCGCGGGGGCGGGCCGACGAACGCCCACGCCAGGAAGGTGAGCAGGGCCGCAGCCACAACTGCCGGCACGAAAAACGCCGCCACGCGATCCGCGAGCCGCTGAATCGGCGCACGCGAACGCTGCGCGTCGCCGACCATCCGCACGATCTGGGCGAGCAACGTGTCGCGTCCGACGCGATCCGCCCGCATCGTAAAACTGCTGCTGACCGCGATCGTGGCGCCGATGACACGATCGCCCGTCGCCTTGTCCACCGGCATCGACTCGCCGGTGACCATGGACTCGTCGACCGCCGCCGCTCCGTCGACGATGACGCCATCCACGGGCACTTTCTCGCCGGGCCGCACCCGCAGGACATCGCCGGGGCGGACCTCGTCGAGCAGGACATCTTCCTCGCCGCCGTTTCGCACGCGCCGCGCAGTCTTGGGCGCGAGGCCCAGGAGTTGCCGGATCGCGGCACCCGTTTGATGACGGGCGCGAAGCTCCAGTACCTGGCCGAGCAGCACCAGCACGACGATCACCACGGCCGTATCGAAGTACGTGTCCATCCCGCCCATAAGGACAATCGCCGCGCTGAAGGCGTAGGCGGCGCCGACACCGATGCCGATCAGCGTGAACATGTTCGGGCTGACATTGACAATCGAGTACCACATGCGATGAAAGAACGGCCGGCCGCACCAGAACACGACCGGAGTCGCCAGCGCGAGGCTTACCCAGTTCACCGCGGTCATCCCGATGCGGTGGCTCAACACCCCGCCGCTCATCATGTCCCCCATCGTCAACAGGAAGACCGGCGCGCCAAGCAGGACGCCAATCCAGAATCGACGCGACATGTCCACGAGCTCGGGGTTCGGCGCGTCGGAGAGATCGGGGATTCGAGGTTCCAGCGCCATGCCGCACTTCGGGCAGGGACCTGGACCATCCGAGATGACCTCGGGGTCCATCGGGCATACCCATTCGGTGGGGACTGGAGACTGGGGACTGGGGACTGGGGACTGTTTCTTGAGTCCACCGATCGTGAGCACCTGCGGGGCATGCATCGGCTCGCGCGTGCCCGACAGATACTTCTGCGGCTCCGCGGCAAATTTCGCGGCGCAGCTCTTCGAGCAAAAGTAGTAGGTCGTACCGTTGTGGCTTACGGTGCCCGCCGCGCGCTCGGGATTGACGGTCATCCCGCAGACGGGATCGAGGGCCATGTCGGTCAGCGCTCCGAGAACAGTTGCGCCGCGGTCGTGAACTTCGGCTCGATGTCCACCGGAACGTCGACGAGTTTGTCGAGCGCTCTCTGCACCGGCGGCCGCACTATGCCGAGCCGATCGCCGAGCGCCTTGGCCTTCGCGTAGTCGCCTTCCGCCTGGATCATCATGATCTCCCGCGTGAGGCCCATGACCCCTTCCTTCACGCGGTCCGGGTTCACCCTGAAGGTCCCGTCGCTGTTGACCTCGAACCCGCGCTGGTCGAGCAGGTAATTGAGCTGGATGGCGATGCCCTTCCCGTGCGCCTCGGTGACGCCGAAGCGGATCGATCGGAACGCCGACGCCAGGAACGTCGTGTAGAGCGAGCGCTCGAGCGTCCTGGGCAGGGTGCCCCTGTCGATCATGTGCTGGATGGCGAACAGCCCTGAGATGTCGGCTTTGGCTTCCTCGAGCGCGCTGTAGGTGTCCTTCAACTGCTGCCTGACCGTCGTTTCCCTGCCGCCAGCGGTGATATTGTGGGGTCCGAGGCCGTGCATCAGTTCGTGAACGAGGATGTGCGTGAAGAAGGCCTCGAACGACAGGTCGGCCTGGTCGCCTGCCCGGAGTACCACCTTCGAAATCGGCTGCAGCGTCTTCGCGAACTTCGCGTCCTGCACGTTCTTCAGCATGACGCGCTTGGTTCCCTTCTCGCTTACCACACGCTCGTCGTTCGGCAGGTTGAAAGCTGCGGTCTGCACGGCGCGATTGCCATCGCCTGCGGCATAGATCTCGTTGACCACGACGATGGGCGCCAGGGCGCCCAGCTTTGGATTGCGCTGCTTCGGATCGATCGGGAGGTGGTTCTCGATATCCTGCAGCTCCCCCGCAAACTTCTGCAGCTTTGCGGTTTCCGCGTCATCCAGTACGGTGACGTACGCCTCGAACCCCGCTTTGTAGTTGAAGAGCTCGTCTTCGTACACCTCGTAGGGGCCGATGGTCGGCTGAATGGCGCCCGACAGCTCCATCCACGCGACGTCGCTGTCGTAGTAGTCGTCCGACAGGAACGCGTCGGCGCGTCTGGTCAGGAAGTTCTTCAGCGTGGGGTCGCCCGTCGCCTGTGCAGCTTCGCGCAGCAACGCCGCCGCACGGGCAAGCTCGGGCTGGTACTCGGCGCTATACGGCACCATGGTGAAGCCACTGGCAGCGCGCCGAATTGTCGTGAAGAACCCCGTGGCACGCGCCCGATCCCGCTCGGACTGCGTCTGCATCCAGCGTTCGAGATCCGGCTTCGCAGCCCCTTCCGGATAGTAGTTGGCCCCAGCCGGCTTCGCGGGCGCACCCGGGACGAACGGCTCGTTGTGATCCAGCCGCGACCAGGGCCCTTTGTTGATCAGGAAATAGTGGAGCCGAGCCCGTCCGAGGGGTGAGTCGTCTCGGGCCAGGTCGCCGAGCATCGCCTCGTTGCCGGACCAGACCTGTCGCAGAAATAGCGCGTCGACGATCTTTGCGGCTTCGACCAGCCTGCCGATGACGCGGCGATCGGCGACGGACAGTTTCGACAGATCGGCGCCAATCTCGGTAGGCGCGAATCGCGCCGTCATGCGCAGTAGCTTCGATGTGTCCGGCGCCACGATCTCCTGCGCGCGGAGCAGCGTGAGGGCACACGCGGCCGCGATGAGCAGCGCACCAGCCGTGAATTTCTGTGTCATATCGAGACTAGTCTACAACTGTGATTGACCTACGAAATCTGTAACCAGATCGCGCCGATCGACGAAAAAACGTGGTCAGGATCGCGCAGGACGGGCGGCACAGTTTAAGCATTACGGGTGCGGCATGGATCCAGCTGTCGTCTCAGCGGCCGCCCCCGTCCCGATGACGTTTGAGGATGGCCTCGGCGAACGCCATCTCGTCGTCGACCGCGGCCGCAACGAACCGATGGAGATGCTCTGCCTGCGCAGCGAGCTCACCTCGGTCCCCTCGTTCGAGTTCGCGCTGCGCGAACGCGTCAGCCGCCTGGCGTCGTTCCGCCACACATGCTACGGGCATGTGCGGACGGTCGAGCGGCTCAAGGACTCTGGATCGACCCTGGCGCTCGTCTCCGATGCGACGACGGGGGTTCGGCTCTCGAAGCTGCTGGAATTCGCCGAGCGCGACAACGTCACCCTCGACATCGACGCCGCGCTCTGTCTGCTGCGCCAGCTCGTGCCGGCCGTGGCGCTGCTGCACGAGAACGCGCCCGACGTCAGCCATGGCGCCATCGCCGCGGAGCGCGTCATCGTCACGCCCGGCGCCCATGTGATCCTCGTCGAGCACGTGCTGGGATCGGCGCTCGAGCAGCTGCGACTGCCGGTGGAGCGCTACTGGAAGGACCTGCGGGTTGCGCTGCCGCGGACGGCGGGCGCACCGCAATTCGATCATCGCACCGACGTCACGCAACTGGGCGTCATCGCGCTCGCGTTGATTCTGGGACGGCCGATCCTGGACGATGAGTACCCGTCCAAGCTCGGCGAAGCGGTGTCGAGCGCCTGGGCGATGTCGGCGCGCGGCGGACTCGAACCGCTCCCGGCGGGCCTCCGCAACTGGCTCGCCTGCACGCTACAACTCGACAGAAAGAACTCGTTCGAATCGGCGGTGCAGGCCCAGGAAGAGCTCGAACGCGTCCTTGGCGAAAGCGACTACATGGCGGCACCGGCGACGCTCGAGGAATTCCTCGCGCAGTACAACGCCACCGTCGAGCCGCCGATGCCCGTCGTCGTCGCACCGCCTGCGCCAGTGGCGGCGCCGGTTGCCGTCACGCCGGTCGTCGCCACACCGGTCGCCGCGATGCCGATCGCGATCGTGACGCCGCCACCACAGCCACTTCCAGTTCCCGTGGCGGTGCCAGAGCCTCCTCCGGTTCCGGTCGTCAGCCACGTTCCAGCACCAACCCCCAAATGGGTCCCAGATCCGACTCCGGCCGCACCGCCGACAGCGTCCGTCCCCGCACCAACGCCTAAATGGGCCCCGGATCCGATTCCGGCCGCACCGCCAAGAGCGTCCGTCACCGCGCGGGCGCCCATGGAGGCGGAATCCGTTGCGCAGGACGCCACGACAGCGAAAAAGTTCGACCTCCGCAAACGGTGGCCGCTCGCCGCCGCAGCCGTGGCGCTCGTCGCCGTGGCGGGCGCGGGCATCCCCGCGGTACGGCATTTCGGCGGCGGTGCCGCAACGCCGCCGACTGCTGACGGCACGCTGACCGTCAATACCAATCCTCCGGGCGCGCACGTCTTCGTCGACGGCGTCGAGCGCGGCGTGACGCCGCTGTCGGTCGCGCTCAAGCCCGGCACGCACGCCCTCGAGCTGCGCGGCGACGGAACACCGCGACTGATGCCGATCACCGTCACCGCCGGCGCACAGCTCTCGCAGTACATCGAGCTGCCGAAAACGGCAGCCACGTTCGGTCAGTTGCAGATCCGCACCGAGCCCGCAGGCGCGCGGGTCAGCGTCGATGGGCTGCCGCGCGGCACCTCGCCCGTCACGGTCGGCGAACTGACGCCCGGCGAGCACTCGGTGCAGCTCGAAAGCGATTTCGGCGCCGTCAAGCAGATCGTCACGGTCGAGGCGGGACTCACCGCATCGCTCGTGGTTCCTCTCTCGGCACCCGATGGGGCGCCGGTCTCAGGATGGATGTCCGTGACGGCGCCGGCCGACGTGCAGATCTTCGAGGGCAAGCGCCTGCTCGGCACGAGTCAGAGCGATCGGCTGATGGTTTCAGCTGGCAAGCACGACATCGACATCGTCAACGACCTGGTGGGCTATCGGACGACGCGGACTGTGCAGGTGGCAGCGGGCAAGGTGACGCCGATCAGAGTCGAGTTCCCCAAGGGCACGATCGCGTTGAACGCCGTGCCATGGGCCGAGGTGTGGGTGGACGGCGAGAAGATCGGCGAAACGCCGATTGGCAATCTGTCGGTCTCGCTCGGTCCCCACGAAGTCGTCTTCCGTCATCCCGAACTCGGCGAGCAGCGTCATGCCGCGTTGGTCACGCTCAAGACGCCGGCCCGCCTCAGCGTTGATCTGAGGAAAAAATGAAGTCCTTGCTTTCGCGCGCCCTGATCGGAGCCTTCCTCGTCACCGCGTTGCTGGCGCCGGGGCGCGTCGAAGCGCAGGAAAGCGGCGACCTGGCCGCGGCCCGCGACCTCTACGCCTCGGCAGCGTACGATGACGCGCTGGCGGTGTTGAACCGGCTGCGCGCGAGGGATCATCCGGCCCAGCAGTCGCGCGCGATTGAACAGTACCGCGCGTTCTGTCTGCTCGCGCTTGGACGCGCGTCCGATGCGGAACAGGCAATCGAAGCCGTCGTCGCCGCAGAACCCACGTATCTTCCCAGTGACAGCGACGCGTCGCCGCGAGTCCGGTCCGCGTTCACGACTGTTCGCCGCAGGATGCTGCCGACCATCATTCAGCAACAGTACGCGCAGGCGAAGGCCGCGTTCGACCGCAAGGAGTGGGCAGCGGCTGCCGAGGGCTTCCACTGGGTGATGACCGCCCTTGCAGACCCCGACGTGGCGAACGAAGCGAAACAGCCACCGCTCGTCGATTTGAAGCAGCTGGCCGCCGGCTTCGAGGAGCTGAGCTCGAAAGCGGCGGCACCACCACCGCCGCCTCCGCCGCCGGCCCCTGCGCCGGCTCCGGTCGTCGCCGCCGCGCCGTCCATTCCGCCGCCGCCGCGCATTTACACGGCCGGCGACGCCAACGTCATCTTTCCGGTCGCCCTGAGCCAGGTTCTGCCAGCATATCCGGGACAGGTGCTGATTCCGCGTTCCGGAAAAATTGAAGTGGTGATCGATGAATTCGGTGGGGTCGAATCGGCGGTGATGACCAGTTCCGTGACCAACTCGTACGACCGACTGGCGGTCGCCGCCGCGAAGACCTGGAAGTTCAAGCCGGCGACCCTCGACGGCAAGCCGGTGAAGTTCCGAAAAGTGGTTCAGGTCACAATCAGGAAGACGACGTAATTCGAAAGCTGAAGGCGCGTTTCTCCCACGCTAGCGTCACGACCGCGCCGCTGGCGCCTGCCGGCTGGATCGTGTACCGCAGGTGTTCTTCGTGCGGCGCCTCCGCAGGCCTCACCGCAACACGCACCGCATCGAAGAGCGGGTTGTAGTCGAACGCACCTGACTGCCGCGGTACGCGGTTGAGAATCAGCGTCCATTCCGCCTCGCCGGGGATCGCGAACAACGTGTAGGTCCCGGCCGGCAGCGCACGACCTTCGACCGTGATCCCGCGGGTGCAGGTCAACGTGGTCGCCTCATTCGCACCAGGACTCCAAACGCGCCCATTCGGGACCAGCGCGCCCCACACCGCGCGGCCGTTCACCGCAGGCCGCCCGTAGGTAATCGTGATGTCGGCGCCCGCAATCGACTGCGTGACGGATGCGCGCGGGTTCGTGCGCGGCAGCCGGTCGCTCGTCTTCACCAGCACGGGACGGCCCGCGACGAAATCGGCGAGCGCGCCGTCGAACGCCTCTGGAGCATCCGCGCTGATGTAATGGCGGGTATCCGAGAACGCTGCAATCGTGAGCGGGATCGACGCATACCGCAGCTTCATCTCTTCCCACTGTGAAATGGTGGGCACGTTGCCCGCCGGCGAGCCTTCGTCGTGCCACGACCCCATGGCAAGCATCGGGACCGCCAGGGCCTTCATCTCATCCGTCAAATCGGTCGACGCCAGTTCCTGGCCGTACTCCAGGCTGGGGATGAGAAAGCCGTCCGAGAGCGCCTCGAAGGTCCAGGCGCGCGAGACGCTCGCGTCCTTCACGGCAAACGCCATCCAGTTCTGCGCCGTCGGATGCCTTGACGCGGGATCGGCAATCAGCCGGCGCAGTTCGTTGGGCGGGGGCACCGGCGCCACGGGGAATAGCTGCGGAGCAGGCGGCGTGGACCTCACCCGGAGCAGTCGCTGATCCCTCGAAGCCGGCGCATCCGGATTGTCGGGCGCACGCATCGATGTGCTCACCAGCGCGTTCACGAGAACGACTGAGCGGACGGTCTTCGGTCGCTGCAGCGCCAGGCGCGCCGCAAAGTAGCCGCCCGCGGATGTGCCTATCACCGTGACGCCCTTCATCCGCGGCTCGTCGAGCAGCGCCATGAGCTCGCGCTCGACCTGGCTCAGCCACGGCCGTCCTGCGTAATCGAGCCTCTCCGGCCACGGCAGCCGACGAGCCCCACCGGCGTACGGCAGGGTGACGACGTCCATGGTGTACGCGCGGTCCTGGCGCCGTGCGAACGAGTCGTACAGCTTCCGGCCATCGACGCCAAGATCTGAGATGAGCAGCAGCCGCCTCGGTCCATTCCCTCGGTGCTCGACGTGCAGATAGCGACCGCTGGGCGTCCCACGCGGCTCCGGCGGGCGCAGATCCATCCGGCCGCCACCCTCATAGACCGTCATGACGAACTGCGTCAGCCCGTCGAGGACCTCGGGCCGTCCGCTGACGTCCCGGCCGTGCAGCCTGGCGTACGAGACGAACAGGTCACGAAACGCCAGCCGTCGCTCCTCGCGCGCGAGGTCAGGCTGCTGGGCTCGTGTCCAGAGCTCCGCCATGTGGGTGACGTCGCTTTCTGTCGGATTCTCGACCCCCGTGTAGCGCAACACCTCCGCCATCGGTCCGCGCATGTCGGCAGGTTGCGCGGACAGGGTGAGGGTCAGAACATAGAAAGCGGCTCCCGCCGGAATCGAGCAGCGTGCCATCCCGTACATCCACATCTCCTGAGCATCTCGAAGTTCGACCACGGTCTCCGCCAACGATCGCGGTTCGAGGTCCCGATGTCCTGAGGAAGCGCTGAAGATACGGTGAAGGTGTGCCCGACGGCTAGTTTCGGTGGCCGACGCGCGCCGCAATCTGCTGGAGCCGCGGGTCGGACCGCAGCGGTTGAAAGACGGGCTGCACGTTGACCCACGCGAG
>Ga0114129_10010463_pt1 | contig 13233 bp, 11 predicted proteins | sample RhiMetdeltSRZDD1_FD_80071 | JGI IMG/M metagenome (GOLD analysis project Ga0114129, IMG submission 80071) | Populus rhizosphere microbial communities from Tennessee, USA - Rhizosphere MetaG P. deltoides SRZDD1 (version 2) (version 2) | ecosystem: Host-associated > Plants > Roots > Rhizosphere >...
CTCGCCGCGCCTGGAGGTTGAGCTCCAGGCCCGCCGTCGTGCCGAGGCCGGGGATCTCGGGGAAATTGAAGCCGAAGGCGAGCGCGTCCTTCATCCCGAACAGCTGCCCGTTGATCCGGCCCAGGATGGCTTCCACCGTGTTGTCCTTGTTCCGCTCGTCCCACGGCTTGAGCAGCACGAACATGGTGGCGCCGTTCGACTGGTTCGCCTGTGCCAGCAGGTTGAACCCCACCAGCGCGGCGAAGGTGCGGACGCCGGGCTCCTTCCGCAGCATGCCCTCCACCCGCTCGACCACCGCGTCGGTGCGCTGCCGCGAGGCACCGTCGGGCAGCTGGATGGCGATCACGAAGAAGCCCTTGTCCTCGGTCGGAATGAACGCGGCCGGCACCCGCTGGTAGAGCACGAAGGCCAGCGCCAGGATCACGCCGAACGCCGCCAGCCAGGTGCGCGGCCGGCCCAGCATGGTGCCGACCCGGCTGACGTAGCCGCCGGTGGTCCGGTCGAACCAGTCGTTGAACCGGCGGAAGAAGCGGTTGTGGGTGTCGTGCGGCGTCTCCTTGAGCAGCATCGCGCAGAGGGCCGGCGTCAGGGTCAGCGCCACGATGCCCGAGAGCACCACCGCGATCACCAGGGTCACGGCGAACTGACGCAACATCGTGCCGGTGATCCCGCCCAGGAACGCCACCGGGATGAACACCGAGCAGAGCACCAGCACGATCGCGACCAGCGCGCCGCCCACCTGGCCCATCGCCTTGTCGGCGGCGACTCTGGCGGGGACCTTCTCCTCGTCCATGATGCGCTCGACGTTCTCGATCACCACGATGGCGTCGTCCACCACGATGCCGATCGCCAGTACCAGGGCGAAGAGGGTGAGCAGGTTGACCGAGTACCCCAGGGCCGCGAGTCCGAGGAAGGTCCCGATGATGCTCACCGGCACGGCGAGGATCGGGATCAGGGTGGCGCGCCAGCTCTGGAGGAAGAGGAAGACCACCAGCGTCACCAGCGCCATCGCCTCGAGCAGCGTCTTCACCACTTCCTCGATCGAGGCGGTGACGAACGGCGTGGTGTCGAACGGGATGGTCCAGGTCACGCCGGAGGGGAAGGCCTTGGCCAGCTCGTTCATTCGCGCGGTGAACGCCTCCTTCACCTGCAGTTGGTTGGCGCCGGGCCGGAGGTAGATCAGGATGTTCGCCGTGGGCTGGCCGTTCATCCGGCCGATCAGGTCGAGGTTCTGGGAGGTGAGCTCGACGGTGCCGATGTCGCGCACCCGCACGAAGGAGCCGTCCTCCCGGGCCCGCACGATCACGTCGGCGAACTGGTCGGCGGTCGTGAGCCGGCCCAGCGTGGTCACCGGCAGGGTCAGCTGGGTGCCCTTCGGCGCCGGCTCCCGTCCGAGCGTCCCGGCGGGGTTGGTGGCGTTCTGCTCCTGCACCGCGTCGCGCACGTCGCCCACGGTGATGCCGAGCTGGGCCATGCGGTCGGGGTCGAGCCGGATCGTCATGGCGAAGTCGAGTCCGCCGAAGACGGTGGCATCGCCCACGCCGTTGAGCCGCTTGAGCTCGTCCACCACGTAGAGCTTGGCGTAGTTGGCGAGATAGGTCGCATCGTAGCGCGGATCGGCGCTGGTGACCGACGCTACCAGCAGGATGTCGGTCTGCGCCTTCTTGATCACCACGCCCTGACGGCGTACCTCCTCCGGCAGCTGCGGCTCGGCCACCTTGATGGCGTTCTGCACGTCCACCGCGGCGATGTCCTGATCCCGACCGATGTCGAAGTACACCTGCAGGTTCATCACGCCGTTGCTGGAGTTGGACGAGCGGTAGTAGAGCAGCCCGTCGAGCCCCGAGAGCTGCTGCTCGATCGGCGCCGCGACGGCCTGGGCCACGTCTTCGGCGGTCGCGCCGGGGTAGGTGGCGCTCACCTGCACCGACGGGGGCGTGATCTGCGGATAGCGCGCCACCGGCAGGCCGATCAGGGCGAACGTGCCCAGCAGCACGATCACGATGGAGATCACGGCGGCCAGGACCGGCCGCCGGACGAAGAAGTAGAGCTGCTTGCCGGCGCTCTCCTGGGTCACACTCACTGCGTGCCTCCCTGCGCGCTATCCGCGACGGTGCTATCCGCGACGGCGCTATCGGCCAGCATCACCGGCCGTACCGGCTGTCCCGGTGCCGTCTTCTGGACTCCTTCCACCACGACCCGCTCACCGGCCTGGAGCCCGCTCTCGATGATCCACCAGTCGCCGCTCCAGGTGCCGGTCTCGACGTTGCGCGCCTGGGCGGTGTCGCCCTTGCCGACGACGAGCACGAACTGCCGGTCGAGCGACTGCTGCACCGCGCGTCGCGGCACCGCGAGCGCGCTGTCGCGCTCGAACCCGTGGAGCCGGACCCGGACGAACTGGCCCGCGACCAACGCGCGATCGCGGTTGTCGAACGACGCGCGCAGCTCCAACGTGCCGGTGCCGGGATCCACCGACGGACTCACGTAGTCGAGCCGCCCGCCGCGGGGAGCCTCGGTGCCGTTCGGCAGGACCAGCTTCACCTCGAGGTCGCTCCCCGGCTGAACCAGCCGGCGGCTTCGCTCGTCGCTCCGCCAATCCTGCTGGTCCTGCGCGGAGGGCCGGAAGGTGACGTACACCGGGTTCACCTGCTCGATCGTCGTGAGGAGGTCCCCCGGACCGGTGACCCGGGCACCGACCTCCAGCTGGGTGCGGCCGATCCGCCCGTCGATTTCGGCGCGGACCACGGCGTCGTTCCGGTCCTTTTGGGCCTCGTCGTAGGCTCCCTGCGCCGCTTCGAACTCGGTGCGGGCGTTGTCCACGTCCTGCTGCGCGACCGCCCTGCGGGCGAGCAGCGGCTCCAGCCGCTCCACCAGCCGCCTGGCGTTGGCCAGGCGGGCGGCCGCGCTCCGGTAGGCGGCCTCGTAGCGCACCCGCTCCAGGCGGTAGAGGACCTGGCCCCGCTTGACCAACGAGCCCTCGGTGAAGGGCCGCTCTTCGATGACGCCGTCCACCCGGGGCCGGACCTCGACCCGCTTGATCGACTCCCCCTCGCCGACGAACTCGTATTCGAGCGGCAGGGTGCGCGGCTCGACCGTGACGGCCCTGCCCTCCGCGGGCGGCGGCGCCGGCGGGGTCGCATCGCCGTTGCTGCACGCGGCGGCCACGATCGCCAGCATCGCGATGTTCAGTCTCTGGGGGATCACTGTGCTTCTCCTTGCGGGACGAGGACGCCGTGGTCGAGGAAGGTGACGAGGGCGCTCCACAACTCTTCAGGGGAAGGGGCCGGCGACTCGACGGTGCTGAAGCACCGGCTCGCCTCGGCGAGGCCCATCACCATGGCGGTGATGACCCGGGCCATGTGGGGGCCGGACACGACGAATTCCCCCTGCTGCCGCCCGGCCTCCAGGACGCCTTCGATCAGCCGGCGCCAGCGAGCGCCGACCTGCGATACCGTGCGGACGCACTCGGGGAATTCGGCCCGCTCGGCCTTCACGGTGATCGCCAGCTCGATGCTCCCTGGCTCCCACAGGTATTCCCAGAAGCGTCGCAGGAGGCGGTGAAGCAGCTCGCGGTAGCTGCCCCGATGGGAGGCCAGGAGCTCTTCCTCCGCGGCGATGAAGCTGCCGAAACGGTCCTGGATGACCGCCGTGAAGAGCTCGGCCTTGGTGCCGAAGTAGTGCACCACGAGGGCCGGGCTCACGCCCGCGCGCTTGCCGACGTCGGCGAACGTGGTGCGGTCGTAGCCGGCCTCGGTGAAGACCGCGAACGCCGCCTTGAGGATCTCGGCGGGCCGGGACTCGGGCCGCCGGCTCCAGCGGCGGCGATCCTCTTCGGTGTCGGGGGACAGCGGGGGTGTCTTGGTCAACGCGGCCTCTTGCAAACTATTTGTATGGCCAATCAACAAGCGGCGGAATGTAGTCCCCCGTGAGCCGGGCGCAAGGTGCCCAGAGGAATTGAACAGATCGTTACTTATTTGTAATAGAGGGTACAGCCGGGCAGGTCAGCGCCGCAGCATGCCCAGAAGGAGGCAGGTCCAGCCTGCGAGAAAGGCGAGGCCGCCCAGGGGTGTGACGGCGCCCAGCCATCGCATCCCGCTCAGCGCCAGCGCGTAGAGGCTCCCCGAAAAGAGCAGGGTGCCCACCGCGAAGAGCCATCCCGCCCGGACCGGCCAGGGGCCAGGCCAGCGGGTCACAGCCCAGCCCACCGCGAGCAGCGCGAGCGCGTGGTACATCTGGTAGCGCGCCGCGGTCTCGAACACCGCCAGGAGGTCGGGCGAGAGCCGGGCACGGAGACCGTGCGCTCCGAAAGCGCCCGTGGCCACCGCGACCAGCGCGGATGCCGAGCCGAGGGCGAAGAACAGTCGGTCCACGGACTAGCGGTGCTTTACCCGGGCAGCGGCCATCTCGGCGGGAGACGCGCGGCGATCGGCCCAAGCGGCAAGGATGACGAGCAGCAACAGGCCGACGATGTCGGCCACGGCAATGGCGGTGACGCTCGGCGGCGGCGGGCCGAAGAAGTCGAGCAGGTAGATGGCGGCCAGCACCGTCAGCAGGCCCGCCAGGCGACCCGGCCGCACGGGGTGCCGCGTCGAGCGAAGTGCGACGTAGACCGCCACCCCGGCCGCCAGGCTCGCCAGCTCCACCAGCAGCGTCGCCACCGGGTGATTCCACAGCCCGAGCCCGAGGCGAACCGGGCTGTCCCCGCCGAGCGGCAAGTCGGGCACGTGGACGATGAGGTCGAGCGGAAAGTGTGAGAGAACGGCGAGGCCTACCAGCGCTGCAGCCTGCCAGTGCCGGCTGGTATCTCGGGTGGGCCACGAGTAATAGACGGCGGCCATGGCGAGCGACCAGCCTGCCATCCCGAGCAGACTGTGCGAGATCGGATAATGAATGAACTGCAGCGGTGTCACGGCGGTGTAGCCGGGGTCGATGCGGACCTCCTCCCAGCCGCGCAACAGGAACGCGCCCCAGAGGATGTCGGGCAGCTGCACCGCGAGGAACAGCGTACCCAGGGACAGCTTGGGCTCGAGCCGCTTGAAGGCGAGTGCCGCTCCGAAGTGCCCCAGAAACATCGCGGTCTCCTATCCCCGGCCGCCGGCCAGCCAGGTCCCTCCATCCACCACGAAGATCGCCCCCGTGATCCACTCGCCGGCCGGACTGGCGAGGAACGTGACCAGGTGGCCGACGTCCTCGGGCTTTCCCCACCTGCCGAGCGGGATCGCGCGGGTCGCGTACTCGTCCATGGCCGGCACGTTCGGCCCGCCGCCGGGCGGGGTGAAGGCCTGCTTCACTCCCTCGGTCGGGATCGGGCCCGGCGCAACCGCGTTGACGGTGATCCGGTCCTCCGCCCACTCGAGCGCCAAGGTGCGCGTGAGCGCGTCCACGCCGGCCTTCGCGGCCGTGGCGTGCGCCATGAGCGGCCAGCCGCGGTAATGCAGGGTCATGGAGATCGAGACGATCCTCCCGCCGCCCTGCGCCTTCATCACCGGATACACGGCCTGACAGCAATAGAAGGTACCGTAGAGATCGGTCTCCACCACCGCGCGCCAGGCGTTGGGCGACAGTCCCGCGGACGGCGCATAGAAGTTGCCGGCGGCATTGTTCACCAGGAGATCGATCCGGCCGTGCTCCCCCGCGACCCGCTCCACTGTGGTCCGCACCGCCTCGGGCTCCCGCACGTTGGTCTCCACCGTCATCACCGTGGCTCCCTGCGCGCGCAGGGCTTCCGCGCCGGCGGTGAGGTGCTCCGGCTTCCGGCTCGCGATGGCGACGGTCGCGCCCGCGGCCGCGAGGCAGGAGGCGATGCCGAGACCGATCCCGGTGCCCCCTCCAGTGACGAGCGCGACGCGCCCCGCCAGCAGATCGGGGGCGAAGACTCGCGACGGCGGTGGGATCATCGGTTGACGAAGGCCTCGAGCCGGCGCTGAAACTCCGGGCTCTGGAGCGCCTGGATCTGGGCCGCGCCTTCGGCGGAGAGCGCCTGCTCCAAGCCGCCGAGCTCGTCGGCTCGCACCAGCCGCTTGATGGCGCGGACGCTCGACGGGGCTGCGGCGGCGATCGCTTTCGCCGTGGATGTGACCGCGGCCTCCAGCTCGCCATCCGGCTGGACCTCGTCCACCAGGCCGAGCGCGCAGGCGCGCTCCGCGCTCACCGTCTCACCGGTCATGAGGAATCGCAGCGCGTGACCCAGGCCCACCAGCCTGGGCAGGTTGAAGGTGGACCCACCGTCGGGGACCAGGCCCATCCGCGAGAAGGCGGAAGTGAGCGTCGCGCCGGACTCCGCGAACCGCATGTCGCAGGCGAGCGCGAGGTCGAGGCCGAACCCCGCCGCGGATCCGTGGATCTCCGCGATCACGGGCAGCTGGCAGCGGACGATCGCGATGACGGCGGACTGGAACGCGGCGAGTCCGCGCTGCAACTGGGGCACGGGCGGGACCGCGCCCAGCGATCGGAGCCAGCGGAGGTCGAGGCCGGCACAGAAGTGGCCGCCGGCGCCGCTGAGCACGACGACGAGAGCGGCGCCGCGCTCCTCGATCAGGTCCAGCTCCTGGGCAATGGCGGCGGCGAGCTCAGGTGTCAGCGCGTTGCGTCGCTCGGGGCGATTGAGGGTCAGCCGGTGGACCGGACCGTCCTCGCGCGAGAGCAGCTCGTCCGCCATGCGGGCTATCTCATGCCTGCGGCGCGACCGCCATCCCCATCGCGTGATACCCGTTGTCCACGTAGACCACGCTGCCGGTGATCGCGCCCGCGAGCGGGCTGCTGAGGAACGCGGCCGTGTGGCCCACGTCGGTGGCCCGGATCGGCCGAGCCAGCGGCGCGTTCGCGCTGGTATACGCGATCATCGTATCGATGAAGCCGATCGCGGAGGCGGCCCGGGAGGCCCAGGGACCGGCCGAGATCGCGTTCACCCGCACCCCCCAGCGTCGGCCGGCCTCGTAGGCCAGCGTCCGGGTGTCGGCCTCGAGCGCGGCCTTGGCCGAGGACATGCCGCCGCCGTAGCCGGGGATGACTCGCTCACTGGCCATGTAGGTCAGGGAGAGGAAGGTGCCGTCCGCGCGCATCAGCGGCGACAGGCTCCGCACCAGCGAGACGTTGCTGTACGCGCTCACGCTCACCGCCGCCAGGTAGCCGGCCCGCGAGGTATCCACCAGCGGCGACTTCACCTCCGGTCCGTTGGCCAGACTGTGGACCACGATGTCGAGGCCGCCCTCGCCGAAATCCTGCCGAACGCGCCGGGTGAGGCCTTCAATCGTGAAGTCGCCCTGGTCCTTGTAGCGCTTGTTCTCGCGCACGTCCTGGGGCACGTCGGCCATGGTGTCGAACGCGGCGTCCAGCGGATAGATCCGCTCGAACTCGAGCTTCCGGCCATCGGAGAGCCGAAGCGAGTCGTCGATCTTTCCCCGTTCCAGCAGCTTGGTGAAGATGCCCAGTGCCGGGGGCCAGCTGCCGAGGCAGATCGTGGCGCCCGCCTCGGCGAGCGACTTGGCGATGGCAAAGCCGAAGCCCGCGTCGTCCGAGACTCCGGCGACGAGGGCGCGCTTGCCGCTCAGGTCTATGGAGAGCATGGGCAATAGTATAGCCGCTCTACTCGCCGCGCAGCACTTCCAGGGGCGTTCGGCGGATGACCTCGCGGCTGTTGAGCAGCCCCACCAGCACGGTGAGGCTCACCACGCCCAGCACCAACGCGGCGAGCGACATGGGCTGAGGCGAGAAGCGGCCCTCGAACACCCATTTCGCGAGGGCCCAGGCCGCGGCCAGGGACAGCAGTGCGGCGACCGCGGCGGCCATGGCGCCAAGGGCGAAGTACTCGGCCAGCACGATCCGGAAGATCTGCGAGCGGGTGGCCCCCAGGGTGCGCAACAGCGCGCCCTCCCGGATGCGCTGGAAGCGGCTGGTCGCGAGCGCGCCCACCAGCACCAGCGTTCCGGTGCCGAGGGTGAATCCCGCCATGAACCGGATCGCGAGCACCACCCGGTCCACCAGCCGCTCGAGCGCCTCCTGCACCACCGACAGGTCCAGTGTGGTCACGTTCGGCAGCCGCTCCGCCAGGAGGCGCTGGAACGCGCCGCGATCGGTGGGCCGATCGATGCGGGTGAGCGTCACCAGCGTGTGCGGCGCACCCTCCAGTGAGCCGGGCTCGAACACGACGAAGAAGTTGGGCTCGAACCGCGCCCAGTCCACCTCGCGCAGGCTCGCCACCCGGGTCGGGATCCTGATCCCCTGCACGTCCCACACGATCTCGTCGCCGACCCCGACGCCGATCTCCTCCGCGAGCCCGCTCTCCACCGAGATCCGGTACCCGTTGCGGCCGTCACTGCCCGCCGCGCGAGGTGTCCACCAGGCCCCGGCGGCGAGTCGTTCGGAGCTCACCAGCGAGTCGCGATAGGTAGAGCGGTACTCGCGGCGCAGGGCCCAGGCCGCATTCTGGCCGGTGTCGGCGAGCATGCGCTGGACCGGACGCCCCTTCACCGACGCGATGCGCATCGGCACGATCGGCACCGGGTCCGACGCCGAGAGGCCCGCCTCGCGGAGCGATCGCTCCACCGTGGGGAGCTGATCGGGCTGGATGTCGAACAGGACCAGGTTGGGCCGGGCCGGCCCGCCGGTGAGCCGCAGCTGGTCCAGCAGGTTCAGCTGGACCAGGATCAGCGTTCCCAGAAGGAAGGCGCCGAAGCCGATCGCGAGCACCACGGTGACGGTCTGATTCGACGGGCGGTGCAGGTTGGAGAGGCCCTGGCGCCAGAGGTAGGGCAGACCGCCCGGCAGCCAGCGACGCGCGGCGCGGACCAGCGCCCACGACGAGGCCCAGAGCACGAGGAGCGCGACCGCGACGCCTCCGGCGAAGACGGCGCCCTGCCTGCCGCTGCCCACCTGAAGCGACGCGAGTGCGACCGTGCTGGCTGCCAGCGCCAGCGCCACCAGCCACCGCCAGGGATCGCGCGGCATCGAGTCGGTCTCGTACTCCCTTCTTAGCGCGGCGAGGGGTGGCACCCGCCGGACCGCGAGCAGCGGAAAGAGCGCGAACACCGAAGCCACCCAGAGCCCCATCCCCACGCCGAGGGCGATCGCGCTCCACGAGACCGAGGTCTCGACGTCCACCGGCAGCAGATCCGAGAGCAGCCCGGGCAAGGCCTGCTGGAAGAGCACGCCGGCCGCCGCCCCGAGCAGGCTCCCCGCGAGTGCCATCCCCGCGGCCTCGGCCCCGTACACACCGAGCACGCGCCCGCCGGTGGCGCCGAGGCAGCGGAGCACCGCGATCGTGTCCATGCGCTGGCGGATGAAGACGACCACCGCGCTCGCCACGCCGATCCCGCCGAGCAGGAGCGCGATGAGGGCGACGAGGCCGAGATAGCCGGTGAGGCGCGACAAGGTCTCGTTGAGCCGCTCGCGGTCGTCCTCGACCGTGCGCACCCGAACCCGCTCGGCGCGCAGCGTCGGCCCGCGCTCTCTGGCGATCGCCTGCGCGGCGATGCTCCCCGGCAACCGCAGGTAGGCCTCGTACTCCGCCCGCGCACCGAAGCCGAGCAGTCCGGTCTCCTGCAGGTACCGCGCGGGGATGTAGACCCGCGGCCCGAACGCGGCGCGGAGGCCCACGTTGCCGGGGGCGCTCGCGACGGTTCCGGTGATGACGAACCGCGCCTCGCCCAACGCGAGCGTATCCCCCACGCGCGACCGGAGCGCGGCGAGCAATGCCGGATCCACTACCGCATGGCGGCCGCGTTGCAGCGTGGACCAGGCGGACTCGGGATCGGTCCTGATCTCGCCGTAGAATGGATAGCCGCCCCGGATCGCCGCCACCTGCACCAGGCGGGTTCCATCGGTGCGCGGGACATAGCCCATCGCGGAGAAGTTGGTGACCCGCGCTTCCTTCGCACCGCGGCTCACCAGCGTGTCGATCAGCCGCTCGGCGACCGCCGGCAACGGTTGCCGGCTCTCGAGGGAGAGGTCGGCGCCGAGCAGTCCCTGGGCCTGCCGGCGCACCGAGTCGCGCAGATTCGCGGTGAACGAGTTGATCGCCACCAGGGCGGCGACGCCGACGGCGACCGAAGCGGTGAGCAGGAGCAGCCGTCGCGGCGAGGCGCGGACCTCGCGCGCCGCCATCCGGAGCGCGAAGCCGAGGGAGGTCACGCCGCGGTGTCGGCCACGATACGGCCGTCCGCGAGGCGGATGGTGCGGCGGGCGCGGGCGGCGAGATCGAGATCGTGGGTGACGAGCACGAGGGTGGTGCCGAGGTCCCGGTTCAGGTCCACCATCAGATCGATGATGCTCGCGCCGGTACGGGCGTCGAGGTTGCCGGTGGGCTCGTCGGCGAAGAGGACCTTGGGACCGGTGCTGAAGGCCCGGGCCAGCGCCACCCGCTGCTGCTCGCCGCCGGAGAGCTGGGCCGGATAGTGGTGGCCGCGGTCGCCGAGGCCGACACGCTCGAGCAAGTCCGCGGCACGCGCGCCCGCCTCCTCGCCTCTGAGCTCCAGCGGGACCTGGATGTTCTCCCTCGCGGTGAGCGTCGGAATCAGCTGGAACGACTGGAAGACGAATCCGATCTTCTCGCCTCGCATCCGGGCTCGGGCATCCTCGTCCAGCGCACCCAGCTCCTGGCCGTCGAGATGGACGGTCCCGGCCGTCGGGCGATCCAGTCCGGCGAGCAGGCCCAGCAGGGTGGTCTTGCCGCTGCCGGAGGGGCCGACGATCGCGGCGAAGCCGCCCGGCTCCACCGAGAAGGTGATATCGTTCAGCACCGTGAGGTCACGGCCGCCGGAGCGATAGGTCTTGGTCAGTGCGGTGCATCGGAGCATGGTCTGAATGATATCCAGGTACCGGTGGTGGGGAGCGCTGGTTGCGCTCGCGCTCGCGGGTTGTGGCGCGGACGACGGTGCGCGCGGGGACGAGGCGCCGGCGCCGCCGGCGGAGGGCGCCCGAGCACGGATCGTGTTCCTGGGAACCAGTCTGACCGCAGGGCTGGGCCTGGATCCGGAGCAGGCCTATCCCGCGGCGATCCAGCGCAAGATCGACTCCGCCGGGCTTTCGTTCGAGGCGGTGAACGCGGGGGTGAGCGGCGAGACGTCCGCCGGCGCCCGGCGGCGGATCGACTGGCTCCTGCGGCAGCCGGTCTCGGTGCTGGTGATCGAGACCGGTGCGAACGACGGGCTTCGTGGCCTGGAACCGGACTCGCTGCGCTCCAACATCCAGTTCATCATCGACGAGGCCCGCAAGCTGTCCCCACCGCCGGCGATCGTGCTGCTCGGCATGCGCGCGCCGCCGAACCTGGGCTTCGGCTATGCGCGCCGGTTCAGGGAGGTCTACGCCGGCCTGGCCGAGAAAAACGACCTGCCGCTAGTGCCGTTCCTGCTCGAGGGAGTGGCCGGAGTCGACTCGCTCAACCAGTCGGACATGATGCATCCGACCGCGAAGGGCCAGGAGCGGATGGCGGACGTCGTCTGGAAGGTCCTGGAGCCGGTCCTCAGGCGCGCCGCGTAGGAGCGATCGCCTCGAGCACCTCCGCCAGGGCCGCGAGGGCGCGGTCGATCTCGTCGGCCGTGTTGTAATAGTGGGGAGAGATTCGGATCGCGGACGCCGCCCGCTTCTCGTCCATGTCGATGACGGCATCCTCGCGCAACGGCGAGCTGGTGTTGATACCGCGCGCCCGCAAGGCGAGCTTCACCCGCTCCGCGTTTCGTCCGCCCAGCTCCGCGGTGGCGATGGCACACAGTGAGCGACCGCGGTCGAGCACGCGGATGCCGTCCATCTCCGCCAGCCGCTCGCGAACGGAAGCCGCGAGCCCCCAGCTCCGCTCACGTGCCTTCCCGATCCCCACCTCGAGGGCATACCCCGCGGCCGCTCCCGCGCCGAGCACGAGCGCGTGGGATATCTCCCACTGCTCGAAGCGTCGCGCATCGGGCTTCAGCGCGAATGTTTCGGGGTCGGTCCAATCGGCGCCGTGCATGTCCACCGTGAGGGGATAGGCGCCGGCCTCCAAGGCCCGGTCCGACACGTACAGAAAGCCTACGCCACGCGGGCCGCGCATGAACTTCCTGGTCGCGGCGGCGAGGTAGTCGCAGTGCAGCCGGCCGACGTCGACCGGCATCTGGCCCACGGCCTGGCAGGCGTCCAGGATGTAGGGGATGTCTGATTCCCGGCAGATCTCACCGATCGGCTCGGCGGGCTGGACCAGTCCCGAATTGGTCGGGATCCAGCTGAGAGCCAGCAGCGTCGGGCGCCGGCGCCGGATCAACTCGCGCACCGCCTGGGGGTCGATCCCGCCCTCGGGTGCGTCCGGAGCCCGCACGACTTCGACGCCGACTCGGCGCGAGAGCGCCAGATACATGATCTGGTTGGAGGCGTAATCGGCGCGGCTGGTGAGGATCAGGTCGCCGCGGCGGAGGTCGAACGCCGCGAATGCTTGAGCAAAGGCGACGGTGGAGTTCTGCTGCATCGCCACGTTGCGTCCGGAGGCCCCGATCAGGCGACCGACGGCTTCGTACGCGTCGCGGAGCGCGTCCACCCGCGCGTCCGCGGCCTCGTAGCCGCCGATCTCCTGCTCCAGCTCGAGATGCCGGAGCACGGCGTCGCGCACCGCCGCGGGTTGCAGCGCGGCGCCGGCGTTGTTGAGATGGATCACGCGATCGGAGCCGGGCGTGTCGGCGCGCCAGCGAGCGAGCTCCGGAGGGTCGGCGGGGCGGCTCATGCCACGGTCCCCTCGATCTCGTCCATGCCGCGTCGCCATTTTCGCTCCAGGAGCTGCCGGGCCGCGGCGCGGTCACCCTTCCGCAGGGCCTCGGCGATCCGGTTGTGTTGCAGGGTCGAAAGACTCACACGCCCACCGCGCTGGAGGTAATGATACAGGTAGCGGCGGAGGCTTCGACGGAGGGTCTCGAGCAGCCCGAGCAGGCGACGATTGGAGCAGCCTTCGAGCAGTATGTGATGGAACCGCTCGTCCAGCTCGACGCAGGCGGGAATGTCGCCCCGGGTCTGCTCCAAGCGCCGCACGACTTCCGCCAGGCGGCCGAGCTGGTCCGGGGACGGCTCCGCGGACTGGTCGAGGGCGAGAGGCTCGAGCGCGGCGAGGATGGAGCCGATCTCCCGGAGTTCGCCGGCGGACATGGACGTGAGCCGAAAGCCGCGTCCTGGCTCGGCGGACAGGACGCCTTCACGGGCGAGCCGTACCAGCGCCTCTCGGACCGGGGTTCGGCTGACCCCTAGTTCATTCGCAATAGCTGCGTCGCGCAGCTTGGAGCC
>Ga0114129_10010465_pt1 | contig 13229 bp, 9 predicted proteins | sample RhiMetdeltSRZDD1_FD_80071 | JGI IMG/M metagenome (GOLD analysis project Ga0114129, IMG submission 80071) | Populus rhizosphere microbial communities from Tennessee, USA - Rhizosphere MetaG P. deltoides SRZDD1 (version 2) (version 2) | ecosystem: Host-associated > Plants > Roots > Rhizosphere >...
GCCGGCGCATCATTGGTGCCGTCGCCCGTCATCGCCACGAGCTTTCCATCCTGCTGCTCGCGGCGAATGAGCGCCATCTTGTCCTCCGGCGTCGCCTCGGCCAGGAAGTCGTCGACGCCTGCTTCGTTGGCGATCGATGCCGCGGTCAGCGGATTGTCGCCGGTGATCATCACGGTCCGAATCCCCATCGCGCGCAGATCATCGAAGCGCTCGCGAATGCCGCCCTTGACGATATCCTTGAGGTGGACGACGCCCAGCGGCCGCGTGCTCTCGGCGACGACGAGCGGTGTACCGCCGGAGCGCGCGATGCGATCCACGATCGGCTGCAGTTCGGCCGGAACCGATCCGCCGTTCGAGTGGACGTACCGCACCACGGCATCGCTGGCGCCTTTGCGCACGCGGAAACCGTTGAGATCGAGGCCGGACATGCGGGTTTGCGCCGTGAAGGGAACGAACACGGCGCCCTTGTCGGCCAGCGATCGGGCCCGAATCCCGTGCTGCTCCTTCGCCAGGACGACGATCGAGCGCCCCTCTGGTGTTTCATCGGCGAGCGACGACAACTGCGCGGCATTGGCCAGCTCGATCTCGGTCACGCCGGGCAGCGGAACAAAGTGGGTCGCCTGACGATTCCCCAGCGTGATCGTTCCAGTCTTGTCCAGCAGCAGCGTCTGCACGTCCCCCGCAGCCTCGACCGCGCGACCGGACATCGCGAGGACGTTCCGCTGCACCAGACGGTCCATGCCGGCAATGCCGACCGCCGACAGCAGCCCTCCAATCGTGGTCGGAATCAGGCAGACCAGCAGCGCGACCAGCACAAAGACCGACTGCGGGACGCCCGAGTACACGGCAAACGGCTGCAGCGTGACCACCGCGAGCAGAAAAATGATTGTCAGGCCCGCCAGCAGGATGTTGAGGGCGATCTCGTTCGGCGTCTTCTGGCGCTCCGCGCCCTCGACCAGCGCGATCATCCGGTCGAGAAACGACTGCCCGGGATCGGCGCTCACGCGCACCTTGATCCAGTCCGACAGCACACGAGTGCCGCCGGTGACCGCCGACCGATCGCCGCCCGCCTCGCGGATCACGGGAGCAGACTCGCCGGTCATGGCCGATTCGTCGACCGAGGCGACCCCTTCGATGATCTCACCATCGGCAGGAATGAGCTCCCCGGCGGCGACCAGGACGACATCGCCTCGGCGAAGGCTCGCTGCTGGAACGGTTTCCGCGTCGCTGCCGCCGGGTGCCGACGAGGTTGCCGTCGCCGACAGGCGCCGTGCGACCGTCTGCGTCCGCGTTCTCCGCAGCGTATCGGCTTGCGCCTTGCCTCGGCCTTCGGCCATCGCCTCCGCGAAGTTCGCGAACAGCACGGTCATCCAGAGCCACCCGGTGATCTGCGCCTCGAAGCCCAGCCATCGACTCCCGCTGACGAGATCTCGAAGAAGCGCGAGCGTGGTGAGGACGCTGCCGACCTCGACGACGAACATCACGGGATTCTTCGCCATGGTGCAAGGATGGAGCTTGAGCAGCGCGTCGCGGATTGCCGTGCGCACGATCGCCGGATCCCAGATGGACGATCTCTTCGACTTCTGCATCAGAAGACTCGACCTTCCGTCATCAGCAGATGCTCGACGACCGGACCAAGGCTGAGAGCCGGAAAAAACGTCAATCCGCCGACGATGAGGATCACGCTGACGAGCAGGCCCGCGAACAGCGGCGTCGTGACGGGGAACGTCCCCGACGAAGGGGGCACCCGCTTCTTCGCGCTCAGGCTGCCGGCGATCGCGAGCATCGGGATGATGACGAAGAAGCGGCCCACGAGCGTCGTCAGACCTGTCGTGAAGTTGTACCAACGGGTGTTCGCGTTGAGTCCAGCGAAGGCCGATCCATTGTTGCCGGCCGCCGACGTAAAGGCGTACAGGATTTCGGAGAGACCATGCGGGCCGGGGTTCGCAATGCTGGAGGTCCCGAACGTGGGCGCAACCGCAGAGATGGCGGTCCACGCCAGAATCGCCAGCGGCACGATCAGAATCGCCAGCATGGCCATCTGCACTTCGTAGGACTGAATCTTCTTCCCGAGATACTCAGGCGTTCGTCCCACCATGAGACCGGCAATGAACACGGACAGAATCACGAAAATCAAGATCCCGTACATGCCCGCGCCGACGCCGCCGAATATGACCTGGCCGAGCATGATGTTCACGAGCGGGATCATCCCGCCGAGCGGCGTGAACGAATCGTGCATCGCGTTGACCGCCCCGCAGCTCGCGTCGGTGGTCGCCACGGCAAAAAGCGCCGAGTTCGCGATGCCGAATCGCACCTCCTTGCCTTCCATGTTTCCGCCGACAGCCCGAATCATCGGATTGCCGCGCGCCTCCGCCCAGTAGGTGGTGGTGACGCCAGCGAGGAAGAGAATCGCCATCGCACCCCAGACCGCCCAGCCGTGTCTGCGCGAGCCGGTCATCTCGCCCAGTGTGTAGGTGAGCCCGGCGGAGACCGCGAAGATCGCGAACATCTCGATGAAATTGGTCAGCGGAGTCGGATTCTCGAACGGGTGCGCGCTGTTCGCGTTGAAGAACCCTCCCCCGTTGGTCCCCCACTCCTTGACGAACTCCTGCGAGGCCACAGGTCCCTGAGCGATCGTCTGGGTCTTCATCGCGGCAGCGTCAACCGGCGTCGCCACATCGTAGGGTCGGAGGTTCTGCACGACGCCCTGGGAAACGAGCAGGAGCGAGCCGACGAAGCAGAACGGCAGCAGCACCCAGAGCACGGAGCGAACGAGATCGACCCAGAAGTTCCCGAGCGTGTCGCGCTCGGTCTGGGCGATGCCGCGGATGAACGCCACCGCGAGAACGATGCCGACCGCCGCCGAAATGAAATTGTGGTACGCGAGCCCCGCCATCTGCGTGAGATAGCTCATGGTCGACTCGCCGCTGTAGGCCTGCCAGTTCGTGTTCGTCGTGAACGACGCGGCCGTGTTGAAGGCCAGCTCGGAGGGTACCGCCGGCATGTGCTGGGGATTCCACGGCAGCCATTGCTGTGTTCGTTCGATCGCATAGAGGACGACCATCGACACGGCGCTGAACAGCAACACGGACGTCGCGTACTCGGTCCAGCGCATCTGGCGCGCTGCGTCGACGCCGGCCAGCCGATGGATGGCGCGCTCGATCGGGCGGAGAAGTGGATCGAGCCAGGTCGGCTTTCCGGCAAAGACGCGCGTCATGAAGCGCCCGAGCGGCGCCGTCGCGCCGAGGACGGCGAGGAGAAACAGCGCGATTTGCAGCCAACCGTTGAGCGTCATGTCAGAACCAGTCGGGCTTGAGGAGCGCGAACGTCAGATAGACGAGAAGGCCGAGCGTCGCGACGAGGCCGACGACGAGATCGACTGTCATCGGAGGCGCTCACAGGCGGCGACATACGCCGAGCACACGGCAAAGAACACGACCGTCACGCCGAGCAGCAGCACGTCCATCGCTCTCGCCTACCGGCTCCCTTCGAGGATCAGAATCGCCGCGCCGACGAGCAACTGTTGCCCCGGCGAGAGCCCACCGTCACTGAAGAATCCGCCATCACGCCCCTGCGCACGGTCGTACCGGTGCTCCGCACGCAGGATCGTTCGAAGGCCGCCGACCGCGACGCGGCGCTCGAGCGTCGTCGTCACGGCCACCACCGACTGCTCGGCCGTCGTCCATCGGCCGGTCGTGTCGACGGCGAACTCCGGACGAAATGCCACGCTCCATGGTTCGCGGACCACCCACCGGATGGGGAGCTGCGCCGAGATCCACCAAGCGCGCACGCCCGGCGTGTCGGCGACCGACTCCTCGCTCAACTGGAGCTCGGCCGCCACAGTCATCCGGGCGGTCTTCCGTTCGACGATCGTGTCGGAGAGGAACCGCCAGAATCGGAGCGCGGTCGCGGCCTGATGCGGCCCGTACAGGACCGTGTGTTTGATCGTGACCTCGCTCCCTGGTTTGTAGGCGAGCTGACCGCCGATGCTCGGCACGTGGTTGGCGTGCGCCAGATGCCAGTAGCCATTCACGAGCAGCGCCGCGACGGTCAGACGCGACGTCGCTGGATAGGAGACGTTCGCACCCATCATCAGGTACGGCGTATAGTCGGCGCCCCACGGCCGGGTGTAGGTCGGGTTGTCTTTGGCATACAACGAGTCGTATCCGATCAGGCTGCTGAAGATCCCCGTCTGAACCGTCAGACCCTCGCCAACAGCCGCGAGATACGACACAGTGGTAGGGCCGAGAAAGCGAAGCGCCGAGGCTCCAGCGCGGTTTGGCGCCGTCGCCGAAAAGCCGAACGTCTCGGCATCCTTCCCTGCGTGGACCGACGCTTCGATCCCCCAGCGATGCTCCGCGCTCGGCGCCTTCCTGAGCGAAGCGCCCGCCATGTTGACGTCGAGCGTATCGACGCCCGGCGTCGTGCCGCGGTTACGAAACAGATGATTGGTTGGCGAGTTGAAATCCTTCGCGTAGTCGACGTCGAGAAACGATCCGAACTGCCACATCGGCGTGGCCGGATTGCGGCTCGGCTCTTGTGCAACGGCCGAGTCCGCGAAGAGCGCACACAACAGCACGAGCGCTGCCTGCGCAAGCACGAACATGACGCGATAGCCGAGCCCCTGCAGATCGTGCGCAAGCCGTTGCTCCGGCGTCGGCCACCAGCGGCGCGTTCGTCCGCCCATCACGACGAGGCCGTTGGGAGGCAGCAGTTGCGTGATGTCCGTGAGGTGCCGGCACAGGCACGGCAGCACTCGTACGTGCCGCGACTCGGCTTCCGCCAGTGTCTTGATGGAGCTCGCGAATGCGTGCACCGGCTCGGGCTGCCCTTCCATCGGCCAGCCGGCCCGCATCGGTATGGCCGCGATCACGCGAATGGGTGAACCCAGGCCATCGGCAAGCGCCGCCGCAGTCTGCAGGGCTTCCCGAGTCCCTGGAATCTTGGTCGCGACGACGTGAACGGGAGAGCCTGACGTCACCGGCGTGCCTGATTTCAGGCTAGAACTACGAGCCTGAAGGCGGGACAAAGAGTCCCTAAGAAGTGGCTAAACGTCGGCGGGTTCTGTCACGAACCGGTACCCGACCCAGGGCTCGCTGATCAGATACTTCGGTTGAGCCGGGTCCGGCTCAATCTTCTTGCGAAGCTGCGCCATCAGCACCCACAGATGTTCGGGCTGATCGACCGCGTTCGGTCCCCAGATGGCTTTCAGGATCGCGCGGTGCGTGAGGACGCGGTCGGCGCTGCGCGCGAGCAGCGCGAGCAGGTCGAATTCTTTCGGCGTGAGTCGGATCTCCTCGTCCTGGCGGACCACGCGGTGGCGGTCATAGTCGATGACGAGATCGCCGACCTGCAGGCGGCCGGCCGGCGCTTCGTCGGCTGCGAACACACGGCGCAGCGCCACGCGAATTCGCGCGAGAAGCTCCTCGGGCGAAAATGGCTTCGTGACGTAGTCGTCGGCACCGAGGTCGAGCGCCGCCACTTTGTCGGATTCCCCTCCGCGCGCCGACAGCACGATGATCGGCGCGGACGACTCGGCGCGAAGGCGGCGGCAGACCTCGACGCCGTCCAGATCCGGGAGACCGAGATCGAGGACGATGAGATCGGCCGGCCGGGCTCGCATGACCTCGAAGGCTTCACTCGCAGTCCCTGCCGCTTCGATGTCGTAGCCGCGAGAGCGAAGGAGCGGCGCGAGCGCCCGCTGAATCGGGACCTCATCGTCGACGAGGAGAATCCGCGCCGGTCGCGTCATCCCACCTGGCTCGCTTCCGCGTCCTTCGTTTCGGCCGGGACCAGGATCGTGAAGCGGGCGCCGCCGTCCGGGCAGTTTTCTCCCCAGACCCGTCCGCGCTCCACGGCCAGCATGCCACGGGCGATCGAGAGCCCCATGCCGGTACCGGATACACGGGCGCGTGCATCCTGGCCGCGGTAGAAGCGATCGAACAACCGCGGCAGATCTTCCGCGCCGATCCCCGGACCATGGTCGCGAACGCTGATCATGAGCCCTTCGGCGTTGACGGTCAGTTTCACCTCGATCGGCGCGCCCGGCGCGGTGTACTGCGCCGCGTTTTCGAGCAGGTGCGCGAGCGCCGAAGCCGTCAGGCGCGGATCGAGGCGCACCAGTCGCTCCTGCGCCGCATCGACCTCGAGCCGGCGGCCGGCGAGCGTATGCACCACCTGGTCGCGGGCCGCCTCGAGAATCTCGGATGGATGAACCCACCGGACGTCCGCGGCCAACGCGCCCGCGTCCACGCGCGCCATCTCGAGAATGTTCTGAAAGAGGCGGCTCAACCGCTCGACTTCGGTCAGGATCACATCGCTCTGCTCGCGGCGGTCGACGTCCGCCAGCCAGGAAGCCTGGAGGTTGCTCGCGGCGACGCGTATCGCGGTCAGGGGGGTTCGAAGGTCGTGACCGAGGGAGGCAAGCAGCGCAGATTTCAGCTCCTCGCTCCGCCGCGCCACTTCTGCGGACTTGCGCTCGTCGAGGAAGTGCGCGCGCTCGATGGCTATCGCGGCCAATCCCGCGAGCGCATCGAGCGTCCCCGGCTCCACCGGACGTCCGGCCGCCGCCAGCAACCCGATCGCCCGTGCGCCCAGCCGGAGCGGCACCAGGCGGACCCTGTGATCGTCCAGCGCGATTTCTCGATGACCGGCGTAGGTGCGCGCCCGCGCGTCGAACTCCAGGCCGCCATCGACGCCGGCGAACGCTTTCGACAGCTGGTCTGACGTGAGTTGCAAGCCGAGCGCGCCGGCGTCAAAGACGTCCCACTCGTCGCCACGCGGAAGGCAGATGGCGACAAAGTCGAGAGCGAAGCGCCTCGACACGAACCGCGCCAGCTGACCGATTGCTTCCCGGCTGTCGGTCGTCAGCAGGACATCGCGGCTCAAGTCGAACAATCGTGCGAGCTCGTCGCGCCTCGCCATGGCCTCCCGCGCGCGCTCACGCGCCACCGACGAGAGGTTGCTGGCGACGACGCTCACGGCCAGGAAGACGAACAACGCCACCCAGTTCTGTGGATCCGCGATCGTGAACGTGCCGACGGGCGGCATGAAAAAGAAATTCAGGCAGAGTACGCCCAGCACCGACGCCGCCGTCGCCACTCGCAGCGTCGACACCGTCGCGGCGATCAGGATGATGAGGAGGTAGGTCAGCGCCGCGATCGTCGGGTTGTTCAGCCGCAGCCAGAGGTGGAGCGTTGCCGTCACGCCCGCGATGGCGACGAGCGCAAGGCCGAGACCCACGACGCTCGACCACGGCCGGCCGCTCACCATGTCAGTGCCTCAGGTGAAACGGCACGCTGGTGACGACGGTGTTCGGCTTGAACAGCAGCGCGCCCTTGATGAGCAGCGCCCGCTGGTTGTGAAACAGATGGTGCCACCACTTCGCGGGTACGAATTCCGGAAGGACGATCGTCACGTAGTCGTTCGGGTGCGCGGACGACACCTGGCCGACATATTCAAGCAGCGGCTCCATCAGCGATCGGTACGGAGACTCGAGGACCACGAGCGGCAACCCACCACCCCATGTCTCCCATTCCTTTTGAACCTGGCCCGTCGCACCCTGATCGATGTTCACGTACAGCGCGCGCACGTCGCTCGACAGCGTCTTGGCGTATTCCAGCGCCTCGACGACCGACCGGTAAATGCCGCCGATCGGCACGAGTACGGTGTTTCTGCGAGGCCCGGCCGACCTCCATCCCTTCATCGATAACTGCTTCGCGACTCCATCATAGTGCGCGCGCGTCATTCTGAAGAACAGCACGTTCAACGGGATCAGCAGCATGATGACCCAGGCGCCTTCGTGGGCCTTCGTGATCGCGACGACCAGTAGCACGATTCCCGTCACGACCGCGCCGAGCGCGTTGATCGCCGCATTGCTCCGCCATCCAGCCCCTCGCTGGCGACGCCAACGAACCACCATGCCGGCCTGCGACAGCGTGAACGACACGAACACGCCGATCATGTACAGCGGGATGAGGGCATGCGTGTCGCCCGCAAACGCGACGATCAGGATGGCGGCGAGAATGCTGAGGCCGACAATGCCGTTGGAGAACGCCAGGCGATCGCCCTGGTTCATGAATTGGCGCGGGACGTACCGATCGCGCGCAAGAATCGACGCCAGCCTCGGGAAATCGGCATACGCCGTGTTCGCCGCCAGCACCAGGATGAGCATCGTCGCGGCCTGCACAGCGTAATACAGCGCACCTCGACTCCCGAGCACGCCGCGGGCCAGCTGCGAGACCACTGTCTCGGTATCGCTCGGCGCCACGTGGTACGACTGCGCGAGCAGCGTGATCCCGAGGAACATCGTGATCGACAGCACGGCCATCATCAGCATCGTCGCGGCCGCGTTCTTCGACTCAGGCGGTTTGAAGGCCGGCACGCCGTTCGACACGGCCTCGACGCCGGTCATCGCGGTGCAGCCGTTGGAAAACGCGGTCAGTAGAAGAAACAGCGACAAGGACGCTTCGGTCGATCCCGCCGGGGGCTCGAGGCTCGAGGCGAGCGGCCGCACGTCGCCCGCCAGGACTCGCCACACACCAAGGCCAATCAGCAGCAGCATCATGAAGATGAAGAAGTAGGTCGGCACGGCGAAGATGCGTCCGGATTCGCGGATGCCGCGCAGGTTGCCGATCATCAGGATGAGCACGAAGCCCAGCGCCAGCTCCACGCGGCTGACGTGCCAGTCTGGAAACGCCGAGGTGATGGCGGCCACGCCGGCCGCGATGCTCACCGCGACCGTCAGGACGTAGTCGATGAGCAGCGACGCCGCGGCGATGAGCGCCGGCATCTCGCCGAGATTGTCTTTCGACACGAGATAGGCGCCGCCACCGCTCGGATAGGCGTGAATCGTCTGGCGGTACGAGAACACCACGATCGCGAGGATCGCCGCGATGACGAACGCGATCGGTGTGGCGAACGTGATGGCGGCCGCGCCTGCGACGACCAGCACGCGCAAGACTTCCTCCGTCGCGTACGCCACGGAGGAGAGCGCATCCGACGACAGCACCGCCAATCCCGTCAGCCGGGACAGGCGTTCGTGCTCGGCGAGATGCGATGGGATGGGTTTGCCGACGACGAAGCGTTTGAGCTGGGAGTAGAGGCCTTCTTCGGACACGGACGTCTTTCCAACAGCCGACGGGGTTAGCTGGCGGGCTCGAGGTTGGAATCCTCTATCCGCGTTCGCGCGAAACCCGGCGGCTCTTCAGCCCCTGCGGATCGCGTTCGGCGGCAATTCGCCCCTGAGACGTGGCGTCTCGATGGGTCCCCCGCGCCGCTTGCTGTCAAGCGGCTTAGGCCATTTCCTGATTCGATGGTAGCGCGCGGTCTGGCTTGGCCTGCGCCGCTTTAGGGACTTTTTAGGACTTTCTTAGGACGGGCGCGTACTGTGCGACCGCGTCCGCCGCGGGCGCGAGGTCCGCTTCCGCCTTCTTTGCTGCGCCGCCGCACCTGGATCCGAATCGGCGATCCCATGAAGCCGAACCGTTCCCGCAGCTTGTTGACGAGAAACCGCTGGTAGGAGAAGTGAAACGTCGTCGCCACGTTGGTGAAGAAGACGAATGACGGCGGCGCGACGCCGATCTGGGCCGCGTAGAGAATTCGCACGTGCGCGCGGTCCGGACTGACCGGCGGATTCGCGGCCGTGACCTCGGCGACGAATCGATTGAGCGCCGGCGTCGGAATCCGCGTGCGGCGCGCTTCGGCGACTCTGTCGATCGTCTCCAACACTTTGCCGGCGCGTTCGCCGGTCAGCGCCGAGATGTGCAGGATCGGCGCGTAGTCCAGGAATCGCATCCCGTGTCGCAGCTTCTCGTCGAAGTCCCTGACGAACCTCGTGTCTTGCGACTTCACGAGATCCCACTTGTTGGCGACAATCACGACGCCGCGGCCGGCTCGATCCGCTTCGCCGCCGATCGCCGCATCCTGATCGCTCGCGCCGGTCTTCGCGTCGACGAGCAGCGCCACGACGTCGGCGTCAGCGATCGCTTCCCTGGCGAGCCCGACGCTGACCATTTCCACCTTCCCGCCGCCCGAGACGCGGCCCGGCCGCCGCATGCCCGCCGTGTCGATGATCCGAAAGCGACGGCGGTGCCAGACGAGCGGCGAATCGATCGCATCCCTCGTCGTTCCCGGCATGTCGCTGACGAGCACGCGCTCCTCGCGGAGCAACCGGTTCACGAGCGACGACTTCCCGACATTGGGACGGCCCACGACCGCGACGCGGACCTCTCGATCCGCGTCGCTCGACGTCTGGGACTGGGGACTGGGGGACTGGAAGCCGTCAGACTCGGCATCTGGCGCCTCAGTGAGTAGTCCCCGAGTCCTCAAGTTCCCAAGTCCCCTCACGATTTCGTCGAGAAGCTCCGCCACGTCAGTCCCGTGCTCGGCTGAGATCTCGAACACCGGATCGAACCCGAGCTCATAGAACTCGAGCGCTGATTTCATCGACCGTTTGTCGTCGGTCTTGTTGATGGCGAGCAGCACCGGCCGGCCTGTCTCGCGCAAGTCGCGCGCGATCCGCTGGTCGCCTGGGACCAGGCCCTCGCGCCCATCGACCAGGAACACGAGCAAGTCCGCCTGAGCAATCGCCCGCCGACCGTGCTGCACCACCAGCTCGTGCAAGGGGTCTTCGCTGGCGCCGAAGAGCCCGCCCGTATCAAACAGCTGGAATGCCACGCCGCGCCACACGACCGGGCGCGTGAGCGCGTCCCTGGTCGTTCCTGCGATCGGACCGACGATGGCGCGCCGACTGCCGGTCATTCGATTGAAAAGTGTCGACTTCCCGACGTTCGGGCGGCCCACCAGCACCACAATCGGCGATTTACGCGGCATTTAGCGTGTTGGATGAAGTGTAACTTAGCCTGCGTCTTGACAGCGTAAGTCTCAGAATCTATAGTATTTATAAGCCGTCAGGAGACTCTAAGCATGATCAAGGTCGACATCGTCAACGAAGTGTCGAAGATCGCGGACATCACCAAGGTCAAGGCCGAGGTTGCGGTGGACGCGGTGTTCGACGCGATGCGGACCTCCATGCAGCGCGGGGAACGGATCGAGCTTCGCGGATTCGGAGTCTTCCAGGTGAAGCCACGCAAGCGCGGCATCGGCCGTAACCCTCGCACCGGCAAGGAAGTGCGCATCCCGCCGGGTCGCACCATTCGCTTCAAGCCGGGCAAGGACCTCCAGAACATCGGCTAGCTTGGATCCCACTCCGGTCGTCTGGCAACCCCGTTCGAAATTCCAGGATCGGGTGTGGCTGCATGGGCTCCTGTTCGTCCTCACGATCGTCACCACGACGCTGGTGGGGGCGGACCAGTACGCCGGGTTCCTCGGCGACTTCAAGCAGCCGGGTCCGATCGGGATGTCGGTGCTCGCCCTCCTGCTGCGCGGCTTCTGGTACAGCGGAACGATTCTCGGCATCCTCGGCTGCCACGAGCTCGGGCACTACTTCGCCTGCCGCTACTACAACGTCGATGCGTCACTGCCGTTTTTCCTGCCGGTCCCGATCTCGATTACCGGAACGCTTGGCGCCTTCATCCGAATCCGCGAGCCGATTCCGCAGAAGCGGATGCTGTTCGATATCGGCATCGCCGGACCAATCGCGGGGTTCCTGGTCGCGGTGCCGGCGCTGTTCTTCGGCGTGGCGATGTCGCACGTCGTGAAGGTCCCTGACAATTTCGTCGGGCTCGAGCTCGGAGAGCCCCTGATCTTCAAGCTGGCGTCGTGGCTGCTGTGGGGCCCGACGCCCAGCGGGTACTCGTTGAACCTGCACCCGATGGCGTTTGCGGCCTGGTTCGGTCTGCTCGCGACGGCGCTCAATCTCTTCCCCATCGGGCAGCTCGACGGCGGCCACATTTCCTATGCGGTGCTGGGCCCGCGCTCGACCCTCGTCACCTTTGCCATGCTCGGCGTCGCGCTTGTGCTGACATTCTTTTCCGCGAGCTGGATCGTGTGGACCGGCCTGATGATGATCATGCTCTTCATGGTGGGACCGCGGCATCCGCGCGTTTTCGACGAGGAGGAGCCGCTCGATCGGACGCGTCTGCTCCTCGCGCTGTGTGCGCTCGTCATGTTCGCGCTCTGCTTCACGCCGGCTCCGATTCAACCGATGGAGCTGCTACGAAAGTGAGTCTCAAAGCACGCTGAGCGGGTCGATGTCGACGACGACCCGCTTCTGCAGATCGGGACGCGCGGCCAGCGCGGCCTGGAGCCGCTCGCGAATCCGTTTGCGGTTCGTCCCTTTGATCAGAAACTGCGCGCGGTATTCGCCGCGGAGCTTCCCGAGAGGTGCGGGCGCCGGTCCGAGGACCCGCAGCTGACCATCCGCTTCCCTGACCTTGTCCGCGACGTCCGCCGCATCGTCCATCGCGCCAGCGAACGTGCGTGAACGGACGACGGTGTTGACGAGCGAGACGATCGGCGGGTACTTCATCGCACGGCGGAATTGGAGCTCGCGCTCGTAGAACCCCGGGTAGTCCTGACGGCAGGCGAGCTGGATGCTGTAGTGGTTGGGGTACAGCGTCTGGACGATCGCCTCGCCGGGCTGCTCGCCGCGCCCTGCGCGGCCGGCAACCTGCGTGAGGAGCTGAAAGGTCCGCTCCGAAGCGCGAAAATCGGCGAGACCGAGACCGACGTCGGCCGAGACCACGCCGACCAGCGTCACGCGCGGAAAATCATGACCCTTGGCGATCATCTGCGTGCCGACGAGGACGTCGATCTCGCCGTCGCGGAACTTCGCGAGCAACGTGGCGAGCGATCCCCTGCGTCGGATGGCGTCGCGGTCCAGGCGCGCCACGCGCGCACCCGGACACGCAGCGGTGACCTCGGCTTCGACGCGCTCGGTGCCGAACCCGGCCTGCTCGAGATAGGGACCGGCGCAGAGCGGACACACCGACGGGACGCGCGCGGTGTAATTGCAATAGTGGCACCGGGCGCGGCGCGCGTGACCGTCGCCGTGGATGACGAGCGAGACGCTGCAGTTCGGACAGTCGAGCGTCCCGGCACACTGGCGGCAGAACACGGCGGTCGCAAAGCCGCGGCGGTTGAGGAGCACGAGCGCCTGTTCCCCGCGCGCAACGCGCGATCGGATGCCGTCGCGCAGGGCACGGCTGAGGATCACGTCGGGGCCCTCGGCCGTGTACTCCTCCCGCATGTCGATGACCGTCACCGCGGCGAGCGGTCGATCCAGCACCCGTCGCGCGAGCACGACCCGTTCGTACTTGCCGGTGACC
>Ga0114129_10010466_pt1 | contig 13229 bp, 15 predicted proteins | sample RhiMetdeltSRZDD1_FD_80071 | JGI IMG/M metagenome (GOLD analysis project Ga0114129, IMG submission 80071) | Populus rhizosphere microbial communities from Tennessee, USA - Rhizosphere MetaG P. deltoides SRZDD1 (version 2) (version 2) | ecosystem: Host-associated > Plants > Roots > Rhizosphere >...
CCACGCTCGAGGATGCCCGATGGGCGCCGCTCGAGTTTCGCCCGCGTCAGGCGCTCACTCGGCCCGAGCCCCTTTTTCCGCGCATCGACGCTCGCCCGTGATCGACACGCACTGCCATCTCTCCCACCCGGACTTCGAGCCCGACCGAGACGAGGTGATCGCACGATCGTGGCGGGAAGGCGTGACCGCGATTCTCGAAGTCGGATACTCCGTGGCCACCAGCCGTTCCGCTATTGCGATTTCGAATGCGAACCCCGAACGGATCCGGGCCTCGGTGGGCATTCATCCTCACGAAGCCGGCACGGCCACCGATGCCGATTTCGAAACCATGGCCTCGCTCCTTGATGCACCCCAAGCGATCGCGATCGGCGAAACCGGTCTCGATTTCTATCGCGACTGGGCGCCTCGCGACGCCCAGATCTCTCTCTTCACCCGCACCGTGCGCCTGGCTCGGGAACGGAAGCTTCCGCTCGTGATCCACGATCGCGAGGCGCATGACGACGTGCTCCGGATCATCGAAGAGGAAGGGCGAGGGGACGTGCGCGGCATCTTCCACTGTTTTTCGGGAGATGCCGAGGTGGCGCGCCGCGCCATGGATCTCGGGTTCTATCTGGGTCTGGGCGGCAGCATCACGTATATGAACCCGCGAAAGAAAAAAGGCCGGATGCTGGCCGAGCTTCCCCTCGATCGCCTGGTGCTGGAGACCGACGCCCCCTGGCTGTCTCCCGAACCCGAGAAAGGCCAGCGCAATGAGCCGGCCCGCATGCGTCACGTGGTGCAGCGGTTGGCCGAAGTCATGGAGCGATCGGAAGCCGAGATCGTGGTGAGGACGTCGGAGAACGTGGCCCGCCTCTTTGCCCACGCGGCTCCCTGGCCGCCGCGAGAGCCGAGTGCCGCCTAGAGGTCGCTCGGAACGACCTCCACGAACCGTCGCCGGACACCGGCCGCGGCGCAGAATGAGCCAGAACTTCTTGGTCGACCCATCCATCGCCCGCCAGATCGTTGAGGTGAGCCGCATTGAGCGGGAGGACGCGGTCATCGAGGTCGGTTCGGGATTGGGCGCCCTGACCGGGCTCCTTCTGGAACGGGCTAAGCACCTGTACGCGGTGGAACTTGACCGGAACCTCGCCGAACGGCTCGGGGTGGAATATGGGCAACGTCCAGGATTCTCGCTCCACACCGGGGACATCCTTCAGGTCTCGATCCGCGACCTCGTGCCCGAGGGCAAGGTGGTCGTCGTGGGAAACCTCCCCTATGCGATCACATCCGACCTCATTGTCTGGCTGCTCGATCAACACGAAGCCGTCCGCCGTGCCGTCCTGCTCATGCAGCGCGAGGTGGCGGAGCGCCTCACCGCGCCGGTGGGTTCCCGTGAGGCGGGAAGCTTGACCCTGGCCCTTCGCTATCGCGCCCTCGCCGAACGCCTCCTGGACATTCCCCCGACCGCGTTTCGGCCGGTGCCCCGCGTCGTCTCGTCTCTCGTGCTCCTTCGATTCCTGCCCGAACCCCCCGTACACCCCCAGGACGAACGGTTCTTTTTTCGCGTCATCCGAGCGGCGTTTGGGGAGCGGCGAAAGACGCTCGTGAACGCGCTCGTGGCCGGCTTGGCCTTCCCCCGTCCCGTGGTGGAGCAGGCGGTGCGGGAAGCGGGGCTGGATCCTCGCATTCGAGGAGAGCGAGTGGGCCTGGATGATTTCCGCCGGTTGGCCGATCTTCTAGGCGAGTTTCGCGATCGAGCGCCTCTGGGCTCCGAGGGACGTTCGTGAGGTCAACCCACATCCGGCGACTCTTCTGGCTTGTCCTATTCGCTGCCTGCGCGCAGCCCCTGTTCCTCGAGGGAAGAGCGGCCAGGGCCCAGGACTCGTTCGATCAAGAACCGGATACGAGCGCCGTGGATACCACCGCTATGACCCCCCAGCGTCGCCGGGCGATGGCGGATTCCGCGACTACCCGGATCTTCGGAACGCTTCACCCCACCTACAACACCGATTACACGGTGGCGCGGCAGACCACGGACTGGAACCAGAATTTCGTCTTCGGCACCAAGCTGGGCCTCTTCAATTTCGAGAACCGGACCGACTTCAAGATTCACACCGACAGCGGACGCGATGAGACGCGGCGGGATGGCGGCAACGTGACCACGTTGCGCATGCTCAAGATCCCCCTCAACGCCACCTTGAACGTGCAGCGGCTCTCCGTGAACCGGCCCGGGGAGGAACGATCGAACGGCAACGTCAACCTGTCGCTGTCTACTCGAGATCTCCGGCAGCGTATCTGGGGCGTGCAGCACAGCGTGTCGTTTTCCGGGGGGCTGAATCACAAGGGCGACGAATCGCTGCTCAACAAACGGCACTCCCAAAGCACCGATTCGGGACTGGACGGTACCGCGCACTGGCAGGGGAGCTGGCACACTTGGCGATTGCTCAATCTGGATGGGAACGTCGACCTCAAGCGCCAGCAAAAGAATTCGCAGCTCGTGCAGGACACGACGACCGTGAAATCGCCTACCACGGGGGTAGACCGCAAGTTCGATTTGCGGGCTCATGTCGAGCCTTGGGCCTGGATTACCTCGGACATCGACGCCAACAGTCAGCTTTCCGAGGACGAGTCGTATCTCACCGTGCCGGTCCCCGGACAATCTGCGTTGCGCCGGCTCGAGCATCGGTTCGCCAACCATCGTGGTCTCACTGCCGGGATCAGGCTGTTTCCGAATGCTAAGAACTTCAATGTGAGCCTGGACCTGGTGAAGGACATCCAGGACCTCGACTACCGCATTCGCAGGGATTTCTCCTACACCGGGGATCAGTTCTCCTGGAACGGGAAATTGAAGGCCAAATGGCTCGCTACCGATTTCGACCTCAGCTTGGGCAACGGCCTCGACAAGATGAACCGAGCCACCAGCGCTGGGACCGACACCTACAACAATACCTTCGAGGGGAAGGTCTCCCGGCGTATTTACAGCAAGCTTTCTGCGCAGTTCAACTGGTACGTGCGCGCGAATCAGCTCTTCTTCGATGATGCATCGCTGGACCGGGATGAGCTCAGAACCAAGCTTCAGCCTATCGTCACCTATACACCCAGCAAGAAATGGACGGTGAAGGTCGGCTACGTCGGTTCGGCAACGCGACGGGTGGAGGTGAATCCGGCCCAGGCGCTCCAGACCCGTCGCGAAGAGGACTACACGGTGGACATGAGCATCAACTACGAGGTGAACCAGTCCACCCACTTGAACCAGATCTACTCCATCAAATCGCTCTACACCACGTTCGATTACAACCCCAGCGGAGACCGGCTGCTCTCCACCCAGCGGATCGTCACGACCTTGGATACACGGCTTGGCCCCCGGTGCGATTTCAACATCGAGCACCGGTTCACTCTCCAGGACTCCGGTCCCTTCCACTTCGAGCCGGACGGGACGCGGATCTTTGCCCGGGATTTGCGCAAGTACCGCCAGGAAATGAACGCGAGCGTGAAGTACCAGCTCACCTCCTGGGCGAGCGCGATCCTCGATTCGCAGTTCTCGCGCATGGACGACGTCACCGAGTACACGAACGTGCGTATCACGCGGCGGGACATTCGTCTCCAGACCGGGCTCGAACTGGAGAAGACCCTTCGGGGTTCTGTGTCGCTCAAGGGATCGGGCCAGTACGTCCAGAGCAACAACAACCAGGACGCCTACTGGACCATCACATCAGCTTTGAAAAAAGATTTCTGATATGGCAAAATCGTTGCGCTCTGGAACCGGCCCGAGATGGACCGGGTATCTCTTTTTGGGACTGACGCTGGCGTGCTTGGCCGCCGGCTGCGGGATGTTCGACATTCGTGCTCCCGTGCAGCCGCCCATCGGGGGCTGTGAGAGCCGTCGGGCCAGTCCCTTGAGCTCGGATAGCGTGCTCTACAACTTCGCCCAGAGCTTTCGCTGCCAGGCAGCCGCGATTGGGCAGTTTGGAGAGACGCTCGCCGAGGGATTTCATCTCGATTTGGACGATCAGGACGTGATCGACATCGGGATAGCCGGTCTGGATTCGCTCGCGAAAAACCAGACCGTCGAAGCACAACGGCTCCGTTCTGTTGAATCGAGCGCGGATTCGTTCGCATTCGAGTTCGGGGACGTGCCTCCGATAAGGACAGACCAAACCGCCTATTACCTTGATATCCCCTATTTGCTGCGCATCGGCGTCCGCCAGGGCGACAGCTTACTCGTAAAGAAAACGATTGCAGGCACTTCCGATCTCTATCTGGCCGAAGGGCAGTCCAGCCAATGGTTCATCACCCGGTGGGTGGATCAACGCGGTGACTCCACGAGTCTGGGCCGTTGGTACGCAGAAAAGGTCGGCAGCAGCCAGGCCCCGCGAATCCCATGATAAACTGACGGGTTTCTCGGGTTTAAGTCTCGAGTCCGGCGCTTGAAAGGCCGATAACCCTCAGCGCCGTCCACCGTTCGGAGGTAAGTGTCTGATGAAGCGCACTCTATGTAACGTCCTTTTCTTGGGGGTTGCATGTCTCACGGGCTGCATCTTTACTCCTGAGAAAAAGATCGTTCCTCCTGTCCGCGGGGTTTACTCGGAACCGACCGCGCCGGAGAGCCTGATCACCAATCTGCAGGTCTCCTACCGGAACCGTGAGGTCGACCACTATGCCCAGATCCTGGCCCCCGAGTTCATCTTCCAGTTCCAGCAGGCAGACGCGAACGTGATCGGGACCCAGTTCTGGACCCGCGACCAGGATTCGACGGGAACACGGGCCCTCCTGACCGCGACCTTGGTCTCGGATATCAAGATCACTCTCCTTCATGGGGCCCGCGACACCACGATCAATTTCCCCGGAACACCTTTGGACAGCTTGAAGATCCGTATCATCAACACCGAACTGGAGGTTGACCAGACGGATGGCATTACCTGGTTGGTCACCGACCAGCAGGACATGTTCTTCCGGTCGGGAATCGAGGCGAACGGCGAGAATCCCGCTCGCTGGTTCCTCTATGAGTGGGATGACATCCCCACCGCGGCCGCTCCAGGGATCGGCCCTCTCTCCGCGGGTTCCTACGGGAATCAAGAGAAAGCTCTGAGCTGGGGGGCGCTGCTACAGAACGCGATGCCTCAGAAGACTGCATCTCGTTAGCCAAATCGCACGTTGCGCACAAGAAGAACGGCCGGAGTCATCTCCGGCCGTTTCTTTTTGGGTTGATCGGTAGGGGCTGGCTCAATAAGTCATGGCATAGATCACGAGATTGATCGCCATCCGAATCGCTTCCTCCCGCTTGGCGGGAGGATCCCCGTGGGCCTCGGGATCCTCCAGGCCGTCTCCGATATCGGCCTCGTAGTCGTAGTACACGCAGAGCCGGCCCTGATCGAAGATTCCAAAACCTTGCGGAGGTTTTCCGTCGTGCTCGTGGATTTTGGGGAGCCCGTGGGGGAAATCATAGAAGCAGTGGTAGATGGGATGACTGAAAGGCAGCTCGACAAGCTTGCGATCCGGAAATACGCGGGCGATCTCGCGCCGGAAACTCTGGTCCATTCCGTAGTCATCGTTGGCGAACAGAAATCCGCCGGAACTCAGGTACTGCCGAAGGCCGGCCACTTCCGCATCCGTCAACCGCACGTTTCCATGCCCGTCCATGAAGATGAAGGGATACTTGAAAAGCTCGGGATCGTCGGCCGAGACGGCCGCTTCTTTCGTGGACTCCACGAAGACCGAGGTGCGCTCTTTCAAGGCCTGGGCGAGGTTCGGCATGGTCGACGGACCTTGATACCAGTCGCCGCCTCCACCGTACTTGAGCCGCGCCAGGATGAGGCCGTTGGCCGGCTCTGGGCCGGCTGCCCATGCCGAGAGGGCTACGGTCACAAGACCCAAGACCACGATCGCCCAGCGCATTCGCATTGCTCCTCCTCGGCCCCTCCTGGGGCCGAGCCTTCGAGAACTCAATGACGATACTACAGCCCTCCTCCGATGCATCCTTATCGGGCCCTTACCCATGGAAGCATCCCGTCCCTGGTCCAATCAGGTCATTCCGCCAAAACAGTGGATGACGCCTGCCTCGATCGCGATAGAAGGAACATTACTCGTGACTCTTCCGCCGGAGCGAGGATATGAGACGGCTAAGAATCGTAATGTTCGGTCTCTCGGTCACCTCGTCCTGGGGAAACGGCCACGCCACCCCGTATCGCAGCCTCATCCGCGCGCTCACCATGCGGGGACACGATGTGCTTTTTCTCGAGCGAGATCTTCCGTGCCACGTGGGCCATCGTGACGTCTCATCTCCACTCTTCGGTCGCACGCGGATCTATGGGTCCTTGCGCGAGGTGAAGGAGCTCTACCGTCGCGAAGTGCGCGAAGCCGACATGGTCGTGGTGGGATCCCGCGTTCCCGAGGGAACCGAGATAGGCCGTTGGGTTATCAGCACCGCCCGAGGCCTGCGGGCGTTTTATGACCTCGATATGCCGGTGACCATGGCCATGCTCGACCGCGGAGACGAAACGTACATATCGCGGGAGCTCGCGTCGCGTTATGACATGTATTTATCGTTTACCGGCGGCCCCTTGTTGGAACAGGTCGAACGAAAGTACGGCATACCCATGGCCAGACCGCTCTACGCTTCGGTCGATCCCATGGTGTACCACCACGAGCCAGCGGACATCGAGTGGGATCTGGGTTACATGGGAACCTACATCCCCGATCGGCAACCGATGTTGTCCAAGCTGTTGATCCAGCCGGCCCGCCTCAAGAAGACGGGTCGCCTAGTTGTAGCCGGACCTCAGTACCCCGACGACGTGGCCTGGCCCCCGAACATCCAACGCATCGAGCACTTGCCCCAGGCCCAGCATCGGCGTTTCTACAATTCCCAACGGTTTACCCTCAACCTCACCCGCATGGAGATGGCGCGCGCCGGCTATTCTCCGAACGTGCGACTCTTTGAGGCGGCCGCCTGCGGTACCCCGATCATCAGCGATTCCTGGGACGGGATGTCGTCCTTTTTCGAGCCGGATTCTGAGATTCTCGTGGCTCGGAATTCGCGAGACACGCTCCGGTATTTGCGAGACATCTCCGAAGGTGAACGGATCGCGATCGGAAACCGAGCCCGCGCCAAAGTGATGTCCGCCCATACAGGAACCCATCGCGCGGTCGAGCTGGAAGGCTATATCATGGAAGTCCTCGGCGAGGCCGAACTTTCGTTGACCGTGCCGGTGGGTTAGGTAATCATAAAGATCGTGAACTTGAGCTCGCATAGTTTTGGGCGGTACCGGGAAAGGAGCTGACGGACATGACTGCAGAACCCACGCACGATGAGGATCTCATGGGACGGAAGGCGTCGGACGATGACGTCGAAGACAGCGAGGTCGAAGACGTGGATGAGGATGATGAGGATTTTGACGACGATGATGATGATGACGACGATGACGACGATGATGAAGATGAGGACGAAGACGAGGATGACGACGACGAGGACATAGATGAAGACGAGGACGATGAGGAGGAGAAAGGTTCTTCAGTCAGCCGGTCCGGAGGTCTCAAGGGATCCTTGGCGTCTTCTTCGGGGAAGTCCTCCAGTTCCTCAAAGGGAAAGAGCCGCGGCAGGCCCTGAACAAATAATCGCCTCGATTCGACCATAAAACCGATCGAACCACTCGGTTGATCCTTTAAAGCGGCGGTCCTCCCGCCGCTTTTTTCCATGGTGGAACCTGTTCCATCGGAACCGGGTGACCGAAGGCGAGGTTATATAGAAGCGCGTCTAACGTCGGGGATTTCGCTTTGAAGCCAGCCCTGGGGTGATCAATGCGATTCGTCTTTCCATGCTTTTCGTTGCTAAGGGCACCTCATGCACCCTAGGATCGGGTGCGTTTTGGTCTTGTCGTCGGGGTTGCTGGTTTACGGTTGTGACTCCTATTCTCCGATATGCGGGGGCTGCCATTTCGCATCGCAGGCCCACTATTCCTTACCTACCGCGCCGGAAAGCCTGATCACGAACCTTCAGGTCTCCTATCGAAATCGAGAGATCGAGCACTACGCCCAGATCCTGGCTCCCGAGTTCATTTTCAAGTTCCAGCCGCTGGACGCTAATGACATCGGAAGCGATTTCTGGACTCGCGATCAGGATTCAACGGGAACGCGGGCCCTCCTGACCGCTACCTTGGTCTCGGATATCCAGATCAATCTCATCTATGGGGCCCGCGATACGACCATCAATTTTCCGCGTACACCTCTGGACAGCCTGAAGATTCGCATCATCAACACCGACCTCCAAGTCGATCAGACAGACGGCATAACCTGGGTGGTCACGGACCAGCAGGACATGTTCTTCCGCAAGGGGAAGGTCGAAAACGGCGAAAATCCAGATTTTTGGTGGCTCTACGAATGGGACGAACTGCCCACCCCTGCTCTCCTAGGGGTTGGCATTTCTCCGACCACTTGGGGCAAGTTGAAGACCGAGTACGGCCACTAGAAAGATCCAGAACGACAAGTCCCTTTTTGGTTTGAGAAATCTAATTCCCATTCGAACCCAGGGCTCGGAACCGGGTTATAGTCACCGTCTAAAGAGGGCAACTTGCTCCTATGCGAGTTGTGGGGGAGCCATTGCGATTCGTCTTTCCGAGCGTCCTCTTTGCTTGCGCCCTGGTCGTCTCTGGCTGTGACGATGCGTCACATTGCTACGATTGCGGGGGATTCCCTGGCCCCTATGCCGACCCCACGTCCCCCGAGAACCAAATTCAAAACCTTGAGACCTCGTACAAAAACAGGGACTGTCAGGGGTACGGCAGGCTTCTCGCCCCCGAGTTCACATTTCACTTCCAACCTTATGATGCGAATACCATCGGAATGACGTTTTGGTCACACGACCCCGACTCGGCAGGAACCTGTGCGTTATTCAAGTCGGGGGAGGTATCGGAGATACGAATTTCGCTGCTTAACTTGGTGCCGGACTCGATCGACGCGTCCCCGCCGGTGGACAGCCTGAAGATTCGTATCAGTACTGTCGATCTCCAGGTGGATCAAACTGATGGAGTAACGTGGGTTGTCACCGACCAGCAGGATTTGTTCTTCCGGAAAGGTCTGACCGCGAATGGTGAGAACCCGAACTATTGGTGGATCTACGAATGGGACGATCTGCCGACTCTGTCTGCACCTGCGATCGCTGTTAGGTCGATCACCTGGGGTAGCTTGAAGGCCAGATACTAGGGGAAGCGATGAACACATCCCGCGCCATCTTTCTTCTGTCTATCGCAGCCTTGCTGGTGAGTTGCGACGAAGATCCCGTGGATCCTGGGCCCATACATGTGTCTTACGCATCGCCCACGGCTCCGGAGAGTCTGATCACGAATCTGCAGCTCTCCTATCGCCAGCGAGAGATCAACGAATACGTCAAGCTTCTCGCTCCGGAATTCATCTTCAAGTTTCGGGCTGCTGATGCGAACGTCGTCGGCGCCGAGTTTTGGACGCGCGACCAGGATTCCACGGGCACCCGGGCGCTGCTTACCACCACCCTGGTGTCCGAGATTCACCTTAATCTCGTCGGGGGACCAAGGGACGCGAGTATCGACACTTCAGCCCCCGTTGACAGTGTCAGAATCCGCATCATTACGACGAATCTCCAGGTTGATCAGACCGATGGCCTAACGTGGGTCGCTGACGCCCAACAAGATATGTACTTTCGCCAAGGCAAATCGGAAAGCGGTGAGGATCCCGCGCGTTGGCTCTTGTACCGCTGGGACGACTCGCCACCGCTGCCGGCAGCCAGCGAGTTCCAATCCGTGGGCCATACTTCCTGGGGTATTCTCAAGTTCCTGTACGGCAACTAGGGGGCATCGATGAAAGCCTGGCTCGGCCGCGTCATTCTCCTTCTATCAATCACGGCCGTTGTCACGAGCTGCGACGAAGATGTCGAGACGCCCGGGCCAATTCACTCACCCTATGCGTCTCCTACCGCGCCGGAAAGCCTGCTCACCAACCTGCAGCTCTCTTATCGCAGGCGAGAGATCAAGGAGTACACCAGGCTTCTGGCTCCGGAATTCCGCTTCAAGTTTCAACCGCTCGACGCCAACGATATCGGCACTGAGTATTGGACGCGTGATCAGGATTCGACGGGAACCCGGGCTCTCCTGACCGCGACCTTGGTCTCCGAGATCAGGATCAGTCTCCTTTACGGGGCCCGTGACACCACGATCAATTTCCACGGCACACCCTTGGACAGCTTGAAGATCCGCGTCATCAACACCGACCTGCAAGTCGATCAGACCGACGGCATTACTTGGGTGATCACCGACCAGCAGGATTTCTTCTTCCGCCAAGGCAAAGCCCAAAACGGCGAGGACCCCACACACTGGTTCATCTACGAATGGGACGACGTTCCGCTCACCGCCCGACCCGGTTTCTCTGTAATTCGCCCGACCTGGGGTAGACTGAAATCGTTGTACCGGGGGGGATCATGAAGTTTTTGGGCCGCCTTGCGTTTCTCTTTTTGTTCGCCGGTCTGCTAGCGAGTTGCGATGCCGATGTGGAGGCCCCGCCCGCGCCTCACGCGCCATATGCCTCTCCCACCGCTCCCGAAAGCTTGATCACGAACCTGCAACTCTCGTATCGCCAGCGGGAGATCAAGGAATACGCCAAGCTCCTCGCTCCGGAATTCGTGTTCAAGTTCCAACCGATCGATGCCAACGACATCGGCACTGACCATTGGACGCGCGATCAGGATTCGACCGGCACTCAGGCGATGCTCACCACCACCCTGGTGTCCGACATCCACCTTAATCTCGTCGGGGGAACAAGGGATGTGAGCATCGACGCTTCGGCCCCGGTGGACAGCGTCAGGATCCGCATCGTTACGACGGATCTCCAGGTTGATCAGACAGATGGCATAACGTGGGTCGTCACCGATCAGCAGGATTTCTTCTTCCGCCAAGGCAAAGCCGAAAACGGCGAGGACCCCACACACTGGTTCATCTACGAATGGGACGATTTACCGACTGTGGCCGCTCCGGGACTGAGGGCAGGCGGTGGAACGACTTGGGGGAATTTGAAAAATCTGTATAAGTAGGAACAGGAAGGCGCTATGAAGCGGGATCATCTACTCTCCGTGCTTGGTCTTTTTCTAGGATGCGTATTCGGGTGCGATGCCGACGCACCCACTCCGCCCCAACTTCCTAACGAACCGGTGTATCACCAGCCGACCGCCCCGGAAAGCCTCATCGCCAACCTAGAGCTGTCCCACACACAACGCCAGCTCGGTCCATATCTCCAACTTCTCGGTCCAGAGTTCAGGTTCCAGTTGTGGTCGGAAAGTGAAGAAGAGCTCAGTATTCTCGACCGGAATCGAGACTCAACGGGAACACAGGCATTCTTGGCTTCTCCCCAGATATCGAAGATCCGGATTGAGCTCATCACGCAGGCTCCGGACACGACAATCAATTTCCCCGGAACGCCCCTCGATACTCTGAAAATGCAAGTAACTCCGAGAGTTTTCGAGGTAAGCCAGACAGATGGAGTCACGTGGGCCATCGCGACACAACAGGTGTTCTTCTTCAGAAAGGGTCTGGCGTCGCAAGGAGAGAATCCGAATCACTGGCTGATCTACTTTTGGGTTGAGCTCAAGAATGCTTCGCGCGCTGCCTCCGCTCCCACCCCTGTTCAACCCAATACTTGGTTCACGATGAAGACCTTCTACGTCACCTAACGCGACGATTTTTCCGCCGCTCGACCCTGCCCCCTGATTCCCCTATGCTCCCCGGCTTGACCGGCCCTCCGAGTACATCCGTTTCATTCAGGGAGGCAAAGCCATCATACGTCGACGTCGCCGTCGGGGGATGCTGCGGCCTCGATTCGTTCTCGCTCTCCTCGTTTTCGTCGTCCTGGCTGTTCTCGGAATCCGCTGGCTGTCCTCTCCCCGAGGCAGCTATGCGATGGCAACCTCGGGCCTCGGTCACAACACAAAACGCGTTAAGCGCGTGCTCGAAGCCGAGCTGGCCCGCGGGTCCAAAGAGCTGGGACTGCGCCCGCCTTACCCTGCGCTCCTCTGCGAGCCCGATTCGGGAGGAACACAACTTTGCACGGGCATCGTGGGGCTCACCCCGGGAGTGAGCTCCATTCAAGGCAACGTCGTCTTCACGCGCCGCCTCACCGCGCTCGGAGCGGGATTCATTTCCGGAACGGAGGATCGTGACGGCACGGTGCGCCTCAAATACCGCACCGGCTCCAAGATGAGCCTCGCCCTGGAGCTCGTGCCGGCCCGCGCGTCCGGGCTCGACACCACCGTCACCCCAGGGAAGGGCCTCGGTCGAGTGGAGGTGAAGTGTCGCCTCGCCCTCATCATCGAGGACTACGGCAGCGACCGGACGGCCTCGCGACGCTTCGCCGATCTGCCGGGCACGTTCACCGCCGCCGTTCGTCCCAACATTCCCGGTGCACAAACGGCCGCCAAGGAAGCCGTGCAAGCGGGGATGGAAGTGCTGCTCGATCTCCCGATGGAGCCCAAGGAGTACCCCACCCGCAACCCCGGTGATAACGCGATTCTGGTCGATCTCTCCGGGCGCGAGATTCGTAATCGCGTCGCCCGCGCGCTCGATACGGTCGGCCCCGTGCACGGCGTGAAAACCTACATGGGCGGTCTCGCGGTGGAAGATCGTGACGTCATGCGGGCGGTGCTCGAAGAGCTGCGAGACCGGAGACTCTATTTCATCGATGCCACGCAGTCGCCCTACACTGCGGTGTCCGATCTGGGCCAAGAGCTCGGTGTGGAGACGCTGCTCGTGAGCTCGATCGCCGAAGTCGACGAAGGCCGCACGAGCGCGAGTACCATTGCCATTCGCTTTCAGGATCTCCTGCGCCGTTGTCAGGCCAAGGGGTATGCGGTGGGCATCATTCACGCAAAACCGGAGACCCACGAGGTCCTCGTGCGGCTGCTTCCGAAGATGGCCCAGGACGGAATCGCCGTCATGAGCCTGACCGAAGTCATGCGGGCCCACGCCTTGGAATAAAAGAGTGGAAAAACCCCTAGTCTATTGCCCCACAATCACAAAGCGCCCTCGGAATCATTGACAGAGTTCCAATGCTGGCGTAGGATACGGCGCCCTGAATCACGCCCGCCTTTGGAAGCGGAGTAACCCCGAATGACCAATTTGCGTATCAAGTGGGCTCTGTTCGTTTTTACCGTCCTTTTGTTCGGATGGTATCTCCTGCCCACGATTCGGTTTTACAGCCTTCCCGCCAATCCGCCGGTGGCCCAGGCGGCACCGGCGCCC
>Ga0114129_10010467_pt1 | contig 13228 bp, 6 predicted proteins | sample RhiMetdeltSRZDD1_FD_80071 | JGI IMG/M metagenome (GOLD analysis project Ga0114129, IMG submission 80071) | Populus rhizosphere microbial communities from Tennessee, USA - Rhizosphere MetaG P. deltoides SRZDD1 (version 2) (version 2) | ecosystem: Host-associated > Plants > Roots > Rhizosphere >...
AACCCCCGTCGTGAACCCTCGTGATGAACCCTCGTGATGAACCCCCGTCCTGAACCCCCGTTCTGAACCACCGTCCTGAACCCCCGTCGTGACCGTGAACCAACTATAGTGATGTGAACGTGGCTCGTATCCTCATTTCCCTCGTCATCGTCTTCGGGTTAGCTGCGTGCAATCGAAATGAGCAACCGGCGACACAGCCGACCCCGGCGCGCAGCCTGTTGATCATCTCGGTCGATACGCTTCGGGCGGATCGGGTTGGGGCATATGGGTATCCGCGGGCACAGACGCCGGCTATGGATGCGCTGGCGGCGCGCGGTGTGCGGTTCGAGCGGGCGTACGCAACGGCGCCAATCACGCTCACCTCGCACGCATCGTTGATGACTGGGCGGTATCCGCCCGGCCATGGCGCGCGTCACAACGGGATGCGGATGAATCTGGAGACGCCGACGCTCGCGGAGACGCTGGGGCGTTCGGGTTTTGCGACGGGAGCCTTCGTCGGGGCTTTCCCGTTGGACCGGCGGTTCGGGCTGATCAAGGGTTTCTCGGACTACGGGGACCGCATGCCTCGCGGTCCGCAGGGGCGGATCGCCAACGAACGTCCGGGCAGCACCGTCGTAGATGAGGCAATCGCGTGGCTCGACAAACAGCGTAATTCGCGGTTCTTTCTCTGGGTTCACCTGTTCGAACCGCATGCGCCATATGGCAGCCCGGGAGATCGAAGTCCGGCCGACGTGAGATACGACGGAGAGGTCGCAGAATCAGACCGGCAGATCGGCCGGCTGATTGCCGCGCTTGGTCCGGCGGCCGCCTCGACGTTGATCGTTCTGACGGCCGATCACGGCGAGGCCTTCGGCGAGCACGGCGAAATCGGCCACAGCATCTTCGTCTACGACACAACCCTGCGTGTGCCGCTGATCCTCGCCGGACCCGGGCTGACGCAGCGCGTGGTCGGCGATCCTGTGACGCTGGTCGACATCGCGCCAACCGTCACCCGATGGCTCGGCGTCGGCGCGTTCGACTCGGATGGTGTCGATCTGGCCCCCGTGCTCATGTCCGTAGCTTCAGGGAAGGCGAAGGCTGGGAACACGCTTTCGGAGCGCGAGCTCTACGGCGAATCGTTCGCGCCGCTGCTCGACTTCGGCTGGAGTCCGCTGCGCAGCGTTCGAGCCGATGGTTTCAAGTTCATCGCAGCGCCCAAGCCTGAACTGTATGCGCTGGCGACGGACGAAGGGGAAATGCGTAATGTCCTCGGCAGGGATCAAAAGCGCGCGGCGGCACTGGCCGACAGGGTCGATCGCATCTCATCCGCGACGCTTCCGTCCGAGAGCGCCGTCGATCCGGAAACCGCAGGACGCCTTCAGGCCCTTGGCTACGTCTCCGGGAGCCCGGCGGCTCAGGGTTCGTCACGTCCGGATCCCAAGGACCGGCGCGAACTCGCTGCACGGATCGCGCGCGTGACGTCCGGCGAGCTGTCCGGAGCTGATCTGGAGAGTGCCCTTCGCGCGATCCTGAAGGACGACGCTCAGAACCCGCAGGCACACATGCGCCTTGGATACGTGCTGGCTGAAACCAACCGGTGCCCGGAAGCCGAGCCGCACTTTCGCGCCGCCATCAGCGCCAGGCTGCCGACCGCCGACGCGCACCTCGGCCTGGCGTCCTGCTATGCAGCCGCGCGCCGCGTCGACCAGGCGCTGGCGGCACTGCGGGACGCGGCTGCGCTCGAGCCGGACAATCCGGTGGTCATCGCAAACCAGGGCGTGCTGACATCGGATAGCGGGCAACCGCTCGCCGCTGTGCCCCTGTTGCAGCGCGCGTTGACGCTCGATCCGGACTTCCACCAGGCCAGGTTCAACCTCGCAATCGCCTTCGCGCGCGCGGGCCGGAGACAAGAGGCGGCATCGGAAGCCACGGAACTGCTGAAGCGGCTGCCGGCCGGCGCACCCCAGCGCTCCGAGGTGGAACGGCTGCTTGCGGCCGTGCGGTGATGGTGTCCACGATTCCGAAGTCACCCCCGTTCACCAACCGAACGTTCCGGCTGTGCGCGGCGATCTCAGTCGTCCTGCTGTGGTCGCAGTTCGTCCTGACCTCGCGCTACGCCGGGGTTGAAAGCTCCCTTCATGGTGCGAAGCGTCCTTTCTATGTAGCGGCTCTCATTCTTGCGACCGCCGCGCTATTGCTTCCGCGCCGGAAGGCGCCGCCAGCCGAAAGCCGGGTGGACACGCTGTTAGCCACACTCGTCTTCATTGCTGGTTTCCTCGGGCTTGGCTTCGCGTGTGTCACCTGGTTCCCGGTCGCGTACTGGAGCGGGATTCCATATCTCGACAATTGGGTCACGCGATACCTCTCAACCATCGACGGGATCGAGCTGTTGAAGCAAGGCGCGGCGGTCGGCTGGAACTGGGACTTCCTTGGCGGGTACCAGACGTCCTCTGACATCACGCAGAGCCTCACGCTCGTCGCGCTGCTGCCAATGCTGACCTTTGGCGATGCGATCGGCTTCCACCTGACGCACGTCCTGTTGTTCTCGAGCATTCCGGCAGTCGTCTACATCGACTTGCGAATCGACGACAAGACCGATCCGTCGCAGGCCAGGCTCGGTGCAGGCCTCGCCGCGATCTGCGCGATGGCGATGTCCTACCTGCCCCTGCGCAGCAGCGACACCAACTCGCTCGCGGGCGTGGCGATGACGATGATGGCGTTGATGGCGGGGCATGCAGCCGCTGCGGAGCGCCGATGGGGCGGGCCGCTGCTGGTCGTTGCGCTCGCGCTGCTCGCCTGGTCGCATACCGGTTTCTTCATCTACGCAGCGCTCTTCCTGCTCGTCGATGCCGTCCTCGCGCGCGATATGCGGCGCGCGATCCGCGCGGCGATTGCCGGGACATCTGCACTGGTGGCGGTATTGCCCCTGACATGGGAGCTCTGGCGATACCCGGACTATTTCATCGCCAACAACGTCATCCTCGATCCGAACCACTCGGTCGACTGGTTCGCGTTCGTGCGAAAGATTTTCTACAACGTCGAGCTGGTGTGGCTTCCCGGCCGCTGGTTCAACGATTCGACCGGCCTGACCTATGTCCTGCTGCCGCTCCTGTTGGTCGTGGCATGGCGCGGCCGCGGGCGGACTCGCTATTACGCGGTCGTCGCCGTGAGCGCATTCGCGCTGACGCGCCTGCAGACCGCGGATACTGCGTACCTCTTCGTTCGCCCGCATCACTTGCTGTCGGTGTGCACGCCGGTGGCGATCGCCGGACTCATCGGTCTGATCGAACAGCACGCGTGGAGGCGCTGGTCGATCGCGGCGCTGACGATTCTCTACTTGCAGATCTGGCTGCACCCCGTTCCGCACGTTCGTGATGCCTCAGAAATCGAGCCGGGCCTGATCGCGCAGTTGCGAGGGCTGGACGGCGCGCTCGTGCTGCTGGAAAACACACCTCACCGCGACATGGACGCCGATCCCGCGCGCGACGTCGAACCCGCGCCAGTGCCCGCACACTTCGAGAGCGTGGTCCCTCGCCTCACGGGCCTGCGTCTCTATGCCGGGATGTGGGACGGGTGGCAATGGTGTCCGCAGCGCGACGAGGTACTCGCGGGTGGTGCGTTCCGCGGCGCATCCATCTCCGTGACGAGCCCCGACGCCGTACACGCTGAACTGACGCGCTGGGGCGTCAAGCACGTGGTCGTCTGGAGCCGGGCAGCCCGTCAGTTCTTCGATGCCGATCCTTTGTTCATTCGCCGATGGTCGGCTGACCCGTGGTCGCATTACGAGTTCAAGAATTCGGATGCGCGCGACATCGTGGTTGCGAACGGCAGAGGCCGCATCACCGGACGCACCTTGCTTGGTGCCCGCGTCGAACTGGAGTCGGTGCGCGCCGGTGAGCGAGTGCTCCTGCGCACGCACTTCTACCCCGCCTGGACTGCGTGGTTCGAAGCACAGCAAATCCCGCTCATCGATAGTGATGGACAGATAGCACTGCTCGCGCCGCGAGACGGGAACCTGACGATTGAAATGCGCTACCCAAAGCGCACGTGGCTTCTGTTCGTGGCGATCGTGGCGGTCGTGATCGGCATCGCAATTCTCTCACTCGAGCACCGTCGCTGAGGCCCTCGGCCACAGACCATCGAGATTTTGCTCGGCCTCGCCAATCCAATTTTCCGCAGTCCAACAGACCAATGGTTTGAAGTCGTTGGTACCAGCGTTCATCACACGAAGAAAACACCGCGTTTTCGATGCATCTCGCGATCGAGCTAGTGTGATTCATCCCTCGAATCCTGGTTCGGGACTTGCTGAATGACGAGCCAGCGCGATGGCGCGCTCCACGTTCATCTGTTTCTGATTCCGGAGGCGAATAACGCATGAAGAGGATCATCTACGCGATGATCGTCCTGTGCTCGCTTGGGCTGGCCGCTGCGCCAGCGCTCGCGCAGCAGACGACCGGTAACATTACCGGCCGCATCCTGGACGATCAGGGCTCTGCGGTTCCAGGCGTCAGTGTCACGGCCTTGAACGCGCAAACGGGCTTCAGCCGAACCACCGTCACGGACGCGGAAGGGGTCTACCGACTGAACGCCCTTCCCGTCGGTACATACGATCTGACCGCGGACTTGACAGGGTTCGCCAAGGTCGAGAACAAGGCCATCGTGCTCAACGTCGGTCAGACGCTCGACGTGAACATGTCGCTCAAGGTCGCCAGCGTGCAGGAGTCGGTGACGGTCACGGGCGAGTCGCCGATGATTGAAACGCGCTCCTCTTCGGTAGGCGGCGTCGTCGACATTCAGCGCATCGAGTCGCTGCCGCTCAACGGACGTCAGTTCGCGAACCTCGCGGCGACGATTCCGGGTGTCGGCCTCGGCTTCCACTCCGACCCGACGAAGAGCGCACAGTTCTCGCCGCAGATCAACGGCGGCAACGGCCGCAACGTGAACTACCAGATCGACGGTGGCGACAACAACGACGACACCGTCGGTGGGTTGCTGCAGGCGTTCCCGCTCGAGGCGATTCAGGAGTTCAACTTCGTGACGCAGCGGTTCAAGGCCGAATACGGCCGCAGCAACGGCGGCGTCATGAACATCGTCACCAAGAGCGGCACGAATGATTGGCGCGGCAGCTTCTTCACGATGTTCCGCGACAAGTCGCTCAATTCGACAACGTTCAGCCAGGAAATCGCGAATATCGACAAACAGGACTATCGCCGCTATCAGTTCGGCGGATCGTTCGGTGGACCGATTGCGCTGAACCGCGCGCATTTCTTCGCCGCCTTCGAGCGCACGCAGCAGGATACGAAGCAGGCAGTCGACACCCGCGGCCTGTTCCCGTCAGAGGATGGCGTCTTCGACACGCCGCTGCGCGAGAACCTGTTCACGGCGAAGATGACGGCGAATCTCAACCCGGCGCATTACCTCTCGGTCCGTTACGGCCGCAACACCAATTCGCAGCCGTATGGCGCGGCGCTGCGCAACGCGCGCTCGGCGTGGAGCATCAGCGAGAACAACTTCAATTCGATCAACGTGAATCACAACTGGGTGCTCGGCGGCTCGAGGCTGAACGAGGCCATCTTCCAGTACGCCGACTTCGGCAACAACATCCCGCTCAGCAGCAGCGACCCGTGGCTCATCTTCCCGAACGGCGTCCGTATCGGCGGCAACCCGAACACGCCGCAGACCACGCAGCAGGAGAAGTGGCAGTTCCGTGACGACTTCTCGTGGAGCATGACCGGCTACGGTGGAATCGGCCATGACTTCCGTGCTGGTGCGAACTGGATTCACGAGCCGCACCTGTTCATCACGTTCAACGGCGGCAGCTCGCCGCAGCTCACGCTCATCGAGGACTCGCTGACATCGCCGTCCCGGATAGTGACGTTCCAGGGTGGTGCGGCCAACGTAAACATCCCCATGGACCTCTACGCGCTCTACATCCAGGACGACTGGCGCGTAACGAACAAGCTGACGCTGAACCTCGGATTACGGTACGACTACGTGGACGGGATGCCGATCGAGCAGGCCACCAACCCGAACTTCCAGGCGCTGCAGTCAGCCGGTCTCTCGGGTCGACTGAACGGCATGGCACTCTTCGAGGATTTCGGCAAGGAAACGAAGAACGACGGCGACAATATCCAGCCGCGTCTCGGTTTCGCGTACGACGTCACGGGCGACGGCCGGAACATCGTCCGTGGCGGTTGGGGCGTCTACACGGATTTCGGCTACACGAACTCAAACGTCCTGTTCCCGGCGCTCGACGTCGCCGGAGGGCATGGACAGGTGTTCAACGTGACGAACGCGACCGGCATCAGAAAGGCGGATGGGACGTTCTTCACACCACAGGATCCGATCTCGTCGATCGCCCACCTGAACCAGGTAGACACCTCCCTGGCGCCGCTGTTCGGCCAGGTGGCCTCACCGGTGTTGGAGCAGCCGTATACGCGCCAGACCAACATCGGCTGGGCTCACCAGCTGAACTCGTCGACGGCTATCACCGCCGATTACGTGCGCGTCGAAGGACGGGACATCAACATCCGCTTCCGGGGCAACACCCTCGAAAACGGCGTCCGCCGGCTGAACGGCATTGGCCTTCGACCCAACACGATTGCGCTCCGCACCGCGGTCAGCAAGGGCGAGAGCACGTATGACGGCCTGATCCTCGGGTTCCGCCGCAGAATGTCGCACGGGTTCGACCTGACGGCCTCCTACACGCTAGGCAAGGCGGAGAGCATGATCGGCACGGCCAACGACGAACTGGATGCGAACGTGATCCAGAATGCCAGCGATCCGCTGGACCCGATCAACCAGGGTCCGTCCACGCGCACCGACGCGCGCCACCGCGTGTCGATCAGCGCCGTCATCCAGGCGCCATGGGGTATCACGGTTGCGCCGTTCTTCCTCTATCGTTCAGCATTGCCGCTCCTCACGTTCGAAGGGGTTGATTTCAACCTCGACGACAACGTGAACGACATCACACCGCTCGCCTACAACTTCACCGGACTGAACGACGATGGCACGGCGACTTTCGAGGAGAACGGTGCATGTGAGAACGTGAACTGCAGCCGTCGCGCACCGTACTCACAGCTCAACCTGCGTCTGAGCAAGTCGTTCCGCATCTGGGGATCGGCTCGCGTTGAAGCGATCGGCGAGATCTTCAACCTGTTCAACGCCAAGAACCCCGCGCTGCCGCTCACCTCGGCGCGCGTGAACGCCACCACGGGTGCGCAGCTCTCGAGCTTCATGCAGCCGACGGCGTACGCCGGGGACATCGGTCAGCCCGAACAGCGCATCGGGCAACTGGGGTTCCGGTTCACCTTCTAATCGTTCGGTAGTTTGGGGGCCCTGCCGTCCGCCGCCGCCATAACGGCGGCGGATCGGTCGGGCCCACAATCGTTGGTCGCTTCCCTCCTGCTCCGCTCACCCAGTCAAGGATCAATCGCCAGGTCGCGTGCCGTGCACGGTAGAATTGCCGCCACGCTGCACATGCGACTGGCAAGGACCACTCATTCATGCGATTGATGTTCGTGTACTCGCTGCCGAGGAACCGCGGCTACGCCTACGACGTCCGGACCTACATGCAGGTTGCCGAGAGGATGGGCCATGAGGTCGTCCTCTATGGCCGGCCGCACGAGGGTGCAACGATCGAACGCAGCACGGACATCGAGTCTGCCGACGGCGTCGTCCTCATCATGGAGTGGTTCTACAAGCTGGATCACGACCACGAGGCGCTGCGGCAACTGCTGAACAAGGTGCCGCGACGACGACGCGTCATCGTCGACTCTGACGGCATGTACAACGACGTCATCGCTGTCGACGGCGACTACAACCATCCCGACGAAGCGTCGAGCAGGCAGAGAATGGCCTTCTGCGACGAGCTGTCCGACAAGATCTACCAGACAACCCCGACTCCACGACAACCGCACGTCGGTAGCTTCTTGTTTGCCGGGTACGAGGCAGACCGTGCGCAGCCTCTCGACGCCGGTCCCAGGGACTACGCGATGTGCTATGTGGGCAACAACTGGTTCCGCTGGCGGCCGATGAAGCGTGTGCTGGCCGCGATCGAGCCGATCCGCGAGCGTTGCGGGCGCATCGGCATTGTCGGTAACGGCTGGAATGAGGTGGCTCAGAGCGTCAGCGGGCCCCTGCGCGAGGCCGCCTGCTTCACCGACCCCGCCTATCTGGCCGCTCTCGGTGTGGAGCTCATCCCGGCAGTGCCAGTGGCCGACGTACGGTCGTGGATGGGCAAGGGGCGTTTCAGCCCCCTTCTCATTCGTCCGTTGTACGAACATTTGAGCATCGTGACGCCTCACGTGTTCGAGACGTTCACGGCCAATACGATTCCGATTCTGGTTATGCCTCTTCAGTACGCCACTGGAATATATGGAGAGGAGGCGTCCGGGCTGGTTCTCAAAGACGATGCCTCCGGGCACATTCTGGATGTGCTGGAGCGCCCTACTTACTACCTGACGCTCGTCGACGCTGTCCGGCGGCGTCTCGCGGCTCAACACACGCATGAAGCGCGGCTGACGCAATTGATTGAGATCGTGAATAGCTGACGGGTCCTGCCACTTACCGGCTGAACCAGTACGACATCTTGATCAGAAAGATGTTGTCTGCGTCCGCACGAAAGAGCGCGTTCGCATCGCTCCCGAGATCGAACTCTCCGATATCGGTTTCGTGCTCGCGCTGCTGGGTCCACACCACATACAATGTCGAACCCAGTCGCCATTCCCAACGAAGCACGGCCTTGGCGATCAAGGACTTTTCGTTGAAGTCCTCGTTGTCGAAGCGGAACGGCTTCGCGGGTCCGGCGCCGTCGGGATCGACCTCGTATTCGCGTTCGGATTCGTCGTACGCGATCGTGCCACGGTCCACGCCATACTCGAAGAAGTCGAACGTTCGCGGGCGCGCAAACTCCTTGAACCGCGAATAGCTTCCTGAGGCAATGAACGGCTCGACGTAGAGCTGAAGTGTCAGCTTCGGGCTGAACGTGACGTTCAGCCTCGTGGTCATCGACACCTCGGTCTGATCGATCTCGCCGAAGACGTAGCGAGCACCGAACGTGTCCGTGGCGAACGGATCTTCGAATGCATCGATGTGCTGTGCGACATCGCGCCCTCGCGCGACAGTCGGCTCCGTCGATAGCTCGAACCTTTCACCAAACTTGACCTTCAGCTCGATGCCTAGCTCGTTCGCCCAGCCATCCGCGTCGTCGCGGCGGTACTCCCACTCGCCGGACAACGTCACAGCCTTGCGGTCGTCACTCTCGAACTCGAAGTTGCCACCGAGCGTCGCCGGTGCCGCCGCGAGCGGGCCGCCACGGGTCAAGTGATCGTCCAGCGTTCGCCGCGATCCGCCAACGCTGCCCTGGACCTCCCAGTAGTTGAGGAACGTCGCGGAACCGGACACCTCCCACCCATCAACCTGCTGTTCCCCACCGAAGTTCCAGCCATATGACTTGTTGAACCCCACCTCACGTTCACGAGTCACCCGGTCGGTGTCGAAGTGGCCAAGCGAAAAGCTCGCGTTTGCCGAGATCGTATCGGCACGCGGCTGGAAGCCCAGGTCGTTACTCTCGAAACCAGGACTGATGGCAGCCACATTGACCCCGGCCCTCCATTTCCCGCTCTGTCGCTCCGCGCCGGCGAGGCCTCGCCAGCCACCGAGGGATGTCCGGTTCGGATCGAGCTCGACGTATGAAGCGTCAGGGCGTTGGTAGTAGCGGCGTGAGGATTCCTGTTGTTCGAGAACGGCGGCCGTATCCCCCTGCAGCCAGCTCGTGGCGGTCTCTCCTCTGACGACCCAGTCGCGGTTGTTGTCGAGGAAGAGGTAGCCGTCGGCAGCGGCCACGTATGCCTGACTGTTCAGGATCTGACGAAGGCTCTCGGTACGTAGGACGCGGTTGGCAGCCGTCACCAATGAACCGACCCCGCCACGCTGGCCGTCCTTGAGAAGGCGCGCCACGAAGTAGTTCGTCAGCGGCTCCACCTCGGCTTCCGTGAACGTCCCGTCGTTGAATGCGCTGGCGTTCTCGCGACCTGTCACTGCGTCCAGGATGCCGAGGGTCCACCCGTTGGCTGTTCTTCCGGTCAGCTTGGCCGCCCCGAGAATCGTCGTGGAGCTCGGAACATCGACGAACTGACCGTCGACAAATCCCTGCGGCGGGCGCCCGATACGCCGCGTGTAAAAGGTCATGTTCTCGGCGGGGGTCTGGAAGATCTGGGCGCCCTCCAGAAAGAAGGGACGTTTCTCCTCGAAGAAACTTTCAAACTCGGTCAGGTTCACCACCGACGGGTCCACCTCGACCTGTCCAAAGTCCGGGTTGAACGTCGCGTCAAGCGTCAAGTTGCTCATGATTCCCCACTTGACGTCCACGCCCCCGCTGCCGAACACGTCGCGTCCACTGCGAAACGGGTCATCCGGGTCGACGGTAACGAGCTCACTGCGAGCCGTGCCGTACGGCAGGAACTCGATGTGAGAACGTGGTTCCACGTCGTTCAGACCCGTCAGGTGCGCCATGCGTGAGGCAAGAAAGGGCGCACTCCTCGGGACGAGCTCGAGCCAGTCGCGTTCGGCTTTCCGATGAATGGTGCGAGACACGTTGATGCCCCACGTCTGGCTCGGACTCGAGACGAAACGGATCTGCGAGAAAGGAATTTTCAGCTCGGCAACCCAGCCTTCGGAGTCCACCGACACTGCGGACAGCCACACGGCATCCCATGTGCTGTCCTGATTGTAGTCGTCAAAAATCTTGGCATCGCGCTGGACGCCGGCAGCGCTCACTTCGAACAGCACTCCTGAAATATGGTCGTGATACGGATCGAGGAAGACAGTGACTTCATCGGCATCGGCGCCTTCGTCGCGCCGCGAAAGCCTGCGCATGATCCGTGCCGGCTCACTATCGAACAGCCGCAGACCGATGTACAACGCATCATCATCGTAGGCTACTTTGAGCTCGGTTCTCTCAGTTGCGGGCTTGCCTTCCTCCGGTTCACGCTGCCTGAAGCTTTCGTGAATTGGGACGGTCAGCCAGGACTCCTCGGACAGCTTGCCATCGATCGCAATCGGTGCCGACAATCGGCTAGCCGTAACCGTCGCGAGCGGAACGTGTGCCGAGCTGACCACCGAGGTACTGTCGGGAGTGAGCGGGCGCGGTGGTTCTGTCGGAGGCGGTACCGTAGGAAGGGGTACTGTGGGAGGCGGTACTGTAGGAGGCGGTACGGTTACAGGCGAATTTATGGGTTGATCTTGAACGCGCGAAATCCGCACTCTTCTCTTTTCTACGAAACCCACACGCGGCCCGAACCGCGTATCGCGAAACTCCACCCTGATCCAATAGCCCACATCGTCCAGCACCCTCAGCACGGTATCGACGTCGAGCGTGGTCAGCGGTTGCCTTGCTGTAGTGGCGTACAAATATACGGGCGCCTTCTCGACGACGACAGCGTATTCCTGAGCCTCGACGGCGCGAGTCGCGGCCGCGATGAATATGACGGCCGCGAGCAGGGTACTTGCCCTCATTGCACGACTCCCGCAATCGCCTCAATCGCACACGGCGCAACCTGGGGAGTTGCGATCTCGGCACAGAGCGCCACCAGGATCAGGCAGAGCCTCGGCGGAACGTGATTTGTCTTCATTCTTGTCACTCCACCTGGGCTCACGGTCTTTGTGACGCCTGCTGCGAGTCCCAAGCCCGCAAGGTTCGAAACCATCGATCCAGGCTCGAGTCGTCCAGGCGCACGACACCCCACACATCGACGTTCCTGGCGAACACACCCAACATCGACAGGTGCCGGAGCAATCGAAACAGGCTCACCGCTTGGAGATCCACCGCTCGGATGGGTCGGACGTCGCCATATCCGACAAGGAAGGCGTTCCAGAGCTCCTCGTTTTCGTTCAGAGTAGCTCGTCGGATTGGCGCGAAATCATAGGCGCGCCAGCCTTCACCGCAAGAATCAAAGTCGATGATCGTCGCGTCGGTCTCGCCGCCCCCGTCATGGATGTTCTTGGCGCCGAAGTCGCCGTGGCACACTCCCCAGTCGAGGCCGGCGGCGGCAAGACCCGTCAATCGCGCTCGGAGCCGCGCCCCCAGGTTTTCGAGGTGGTCCAAGTCCGCGGGCCTGTGGGCTAGAAACGGCCGGATCGCGTGCAGCGGGTCGTCAATCAAGAAATCAACATCGAGACGACGTCGCCAGTGTGAGCTCTTGAAAGCGTCGGACGCGTCGTGAACACGAGCGAGGAGACGGCCGGCGAGCCTGCATTGCGCAGCGTCCTTACACGCAAATTGGGCGCCCTCCGCATAGGGGAAGAGGGCGATCGCGCGATCGCCCTCAGGGGCCCCGAGTGCCACAGCGAGCTTGCCGTCATTTGCGGCAACCGGCGCTGGGACACGAACGTTGCGGGACGCAAGATGCGTCAGCAGATCGAGCTCGTATGCAATTTCAGAAGCCGGCCGACGAGTTGCGTACGCGCGGGCAATAAAGCTTCGGTCAGGCTGGCGTATCAAATAGGTTTCGTTCAAACTCTGCTTGATCAAGTGACAGGTCGCCGGTGCTTGCACCGAAAAGTACCGACTGACGTGCGCAAGGACGGTGCGTGGTGAGATGACCGAATGCAGCACGGGGATGCGGCCAGCATTCGCAGCGTGTGGCCAACCATCGTGCCCAGCGCGCGTGTCCCCGTCCATGCCGGCTCCGGAACTCATGGTTGGCCATCCAGGACGACGTGACAGTCGCGAAGAAACAGCAACCAACGATCGAGGGCTCGAGAGCTGACATGACGGATCCCCCAGCTGTCGACTTGATTTGCAAAACTCGCTAGCGTCGACAGATGCCGGATCGGCACGAACATTGTGGCAGCCTCGCAGTCGCGAGGCCCCAGGGGTCGGTTGGCTGCGTAGCCTTCGGCAAAGTGCTCCCAAATGCCGCTCATTCGGTGGCCAGGCCACTGCACTCCCGCCAGGTCCCAGGATCGCCACCCCTCTGCGCAGGCTTCGAAGTCGTCGAGCGCCATGTGTCCATCTGGCGTGATGTGCATCGCCCTGGGCTCGAAACTGCCGTGGCAGACGCCCCAGTCCAGGCCCTCACGGGCCATTTTTTCAAGCCGCGACCGGAGCTCGGCTCCCATCGTCTCGACCAGCGCCGCGTCGGCCGGCCGCTCGGCAAACAACGGGAGAACGGCAGACAGCGGCGAATCGATCGACGCGACCAGATCAAGGCGAGCGCGCGGCGTCGAGCTCACCATGGTGTCAGCG
>Ga0114129_10010468_pt1 | contig 13228 bp, 10 predicted proteins | sample RhiMetdeltSRZDD1_FD_80071 | JGI IMG/M metagenome (GOLD analysis project Ga0114129, IMG submission 80071) | Populus rhizosphere microbial communities from Tennessee, USA - Rhizosphere MetaG P. deltoides SRZDD1 (version 2) (version 2) | ecosystem: Host-associated > Plants > Roots > Rhizosphere >...
GAGTGTCAGTCCCTCACTGATAATCATGCGGAAGATGTCGCCGGCCTGTGCGCCGATGGCCATGCGCAAGCCAATTTCCTGTGTGCGCGTCGCGATGGAGTACTGGATGAGCCCGTAGATCCCGACGGCGGCCATCAGTAACGCCACCACGGAGAAGCCGGTCAGGAGCGAGGTCTGGAAGCGACGCGGCGTGAGGTAGGTTCCGAGCTGCTGTTCGAGAGGTGCCACCCCATAGATCGGCGCATTCTTCTCCGCGCGGCGCACGGCCGCTCGAAGTGTCCCGGCCATCGCCAGCGGGTCGTCCGACGAGGTTCGTATGAAAAGGTCCACGCTCCGGGGAGGATTCTGCGAGAGCGACTCGAACATCTGCGGGACCGGTTCGCGCTCCAGCCCCTGCCGCCGCATGTCGCCCACCACGCCCACGACGGTGAACCACGGGCGGTCGGAATCGCGCGGGCCCAACTTCAATCTTCTGCCCACTGGATCGCGCCCGGACCACGAGCGGCGAGCCATCGCATCATTGATGATCGCAACCCGCGGAGCATCGGGCCCATCCCCGATCGAAAAGAGGCGGCCTCGAAGCAACGGTGTCCCGAGTGTTTTGAAGAAATCCGCACTGACCTCGTCTCTTCGGAACCGCAGCCGCTCGGAAACCGTTCCGTCATCCCCTTCGACAGTGAGGACCTGTTCCCTGGTGTTGTCAATGAACAGATCGCCGATGATGCCGGCGCTCTCCACACCCGGAACCGCCTGAATCTGTTCGAGCACGCGGCTGTACAGGTCGGTCCGTTGGGCGGGGACTCTGAAGCTCGTCGGGCTGGAGAGCTCCATCACAAGGACTCGCTCAGGCCTGAATCCCGGATCGATGCTCCTCACGAACCACCAGCTTCGGATGAGCAGACCGGCGCCGACAAGTAGGACCATCGCGAGCGCAAACTCCGCCACCACGAGCGCGCGACGGATTCTACGGGTGTCCGCTCCACCGATGCTTCTGCCACCCTCCTCGCCGGAGGGACGCAGGTCTCGGCGCAACGTCGCAATTGCGGGCGCCAGTCCCACCACAATTCCCGCGAGTACAGAGATGGCCAAGGCCCAGCCGAGGACGCGGAGGTCGAGGCTTATTTCATTCAGACGCGGCAAGTTGCCAGGGCCGAAGGCGCGGATGAGGCGAATGCCTACCAAGGCGAGCAGTGTGCCAATCAGCCCCGAGACGGCGGCGAGCAGCACGCTTTCAGTGAGCAGCTGTCGCACGATCCGTCCGGCACTCGCTCCAAGCGCAGCGCGAACGGCCATCTCGCGCGCACGACCGGTGCTGCGCGCCAGCGAGAGGCTTGTGACGTTGGTGGCGGCGATCAGGAACACGCAAAACACGGCGCCGCCGAGCATCCACAATGCCAATCGCGATTGGGGTCCGACCATATAGAGACTCAATGGGACGACACTGATGCCCCGGTTCCTGTCGGCCGCCGGCAACTGATCGTTGAGGCCGCGGGCGATTGCGCTCATCTCCGCCTGGGCAGGGTCGAACGTCACGGTCGGTCGAAGTCTTCCAACGACGAACCACGTGTCTCCGCCACGCACGCTGTGGCGGGTTTCCCAATCCTCAGACATCGTGTACACGTCTGCATCGAGTTTCGCGATCTGGAAACCAGCAGGGAGAATGCCGATGATCTGGGAAGGAAGCCCATTGAGCACGATGGTCGAGCCAACTGCGTCGTTCGAGCCTCCGAAACGCGCTTGCCAGAAGCGATGACTGATCAGGACCAGCCGTTGCCGCTGCTCGGCCTCTTCGCTCGACCAGCTGCGTCCGTGCATGGGCTGAACGCCGAGGAGGGGAAGCAGGTTGGGCGAGATGCTGCCGCCGACGATCTGTTCCGCCCCGTCTGCTCCCATCAGCGTCGTGGACACGGCATCGAAGACGGCCAGGTCCGCGAAGGTCTGACTTTGACTCCGCCACTGTTCGACATTCCAGCAGGCCGATCTGCCCTCGCGAAGGTTCTGCGTCGGATCCTCGGTCCATAACATCGCCAACTGCTCCGGGGACCGATACGCAAAGGGCCGGAGCAGAACGGCATTCAGGACGCTGAACATTGCGGTGTTGGTGCCAATCGCCAGTGCCAGTATGGCTGCCGCGGCCGTCGCAAAAGCCGGACTTCTGCGGAGGGTGCGGGCCGCGTAGCGGAAGTCCTGGCGCGCCTCGTCGAGCCATGCCTCGACCCAGACGCGCCGCGTGTCCTCTTTTGTCAGCGCGACGTTGCCGAACGCGAGCATCGCCTGACGGCGCGCCTCCACTGGCGCCATGCCCCTCGCGATGTTGTCCTGTGTTTCGCGCTCGATGTGATCGTGAATGTCCTGGTCGAGGTCATCCAGCGCTCGCCTGCCTCGATCGGAGCCAAAGAGTCTGCCGCGGATCATGGGATCACTCCTGCATCGCGGGACGGAGGATGCGGCCGATCGCGTGAGCCAGCTTGTCCCACTTGCTCGTCTCGATCTGGAGTTGCTTGCGGCCCTTGGCGGTCAGGTCATAGAACTTCGCGCGGCGGTTGTTCTCTGACGTACCCCCATCGAACGTAATCCAACCACGCTTGATCAGGCGGTGCAGCGCCGGATACAGCGAACCCTGCTCCACCTGCAGCACATGATCCGAGCCGTACTCGATCGCTTTGGCAATCGCATGGCCGTGAGCCGGTCCGAGTCGGAGTGTCCGCAGAATTAACAGGTCCAGCGTGCCTTGCAACAACTCAACGCGGTCGCGGTCTCTTTTAGTAGACATTCTAGGTGAGCAACAATATGCCCGTCCACCTAGAATGTCAAGGCGAGTCTCAACAGTAACTGCGGCCGATGGAAGGCGTCTGTCATTCACCCAGTTTTGTTACAAGCTCTGTAGCAGACGCCGGGCTCTTATTAGGCCCGCGTAGGCCGGGTCCTGTTCTGTGGACCCGGCGTCTTCATCATGCGGCGGGACGTTTCAACAACGGTCTCATGCTCTCGCGCTGCTTCATCAATTGCTCGCGTTCGCTCGCGGACAGGCTCCATGAGGCTGGGGCGGCCGGGTTCGGGGCCAGCACGAGATCGTAAATCGTGTCGAGGTTCATGAGGATCGCGACGTTGTCGGGGTCCGCGCCGAGCAGACCGCGCGCCTCGTCGACGAATCGCTTCAGCGGCTGATCGGCCGATGGCTGGCGATACGCTTGTGCCACACGCATTATCGTCACGAGATTGCGCGCGTTCGTGCTGTGCGGAACGAGCGACGCGGCACGCTCGAACTGCGCACGCGCCTCCGTCAGCGCCGCGTCCGACCCGCCGCCGCGCAGCAGCGCGATGACTCCGCGCAGTTGCCGGGGAACGGCGACCGCGAGCGGGGTGCCACCGGCGGCGGCATCGCTCCCGAGCACGGCACCTGATCCCCACGCGTCGGTATAGCGCGCGATCGCGCTGTCGGCGCCCTGCAGCGACGGCTCGACGATGGTCGACCTGTCCGATCGGACCCGAGCCATCAGATAGCCCGCCGCCCCTTCGACGAAATACAGCTCCGGCATCTGACGCCGCAACGACCACTGTGCGTCCGTTGCACGTACCTGGAGCCATCCGCGTTCGAACTTTCGGTTGCTGCCGCGGTCCATCGGCTCGAGCTGCACCCATTCACCGCGAAGATCCGTAACCCAATACGCGAGCGGTCCAGCGCCGTCAGGGATCTTCACCGATGGAGACGAGGCGTCAGGCTTCGAATAGAGGAGCCTCGCCGATCGAAACTGCCTCTGCGCCTCGTCGATGTCCTTGATGGCGATCTTGCGTGGGGCACATGCGAACGCCTGCGTCGAGAGCAGGCCTTTGAGGCTTCGATCGCGGACCGCGATGTCGACGGACTCATCGATGCCGGCTCGCAGAAAACGAATGAAGCTCTGAAGGAACAGGTCCGAGCCGGATTGGAAGATGCGGCCCCAGATCAGAATCAACCCGCTTCCCAGGCGCATCGGTTCGCGAGCGCCGCCCTGTCGTCCGAGCAGTTTGTCCAGCACGATGTCGGGCGTGCATCCACGCCGCGTATCACCAACGAGCTGCGTGACGCCGATGCTGCCGAACTTGGCGATCGCCAGCACCGTTTCGAGCTGCACGAGGCCCGCGATCTGCTCACCCGCGTTGGTCGATGGCCCAGTGAATGTCGACGGCAGGCTGTACGGCAACACGACGACGTTGACCGCGGCGGCCGAAAAGACCGACGGCGTCTCGCAGGGAACGGCGATCTCGATTGCCAAGGCGCGCGCGGGAAGCACGACCAGCGCCAACGCGACGAGTGAACGCGTCAGGAGCATGACAACGCCACTCCTTCCTGCGCCAGAAACCCTGTGTAGGTCTTGTCCGCACGCGCGCCGGTGACGGCGTCGGCCGCCAGCTTCTTCGCATACTGCCCGAGCGAGGTGTCGGCGGCCGTCGGCGATTTCAACTTCGTGAACTGCTGTTCAGCGGCGCACAACTGCTTGCGCGCCTCGCCCCATCTCGACGATTTCAGCGACTTCGAGCCCACGGTCAACGCCGCATAGGCGCCAAGCCGGCCGGCCTGATCGACGAGCCGCAAGAGATCGTCGACGATCGACGAGGGCTGCGCGCGATGCGGGATGATGAACGCTCCCGGCGCGTTCTGCGACTGCAGCTCGTCGAGACGTATTGGAATGAGCACGTAGCCGATCGACGCCTCGTTGAGCGGCCGCCCAAGTGAATCTTTGACTTCGGTGGTTGCGCCCCAGACTTCCATGAGCACGCCGCGCACGTTCAGTTCCTGCACGAGCGAGCGCGTGAAGTCGGAGGGGCCCGTCGGCCGCCGGTTCGCGCACGGCAGGATTTTCAGATCGACGCCAAGCTCCGTTTGAATCTGTGTGAGGTTGGCGTCGAGACGGCTCGTCAGCGACTGCAGCAGATTCTGCGCGGTGGCGGAGGTGACGATGTCGTCGAGGAGGATCTTCGAGCCTTGATCGCCGACGGCGCTGCAGGGCACGATCTGCGCGTCGGCAGAGGCCCTCATTGCGAGAAAGACAACAACGAGCGCAACGGCCCTGCGCATTGGGTCCCCCTTCCGATTCCGACTATTTTTCAGCAAGCGCCCGGTTGACGTCCGCCTTCAGAAGCTCAGCGATCTCTGGTGACAGTGGCGCCCATTCCTCGGTCGCTGGATCGAACGTCTTGAGCGTGCGATCGGTGATCGCCTTCGCATACGCCTGTAGTAACGTCCGGGCGTTCGGACACCGAACATCGCCGAGCACACGGATCGCCGATCGGTGCATCAGCCACGAGTATCGGCCCGACTGGCGCTCGAGGATACTCATCAATGGCACGCACACGGCGTCCGGATTGTTCAAGCCGATGGCGCGCAGTGCGCCTTCGATCGCCGGTGTACGGATATCGTCTGCGTCGGAGAGCGCGGTGACGAGCGGCGCGACAGCCGGCGGTCCGAACGACGCCAGGGTCCCGGCCGCCGCGCGCGCATTGGCCTGATTGACGTCCGCGCTCAGAAGCTGCACGAGCAGCCCCTGCATGCCCGACGCATTCGCCAGCTGCAGCTGCTGACGCTCAAACCCGGTGCGCACGGTGTCGGTGAAGTACAACCCGACTGCCGCAAGGAGAATGGGCGAGAAGGCTTGTATCCACGCAGGCCAATCGATGCCCTTGTCCGTGTCCGCGGGCTGTTTGAGCTCGACGGTGGCGTCGAGTCGATAGGGTTGGGGCGCAGGATCGGAAAGCGAGTCGTCGTTCACGGGCCGTCTGTCGACACCGGCATTCTACAGCTGTATTCTGTGCGCCTTTCGCGAGGAATCATGGCAATCACCCGACAGACGATGACCGATGAACAGCGCAAGTCCGTCGCGCTCGAATACCTGAAGGCGTTCGACAACAAAGGCTTCACGTCAAGCGGAGGCAGCATCATGGACCTCTTTGCAGACGATGCCCAGGTGTTCTTTCCGAAATGGGGACTCGCGACGGGAAAGAAGCAGATCGGTCAGCTCTTCACGGATTTTGGGGGCGGCATCAAACACATCCTGCATGACTACGCCACGTTCAACTGGATCATGACCGGCACCGACGTCTTCGCGGTGGAGGGGACGAGCGCTGGCGAATATAAAGATGGACCGTGGCGAGCGGGGGTCTCGCATGCGGGACGCTGGTGCGATGTGTTCGAGGTCCGCGATTTTCTGATTCAGCGGTGCTTCATCTATCTCGATCCGGACTACTCTGGTCTAGACACCGCGCGGTATCACTGGCTGTCGGCGGGCGGACGCGATCCGTCCAAGCCAATGGGGTAATATTCCGGAATTCTGGAGGGATGCGTGAACAGCCATCGCAAACGCCATCTCGGGATCCTCGTGGCCGTGGCCATCGGTTTTCTCGTCGCCATCCCTGTGCGTGCCCATCATGGAGCGGCAGGCTTGTACGACATGTCGAAACCCGTCATGATGAAGGGGACGATCACGAAGTTCGAGTGGACCAATCCCCATAATCAGATCTACTTCGACGTCAAGGACGACAAGGGGACCGTGGCGCACTGGATCGTTGCGACCGAGCCTCCTCAGGTCATGCTCGAGCGCGGATGGACCAGGAGGTCGTTGAAGGAGGGAGACCAGGTAACGGTCTACGCCTTCGTGGCCGCGAACGGTTCGCCGGTAGGCAATCTCCAGAGAATCGTGCTGCCCGACGGCAAAGAGCTGTCGGCGCGATAAGAAAGGATCCTATGCGAAGCCGCGCCGCATTGGTGTCAGCCGTTGGGCTGACGGCGTTGATGATCTTCTCGCTGGTGGTGCGAGCGCAGAACGCCCCGCCCGCTCGGCCGGGTGGGACCGCGCCTCAGGCTCAGGGTGGATCGTCGAAAGTCGCGGATCTGACTGGCGACTGGGCGCCCGATCAGAAACGTGGTGGCATCGGCCAGAGCCTGAGCCTCTCTGACATCGGCGGCAGGCGGCGAGGGCAGGAGGACGACATCCCGTATCAGCCGTGGGCGCAGAAGAAAACGATCTCCGAGAAATCCTCGACGGGTCCCGACCAGGGGTTTGCTCAGACCACCGACCCGCAAGTCCTCTATTGCGAGCCGCCGGGAGTTCCACATATCTACCTGTGGCCGATCAAGACGAAGCTCGTTCAGACACCAGAAGCTGTCTACATCTTGCACGAACTCGGACCGTATTTTCGCGTCGTCTGGCTGAACAGCAAACATCCCGAGGACCCGGATCCGCAGTGGTGGGGCCACTCGATTGGATGGTACGAGAACGACAACACGCTGGTCGTGGATACGATCGGATTCAACGACAAGACGTGGCTCGACCAGGTCGGCCATCCGCACACCGAACAACTGCACCTGACCGAACGCTATCGCCGGGTCGACAAGACCACGATGGAACTGGACATGACGATCGACGATCCAGGCGCCTACACGAAGCCCTGGAACGCGCGTCGCAACTTCACGCTTTCGACGACAGGGTTCCTGCGCTACCAGCAGATCTGCTCGGTTCGCGAGAATCAGAGGTTCTTCGACAATCTCGCAAAGCCGGCAATCGCCAAATAGATCATTGATGATTTGCTGATCTTTGATTGCTGATTCGTTGTTGATTGTTGATTGGTGAATGATGATTTACGGGCGATTCAAGCTCCACTAAACCAACAATCAACAATCACCAATCAACAACGAATCAACAATCACGAATCACCAATCAAGAATAAACCCGGCCACCAGTCATCTCGTCGACGGTCCGCTGTCTGTATCAAACACGATACGTCCACCGACCATCGTCATCACCGGTGTGATGTCTTTGATCTGGTCTGCCGGAATCGTGAGGTAGTCGCGATCGAGCACGACTAGGTCCGCCAGCTTGCCAGGTTGGATCGAGCCCAGGTTGTTCTCCTGGAACACGAAGTACGCATTCTTCCGCGTGTGCGCGATCAGCGCGTCCTCGCGGCTGATCGTTTGATGAATGACTGTGGTGGCGCCGCCGGCCATCTTGCCGGTGACGGCAAAGGCCAGCGTGGTGAACGGCAGGTACTGGTTGGCCGCCGTTGCATCGGTGCCAAGTCCCCAGGTGATGCCGCTGTTTTGAATCGTGGCCAGCGGTGGCATGTCGTAAGCCCCGTCGCCGAATGACTCGTGCATGATCGCGCCGTTGATGACGGCCCACGGATGCACGGCCGCGTACATCCCCAGCTTCTTCATGCGCTCGACCTGCGAGGCATTGAGCTGATTCACGTGCGCGAGAGCCCACCGGAGATTCCTGACCGGGTGCTCCTTGTTCACCGCCTCGATCTGGTCCAGGAACGCGTCAATCGTGTCGCGCAGTTCGGCGTGCACGTGCAGGGGGAGGCCGGCTTTCGCGATTCCCATGGCCATGCGCCGCCACTGCGCGAGCTGATCGGGAGACGGATCCGACTTGACCGCAAACATTCGATCGTGCAGCGGCGTGTACACGCTCTCTCCGAACACGACATCGTCGATGAAGTCGTCCCCTTGATACAGCTTCAACTGCGCGATTTGCTGGAGCGAGCGTTCGACCTGCTCGGGGCTGCCCGCGGCGGGGCCGCCGATGCAGAACGTCCGGACGTCGAGACGACCTTGCGCTTTCCATTTCTTGAAGATGTCCAGGACGTCGGCGTTGCAGCCAGCCACGCCAAAGGCCGTGAGGCCCGCGCGATTCATATCCTTGACGAGCGCCAGACTGCTGGCCTCGAGCCGATCCGGAGCGACCTTGGGAAGTCGTGCGGCCACCGGGCGCGTCGCCGCGATGTCGCCTCTGATCACGCCCGTCGGCTTGCCAGCCGCGTCGCGCATGATCGACCCTTTGACGAAATCCGCGGGATCGGGTGCGCTCGGCTCAATACCGAATGCCTTGAGCGCGCGACTGTTCAGGAAGACCTGGTAGTAGGACTCCTGTAACGCAACGGGATTCTCCGGCGCGATCTGATCGAGCTCCTCGCGCGTGAACGGCTTGGGGTCGTCTGCGAACTGCGCGGTCGCCCAGCCCCCGATGTTGAACACCCATTCACCCGGGCCGACTTGCTTCGCCCGCGCGCGCAGCATCTCGATCGCCTTCTTTCGCGAGTAGACGCCATCCCATCGGAGCTCCAGCTGCCACGTATTGCCGGCGCGCAGCAGGTGCATGTGGTTGTCGATGAGACCAGGAATGACGGTTCTTCCCCGCAGGTTGATGCGTCGTGCATTGGGCTCCGCAAGCTTGGCGATCTCTGTGTTCGATCCGACCGCGACAATGCGATTCCCCTTGATCGCCACGCTTTGGGCGATGGTGAAGCGCTCATCGACGGTCACGATCTTCCCGTTGGAGAGGATCAGATCTGCGGTGCCTGCCGCGGCGATGCCTTGTGCGACGGCGGAGCTCGCCGTCGTCATGAACACGGCCACACCCAGAATGGTCAAAGTGCGATGCGTCATAGATCCTCTATCTTCTGTCCGTGCAAGGCCACCTAAAGGTGGCCTCTACGTACTGTCCGTGCAAGGCCGCCTGAAGGCGGCCTCTACGTACTATTTGCCGACGAGCCGCGGCACGTCCTTCTCGTTCTCCAGGCACGCATATTCGATCAGCTCCGTATCCAGCGCGATGTGTTGGTTGACGCTCACGGTCCACGGCTTCGTGTACGCCTTCGGATCGCTGATCGTGACTCGAACCTCGAGTCGACCGTACGACGGTCGACGGAAGCGCTCGGTCATCGTGGCGTGATCGGTCAAAGGGCTTCCGAAGAAATCGGCCCACAGCCCGTGGCGCAACCCAATCGTTTCAACCACCAACGTATCACCCTCCCATTTTCCGGATGAGTACCCGTACCACGCGGGATTGGGATCGGCGGGGAGGGCTCGGCCGTCGGTGAAGATTTGCCGGAATTCCATGTTGCGTTCGTGCAGGATGACGAGGAGTCCCGGGTGCTGGAGGATCTTTTTCGGAAGCGGATGGGCGAGCATCTGGAGCGGACCAATCGGCAGACAGCGCGCATCCGGGTTGTCCTTGGCCTGATCGTCTTTTCGCGTGCGCGCAAGCGCGGCTGCCCACGGCTGATACGGCGGCGGTCCCTGCAGGCCATTGGCGAGATCGAAGAAGACCGTCTTTGGCGCGCCGCCAAGCCCTTCGACGACCTCTGGACCGAAGCCGTCGTTCTCCCACACGCCGGAGAAATCCGGCTTGCCATCCGCAGTCCGCGGCGCCGGCGCCGCGAGGTTCGGCTTGCCATCGGCTGTTCGAGGAACGCCTGACGTCGGGTGCCGCACCCACTGCGCGTGGCCGACACTCGACGCAGAGAGCATCAGTGCTACCGCCATCAGTGTCGTCGTCCCCACGCGGAGTCGAACCTGTATCATCGCCCGCTGATTCTCGCAGGACGACGCTGGCCACACAAGCGCTGACGAACTACGATTGCACGTAGCACGTCTTGGTCTGTGTAGGCCGGGTCTTGTTCTGTAGACCCGGTGGAGCGTTCCATGCTTCTCAAGCAGTACTACCTGAATTGCCTTGCTCATGCGTCGTATCTGATTGGCGATCCGTCGAGTGGGTCGGCGGTCATCGTCGACCCGCAGCGCGATGTCGATGCGTACATCGCCGACGCCGAGCGCCATTCGCTGCAGATTCGGCACGTGTTCTTGACGCACTTTCACGCGGACTTCGTGGCAGGACACGTGGAGCTGCGCGATCGGACTGGTGCCCGCATTCATCTTGGCTCGAAGGCGCAGGCCGAATTCGAGTTCACGCCGATGGCCGACGGGGGGAGTCTCGACGTGGGCCGTACGCGTCTCACGGTTCTCGAGACGCCTGGCCACACGATCGAATCGATTTCGATTCTGCTGTTCGACCGCGATGTCAGCGACCGGGAGCCGCGGGCGATCCTGACGGGCGACACGCTTTTTGTCGGCGACGTGGGGCGCCCCGACCTTCGAGCCTCGCTTGGGTGGTCGGCGACCGATCTTGGTCGACTGCTGTACACGTCGATTCACACGAAGCTGCTGCCGTTGCCCGATGCCACCGTGATCTATCCCGCGCACGGAGCGGGGTCGTTGTGCGGCAAGAACATGAGCAAGGAGACCTCGTCGACGATCGGCGAGCAACGGCGGACCAATTACGCGTTGCAGCCGATGACTGAGCTGGAGTTCATCGAGCTGGTCACCGCCGACCAGCCGGACGCGCCGTCGTACTTCACCTACGACGCGGTCCTCAACACGAAGGAGCGGCCGACGTTGGAGCACGTGCTCGAGCGTCAGCTCAAGCCGCTCGACGTGGAGGTGCTGCTCGCGCTCGAGGGATTAGGTGCGCAGGTTCTCGACGTGCGCGACCCTGTCGAGTTCGCGCGCGCTCACTTGCGTGGCAGCATCAACGTCGGGCTTGGTGGCAGCTACGCCACGTGGGCCGGGACGGTTCTGGATCGCGACAAACCAATCGTGATCATCGCCGAGCCGGGCCGCCAGGAAGAAGCGGCGACGCGCCTCGGACGGATCGGGTTCGACAGCGTCACGGGTTTTCTGCGAGATGGGATCAGTGGCCTCGAATCGCACACCACTCTGATGACCGGGACTGAACGCGTTACGCCGGCCGAGGCTGCTAGCGCGGTGGCATCATCGGCGCCGCCCATCATCGTCGATGTCCGCGGGCCGAAGGAGTGGGAGCATGCGCGCATCGACGGCAGCGTCAATATCCCGCTGAATCATCTGGTCGAGCGCATGGGTGAAGTGCCTGCCGATCGGCCGATCCTCGTGCACTGCGCCGGTGGATATCGGTCGTCGATTGGCGCGAGCCTGCTGCAGAAGCATGGGCGTGCGCGCTTGACGGAGCTTACCGGTGGCCTCGCCGCGTGGGAAGCCGCCGGCCTGCCCGTTCTTCGGCATGAAGTAACCTAATCACGGAGTTCGTTGAGTTGACGCGGCCCGGGTCCTGTCGCCGGGTTGCCCACCCGCGGCCACCCCATCGCGCACAGTCCGCGCGACGGGGGCCCCGGCGTTTCGGCGCCAAGAGCACTTGGGACGATATGGCGCCTGCGCCCCTCGACGTTGCTCGGGGCTGTCCTGAGCGCAGTCGAAGGACGCGGCGGGCGGGGCGGCCCCACCCGGCGCCACCCGCTTACAAAAGCCTCGTCAACTGAATTGACGTTCGAATAGTTGTTTGAGCTACGCGGTACCAACTACCAGCTACTACTAACTTCATGGTCGTTCAGAAATTTGGCGGCACGTCGGTCGCCGATCCCGAAGCTATCCGACGTCTGGTCGATATCGTCCGCGCGACCCGCGGTCGCGACCGTCGCGGGCCGGTCGTCGTGGTGTCGGCGATGAGCGGTGTGACTGACGGGCTATTGGGTATCGCCTCGGCCGCGGGCGCGGGCCGCATCGTGGAGGCGCTCGCCCGCGTCGACACCCTTCGTGACCGACATATGGCGACGATGTGCGCGCTCGTCGCCGGTGCGCATCAGCCGCCGCTCATCGCACAGATTACGGAGCAGTTCGACGAGCTGGCGTCGATCGTGCGCGCGCTCGCGGTGCTCCGCGACGTCTCGCCTCGCACGCTGGATGTGATCGCGGCGATCGGTGAGCTCCTCAGCTCGCGAATCGTCGCCGCGGCGCTGACTGAAGCCGGAGTGCCTGCCGAGTGGGTCGACGCCAGGCGCGCGATCATCACCGACGCCGAGCACACCAGGGCTGCGCCGCAGATTCCGGAGACCGACGCTGCGCTACGAACGATCGTTCTGCCGATTGTCGATGCAGGAGACGTCGCTGTGCTCGGCGGCTTCGTGGGCGCCACGCGAGACGGTCACACTTCGACGCTTGGCCGTGGTGGATCCGACTATTCTGGCGCCCTTGTCGGCGCGGGCATTGGCGCGCGCGAGATTCAGATCTGGACCGATGTCGACGGCATGTTCAGCGCCGACCCTCGCGTTGTGACCGCGCCGCGCCTCATCGCGAAGCTGTCATTTGCCGAGGCCGCCGAGCTCGCATACTTTGGCGCGAAGGTGCTCCATCCGAGCACGATCCTTCCTGCTGTTCAACGGAACATCCCTGTGCGGATCCTGAATTCGTGGAAGCCGGACGGCGAGGGCACGCTGATCACGGGTGACAACGCTGCGCGTGACACGCGCTTGACGGGGCTCGCGTCCAAGCGCGACGTCACCGTCGTCGATATCACGTCGAGCCGGATGTTGATGGCGTACGGTTTCCTGCGGCGGGTGTTCGAGGTGTTCGAGCGATTCCGAACGGCTGTCGATATGGTGA
>Ga0114129_10010469_pt1 | contig 13228 bp, 12 predicted proteins | sample RhiMetdeltSRZDD1_FD_80071 | JGI IMG/M metagenome (GOLD analysis project Ga0114129, IMG submission 80071) | Populus rhizosphere microbial communities from Tennessee, USA - Rhizosphere MetaG P. deltoides SRZDD1 (version 2) (version 2) | ecosystem: Host-associated > Plants > Roots > Rhizosphere >...
CTGCGCGTCCTGCGGCTGTTCGAACGGCTCTCGTGGCGCTGCGCCTCGGCGATCGTCGCCACCAACGAGTCGTACCGGCAGATGGCGCTGGAGCGCGGCAAGGTCCGGCCCGGGAAGGTCACGATCGTCCGCAACGGGCCCACCCTGGCCGAGGTCGGGGCGGCGCCACCGGACCCGGTCCCCGCGCCCCGCCGGGCGGAACCCGGGGAGGACGACCGGCAGATCATCGCGTACGTCGGCGTGATCAACCCGCAGGACTGCGTCGAGGTGGCCGTCCTGACCGCCGAGCGGCTCGCCGAGCTGCGCGGGCGCGACGGCTGGCAGCTCGTCGTCGCCGGCGACGGCGAGAGCCTGCCGGCGCTGCGGAACCTCGTGGCCGAGCGGCGACTCCACGACATCGTGCGCTTCACCGGCTGGCTCGCGCCGCACGAGGTCCACGCGCTGCTGCGGTCGGCGGTCGTCGCGATCCAGCCCGACCTGCGCAGTGCAATGTCCGAGTTGTCGACGATGGCGAAGACCGTAGAGTACGTCGCTTATGGCGTCCCAGTGGTATCAGTCGATCTCCGGGAGGCGCGCGCGACGGCCGGGGAGGCCGCCCTCTACGTGCGGACCGGTACGCCGGACGAGTTCGCGAAGGCCCTGGACCAGCTTCTCGGCGACCCGTCGGCCCGTGCGATGATGCACACCGTCGCGCGCGACCGGTTCGCCACCAGACTGGCCTGGGACCACCAAGCGGAGTCCTACATCCGACTATGGGGCGGATTGCTGGGCTACCGCACGACACGTTACAACTCGCTGAGATCTTCGGTGCGAGTCGGCGAGGTGGCCGAATCCCAACGCTGAAGTCCTCCTCCCGCCTAAGTCAGCCGCCGCGAAGGGCCGAACATGGATCTTCTGGACCTCATCAAACTCGTTGCGCGCCGGTGGTACGCAGCGCTGCCGGTCGTGCTGGTCACGATCGTCGGCACGCTGGCGCTCGGCAGCTCGATCCGGCCCGAGTACAAGACGTCGGCGGCGGTCGTCCTCGTACCCCCGACCACCCAGGTCGCGGCGCCGGCGGCCGGGCAGAGCCCGCAGCCGGGCAACCCCTGGCTGCGCGTCGGGGAGGACCAGATGGCGCAGGCCGTAATCTTCTCGGTCGAGAGCCATGACGCCCGGGCCAGGGTGGCCGCGGCGGGCGGCGACCCGGCGTACGAGATCGGCCAGGTCACCCGCAGCTCCATCATGACGATCGACGTGACCGCGGAGACCCCGCAGGCCGCGCTCGCCACCGTGCGGTCGGTCATCGGGCTGATCCAGGCCGAGGTCTCCTCGAAGCAGGCGGACTACAAGCCCAAGCCGGGCGAGGAGATCACCACGCAGATCCTCGACCCGGGCGACAACGTGACCGCGTCGCGGTCCAACGTGCTGCGCGCCCAGATCGTCGTCATCGCGCTGGGCTTCCTGCTCGCCACGGTCAGCGCGGTCGTCGTCGACGCGGTCTACCGCCGTCGCGCCGCGGCCGGCCGGCCCGGTCGTGCCCGGCACGTGGGCCGCGACGGCGCCACGGGTTCGGCGACCGTGGGCGGCAGCTCGCGCGCGTCGACCCCGGCCCCGGAGCTCGGCACGGGCGACAGCTCGCCGACGCGTACGCCGGTCTCGGCCGAGTTCGTCCGCGACAGCGTCCCGCGCTCGGACGACACCATCATGCTGAGCGCGGTCCGCGGTTCGAACGCGGATGACGGAGAGAAAACCGGACGTTGACCGCCACGGACGTCAACGGCGCCCGGCCGGTCGGGACGTACCAGTCCGCCCGCCGGACCCAGACGGTCTACGAGGGGCTCCTGCCCGATCGCGTGCACCCGGACGCGACGGGCGGGCTCATCGTCGTGGTCGTGCTCGCGTACATGCTCCCGGCCCGGCTCGTCTTCCCGCCGCTGACCGACCTCGGCCGCCCGAGCACGCTCGTCGGCTTCGCCCTTCTCGTCTGGTGGGGGCTGAGCCGGCTGCACCCGACGCTCGCCACGCGCGGCCGGCAGCCGATGCGCTGGGCGCTCGTCGTGTACCTCGCCACCCTCGGGCTCTCGTACGCGGCCGGTGCGCTCCGCGGGCTCTCCGGGCTGGAGATCAACAGCGCCGACCGGACCGTCCTTGCCACCATGGCCGGCGCCGGAGTGCTCCTGGCCGCCACCGACGGCGTACTCACCCGGGACCGGATCGACCGGGTCCTGCGCTGGTTCGTGTTCGGCGCCTGCGTCATGGCGTTCTTCGCGCTCACCCAGTTCGTGCTGCGGATCGACATCACCAATTACCTGAAGCTGCCGCCGGTCCTGCAGTTCAAGCGCGAGCTCGTCGGCTTCTCCGACCGCGGGGCGGGTGGGCTGACCCGGGTCGCCGGCACCGCCGGGCACTACATCGAGTTCAGCGTGCTCATGGTCAGCGCGCTGCTCGTCGCCATCCACTTCGCGCGGTTCTCCCCCTCCCGGCGTGATCGCCAGATCTTCGCCGCGGCCGCCGCCCTCTGCGCCGGGGTCGTCCCCATCTCCATCTCCCGTACGGGGATCCTGGCGCTCGTCGCGGCGATGTTCCTCTTCATGCTCGTCTGGCCGCTGCGCACGTCGTTCAACGTGATGGCGGTCGGAGTGTTCCTCGCCGCCGGCCTGCAGGTCGCCAAGCCGGGACTGCTCGGCACGCTGCGGTCGCTGCTGTTCCACTCGGAGAACGACCCCAGCGTCCAGGGTCGCGTCGAGGACTACGCGTACGTGACCCCGCTGATCCGCGAACGACCGTGGCTCGGCCGCGGCGTGGGTACGTTCATCCCCGAGCTGTACCGGTTGCTCGACAACCAGTGGCTCGTCTCGCTGGTGAGCACCGGGATCGTCGGCGTGGTCGGGTTCGCGGGCCTGTTCCTGTGCGCGATCATGCTCGCCGGCCGGGTCCGGCGGTTCGTCGAGAGCGAGCGCGACCGGGATCTCGCGACCGTGTTCGCGATCGGCATCGGCGTGCTGGCGATCTCGGCGTTCACGTTCGACGCGCTGTACTTCACCACGTACGTGGTGACGATGAACCTATTCCTGGGGCTGGCCGGCGCGCTGTGGCGGGTGACCCGGGCCGAGCGGATGAATGTGACCGGATCAATCACATGACGATCGACATCCTCATGGTCACCTACGACCGGCCGGAGTACGTGCGCCTGTCCCTCCCCCACCTGCTGCGCACGTGCCCGTCCGACGCGCGGGTGTGGTTGTGGCACAACGGCTCCGACGAGGCGACCCTGCAGGCGGTGAAGGAGTATGCCGACGCCGTGCACCGGTTCCACCACAGCGTGGAGAACGTGGGCCTGCGTACCCCGACGAACTGGCTCTGGGCCGAGTCGTCAGGTGCGTACCTGTCCAAAGTGGACGACGACTGCCTGCCGGCCGCGGACTGGCTCCCGGTCCTGCGCGCCGCCCACGAGGACGTACCCGAGTTCGGGGTGATCGGTACGTGGCGGTTCCCCGATTCCGACGTCGAGCCGGACCTCGTCGCGGCGAAGCTCGCCGATTACCCGGGCGGCCACCGGCTGATGCGCAACCACTGGGTGCAGGGCAGCGGATACCTGCTCAAGCGCGCCGCCGTCGAGCGGGTCGGACCGATCGCCGACGGCGAGTCGTTCACGGCCTGGTGCCTGCGTACGGCCCGCGCCGGCTTCGTCAACGGCTGGATCTACCCGTTCCTGCCCGAGGACCACCTCGACGACCCGCGCAGCCCGAACACGATCTACCACACCGACGCCGACTTCATGGCCCGCCGGCCGTTGTCCGCCAAGGCGACGGGCGTGGAGACCGTGGCCGAGTGGACGGAGCAGATGCGGCGCTCGGCCCGGGTCGTCCAGGAGGCGTCGCTGGACCTGCGCGAGTACTCGGGGTGGCGGGTGCGGCGCCGGTCGCTCGCGCGCCGGATCCGCAAGCTGGTCACCGGGCGCGCCCCGTGGTGATCAGCGTCGTCATCGCGGCGCACAACGAGCAAGCCGTGATCGCGCGGTGCCTCCGGGCGTTGCTGCGCGACGCGGAGCCGGGCGAGTTCGAGACCGTGGTCGTGCCCAACGGCTGCACCGACGGCACGGCGGCGGCGGCCCGGGCCGTACCGGGCGTGCGCGTCATCGAACGGGCCGAGCCGGGTAAGGCCGCCGCGCTGAACGAGGGCGACCGGGCCGCGGCCGCGCTGCCGAGGCTCTACCTCGACGCCGACGTCGTGCTCGACACCGCGGCCGTCCGGGCGCTCGTGGCGGCCCTCGATACGCCCGGCATTCTCGTCGCGGTGCCGCGCCGCGATCTCGACACCACCGGGCGGCCGTGGTCGGTCCGCGCGTACTACCGGATCCACAGCCGGCTCCCCGCGCTCCACAATGGACTGTACGGCCGGGGCGCGATCGTCGTCTCGGCCGCGGGACGGGCCCGGTTCAGCGAGTTCCCGACCGCGATCGCCGACGACCTCTACCTCGACTCGCTGTTCGGCGCCGACGAGCGGGTCCAGGTGGACACCGTGGGGGCACTGGTGGCCACGCCCCGGCGTACCGGCGACCTCGTGCGCCGGCTCGCCCGGGTCCGCGCCGGCAACGCCGCCATGCGCGCGAGCGGCCCGACCGTACGCCGGGCCGACCGGCTGTCGTGGCTGCGGGACGTGGTGGTCCGCCAACCGGCGCTGATCCCGCACGCGGTCTGGTACGTGTCGCTCACCGCGTCGGCGGCCGTCCTCGCGCGGCGCAACCGTAAAGCCGCCTGGGCGCGCGACGAGTCGAGCCGGTCCCCCGCGGACGGCCCGGTCGGCGCGTAGCGGCCCGGTCGGCCCTCAGCGCCGGACGAGCGGCCGGCGCGGGGACGAACCCACCTCCCCGCGCCACCACAGGCGTTGGGCCAGCAGCGTGACGACGCCGGCCGTGGTGATGGCGCCGAGGTTGATGACGAGCTGCAGGGACGAGCCCAGTGCCTCGCGGGGCACGCCGTACGCCAGGGCCACGGCCGCGTTCGCCGCGGCCGGGACGGTCGTCACCGAGATGAGTACGCCGATCAGCGTGCCGGACTTGGCCGACGTGACCGACAGCATGCCGGCGATCCCGGCGAGGAAGCCGATGACCCAGGACAGCGCGTCCGGCTGCCAGATGAACGAGGTCAGTGGCCGGTCGGCCAGCAGCATGGAACGGTCGACCAGCCCGACCGCGGTGAGCAGCCACGTGGCGACGACCGTCACCGCCATGGCGGCCGGGAAGCCGACCGCGAGGGCGAGGCCTGACCGCTTGGCCATCGTGGCGTGCCGCCGCACGATCGCGACGCTCAACGCGGCCAGTGGCCCGAACTCCGGGCCCACGACCATCGCGCCGACGATCAGGATCGGCTGATCGAGGAGCACCCCGATACCCGCGATGATCGTGGCGACGCTGAGCAGCAGCAGGTAGGTGGCCGACAGCCGGGTGTCCTGTCCGGTCTTCTGCTCGACCTCCTCCCAGACCACGGCGTCGACACCGATCCCGGGCGCCCGGCGGGACGCCCGCCGCGCCGCGTCGGACAGCGTCACGGTCAGCGGCTCCACCACGATGCCGCCGCGCTCGACGACGCCCAGGTCCCGCAGCGCGGTCAGCACGTCGTTCGCGCCCTCCCGGGCCACGTCGCACTCGACCAGGTCGCCGGGCGGCTCCTTCGCCGCCCCGGGCACCACGGTCAGGTGCGTCACCGCGGAGCTCGTTCGCAGCGCCTCCACCACGGCCGCCGACGTGTCCGCCGGGGCAATGACCCTCAGATGCAGCATCGATCAGCCCATCGCTTCCGGTGGGCCGAGCACCGGGACGTCCGCGAACGCCGTGAGGGTACGGTCCTGGTAGGCGCTCGCGTCGCCGTCGCCCATCGGGCCGTCCCACTCGCCCGGCAGCGGTACCGGGACCGCCGGGTTCAGCCGCCGGACGATCTCGTCGAGCGCGGTCTCCGCGTCGCCGACCCAGAGGTGCTTCGCCCCGGGCACGCCGATCACCTCCGCCTGCGGGATCGCGGCGAACCTTTCCCGCGCCTCGGCCGGGCGCAGGTAGTCGTCGAACTCGGGTACGAGCGCGACGACGGGCTTCCCCGACCGGGCCCACGTCGCGAGGTCGTCGTCGGTCGCGAACCGCAGTGGCGGCGACATCAGGATCGCGCCCGCGATCGCCGGGTCACAGCCGTACCTGAGCACGAGATCCGTACCGAACGACCAGCCGAGCAGCCAGATGTGCGGCAGTTCGGCGAACTCCGCGTACTCGATCGCGGCGGCCACGTCGTACCGTTCCTCGACCCCGGCCGAGAAAGCACCGTCGCTGGTGCCGCGCACACTCGCCGTACCCCGCGAATTGAACCTCAGGACGGCGAGATCGGCGAGAGCCGGCAGCCGCCAGGCGGCCTTGCGCAGCACGTGGCTGTCCATCATGCCGCCGTGGGTGGGCAACGGGTGCAGGCAGACCAGCGTGGCGACCGGGTCGCGCTGCTCGGGGAGGGCGAGTTCGCCCACGAGCCGTAGCCCGTCGGCCGTGTGCAGCTCGATGTCCTCCCGCCGCGCGGGCAGGATCGAGTTCGCGCGGATCGCCTTCACGGGGTTCAGTATCGCCGGCTCGTCGGGCCGCGGCGACCGCGGGCGCCCCAGCAGCCGGTGTGCCAGTGCCGCCGGTCGGTCTCGTCGCCGCGGCCGTCGACGGGCCAGACGACCACATGGGGTACGCCCTCGCGCACCTCCTGGTCGCACCCGGGGCAGCGGTACATCTTGACCGAGGCGCCGCCCGGGATGGCCCGGACGAGCCATTCGCCATCGGCCCACTGCTGCACCGCCTGGACGCCGCGCCGGGCCTGTTCGTCGTCGATCGGCGTACCCTCCACGGCACGGCGGTTGCGACGGGGGCTCATATTGTCCAGGGTATGGCAGTGAGCTGGATGATCGACGAGCTGGCGTACGCCGGACCGGAGCACCTCGACGACGACTTCGTCACCGGATACGACCGCAAGCAGGGCTGGCCGGATCCGGAACCCGACATCGAGGCCTTTCTCGCCCAGGGGCTGGACGGGTCGTCGTCCATTGTGGACCTCGGCGCGGGTACCGGTCGGTTCGCGCTCGCGGCGGGCCGGGTCTTCGGCCGCGTGGTGGCCGTGGACGTGTCGCCGGCGATGGTGGCCCGGCTCCGGACCCACGATCTGGAGGTGGTACGGGCCGGGTTCCTCAGCTACGCCCACAGTGGACCGTCGGTCGATGGAGTATTTACCCGGAATGCCCTGCACCAGCTGCCCGACTTCTGGAAGGCGGTCGCGCTCCAGAGGATCGCGTCGATGCTCCGGCCGGGCGGCGTCCTGCGGGTCCGCGACCTGATCTACGACTTCGCGCCGGACGAGGCAGACGCGGTATTCGAGCGCTGGCTCGCCGGCGCGGCCACGGATCCGGCACTGGGGTACACGGCCGAGGACTACGCCGTGCACATCCGGACCGAGTACAGCACGTACCGGTGGCTGTTCGAACCGATGCTCGAGGCCACCGGATTCGAGATCGTCGATGTAGCTTTCGTCGAGCGGTTGTACGGCGCCTACACGTGCGTACGCCGCTGAGCGCCGCAACGGCGGTCAGCGACCGTACGCGCGGAACCCGCGACCGACCTTCCGGCCCAGGTACCCGGCCGTCACCAGGTGCTCCAGCAGCGGCGCGGGGGCGAACCCCGGATCGCGAAGTTCCAGGTACAACTCCCGGATGATCGCGAGCGAGACGTCCAGCCCGACGACGTCGAGCAGTTCGAACGGACCCATCGGGTACCCGCAGCCGAGCTTCATCGCGTAGTCGATGTCGTCGGCGGTGGAGTACGAGGCCTCGACCATCTTCACGGCGTCGTTGAGGTACGGGAAGAGCAGCGCGTTGACCACGAATCCGGCCCGGTCGGCGCAGACCACGGCGTGCTTGTCGAGCCGCGCGCACACGGCCCGCGCGGTGGCCACGGCCTCGGGCGCGGTACGGATCGTCCGGACCACCTCGACGAGCGGCATCACCGGGGCGGGATTGAAGAAGTGCAGGCCGACCACGTCCTCCGGCCGGCTGGTCGCCATCGCACATTCGATGACCGGCAGCGACGATGTCGTGGTGGCGAACAGCACACCGGGTTTGCAGATTTCGTCGAGCGAGGCGAAGAGGGCCTTCTTCACCGAGAGCTCCTCGACGGTCGCCTCGACCACGAGGTCGACGTCGGCCAGATGGTCCACAGTGGACGACCAGGTGACGCGGGCGAGTGCGGAGTCCCGGTCCTCCTCCGGCAGCTTGCCGCGGACGACCGCCTTGGTCAGCGATGCCTCGACCGCCGACCGGAGCGTGGCCGACCGCTCCCGCCCCCGCGTGACAGATACGACATCGTATCCGGCCTTCGCGAACACCTCGATGATCCCGGTCGCCATCGTGCCCGACCCGACGACGCCGACCTTGGCGATCGCGCGGCCGGCCTCCACCGCGGTACCAGCCGGGTCGGGCGTCAACGGGTCGGCCACCACGACCGGCGAGCCCGGCCCCTCGTACGTGTAGAAGCCCTGGCCCGACTTCCGGCCCAGCAGGCCGGCCGTGACCATCTGCTTGATCAGCGGCGACGGGGCGTGCCGGCGGTCGCGCCCGCCGCGCCGGTACATGGTGTCGAGGATCTCGTACGCGGTGTCGAGCCCGATGAGGTCCATCAGCGCGAGCGGCCCCATCGGCAGCCCGCATCCGAGCTTCATCGCCGCGTCGATGTCCTCGCGGCTGGCGAACCGGGCCTCGTACATGCCGACGGCGTGGTTCAGGTACCCGAAGAGGAGCGCGTTGGCGATGAACCCGGCCCGGTCGTTGATCGTCACGTCGACCTTGCCGAGCCGGGTGCACAGGGCCTCGATGTCGTCCACGACCTCGTCGGCCGTGACCACCGTACGGACGACCTCGACCAGCTTCATGATCGGCGCCGGGTTGAAGAAGTGCATGCCGACGACCTGGTTGGGCCGGTGCGTCGCCACCGAGATCTCGGTGACCGACAGCGAGGACGTGTTCGTGGCCAGCACGGCGTGTGGCGGGCAGGTCCGGTCCAGCTCGGTGAAGATCGCCTGCTTGAGATCCAGGTGCTCGGGCACGGCCTCTACGACGAGGTCGACCCCGCCCAGCGCGCTGAGGCCGACCGCGAACGTGACTCGCGACAAGAGTGCGTGCCGCTCCTCCTCGGTCAGCTTGCCGCGGGCGACCGCCCGGTCGATCGATCCGATCAGGGTCGTCTGCCCGCGTTCGAGCGCCGACTCATTGATCTCGACCGCTACGACGTCGACGCCGTTACGGGCGAACACCTCCACGATCCCGGCACCCATGGTGCCCAGGCCGACCACGCCGACCGTATTGAATTCCCGAGCCACAGACGCGAGTCTGCCATGTCACCGGCGAAGCAGCCCGGTGAGCACCGCCACGAACTCCGCCGGCCGCTCCAGGTGCGGCGAGTGACCGCAGCCCGCGAACACGGTCTCGGTATACGGGCCGTACCGCTCGAGAACGGCTCGAGTCTGGCCGACCATCGGCTGTGCGGGATGCGTCTGCGCGCCCGGCCAGCCGGGGACGAGCCCGAGCTGGCCGAGGTTGGCCAGGTCGAGCAGTGAACCGTCGGAGACGATCACGTCGGCGTCACCGCGTACCCAGGCGATCGGTGGTTTGGGGTGGAGCGCGACCAGCGCGTCGGCGATCTGGTAGAAGCGCGGCGACATCGCGTTCAGCACGCCGCGCGTGCCGGGTCCGGCGCCGGGCCAGCCCTCGCTCGGGGCGGCGTCGCCCGGGTAGTTGTCGTCGCCGACCACAGTGGACAGTACGGAGTCGAGCAGCGCTTCCTCGTCGTCGCCGAAGCTCTCCGGGTCGGCGACGTACGTGCCGTGCATGACCGAGCGCGGGCTGGCCAGGTCGTCGGCGGTGCGGTCCTTCGCGGCGAGCCGGGCGACGAACTCCGGGTTCACGGCGCCGGCGCCGGTACCCGCGAAGTCGGGGCTGTTCGGGGTGCCCACGAGATCGCGCGTGCCGCCGAACCCGTACGGCGACAGCGGCGCCTCCAGCAGCAGGGCGGCGAGCCGGCCCGGCTGGTCCACCGCCAGCTGCATCGCGATCCCGCCGCCCATCGAGTGCCCGACGACGACCGGCGGCCCGTCGAACAGGTCGAGCAGCGGCGCGAGGTCGTCGGCGAAGTCGCGGAGCCCGCGCCGTGCGTCGACCCCGGCCGGCTCGGTCTCGCCGTACCCGCGCAGGTCGGGCGCGACGATCCGCAGGTCCGGCGGCACGTGGCGCAGCAGCGGCAACCAGAACACGGCCGACGAGCAGTTGCCGTGCACCAGCAGGACCGGCGCGCCGTCGTCCGGTCCGGCGACGTAGACGTGCTGGTCGATCCCGTTCGCGGCCACCCGCCGGCGCTCCACGCTCATCCGCCGGATGATGCCACCACACGCCGGCACCCGTCTGTGGTGCCGGGCCACACAATCAGGTCGCTAATCTCGTGCCCATGCGGACAGTGGTGATCACGGGAGTGTCGCGCGGGCTGGGCGCGGCGATGTTCGACGAGCTCGCGGGCCGGGGTGACCGGGTGGTGGCGATCGGGCGGCGGTTCACCGACGCGCAGCGGGCCCTCGCCGCGGCCGAGCCGGACCGCGTCACGCTCGTAGAGGTCGACCTCGCGGGTCCGGCGGCGCCCGCGCTCGACCTGGCCGGCGACGAGGTCATGCTCGTCCACAACGCGGGCGTCGTCGAGCCGATCGGCGCGGTGGGCGCGCTGGACGCCGATCAGGTAACGGCCACGGTCGCGGTGAACCTCACCGCGCCGATGCTGCTCACCAACGCGTTCCTCGCCGCGGTCCCCGGTACGGCCACCGACGTGCGGATCCTGTTCCTGTCCTCGGGTGCCGCCCAGCGGGTGATCGGGGGTTGGAGCGTCTACTGCGCGACGAAGGCCGGCGGCGAGATGTTCTTCGCGGCACTCGCGGAGCAGCTCGCCGGCGACGAGCGGTACACGGTGGCGAGCGTCAATCCCGGCGTGATGGACACCGGTATGCAGGCGGGCATCCGGGCCGCGTCCGGGTACTTCCCCGATCAGGACCGGTTCGTCGGGCTGCACGAGCGCGGCGAGCTGCCGTCGCCGGAGTCGGTCGCGCAGAAGATCATCGCCACTCACCTTACCGGCAAGTAACCGGAGGTACCGGCAGGTAACCAAAGGTCTACACTCGGCCCCATGACGGCCACCCGTACCCCAGGCGCGCCCGAAATCGACGACGGGCAGCTCGTGTCGACGAATCCGGCGACCGGCGCGGAGGTGGGGCGCTTCCCTGTTGCCGGTGAGGCGGAGGTGGCTGCCGCGGTCGCCCGGGCGCGGGAGGCCGGCGCCTGGTGGGCCGGCCTCGGCTTCGCGGAGCGGCGGCACCGGCTGTCGCGGTTCAGCTCATTGCTCGCCAACCGGATGACCGAGCTGGCCGCGCTGGTCCGCGCCGAGGGCGGCAAGCCGGAGGCCGAGGCGATCGTCGAGATCGCCGCCGCGCTCGACCATCTGCACTGGGCCGCGCACCACGCCAAACGGGTCCTGGGATTGCGGCGGGTGCGCGGCTCGGTGCTCACCACCGAGTTCCGCAACTACCTGGAGTACCAGCCGTACGGCGTGATCGGCGTGATCGGGCCGTGGAACTACCCCGTGCTCACCCCGATGGGCTCGATCTCGCACGCGCTCGCCGCCGGCAACGCGGTCGTGTTCAAGCCGAGCGAGTACACCCCGGCCGTCGCGACCTGGCTCGCCGACGCGTTCGCCACGATCGTGCCCGAGCAGCCCGTCCTGCAGGTGGTCTACGGGCTCGGCGACACCGGCGCCGCGCTATGCCGCGCGGGCGTGGACAAGGTGGCGTTCACCGGCTCGACCCGTACGGGCAAGCGCGTCATGGCCGCCTGTGCCGAGACGCTCACCCCGATCCTCGTGGAGTGCGGCGGCAAGGACGCGATGATCGTCGACTCCGACGCCGACTTGGACGCCGCGGCCGAGGCGGCGCTGTGGGGCGGCCTTACCAACGCCGGCCAGTCCTGCGTGGGTATCGAGCGGGTGTACGTGGTCGCCGACGCGTACGACGGTTTCCTCGACAAGCTCGTCGGGAAGGCGAGGAAGCTCACGGTCGGCGTCGGGGACGACGCGGACATGGGCCCGATCACGATGCCCGCACAGATCGACACGATCCGGCGGCACATCGACGACGCGCTCGCCCGCGGTGGCCGCGCGGTCGTCGGCGGGTCGGACGCGGTCCGGCCACCCTACGTACAGCCCACGATCCTCGTCGACGTACCCGAGGACGCGCCGGCGGTGTGCGAGGAGACCTTCGGACCGACGCTCACCGTACGGAAAGTGTCCACTGTGGACGAAGCCGTCCAGCTCGCCAATGCCGTCGACTACGGGCTCGGAGGCTCCATCTTCGGCAAGCGGAACGCGATGGCGGCCGCCCGCCGGCTGCGCTCCGGCATGACGTCCATCAACTCCGCGCTCACGTTCGCCGGCGTACCGAGCCTGCCGTTCGGGGGCGTCGGCGACTCCGGTTTCGGACGGATCCACGGCGACGACGGGCTGCGCGAGTTCGCCCGGCCGAAGGCGATCACCCGGCGGCGGATGAAGTCGCTGCTGCCGTCGATGACCTTCGAGCGTTCCCCGAAACAGGTCCGGCAGATCGTCCGGGTCGTCCGGCTGCTCCGGGGCCGCGCGAAGTAACGGCCGCGCGAAGTAACCGCCGCGCGAAGTAACCGCCGCGCCCCCGGACGCGTGTACCTGGCATGCGGGACAGCGGCTCGTTCGACGAGTTCTACACGGGCTCCGCGGCCCGGATAGGCGCCCGTACTCGACGAGCTGGCTACCGAGTACGCGGGCCGCGTACGCATCGTCACGATCGATGCCGACGCTCGTCATGTTCCGCGACGGCGTACGGGTCTCGCAGGTCGTCGGCGCGCAGCCGAAGGCGAAGGTGCGGGCGCAGATCGAGGCAGGACTTCAGAACAGCGTCAGCTCGTCGCGGACCACGCCGCGGAGCGCGTCGTAGTCGACGACGACACACCGGATCCCGCGGTCCTCGGCGAGTACCCGCGCCTGGGGCTTGATCTCCTGCGCGGCGAAGACACCGGTCACGGGGGCGAGCAGGGGATCGCGGCCCAGCAGGTCGAGGTACCGGGTCAACTGCTCGACCCCGTCGATCTCCCCGCGCCGCTTGACCTCGACGGCGACCGC
>Ga0114129_10010471_pt1 | contig 13227 bp, 18 predicted proteins | sample RhiMetdeltSRZDD1_FD_80071 | JGI IMG/M metagenome (GOLD analysis project Ga0114129, IMG submission 80071) | Populus rhizosphere microbial communities from Tennessee, USA - Rhizosphere MetaG P. deltoides SRZDD1 (version 2) (version 2) | ecosystem: Host-associated > Plants > Roots > Rhizosphere >...
AGCGCGCTGTGCACCGCGTTGCCAAGCGGGTCAAGGCACGCGCCGATCTCGTCGGGCATCCCCGGCGGCAGCGCGTAGGCGTTCGCCGCGGGCACCGCGACGTACTCGGCGAACGCACCGGGCCGCTGTACGCCGATGCCCACGGCATTGCGACACAGGTGGCGGCGGCCGGCGCGGCAGTTCCGGCAGTGGCCGCACGTGACGTGGCCCTCGACGGCAACGCGCTGGCCCGTGGTGAACCCGCTCACCTCGCTGCCGATCTCCGCGACGGATCCCTCGAACTCGTGGCCGATCACGAGCGGCACGGGGATCGTCTTCTGCGCCCACGCGTCCCAGTTCCAGATGTGGAGATCGGTCCCGCAGATCGACGTGTACCGGACGCGAACGAGCAGATCGTTCGGTCCGATCGTCGGGCGCGGGGCGTCCTCGAGCCAGATCCCCGGCTCGGGGCGGCTCTTGACGAGGGCGCGCACCGGCTAGATCACTCCGACCGCGCGACCGACCTTCGCGAACGCCGCGACCGCTCGATCGACGTGCTCGAACGTGTGCGCCGCCGAGAGCTGCACGCGGATGCGCGCCTGATCGCGCGGGACGACCGGGAACGAGAAGGCGATGACGTAGATGCCTTCGGCAAGCAGCTTGTCCGCGACCTGCGTCGCCACCTTCGCGTCACCGAGCATCACGGGAACGATGGGGTGCTCGCCGGGCACGAGGCGGAAGCCGCTCGCCGTCATGCCCTTCCGGAAGCGGGCGGCGTTCGCGAACAGCCGCTCGCGCAGATCGCCTGCCGACTCGATGAGGTCGAGCACCGCGATCGACGTCGCGGCGATGACCGGCGCGAGCGTGTTCGAGAACAGGTACGGCCGGCTGCGCTGGCGCAGCAGCTCGACGACCTCCTTGCGGCCGCTGGTGTAGCCGCCGGACGCGCCGCCGAGCGCCTTGCCGAGCGTGCCGGTGAGGATGTCGACGCGCCCGACGACACCGCGCGCTTCGTGCGAGCCGCGGCCGTGAGCACCCATGAAGCCGACGGCATGCGAATCGTCGACCATCACCAGCGCCCCGTACCGCTCGGCAAGATCGCAGATGGCGCCGAGGTCGGCGACGATGCCATCCATCGAGAAGACACCGTCGGTCGCGATGAGCCTGAAGCGGCTGGACGCCGCTTCCTTCAGCTGGCGTTCCAGATCGGCCATGTCGTTGTTCGCGTACCGGAAGCGCTTCGCCTTGGACAGGCGAACGCCGTCGATGATGCTGGCGTGATTCAGCGCGTCGCTGATGACCGCGTCCTCTTCACCGAGCACCGTTTCGAATAGACCGCCGTTCGCGTCGAAACAGGAGCCGTAGAGGATGGTGTCCTCCGTGCCGAGAAAGCGCGTGATCCGATCCTCGAGCTCCTTGTGGATGTCCTGCGTCCCGCAGATGAAGCGGACCGACGACATGCCGTAGCCCCAGCGATCGAGCGCAGCGTGCGCGGCCGCGAGCACCCTTGGATCGTCCGAGAGCCCCAGATAATTGTTCGCGCAGAAGTTGATCACCTCGAGGTCGGGGCGGACCGCGATCTCGGCGCCCTGCGGCGAGCTGATGACCCGCTCCTTCTTGTAAAGACCGCCCTGGCGGATCGCGACGACCTGCTCGCGGAGCGAATCGAGGAAACGCTGGTCCATCGCGGCGCATGATGGCACTGGCGGCGCGCCGGCGACTATTTGAGGTCGAGGACCTTCTTGATCGCGTTGATGAGCTCGATCGGCCCGAAGGGCTTCAGCAGGTAATCGGCTGCGCCGACGGCGCGACCCTCCGCCTTGTCCGCGGCCTTGTCGTGCGCGCTCAGCATCACGACGGGAACGTCGCGCGTCGCCGCGTCGCCCTTCAGGGCCCGGCAGACATCGAAGCCGTCGCGCTTGAAACCCTCGAACGTCACATCGAGCAGCACGACGTCCGGCCTCGCCGCCTTCACCAGGTCCGTCACCGCGTCCGGATCCCCGGTCTCGACGACGCGCCACGCCTGGCTCGACAGCGTGATCCGCACGAGTTCACGCATGTGGGTCGAGTCGTCGGCGATGAGAACTGTGAGCACCCTCGGCCGGACGATAGCAGTGCGGGCAGGCGAGCCCGAGGAATGGGCCATCTAGCCCGGCACTTGCACCGCATTCGGCGGTGCTACCGATCGGCGCGCTCCTCGCCTTCGTCAGCCGCCAGCTTGGACGGCTGCTGAGCCTTGCCTTCAGCTGGGCGACGCTCGTTCTCTTCGGCCAGGTCGCCAAAGACAAGCAGCTCCTGCTGTCGATCATGGCCCTGCTCTCCCTGATCTGGCCGATCGCGGCCCTGGGCGTGGCGCTGCCGTCCGTCGGCACGTTCCTCCTCGGCCTCGTCACCGTGCCGGCGTGGATCGAGAGCTGGGTGCGGATGGCCATGCTCGTTCTGGCCATCGCGGCCCCGCTCGCCGTGGGCCATGTCGCCACCCGGCTGCGAGACCAGCGACCGGGCGCCGCCGGTATGGTCCGCGCTCTGCTCGCCGGCTATCCCAACGCCCTCGCGCTTGCGGTCGTGCTGCTCTGGCTCATGCTCGTGACCCCCGCGCTGAAGCTTGCGGCGCTCGCGCGACGGCACGAGACGGCCCACGTGCCGATCGCGATCAAGCCCGGCGGGTACGAGGTCGTGCTCCGCGATCTCACTGAAGCGCTCGGCCGCGCAGGCGTGCGTGTCCGCCGCGCGCAGGCGCCGTGGCCGCTCGCGCTGCCGGGTCGGATCCTGGCTCTCGTCGGTGGCGCCGGCGTGCGCGCCCTCGTGCCGGAGCGTCTCGTCCAGCTCAAGAGCACGGACCTGATCATCACGATCCATCCGATGGACCTGAGCCTGAGCGGCAAGCCGAAGGCGCTGGCCCGCGCTCGCGCTGCCCTGGTCCGCGAGCTGTCGTTCACCGAGGCGTACCAGACGTGGACGAAGGAAGCGCAGCAGCTCGAAGACGCACTGATGCGCGCCGACAAGGGCGCGGTGTCCGTCGAGACGATCGCGCGCCAGCTCGCCAGCATCGACCTGCCCTACGAAGAATGGGAGGTCCTCTATCGGATCCTGCTGCAGGTGCGACTACGACTGAATCCGCTCGGCACCGACACCGTCGGGCACGAGGGGAACGGGAGACCCGCACTGCGGAAGAAGATCGGCGCGGCGATCGCGGCCCTGAGGGCCTGACGATCGCCGCGCCGCGTGCTGCGAGTGCGTGGGACTCTTCGCGCCTCTAGCTCTTCTCGACCTGGCCGCCGCGGACCTCACCACGCCACGCGCCGGTCGGCGCGCCGCGGGATTCGATGAAGTCCTTGAAGCGCTCGAGGTCCGCGCTGACCTGACGCTCGAGGAAACCCAGGGCGTCGCCTACCTTCTCGGCCGCGTCCTGCGGCTCGTACGTAAGCTCCAGCGAGACCTTCGTCTTGTCCTGACCCTCGGGCTGGAAGCGCACGGATCCGGCGTTCGGCGTACCGCTGACGCTACGCCATGCGATGTGGCGATCCGGGACCTGGTTGGTGATCTCGGCTTCCCACTCCTGGTCGTTCCCCTTGATCTCGGTGAGCCAGCGAAGCCGTTTCTCGTCGAGCTGAACGACCTCCTTGACACCCTCCATGAACTCGGGGAACGACTCGAACTGAGTCCACTGGTTGTACGCCACGCTCACGGGAACATCGACGACGATGTCCTTCTCGATCTTTGCCATGTCTCTCTCTCCTTAAGCGGTTTGTTCAGGCAGCCTTGTTGATCGCGTTCTTCTTGTTCGCGTCGTTGCTGACGACCTGCGCGAGCGGACCGTGCCAGCTCTGCAGGAAGTCGTGCGCGTCCAGGACGTCGTCCTTCGTGAAGGCCGGCGTCTTCTCCGCCTCCCGCTCGACGATCGCGACGCTCGACTCGCCGCACACGGTGCACGCGAGCTTCACCACGAGGGCTTGGGGCTCGGCGGTGATGCCGCGCACGGCGCAGCTCGCGAGTCGCGCGCCACAAGCGGGGCACTCCATCGTGCGGATGCGCTCGAGGATCGCTCCGATCCAGTCCATGGGACTCTTCGACTGCAACTCCGACGCCACCGCGGGATGCGCTCGGTCGTCCGGCGACCGAGCACGCCCGCGCCTGCCGTCAGCCGTTGACGACCTCGCCGCCGTTGGGATGGAGCACCTGGCCGGACATGTACGAGGCGTCGTCACTTGCGAGGAACACGAATGACGGAGCGACCTCCTCCGGCTGACCCACGCGGCCCAGCGGCGTGTCTTTTCCGAACGATGCGACCTCGTCGGGTCCAAATGTCGACGGGATGAGCGGCGTCCAGATCGGGCCGGGCGCGACCGCATTCACGCGGATGCCTCGATCGGCGAGCGAGAGCGCGAGCGAGCGCGTGAACGACACGATCGCTCCTTTGGTGGATGAATAGTCGAGCAGATGCGGACTTCCCCGATATGCGGTGACCGAGGCTGTGTTCACGATCGCATCCCCCGTGCGCAAATGACGCATCGCGGCCTTGGTCAGATAGAACATCGAGAAGATGTTCGTTCTGAACGTGCTCTCGAGCTGCTCGGCGGAGATGTCCGTGATCCTCTCCTGGGGATGCTGCTCGGCCGCGTTGTTCACGAGGATGTCGAGACCACCGAGATCCTTTGCGACGCGCGCGACCGCGCGCTTGCAGAACGCCTCTTCGCCGATGTCACCCGCGACGAGCACGCAGCGGCGGCCCTGCTCTTCGACGAGACGCTTCGTCTCCTTGGCGTCATCGTGCTCGTCCAGGTAGACGATCCCGACATCGGCGCCCTCTTTGGCGAACGCGATGGCGACGGCGCGCCCGATGCCGCTGTCGCCGCCCGTGATCAGCGCGACCTTATCGCTCAGCTTCCCGCTGCCGCGCTGCTTTGGGTCGTCGCTCTGCGGGCGCGGCCGCATCGCCGACTCACGACCGGGTCGCCGGCGCTGCGTTTGACGGGGGATGCGCTTCGTCGCGGGCACGAACGCCGTCGTGCACGCGGCGCGCCAGGTCATGGGTGGGTCAGACGCAGACCTTCGTGCGCGATCTCGATCGTCTCGATCGCGACCTCATTGCTGCTGGCGTCGAAGTCGGGGCCCTCCCACTTGACCGGCCACGCGCGGGTGATGGTGTAGGTCGCGACCGGCTGGTTCTTGGCGTCGTAGAGAGTGATGGAGCCGTTCTTGGACTCACTCGTTCCAGCCGCGATGCGCAGCGTCCATTTCAGGAGGTCGCTGGGTGTTCCCGTGAAGCCCTGCTTCAGAACGATGTTCGGATACTTCACGCGGCCCGGCAGCTTGTGGGTCGCATCGTTCTGGCCGCCCTCTCGGTATTCGACGACCTCGATCTCCACACTGAGACCCGAAACGGAGCGGAAGTACGCGGTGGCCATGCCGTCGAACGTGATCGCGACCCGGAATGACGAGAGACGAACGTCTTCGTTACGCGCGGGCGCACCGGACGCCGCGGTCCCGAGGACGATCGTCGCGACCATGAGAGACGCGAGGACGAGCCTGTTCACGCCTTCCTCCTTGCACGCGGCCGCGCCGCGTCGCGGAGAGCCTAGAGCCGGTCAACCGGGAGTCGCATCCTCCGTCGGGAACGCGCCGATCAGGGAGCCGGAGAGCCGTGCTTCCGCTACAAGCTCTGTCCAGACCTGCTCGAGGCTCGGGCCATGCGTCCGCGGCCCCCCACGACGTCGCGCCAGCAACGTGATCGCGCACGCGCGCAACGACGCCGCGGCGACGATGACGCCATCTGCGCCGCGTCCCACGCTCTCGGCTTCGGGCGCGGCACGATGGGCCGCCACGTATTCGTCGAGGTCGTCCGGCGGAACACCGAGGAGCGGCGAGCCGTCGGCGAGAAGGACCGCCACGACGTCGTATGGCGTCATCGTGTGATTCGACACTCCGCGGCCCGCGACGTAGAGGACGTCGTGCAGGCGCAGGGTGATGCGCCCGTCCGGTGCGAGAGCGTCCGCACGAGCGAGGATCCGTGTCGCGACGGTCAGCTCGGTCGCGGGCTGCTCGCGGATCAGCACCCATGTAGCGTGGCAGCAGTGGAAGGCTTGCGCCAGTGATGCGCTGGTCCGTCGTCCTGCTGGCGCTGTTGCTCGTGAGCTGCGCGGAGCGCATCCCGGCACGCCCCGCCGACATCACCGGTCAGATCACGCGCGCGACCACGAGCGTCGTCGATGCCTCGCGGCGCATCACCGTCCTCGTCGAGGCCGTACCCGGCGACGTGTCGGGCAGCCCGAAGGCGCTCGTGACCGTGGATGGCTCGACTCGGATCCTCCACGCGAGCAGCAGGGTGCTGCCCAAGGTCGAGGACCTCCTGCCCGGAACCATCGTCTCCGTATGGTTCGAGGGGCCGGTGGCCGAGTCATACCCCGTTCAGGGACGAGCCGGAACGCTCCTGATCAGGACCTGAACGACAATCCAGGTCCCCGTCACATTTGGCGGTCTGGCGGTGCTTTGAAGGAAGAGATGGAAGCGGCGGAGCGCTTGCGCCTCGGGTCTGTCCCGGTGCCGGGCATGCCGCCGGCCTTTGAGCGGCTGTTCCGCAGGGAATACCCAAGGGTGGTCGCGATCGCACACCGGGTCGTTGCCGATGCGGACGAGGCCGAGGACGTCGCACAGGACGTCTTCGTTTCGTTCTATCGGAGGCATCCCGCCGACGCGCATTACGCCGCGCCCTGGCTGTACGCCGCTGCAGCGCACGCCGCGCTCAATGTCCTTCGCTCGCGCGAGCGGCGCGGCAGGCGTGACGCGGTCGAGGCGGTCCGCCGCGACGCGCAGGCTCCCGATCCGGCCCAGGCCGCCGAGACGGCCGAGACCAGATCCGAGGTCCGAGCGGCGCTCGCGCGCCTGCCGGAGCGCAGCGCGGCGCTTCTCGCGCTTCGTTACAGCGGACTCAGCTACGAAGAGATCGCCGCGGCGCTCGGGCTGCGGCAGTCGAGCATCGGAACGTTGCTCCGCCGGGCGGAAGACGCGTTCCGCAAGGAGGTCGCGAAATGAGTGACATAGAGGACATGCTTTCCGTCCCGGAGCCGAGTGTGGATACGGACCGCGCGCTCGCGCGGCTGCGCGCACGCGTCGAGAGCGAGCGCATCACGCCGGTGACGCGGGCAGCCGCGCCACCGCGTCAGCGTGCTGCCGTGAGCGGCTGGCTGAAGGGACTGTCAGCCGCGGCGACGGTCGCGCTCGTCGCGACCGTGCTCACGATGAGCGGCCTTGCGGAGACGATCCTGACGATCTTCGAGCCGAAGCAGATCGTCGCCGTGCCGATCACCAGCGCCGACCTGAATGGAGCATCGAGCTTCGACGCCTATGGAACGCTGACCTGGACGGAGCAGCCGAAGCCGTATGACGTTCCGGACATCCGCACAGCGGCACGCGAAAGCGGCATGACCGTGCTCGTCGCGGGCAACCTGCCCGCCGGTGTGGGCGCACCACGTTACGGCGTGATGCCCAAGACGACGGCGACGTTCACGTTCAGCGCCGAGAAGGCCCGGCAGGCCGCGGCAGCGCAGAAGCGCACACCGCCGCCGATGCCCGCGAACATGGACGGCAGCAAGCTCTTCATCACCGGCGGACCGGCGGTCGTCGCGTTCTACGGCGACGGCACGGCGCCGGCGGCCCCGACCGGTGCGAGCGGTGAGAGTCCGTTCGCCGGGATGCCGAAGCTCATCGTTGCGCAGGGCAGGCCGCCGGTCGTGCAGTCCGATGGCGTGACGGTCGACCAGCTGCAGAGCTATCTGCTCCAGCAGCCCGGCATCTCGCCGCAGCTCGCCGCCCAGATCCGCGCGATCAAGGATCCCTCGAGCACGCTCCCCGTTCCGATCCCCGTGGACATGGCGACCTCGAAGAAGGTCACCGTGCAGGGCGTCGAAGGCATCTTCGTCGGTGACTCGACGGGGCTCGGGAGCGCCGTGATCTGGCAGAAGGACGGGATCGTGTACGGCGTGGCCGGAACCCTGACCGAACAACAGGTCCTGGCGGTGGCAAACTCGCTCCATTGATCGACGCGCCCGCCATACGCACGCAGGAGCTGGCGAAGCGATACGGGAGTATCACCGCCCTGGCGGGCCTGACGATGACCATCCCGCGCGGCGACATCTTCGGCTTCCTCGGACCGAACGGCGCGGGGAAGACGACCGCGGTGAAGCTCCTGCTCGGCCTGACACCGCCGACGTCGGGCGACGCCGAGGTGCTCGGCGCGGAGATCGGCGACCGCGACGCGCTTCGCCGCGTCGGCTACCTGCCCGAGCTGTTCCGCTATCAATCCTGGCTCACCGCGCGCGAAGTGCTCGCGCTGCACTGCGAGCTCGCCGGCATCGACCGCAGCGCCTGGCCGCGTGAGATCGCGGACGCGCTCGCGGTCGTCGGGCTATCCGACCGTGGGACCGGACGCGTCGGCACGTTCTCGAAAGGGATGCAGCAGCGACTTGGCCTCGGCGTCGCGCTCATCGGCGCGCCAGAGCTCGTCGTCCTCGACGAGCCGACGAGCGCGCTCGACCCCGTCGGCCGACACGACGTGCGCGAGATCATCCGCGCGCTCGGCGAGCGAGGCACGACGGTCTTCCTCAACTCGCATCTTCTCAGCGAGGTGGAGCAGGTCTGCGACCGCGTCGCGATCGTGGATCGCGGCCGAGTCGTCGCACAGGGGACGCTCGACGAGCTCCTCGGCGGTGACACCGTGCGGATCCGCGCCACCGATCTCGATCGTGCCGCGCTCGCGGCCCTTGCTGGCTACGGCCAGCTCGACGCGGAGGGCGATTGGCTGGTGATACGCGGGATCGACGACGAACGGGTACCGGAGCTGGTCGCTCATGTCGTGCGCCTTGGTGGTCGCGTGTATGCGGTCGAACCCCGGCACGAGTCGCTCGAAGACCGTTTTCTCAGGCTGCTGGGGCAGCCGAACTGATGCTCGCGCTCACGATCGCCCGGCTCCAGCTGCAGGAGCTGCTGCGGCGGAGGCTCTTCCTCGTCCTGCTGCTGCTCACCGTCGTGGTCATCTCGCTAACGACCTGGGGCTTCTCGCGCATCCCGACGCTCGACGACGCGATGACCGCGACGGAGATCGCCGCGATCGCGTCGCAGTTCCTCATCCTGGTGATGTTCATGTTCAGCTTCGTGCTCGCGTTCTCGGCCGTGTTCGCGGCGTCGCCGGCCATATCGGCCGAGGTCGAGTCCGGCATCACCCTCGCGATACTCGCGCGGCCGATCTCGCGACTCGAGTATGTCGTCGGTAAGTGGCTCGGCCTCGTCGCGACCGTGCTCATCTACGCGGTCCCCGCATCCGTGGCACAGCTGCTCCTCGTGCGATGGGTCGTCGGCTATTCCCCGCCCCATCCGATCCAGTTCCTCGCGTTCGTGACCGGCGAGGCGACCGTCGTGCTGACGCTGTCGCTGCTCCTGTCGACGCGCTTCGCCGGGATGGTCGGCGGCGTCACCGGGCTCATCCTGTGGGGGCTCGCATGGATGGGTGGCATCGTGGGAGGGATCGGTCAGGCCTTCGATAACGCGACGCTGACGCACGTCGGCACCGCGTCGAAGCTGATCCTGCCCACCGACGGACTCTGGCGGGGCGCGGTGTGGAGCCTCGAGCCCGCGTCGCTCATCGCCGTGATGCGCTCGGCGGGCCGGAACGCCGCCGCGAATCCCTTCTTCGCCGCCGATCCGCCGCCGCCCGCGTACGTCGTCTGGTGCATCCTCTGGATCATCGGAATGCTCGCGCTGGCCGTGTGGAGCTTCACCCGTAAAGAACTCTGAGGCGCGGCACCTGATCCTGGTCAAGCACGCGACGCCTCAAGTCGACGTTGAGACACCGGCGCACGAGTGGCGGCTGCGCCCCGAGGGCGTCGCGGGAGCCAACGCCGTCGCTGAACGCCTGCTTTCTGCGCACTACCAGCCGACGAAGGTCGTCGCGAGTCTCGAGCCCAAGGCGACGGAGACGGGCTCGATCATCGCGACGCGGCTGCGCCTGCCGTTCGCGACCGTCGATGGCCTGCACGAGCACGACCGCCGCGCCGCCGGTTTCCTGGGCTCCGAGGTGTTCGCCGCGCGCATGCGGGATCTCTTCGCGAACCCCGACGCGGTCGTCTTCGGCGGCGAGTCCGCCTCGGCCGCGCTCGCACGCTTTGCCACGGCGGTCGATCAGGTCGTCAGCGAGGAAACCGGCGACGTCGTCGTCGTGAGTCACGGGACGGTGATGTCGTTGTTCGTGGCCTCGCGCGCGCGCGTCAACGCGTCGGAGCTGTGGGCGGTACTCGGCCTCCCGTCGTATGTGTCGCTCGAGCTGCCGAACCATCGGATCGTCGAGGTCATCGCCGCGATCTAGTGCACGCCCACGAAGTGGCGACGGACGCAGCTCTGGTGCGGCGGCTGCTGGCGGCGCAGTTTCCAGATTGGGCCTATCTTCCCATCGCGCGCGTCCCCTCCGCGGGAACGGACAACGCCATCTACCGGCTCGGCGACGACATGGCCGTGCGACTCCCGCGCGTGGAATCGGCCACAGGGCAGGTGGAACGAGAACACCGGTGGCTGCCGCGACTCGCGCCGCACCTCCCGCTCGCCATCCCGACCCCGCTGGCGATGGGAACACCGGGCGAGGGCTATCCCTGGCGCTGGTCCGTCTATCGCTGGCTCGAAGGCGAGAACGCGACCGCCGCCCGCCTCGATCTTGGTCACGCCGCGACCGATCTGGCGGAGTTCATCGCGGCCCTCCAGCTGATCGACACCGCCGGCGCGCCGCGTGCGGGCGTGGAGAGCTCCCGCGGCGTGCCACTGGCCGCGCGAGACGCTCCAACTCGCGCCGCGATCGCGGCGCTGCACGGCGTTCTCGACAGCGACGCCGTGACCGCGCGCTGGGAAGAAGCGCTCAGAGCACCGGTGTGGACCGGGCCGGGCGTTTGGCTGCACGGAGATCTCAACGAAGGGAACCTCCTTGCCCTGCACGGACGCTTGAGCGCCGTCATCGACTTCGGGGTCATGGGCGTTGGCGATCCCGCCTGTGACTTGATGGTCGCGTGGACTCTGCTCACTCCAACGGCTCGCGCCGTCTTCCGTGCGGCGCTGCCGTTCGACGACGCGGCCTGGACGCGCGGTCGTGGCTGGGCGCTCTCCTGGGCGCTGATCGTTCTCCCCTACTACCAGCACACGAACCGAGAGCTCTGTCGCATCGCCGAATACACGCTTCGAGAGGTCCTTTCGACGTCGTGAGGCCGCGACATCGTTTGTCGGCCTTCGAAGTCCCCTTGCCACGGCACGGAATACGATTTGGTAACGGAATTGCTAGTCAGTCGAGCGGGTGATTTGAGTATGAACACGGTCAAGATCGTCGGTCTCCTCACGCTGCTCACCCTGATCCTGATCGCCGCGGCGCGGCTCTTCTTCGGTCCGCAGGCAGTGCTACCGGCGCTCCTCATCTCGCTCCTGATGAACTTCGGCGCGTGGTGGTTCAGCGACCGCATCGCGCTGTCATTCGCCGGCGCGAAGCCGGTGACCGAAGCCGAGGCACCGGAGCTGTACCGGATCGTGAGCCGCGTCGCAGACACCGCCGGCCTGCCGACACCACGCATCTTCGTCATCGATCAGCCTGCCCCGAACGCGTTCGCCACCGGCCGCGACCCGCAGCACGCCGTGGTCGCGGTCACACGCGGGATCCTCGACATCGTCACGGAGCGCGAGCTCACCGGCGTGCTCGCGCACGAGATCGGCCACGTGCGCAACCGCGATACGTTCGTGATGGCGGTCGTCGCGTCTGTCGCCGGCGCGATCAGCTACATGGCCCAGATGGCGCAGTGGTCGATGTGGTTCGGCGGAGGAGACCGGGACAATCGCGAGTCAGGCTCGCTCGGAATGATCGGCATGATCCTGGGCATCATCCTGCTGCCGATCGCCGCGATGCTCGTGCAGCTCGCCGTCAGTCGCTCGCGCGAATACGGCGCCGACGATCAGGGCGCGGCGCTGTCGAACGATCCGCTCGCTCTTGCGTCGGCCCTCCGCAAGATGGAGGCATACGGCAAGAAGATCCCGCTTCCGGTGAATCCGGCGGTGGCACCGCTATTCATCGTGCAGCCGCTGCTGCCCGGCGGCCTCGGCGGACTCTTCGCGACGCACCCGCCCATCGCCGAGCGCATCGCGCGCCTCGAGCGGATGGCGGGCGCGGAGCTGCCGGCGCAGTTCTAGGGACGAGGCGTCGGACCCGGCGCGGAGTACATACCCAGATCGCGCACCCGCTCACCGTCGTGATCGAGAACGATCCGACCCTCGAGCGGCCGCTGCAATGAGACGACGACGGGAACCGGTATTCCCACCAGATCGCGCGGCCCGGCGGGCTGCCTCACGCGCACGGTGACACGGATCGTTCGCTCGTCCTCGTCCACCGATCGCTCGGCGAGCTCGTCGCCAAGACCGATCGTGACATTCACGATGACCTTGTTCGGATCGGCGCTGCGCTGAAAGCTGTCGATCCGAACGACGCGCGTGCTCGTGAGGCTGCCGAGGAAAAGAACGACGGTCAGCACGACCAGACCGATCACCCCGGCGGCGACGACGAAACGCTGCCGCGTCATCTACTCCACGATCGTCGTCTTGCCGTTGCCGAGGATCGACCAGTGCGTCATGTCCTTGCCAGGGCGCGCCCCATGCCAGTGCTTCGTGTTCGCGGGGATGAAGGCGACATCGCCCGCCGATACCTCATGGCGCTGGCCGTCGGTCGCGACCAGGCCCTCGCCCTCGGTGATGACCAGGATCTGATCGCAGCTGTGAACGTGCGGTCTGTTCACCGCGCCGTGCTTGAAGTGCACTTCCGAAAGCCGCAGGTCGCGGCTTTCGTCGCCGACGGCGGTCTGATAATCGACCTCGCCGACGAATATCGGGTTGTCCGACCGCTCGCGTCCGGCTGTTGTCACTCGTATCACCCGCACGCTCCGATTCTGGCTCAAACTGGAGCGAAGTGACGGCTCTGGTGCTCATTCACGCCTTCCCGCTCAGCGGCGCGATGTGGGAGCACGAGCGCCGCTCTCTGCGCGACGCTGCAGATCCGATCATCGCGCCGTCCCTGCCGGGATTCGGTGGCACCGCCGTGCCGCGCGGGGATGCGTCGATGGACGACTATGCCGACAGCGTGATCGCGGCAATGGACGCGGCGCGGGTCGAACGGGCCGCGGTCGCCGGCATCTCCATGGGCGGCTACGTCGCGTTCGCGCTGTGGCGCCGCCATCGCGA
>Ga0114129_10010472_pt1 | contig 13226 bp, 9 predicted proteins | sample RhiMetdeltSRZDD1_FD_80071 | JGI IMG/M metagenome (GOLD analysis project Ga0114129, IMG submission 80071) | Populus rhizosphere microbial communities from Tennessee, USA - Rhizosphere MetaG P. deltoides SRZDD1 (version 2) (version 2) | ecosystem: Host-associated > Plants > Roots > Rhizosphere >...
CAGAGTCTTCTTTTATCGTCTGTCCATTTATTATTGAATTTCAAATGGCTAGATTTATTTCCGTCCCTGTCTATTGCCAAATGGGCATGAACGCCAAATCGCTAAGCGACCTCGACTTTGAAAAGCGCAAGGGTCTTCTGCCTGTAGTAGTACAGGACAGAAAGACCAAAGACATTCTGATGCTAGCGTACGTCAATAAAGAGGCCCTTGCCAACACCATCACGACAGGCAATGCTTGGTTCTGGAGTACGTCACGTAACAAACTGTGGATGAAAGGTGAGGAATCTGGCAACGTCCAGCCAGTATACAAAATATTGGTCGACTGTGACTCTGATTCTATCCTTTATATGGTCGATTCAGACAAGCCAGCATGTCATACAGGCAATCGATCCTGCTTCCACAATTTACTAACATAGTCCATGAAATATAACACATTTTTATAATATTCTACTCTTTCATTATAATCTTTGTAGGATATATGTTGTTTAGTATTACAAAACATAGCCAGCAAAAAATTTAGTAAGACTAAAATGATGCTTAGAGAAGTTTTAATCATATACTAATCGAGAGAGAGAATAGAAAAAATGGGAAGTATCAAGTCGCTAAAGTGCAGAGAATGTCTCAAAGAATATGAGCCACAATTTCGTTATATATGCGAAGACTGCTTTGGCCCTCTGGATGTCACCTACAATGAATTATCTATAAGTCGACACACTTTTGAATCAAGAGAAAAGACATACTGGCGTTATTTTGAGCTCTTGCCAATTGCAAACAAAAGCAATATTGTAAACCTGAACGCAGGTCTCACACCGCTGCAGTATGCAGATAAGCTGGGCAACAGACTTGGGCTGAAAAGTTTGTACATTAAGAATGACTCCGTTAACCCCACGTTTTCATTCAAAGATAGACCTGCTGGCGTTGCAGTTTCAAGAGCCAAAGAGACAAGATTGAAGGCGGTGGGCTGTGCATCTACGGGCAACCTAGCAGCTGCAACTGCTGCTCACGCAGCCAAGGCAGGCCTGCCATGCTATATCTTTGCACCATCTGACATTGAGCATGTCAAGATCGCTCAAGCGCTTTCATACGGCGCCGAATTTGTTGCAGTCGAAGGCACCTATGATGATGCCAACAGGATTGCTTCAATGATCGGAGATAAGAAAGGCATAGGGGTCGTCAATATTAACATGAGACCCTACTATGTAGAGGGATCAAAGACGCTTGCCTACGAGGTTGCGGAGCAGATGGATTGGCAGGTGCCAGAGAGCCTGATAATCCCGGTAGGAAGTGGTGCCATGCTCAACGCGATATGCAAGGGTTTTGAAGAGCTTCACTCGCTAGGTCTGATCGACAGTCCCAAGAATATGAAAGTGGTTGCAGCACAACCGCGTGGCTGTGCGCCCATAGTTGATGCATTCAAGCGCAACAGTGATGAGGTGATCCCTGTTGAGCGGCCAGAGACAATTGCGAAAAGCTTGGCAATTGGAGACCCCGGCGATGGTATTTATGTTTTGAAAAGGCTAAAACAGTATAATGGGCTTGCAGAAGAGGCAAGCGATCAGGAGATCGCCGACGGCATTATGCTGCTTGCCCAGACAGAGGGTATTTTCACTGAGCCTGCAGGCGGCGTGTCAGTTGCAGTGTTGAGGAAGCTGATAGAAGAAAACAAGATAGAGAAGGACGAGCGCATTGTCTGCTATGTCACTGGTAATGGTCTGAAAGCTACAGAAGCGATTATAGGCCTACTGCCAAAACTAAATGTTATCAAGCCGGATACAACAGAAGTTTCAGCAATTATAAGGGGATAATGTTGGCAAAGGTTGAATTTGTAGTTCCTTCAGTATTGAACAAAGGGCAGGGAGAGAAAAAGGTCTCGATACAGGCTTCCGACATGCAAGATGCCTTTGCAAAAGTTTCGGAGCAGATGGGTGAGGACTTTAGGCGAAGGGTATTTGACCATAATGGCAAACCAAGATCGCTTATCAATATCTACATCAATGGCAAGAATGTCCGCTTTAGTGGCGTCACATCCTCTCAACTAAAGGATGGTGATTCTATCTACATCCTGCCAGCGGTGGCTGGAGGGGCTGAGTTGACAAGTGAGGAGCTTCAGCGCTATTCTAGGCAGGTGATGCTTGAAGAAATTGGCTTTGAGGGCATGGAAAAAATAAGGAATGCGAAGGTATGTGTGGTAGGAGCAGGCGGCATCGGCAACCCCGTTGCTACGCAGCTAGTGGCGATGGGGGTCGGCAAAGTACGTATCATTGACAGAGACGTGATTGAAGTTACCAACCTGCACAGGCAGCATCTCTACACCGATGACGACATTGGCCGCGTCAAGGTTGAGGCTGCTGCAGAGCGGCTGTGCAAGCTAAACCCGTCAGTCAAGATAGAGCCAGTTCCAACGTCTGTAACCAAATACACAGCTGAAAGCCTCATCAAGGGTTTTGACATTGTCATGGACGCATTAGATAGCGTCGATGCTCGCTATGCTCTCAATGACGCATGTATCAAACACAATATTCCACTGATCTATGCTGGAGCGCTTGGTATGCTGGGATCGGTCTGCACAATTTTACCAAGCAAGACTGCATGCCTGCGCTGTATGTTTCCTGAGTTGAACGAAGAGGAAATGCCAGCGTGCAGCACTGAAGGCGTGCACCCGTCTATACTGTATCTGGTTGCAGGCATACAGGTATCAGAGACAGTCAAGTTAATCACAGGCAGAGAACCGACGCTGGCAAACAAGCTGCTCTATATTGATCTGAATGAGCTATCATTTGAGCGAATCCAGATGTTCCGCCAGGAAGAGTGTCCATCATGTGGAATTGCACGGAAAGAAAGTAAGTTGGCGGACAACGAGCTTATAATTGAAGAGTTGTGCGGTAGGGATAGAGGCAAGCGCACATGGACAGTCACTCCTACAGAGCCTACGCCTATCAACCTGAGCTCCACGATCAAGAATGCCGAGTCGCTTGGCTACAAGATCAAGACAAGGGGGAACCTTGGGATAACTGCAGTCAATTCAGGCAGGATGTCTGTAAGTTTCCTCTCAAGTGGCGCTGCTACAATCGTTGGCGCAAAGGACGAAGAAGATGCAGTCAAGATCTACAAGACATTTGTAGAGCACCCCTAGTCACCCATAAACTCCATCATGCTCGATTGGGTCCTCTTTTCTTCCTTGAAGATCAATTTTAGTTCTAGTGCTATTGATTCAATTCTGCTGCGCAAATAATCGTTAATTTTGTATTGTTTGCACATGTCAGTTGCAATGCCAAGGTATTTTTCAACTGCCCCCCTTGTCACTGTTTGGATCAATGCACTGCCGCAGTCAATGCACTTACCCATCAGGGGCATTCTACGGAACTTGGCGCCACACGTAGTGCAGCGAAATGTCTGCGAAGAATAGGATCTCATGTTGCCGATTATGTCAGGCAGAATGTGCGTATTAAGCACCATTGCGGCAACTTCGTTAGCGTCTACTGCGTTTATCAGTTTGGCAGTATCAAACTGCATTTTCAACTTCTCTCCCATAGTGTTAAGAGTAGAGTAGGCGCTCCTCTGCGCCTTTGTGACGAGTGTATTGGTTAAATGAGTAAAGCCATAGTCAAAGAACTGACGCGAATCGCCTATCCTGTTCTTGATGGTCTCTGTCATATCAGCTACGTCTGCAGCCTTGGCCTGCTTCCATGTCGCTTCATAGAATTCAAGCGAGTACGCGCTTGCAATATCTACATTGTGCGCCTGACGCTGAACCTCGTGTGGGAGCACAACAGGCTGTATAAGTAGCGGCGCATCCATCAGTCCACCTATCTTGTCTGGCAAAAAGTCATAGGAAAAGTTCAAAAATGCATCCATCATGAGCATCATAGAGTCGGCATCACCATCACAATCACGGCGCTTGGCAGAGTGCCATATCGGCGATGCCAAACAAACCTGCGAATCAGCAAAGCCAATTATCCTTCCCACAATGCCTACCGATGTGTGTGGTGCAAGACCTACAATCAGATGACCAACAAGGCCATCAAGTGAAGACAAGCTGTAAAATGATTCTAAGTCATATAACTTTACAAGCTCTTCATCAATGTACTTCGCTGCATTAACAAGGTGATTTGCAGCGCCGCGAGGGATTATGAGATCCTGCATCATCAACTCTACAATCTGATCTGGCGAGGTTAGATCTCTGCCAAGATAATCATGTGTGTATCCAAGCTCTCTTAACTTGTCAATGCTGACGGATATCCATGCTGGCTTGAAGTGGGTGAGCGGCTCATTGGTAGCATCAAATCGGATTGTACCATCCTTGAAGGCATGGAGATCATGTTTTTGACGCAGGATCCCCTTTTCCAAAGGCTCTGCGGATCTATGTGCGCTCATGAGCGACTTGACTCCCTTGAAAGGCTCTTGAGGATCTACGCCCAGTTTTTTCTTTGCCTGCTCCAGAGCAAACTTGAGCGGAAAGTTGACTGAGGAGTAAGTTCGGCCTTCTTTTCCGCAACGTGCACATTTTTTACCATCTTCAACTTCCTCTCTGCATACTACACAGAGGTTACGTAGCATAGCCGAAGCGCCACACACCCTACAATGTGTGCCGATAGAGGGCAACCTGCAGCTATTGCAATATCTGTTAGCTATTTGAGTGTAAAAGGAGCCTTCTTTGCAGGCCTTTAGGATGTCGCGAGTTGGGCCACCCTTTGGTCCGATTGGAAAGAGCACATGTACTGGCGGCTTCATCTTGCGCTCAGCTGCCTTTTCTGGCCTACCGACTCTCACAGCAATAGCAGAAGAAAATTTGGGCATCACAAGAACACCGGATGTCTTGCTGACAAATTCTATGACATTGTTCGATTCAATGACAACTGGCCCGCCGCCGAGAAGCCTTCTCAATGAAGTTGCTTGGTTGCTGTCGTCAAGGCTGATTTGGTCGTGCGTTATAGAATGGACTACGCCCAGCCGCTCTAAGATGTCCTTTAACTTAGTTTCAAAGGACAACGGCACGTCACCAGATAGCTTGTCTTTCAGGTAGAGTACTTCCTCAACCGTGAGGGAGTCCCAGTAGAACGAATACCTCGGATGCAATGCCAATCCAAGTTTTTTGCTGATTTCAAACGCTTCGTCAACTGACGGCAGAACAAGGGGGTTTTCAACCATCTGAATAAGCCTCTCCCTATCAAGATCTGATGCTTGCATTGTAGGCAGCTTTGAACGCAGCTGCTGTCCCCATATTTCTTCTACAAAGCTTGCAGGTGGCAGTTGGGCGTTATTTTCGAGAAAGTCCCCGTAGCTTATTAGCATGTCGCCAAGGTATAGGATCTTACTGACGTGGGGGCGGATCCTTTCGGCCTGCTCAACCGTAGGCACTTGTATCACTTTGCCATCATCCAGCCTGACGATTGGCGGTTCAATAGTATCGACAAGTGCTATAGTAGACGCCTTGCCAGGCATGTCCATTTTGATCTGGGTACCGACGACAATCGCATAGTTAAGTAGGGCCGGCACAGCTGGATGTATCCCCACGGTTGCAAAGCCAGTGTTATAGCAGCGGCCATAGCGTAAGCGAAATCCACCTATCCTTTTTGCCATTGAAAGCACGGGCCTGCCTGTGATGACCTCCGACATCCTATGGTATATGGCGTCATCATTGCCCGTCTGGACTGCCCCTTTGAGTTCTTTCAACCAGCTCCAGCCATCCAGATCTAGCGTCTCAACTAACTTCAACAGCTTCCGGCTCCTGCCAATGAGTCCATCATTCATGACTCTGAGCGTGCCTCCGCGTACTCTGTCAGTCGCAATCCGGCGCATGTTCTTATGCCCAACTACTTCTACAGGATCAGTGTCAACGCCGTCTAGTTCTACTGGCAGGTTTGAAATGCATTTCACTACATCTTCGTCAAGAACCTTGAACTGGAAGCCCATAACTTCGCGCTCATAGATTCTGAGCTCTTCGACGAACCTACCGGTTTCATCATCAAATGAATTGGCTATGTACTTGTCAAGACCGGCCACCTTTCTTGCATGATCAGCAATGAGCATGGTTAGTGCCGCTTCGGTGCCGCCTGCTGATCTAATAGGGCCAGCAAAGGACACCGATAGGTATTGTGAGGCGTCGACGTTGCTCTTGATCGAGACATCCGATATCCCCTGTAGGGGGGCAACTGTCACACCTTCAGTGACTACCGCTAAGGAAACCCTGACGGCACTATCAAGCCGAGTTTTTAGATCGCCTGAACCGTATTCGCCAGCTGCGATCTCTTCTGCTATCTTTAGTGCGGCCTTTTCCTTGGTCGTCTGTGACAAAAGGGCACGCAGCCTATCTGCAATGTCTATATCGTGCATCTTGGCAACCCTGTCTGCTAAGTCATATGCAATCTTGGGCTCGATGATGTCTGCTGCGTCAATTCCGCGCCGTCGAGCCTTAAGCGCATGTTGGTAGCCCTTGTTGACATTCTCCAAAATCTCCTGTTGATACCGCCAATAGAATGCCGGCATGCGGACGTCCTTCAGATGGGTTTCAGCTTCCTCTAGTATCATGGTCTCATCGCACCCTAATGGCCTCAACTATTGACGAAAATTTTTCTTGCCAATCACCCTCCTTTTCTATCATAGTGCCAATGACAATAATGTCAGCACCTGCCTTGGCTATCTGGCCTGCAATTTCTGGTGACTTTATGCCGCCACCGACAATGATCGTGCCCTCATAGTGCTTCCTTACCATCGCCACCATTTCCGGTGGCACATTTTCCGCTGCACCAGAGCCTGCCTCCAAATATACGAAGCGCATACCCATATACTGAGCTGCCAGTGAATACATCACTGCAAGATTGGGTTTATGGAAGGGGATTCCCCTGGCCCTACCCACGAACCAAGCGGCCGTTCCTTCACCTACTATAATATAGGCGGTTGGCAGTGGTTCGATTGCGTATTTCTTGACTGCCAACGCACCCAATGCCTGTGCTTGAGTAATAAAGTAAGTGTTTTCTGAATTGAGGAGTGAGCTAAACAAAATCGCGTCGGCCTTTGGTGATACACCTGTGACGTTTCCTGGAAACAATATCACAGGCACGTTAATCGTCGACTTTATTTCGGCGACGAGTTTGGCTAGCTCTAATTGGTCAATGACGGACGACCCACCAACAAGGATTGCAGAAGCCCCTCTTTCCTCAACTATTTTTGCAGTTGATGCTGCATCTGTCGAGTTTTCAGAATCAATAAGGGGTAGGCAAATTGTGCCGTGATTCTTTATCTCATCCCGAAGATATTGTTCTACCTTTCCTAATACCACTTTTTTGTTAAAGAGAAGATGCCATTTTAAAGTTTGATGGTATCAAGATTCTAATATCACAGCTACTATACAAATCTGTATAGTTTCTATGTCCAATCAAGGTTCTAATTCTAACATTCTTTATACACATCTTGTTGCAAATTCTCTATTTACACCACGACAGCTTTCAATAATTTTAAAACAGCTACGAGGGGACAACAAGACCGAAAAGATCAGTTCAGGAGCATATTATAGGCAGGTCAAGCAATGCCGTAAGAAGGTCATTTCCATCCTCCATAGTATGATAATTTTGCAGTCGATGGGAATTGTCCAGTCAGACGCATCAGCAACACTAAGTAAGGTAGCAGAACAGTTAGCTGTGATATTTGCTTCAGAAAGTAGTAGTGATGCCATACCTAGGCTAAACACGAATGATGTGATATCCGTGATAGATGAGGTGATAAAAAGAATGTCCAAGTTGTAAAACAAGGTTATTCTAAAGTATTAAATCACGGTATTTTGAAGTAATGCCGTGATATGATTGTTGACCTGACCTTCCTAGATAGTGACTTTGTGATATCAGGAATCTTTGCGTTTGCAGTAGGAATGGCGAGTATGACATTCTACAATAGGCTCAAGACGAAATTTGAAGAAGGCCGGTATAAAACTAATGAGGCAGTTGTTGAAGCTGTCGTTCTCGAGTATACTCGCAGGCTGCATGACTATGATAAAGTGATTGCAGATCTTCGGACCAAGGTCGACATCTTAGAGAGTAGGGTCCAACCACATGGAGTAGTAGTATCACAACATCCATCACAACCTCAACCTCACGTAGCGCCCATTAGTGAGCCTGTAACAGTCACGCAAAATGTCATAATTGAGAAGGATGTTAATAGTACAACTGATTATATATTCAAATTACTAGCTGAAAGACCGCGATCATCAAGAGAAGTCCAACTTGCTATAGGCAGGACAAGAGAACATACAGCCCGCCTGATGAAGAAGCTACATGACCTAGGCCTTGTTAGTAGAGACATCAACACCAAACCCTTCCGCTATAACATCACGAATGCAGGTCTAGAGAAGCTGAAGAAGAGGGCTGAGGCTGCACCGGTTGTTGTCTAGTCATCTTATAGATCCACTCTTTCCCTTGTCGGGTTCTTATGAGTCGACCACGTTCAGCATACCTCGAAAGATAGGTTGAGATAATACTCAGTTTGATAGGCTCATTGTACTGATCCTCATACAATTCGAGGATATCAGTAGAGGTAAATCCACCGTATGGAAACTTGCCCTCAGCGAGAGTCCATATCTTGTCGCCAACTGAGGCAGGGGTTGCCCTGTTGCTCCTAGAGGTCTCATTTTCATTGTTCTCATTTGACTCAATGTTTATGAGATCCATGAACTCGACTATTTTCATTATCTTCTCCTTTGATATATTGCCTTCTAGTGAGAGGTTATACTTGCTTCCTTCTGCATCCTCTAGTTCTATCTTGAACCGCTTCTTTCCAGAGTTCATACGCGCAAAGTTAACTTAACATGTTAGAGTCTTAACACTTAACATGAGCTATGCCAATGTTGATAACAAACAGCTTAGCTGATATTAACTGTATATGAGAGAGAGGCAATCTTGGTTAACAATTATCTTTAGTTAACTAATCTAGTAGTAAAGAATTACCTGATCTCTGCTCCAGTGGAAATAAAGGGGTTCCAACCGGTGTTGTTAACAGCACCAGCGTCGACGTTAACGCTCCAGTGGAAATAAAGGGGTTAATTTTAGGTCTTTCTTCGTTTTGATGATCTAATATTGCTAACACAGTTAATCAAGCAGGAAATATACTTGCAGGCCGCCACCCCTTTCTTTCTTATGCAGATCCTTCTCTGAGCTTACATTAGCTTGTGTCATCAAGATGATATGATAGTTAATTATAATTGATTTTGTAGTTTAAAAATGACCTGTTAACATCACTGTTAAGAAAAAGTTAACAAACTTTTATTCTGCAAAAGAAAAACAGGGGGCGGCGGGTTAAAATTGCGCACAGGAGTGAGGTAGTAGATAATAATTGAGCTCTGATATTGATAACATTTTCACCAAAGCGGCAAGTGGTAGGTCACTTGTTAAGAATCGTCAAGCCTTGACTATTGATTATGTACCTGAGAAATTACCTTTCAGGGACGAAGAGACCAAGGCACTTGCCCAAGTATTGTCTACAATTTTTAAAGGTGCTAGACCGTCAAACCTTCTTTTATTTGGCAAGCCTGGTACTGGCAAGACTGCAGCAGCTAGAAGCGTCGTAGATAGGCTAGCAAAAAAAGCAAGCGAGCTCGAGACAGATGTCACAGTTCTTTTTATAAATGCAAAGATTGCAGGAGGTAGCGCCTATAAGGTAATTTTTGAAATTGCCGAAGAGCTTGGAATCAACAAGGAGCGAGAAAAGCAAGTGCACTTTACCGGTCTGTCGATGGGCGAAGCAACAGACAGAGTCTTGAACTTCATACAAAGGAAAAAACTTAACCTTGTCTTGGTGATAGATGAGATAGATTCGCTTGTAGCTAGGAGTGGTGATGATATCCTTTACAATTTTACAAGGGCCAACCAGAGAATGAAGGGTGGCTTTATTACACTCATAGGAATCTCTAACAGTCTTACATTCAAGGACAAACTCGATCCACGCGTAAGAAGTAGCCTCAGCGAGGAGGAACTAGTCTTCAACCCATACACAGTAGATCAGCTACGTCAGATATTACAAGAGCGCGCAAAGCTGTCCTTCAATGAGGGTGCGATCTCTGAAGCCGCAGTCAACTTATGTGCAGCAATAGCGGGAAGAGAGCATGGAGATGCAAGAAAGGCAATAGATTTGTTGAGGGTTGCGGCCGAGCTTGCAGAAAGGGAAGGTATCACCAAGGTCGATGAAAAACATGTGCGCGACAGCGAAGACAGGATTGAAAGAGACGCACCTTTTGTCGCACTAAAGAACGCGCCAGCGCATCATAAACTTGTCATTCTTGCTATCATAAAGTCAACAAATGGAACAACTGGCAAGGTATATGATATTTACTTATCATTTTGCAAACAGACAGAACAAAAACCGCTTACTCAGCGGCGTATGACTCAGATAATAAACGAGCTGGATTTGCTCGGTATAGTTTCAACTGATATAGTTAATCAAGGCCGCTACGGTAGGTCTCAAAAGATCAGAGTGATGATACCACTAACAACAATTGAAGAAGCCCTCAAAGACGATATCGATCTTACATCACTCATTGATTGAAATCATACATAATAGGTTGAAGCGTTGCTAAGTTGACTATCACGGCCACACCAGGTGTCGGCGTTATACCCATTGTCTGCTGGTATTTTGTCTGACTCTGCCACGCACCTGAATTTACAACAAGGGTGCCCCGGTAGCTCTGCACATCGACTACATGTACATGGCCTGAGTGAAAAATATCAGGCACCTCGGTAATAACCATCATGTCCTCTTGCTCTGGGGCTATAGGTGTGCGCTCGCCATATATCGGAGCAAGGTGGCGAGCCTTAAGAAGCACTTTCATCGCCTCTGCCGGCTTGGAATAACTAAGCCCTGGTGTTGTCGCAATGATGTCGTCAAGGCCCTGGCCGTGATACATTAACACCTTGACGCCATTGAGTTCAACAAAAGCAGGGTTGCCAAGCATCATACAGTTTTCAAGACTGTAAAACCGCTCGCCCAGATGCTCTCTTGGGATCGCAGGCTGTGGAAGTGCCCTTCTCCCAAGGTCGTGGTTGCCCGGTATCATTATTACTTTGATATGTTTAGGAACCTTTGCCAACAACTGTGCAGCATGGCTCATCTGCTTTACAGCGTCTATTTCCAACAACTCTTTGTCTTGATTTGGAAATATACCAATGCCATCGATCAGATCACCTCCAACACAGAGGAACTTGATCTTCTTGACAATGTCGTCATCAGACGATGATGACAACCAGTCTAAGAACCTCAAAAACTCCCTTTTCATGAAATACTTACTACCAACATGCAAGTCAGAGATCAACACCGCATAGGCTTCTGACTTGCTCTTGTTGGGCAAATGGTCGGGAATGTCGGGCATCATGACGCTCTTGATCGTCAGCCCTGGCCTTCCCTTCCCATTTTCAAGCTCAAGCATCACCATTTGGTCAAGCGCAAGAGTTGAGGCCTGTTTTTTTACATCTTCTACTGTAGAAATTGCAGTTAGGATCCCTGTGTAATCTTCGATTGCTAGTTCAACATCATTTTTCTTGGTGCGCTTTGACATTAAGAGGCCGGCAACTATGATCGAGCTAGCGGCGGCGCCATGGAGACTCTTTTCACCTCTTTCGACCTGCTTGCCGATCCTGACTCCGTGCTTGACAGCCGACGCCTTTGATATACGCTTGCTGTCTGGCCGCTGGGCCAAAATGCGCATCGTCTTCTCAAATCTACTGCGAAACAACACTGTGTAGCCTTCTACTCCTTCTGCAGTGGTAACCTTGGGTGTCGGATCGATGAGCACCGTGCACGTTTGCTCGATTGGACCTTCCTGTTTTTTTGGCTCTATTAAAGTTTTGATGTCGTCAACTACTATGACTGTATTTTTCGTCGGCTTTTTCATCTTAATTATTTCCTGAATCATCTTGAGCACATCTGCATCAAGGCCCTTTAACATGGCAAACGCGTTAGGATGTATTTGAAATCCTTTACTGGTAGCGTAAGATAAGGCATTGGAAACTTCATTTTGCAAAGCCAATACAGTCGGCCATTTTGATGTCGAATATCATCCTTAATTAGATTTCTGTTGTCATGGTTTTATCCTAGAAGCGCGCATTATCCTCATTGTTGAAGAAATTCTGCGGTATGTGCAAGAAAGTGCTGCCTGCCAACACTAGGTATCTACTGTGTGAAAATTGTCACAAACAAGTAGTGATGGCCGAAGAGGACCGGCAATTCTACGAAAACTCGCGCTTGCACTACTAGGCTTTTCTTCTTGTTGTCTTACTACTGCCTGTTCGCTTCCTTCTTCTTGTATTGGTAGTAGTAGTTGTGCTCTTGCGCTCAGATAGACTTCTGTTCTCCTCAAGCTCCTCCGGCAGCTCAGGTGGTGCTTCCAACTCGCGGGTCTTCATATCTCCCGGTTCGACTACAGGGACATTAACTGAATCCTTCAACCTTTCGGCAAAGTCTCGACGTGCAACTACCAAAGTGCGCTGCTGATCAATCAGCTTTATAAAACCGGTGTAGATCTGCATCTGCTCTGCATATGTCTTTGTCCTTATCTCAGACAGCACATCCTCAAACGAGTCTGCAAACCTCATTGCAAGGTCCCCCATTCTCGATATTGCCTCTGCGTCCATTTCCGCCTGTTTTTCTGCGGCGCTCTCTTGTGCCTCTTTGATTTCCTTCTTTACCACTTTGGTCCCTGCCAGTATTATTTCTTTGAGCTCAGCAAGTGCACCCTTCATCTTCTTTGATATTTCTGACTCAGTGTCGATGTATCCTTCCGGCCTTGACACAGAAGTCGTTTCAGGTCTTGGCGCTGTTGCAAGCTGGCTTCCTTCTTCCATTATTGAGTCTGCAGTTGTGCTCTTCTTTTCAATCTCTAACTGCTCTGCAGCTGCCGCCCGTATTTCTTGCACTGAGGCTCTTAAAGCTCTGTCCTCTGGCATTGGCGCATCTCTGTGAGTTCTGTATCGGAACAACAGGTCTTCATTTGCAATGACAGAAGCCCCTGCCACAGATATCTCCGATTTTGGAATATCAAACCTTATTGAACTGTCGGTGTCGCTGAACACGACAATAATCTCCTCTGTTTCCTTTGCAACACGTCCCATCGCCTGCTCGTTTACAATCACTGTCTTATTGAATAGGTCCTTTGGATACTTGCCCTCATAGCTACCTAGATCCGTCTCTGTAGATGATTGCTTCGATTCTTTTTCAAATTTCATCATGTTTTCTGAGCTTAATCCGGC
>Ga0114129_10010474_pt1 | contig 13223 bp, 13 predicted proteins | sample RhiMetdeltSRZDD1_FD_80071 | JGI IMG/M metagenome (GOLD analysis project Ga0114129, IMG submission 80071) | Populus rhizosphere microbial communities from Tennessee, USA - Rhizosphere MetaG P. deltoides SRZDD1 (version 2) (version 2) | ecosystem: Host-associated > Plants > Roots > Rhizosphere >...
CCGGTTCGCTCGATCAGATGACGCAGGTGATCCTCGCCTGTGGTCCCGACTTCTCCGTGCTCTCCGGTGACGACAACCTGACGTTCCCGCTCATGGCGGTGGGCGGCAGCGGCGTCGTCTCCGTCATCGCCAACATCCTGCCTCGGGAGACGGCGGACATGACGCACGCCGCGCTCGAGGGCGACTGGAAGCGCGCCCGCGACCTGCACTACAAGCTCTACCCGCTCGCGCGAGCGGCCTTCATGGAGACCAATCCGATCCCGATCAAGGAAGCGATGGCCATGGCGGGCATGATCGAGCCGGAGTTCCGGCTGCCGATGTGCCGCATGGCGGAGGGCAACCGCGAGCGCTTGCGCGCCGTGCTGAAGCAGTACGGGCTCGTGAAGTAAGCTTCGCCCTCATGACGGAAGTCGTCGTCGCCGGCGCCGCCGGCCGCATGGGCCAACGTGTCGTTGCCTGCCTCGGCGAGAGTCCCGCGCTGCGGCTGGTCGCCGCCCTCGAGGCGCCACGGCATCAGAGCGTGGGGCGCGACGCGGGCGAGATCGCGGGCGTGGGACGGCTGAACGTCGCCGTGACCGACGATCCCCACGCGGCCATCAGCGCCGACCGTGTCCTCGTGGAGTTCTCCACGCCGGAGGCCAGCCTCGAGCACCTGCGCCTCGTCGCCGCCGCGGGTGCCCGCGCCGTCATCGGGACCACGGGATTCACGACCGCGCAGCGCGAAGAGCTGACCGCGCTCGGCCGTCGGGCGGCGCTGATGGTGTCGCCGAACATGTCCGTCGCGGTGAACGTCGCCTTCAAGGTCCTCGCCGTCATGGCGCGCGCGCTCGGCGACGAGTACGACGTCGAGGTCACCGAGATCCATCACCGGTTCAAGAAGGACGCGCCGAGCGGCACCGCGTTGCGAATGGGCGAGGTCGTTGCGGAAGCGCTCGGACGCAACCTCGGTCAGGTCGCCGTCTACGGTCGCCAGGGATTTCCGGGCGAGCGGCCGCGGAAGGAGATCGGGATCCTGTCGCTGCGCTCGGGCGACGTGGTGGGCGAGCACACGGTCTCGTTCGGTGCGCTCGGCGAGCGTCTCGAGCTCACGCACCGGGCCCACAGCCGCGACACCTTCGCGCGCGGCGCCCTCCGCGCGATCACGTGGATCGCGACCCGCCCCCCCGGCCTCTATTCCATGCAGGACGTGCTCGGGCTCGCATGACCACCGACAAGCTCTTGCTCGAGGATGTCCGCTTCTTCGGCTATCACGGCGTCTCGACGGCGGAGCAGAGCGTGGGCGTCTGGTTCTCCGTGGACGCCGAGATGGCGCTCGATCTGGCGGCGGCCGCGGTGTCCGACGACGTCGGCGCCACGATCGATTACGGGGCGGTGGCTCGCCGCATCGTGGAGGTCGGCTCCGCCGGCCGCGTGAACCTCATCGAGCGCCTCGCCGGTCTCATCACGGAGGCGCTGTTGCGGGAGTTTCCCACACCTCAAGTACGTGTGCGCGTGCGCAAGATGACGCCGCCCCTCGGCGGCATTCACGGCACGCCGTCCATCGAGCTGGTGCGGAAGCGCTGATGCCGCGCGTCGTGCTCGGGCTTGGCTCCAACGGGGACGACCGCGTGGGCTGGCTGCGCCGTGCGCACCAGACGCTCCGCGAGGCAGGAGAGATCAGCGTGGTGGACACGTCGCCGCTCTACGAGAGCGAGCCGTGGGAGAGCGAGCCGGGGACCGGCGTCGATGAGCGACGCTGGTATCTGAACTGCGTGATCTCCGTGGAGACGTCACTGCCCCCCACCGAGCTCCTCACGCGGCTGCAGGCGATCGAAACCGCCCTCGGTCGGACCCGGCCGCCGGGAACGCCGGAGGCGCAGCGGTTCGCGCCACGGACGCTCGACATCGATATCCTGTTCTATGGCGACGAGGTCCTGAGCGTGCCGGACGATCTCCACATCCCACACCTCCTGCTCCACGAGCGCGGCTTCGTGCTCCGCCCGCTCGCCGATGTGGCACCGGATCTCGAGCATCCGACGCTCTACCGCACGGTGCGGGACCTCCTCGCCGACCTCGAGGACGACCACGAGGTACGGCCCGGGGGCTACCCGGACCGCTGGTACGACTGAGCCCCGTGGGCTCCCCCGACTTCCAGCAGGCCGCCCTCCAGCACCTCAACGCGCTCTATAACTTCGCGATGTATTTGACCCGGAGCGCGCCGGAGGCGGAGGACCTTGTCCAGGAGACCTACCTCCGGGCCTTCCGGTTCTCGCACCGCTTCCAGCCGGGAACCCACCTCCGCGCGTGGTTGTTCCAAATTTTGAGGAACACGTTCTTGACCTTTTATCGGATCCGCGAGCGGGAGTCCGCGCTCGCGGAGGACGGTGTTCCCGATTGGGACATTCCGATGTTCCATGACGCGCCCGAGGAAGACGTCCGCGCCATGGAGGCGCACACCGACCTCGAGCGCGCGATGCGCCGGCTGCCCGAGGAATTCCGCACGGTGCTCCTCTTGGCCGAGGTCGAGGGACTGCCCCTCGAGGACGTGGCTCGGATCATGGCCTGTCCAATCGGGACCGTGAAGTCGCGGATCTTCCGCGCCAAGGAGCGGCTGCGGACGTTGCTGAAGGACTACGAGACGAAATGAACGAGCGGGAACGCGAACAGTCCGACGAGTACCTGGGCCGCCGGCTCGCGAACGAGCTGCCGCGGCACGACGCGCCCGCGCGCCTGCGCGTCGCCATCGCGGACGCGGTCGCTCCCCGTCGGCGTTCGCTCACGTGGATGGCGCCCGGCGTGGCCGCTGCCGCCACCGCGCTCGTGCTCGTGCTGTTCTACATCCAGCTCCTGCCGCGCATCGAGCCCGCCGACCCCGTGCAGCGCCTGGTGCGCGCAGTGGTGAGCGAGCACACGCGCGCGCTCATGTGGGGCGCGCGGCGCTCGGAGGACATCATCCCCGCCGCCCTGCCCGTGCTGGAGCGGGAGTCCGGCATCGGCCTCCGCGGCGCCTTCATGGGCGACGACGTGCTCGTCTTCGTGAGCGCGGAGCCGATCTATCTGGAGCGCCGCCGCGGCGTCGCGCTCCATTATCGTGACCCCGATGGCCATCTCGTCACCTACATCGCGCTCCCGGCTCCCGGCTTTCCTGCCCCGCCCGAGCGCTCGCGCGTCCAGATCGGTCGCTTCCGGCCCGGTCTTGCCCGCGAGAGCGGCTTCGCGACGTGGGTGTGGAGGGAGGGTGACCTCGCCTGCTTCATGGTCTCGGACATGGTCTCGCAGGCGGACGTGGAGCGGTTCAAAGACTACTTCGCGCGCGTGCGCGCTTCCACGAAGCCGTATCCGGCGTACTGAGCGGCGCGCGCTCAGCGGTGCCGCGTGCGCTCACGTCGCGGCGCGCGCTCAGCGGTGCTCGCGGACCGAGGCGTGATAACGCTGGAGCAGCGTGATCACGAGCGGCTCCATCGGTTCCGGAAGCGCGGAGATCGGGAACACCGCCGCCGCCTGCCCCTCGCCGAGCACGTGACGCTCCCACACCGATGTGACGTCGGCGGCGTAGACGTGATGCGGGACCTCCGCGTCCCAGAACGGCACCTGGCAGCGCACGGTCCACAGCTCGCGCCAGCGCTCGACATCGAGCCCGAGCTCCTCGCCGATCTCGCGGCGGATGGCGGCGACGGTGCTTTCGCCGTCCTGCACCGCGCCCCCGAACAGCGCCCAGTACCCGGGAGAGGCGACGTCGGGGCGCTCGTCGCGGAGCTGCAACGCGTAGCCGTCGCCGACGGTGAGAATCGCGAGAACCACCGCGCGGGGAACGATCCGCGCTCGCGGCGCCCGCGACGAGCGCGGCGGCCCGGCGTCAGTAGGCATTCTTGCTGAAGAGCCCCCGCCACAGGGTTTGCACGAGGATCTTGAAGTCGAGGAAGAGCGACCACCGCTCGATGTAGTAGAGGTCGTACTCGATCCGCTTCTCGAGCGACGTGTTGCCGCGCCAGCCGTTGATCTGCGCCCATCCCGTCATGCCCGCCTTGACCTTGTGCCGGAGCATGTAGCCGGGAATCTTTCGCCGGAACTCGTCGACGAAGAGCGGACGCTCCGGGCGCGGCCCCACCAGGCTCATATCGCCGCGGAGGACGTTGAAAAGCTGGGGCAGCTCGTCGAGGCTCCACCGCCGCAGCATCGCGCCCACCCGCGTTCGCCGCGCGTCATTCGCGGTCGCCCACACCGGCCCCGTTTCCGCTTCCGCGTCCTCGCGCATGGTGCGGAACTTCAGCATCTGGAAGCGCCGGCCGTCGAGCCCCATGCGTTCCTGGCGCAGGAGGATGGACCCCCGCGAGCTCATCTGGATGGCGGCGGCGATGGCCACCATGGCCGGTGCGGCGACCGTCAGCGCAGCGGCGCCGAAGACGAGGTCGAACACGCGCTTCAGCACGTTGCTCCACCCGTGCAGCGGTGACTCCCGCAGGTGGATCAGCGGCACGCCCTCGAACTCCTCGATGCCGCCGCGGAGGGAGGCGAGGCTGAAGACGTCGGGGACGAGATGGATCGTCACGGGGTCATCGCCGATGGCCGAGAGCACGAAGCCGAGCTGGCTGTATTCCGTGTGGGGAAGCGCGAGGAACACGATATCGACGCGCATCGAATCGAGCACCGCGCGCAGATCCTTGTAGGCGCCGAGCCAGGCGAGGTGCTCGCCGGGAAGGTCGCTGCGATCGCCCACGAACCCGCTCACGCGGATGCCGACGTCGGGCCGATCGCGCAGCATGCGCGACACTTCCGCCGCCGGCTCACCGCCGCCGACGATGATCGCGTGACGCAGGATGTAGCCGCGACGGCGGCCGAAGCGCAGCGCTTCCCGGAAGACCGCGCGGGACGCGCTCACGGCCACGATGGAGAGGACCCAGAAATAGAGGATGACGAGCCGCGAGTAGTCGTACCCGCGGAAGAAGAACGTCATGATCGCGATGAGCACGAGGGCGCCCATCGTCGAGGCCTTCGCGACGTCGATCCACTCCGAGAGGTACGGCCCGAGCCGCCGCGGTCGGTAGAGTCCGAACGTGTGGAAGGCGACCGTCCACACGAGGAGGATGGGCAGGAGCTGCAGGGCGTATTGATCGAATGGCGGCACGCCACCCGGCACCGGGAACGGCCCCACCACGTGGAAGCGCAGCGCGTACGCGAGCAGCCAGCACGCGCTGATGAGGAAGAGGTCGCTCGCGAGCGTGAGCTGCGCGAGCAGCCGCGACGGTGCCTTCAGCACGGTCGCCGCGCCTCCAGCTGCGCCGTGACGTAGGCGGCCATGCGCTCCTTGAAGAGCGGCCGATCGAAGCGCTCGGCGTGACGGCGCAGCGCTTTCGGCTCGAAGAGGTCCGCGCTTCGCTCGAACGTCTCGATGGCGCCGACGAGAGCGTCCACCGATTGCTCGGCGAACAGGATTCCGGTGGGCGGTTCCTCACCGCCGGGCGGCACCACGGTCTCGAGCGCCCCGCCCTGTCCGAACGCGATGACCGGCTTACCGGACGCCATGGCCTCCAGGGGCACGATCCCGAAATCCTCGAGGCTCGGAAAGAGGATGGCGCGGCAGCGTTCGTAGAGTCCCGCCACCTCGGCATCACTGCGCCAACCGACGAACTCGGTGGCGCGACCCGCACGCTGCCGGAGCCGCGGCATCTCGGGGCCGGTGCCGGCCACGATGAGGCGCCGTCCCCGTCGCTCCGCGGCGTCGATGGCGAGATCGACGCGCTTGTACGGCGTGAGCGCGGACACGACGAGATAGAAATCGCCGGGCGTTTCCGCCACGCGGAAGCGCGCCACGTCCACGGGCGGGTAGATCACATCCGACGAACGATCGTAGGCGCGGCGGATACGGTCCTCGATGAACCGCGAGATGGCCACGAAGTGGTGGACACGCGCGGCGGTCGCGCGGTCCCAGCGCCGGAGCGCGGCCGCCACCGGCGGCATGAGCCAGCGCACCGGCCACGCCGCGCGCGCGCCGAAGTAATCGTCGTAGAGATCCCACACGTAGCGCATGGGAGTGAAGCAGTAGCAGATGTGAGTGGCGCGTGGCGGGACGCGCACGCTCTTGGCCACGGCATGGCTCAGCGAGAGCACGAGATCGTATCGCGACAGGTCGAACGTCGCCACCGCCGCCGGGAACAGCGGCAGGTACGTGCGATAGCGGGTGGCCGCGCCGGGAAGGCTCTGGATGAACGAGGTGACGATGCGACGGCGCTCGATGACGGGCGTCACGCTCCCCGGCACGTGGAGAAGCGTGAAGAGGTCGGCGTCGGGATAGAGCTCGCACAGCGCCTCGAGACACCGCTCGCCGCCGCGCATGCCCGTGAGCCAGTCGTGAACGAGCGCGACTCGCATGCGCGCTAGCTTACCCGATCACCGCGCCCGCACCGCCTCGTAGAGCGCGAGGGTCCGGGCCGCCGTGCGAGACCACGTGAAGGCCGCCGCCCGCAGCGGCCCGCGCCGCGCGAGGTCGCTCCGGAGGCGCTGGTCGTCGAGCAGCCGCGCAATCCCGGCCGCGATCGCTTCCGCGTCACCGGCCTCGACGCGCAGGGCGTCGTCGCCGACCACCTCGGCCAGCGCGGGATCGGTCGATGCGAGGACCGGCGTCCCTGACGCGAGCGCCTCCAGCGCCGGCAGCCCGAAGCCCTCGTAGAGCGAGGGATAGAGGAACATCAGGCTGCCTGCCATCAGCGCCGCAAGGTCGTCACCGCCGACATACCCGACATATCGGATCCCAGGCCCGGCGAGCCCCGCGCGGACGGCCTCGTTGCGCCAGCCCGCGGGACCGGCCACGACGAGCGGTGGAACGTCGGCACGGCGGCGGCGCAGCAGCGCGATCGCGTCGAGCACGCGCGGGAGATTCTTGCGGGGCTCCAGTGCCGCGCCGTAGAGCGCGTAGCCCTGATACGCGAGGCCGTGGCGGTCGAGCACCGGCTTCACCTCCGCCGCCGAGCGCGGACGGAACCGCTCGGACACGCCGAGCGGAATGGCCGTCACCCGCGCGGGGTCGAGACGAAGCGCGGCGATCGCCTCGGCGCGAATGACCTCCGTGGGCGTGATGACGTGAGCGGCGGCGGCCGCGGTGCGGCGCAATGACCAGCGGTGCGCGAGGACACGCGCACGGGGATGCCATTCGGGATGGATGAGCGCGGAGAGGTCGTGGATCGTGATGACGACCGGTGCGCGGCAGCGCGGCGCCGGCAGGAGGTAGTTGACGCCGTGGAAGACATCGACGTCGCCCGTGAGCTGCTCGATCGACAGCGGGTTCAGCGACCGGAGCCGGCCCAGGAGGTCGGCATAGCCGCCGAGGATACCGCCTTCGACCACGCGGGCGTTCGCGGGCGCGACCGCGCGTACCGCGGGTGCGGCCGCCCGCCCGCACCACAGGGAGAGGCGGTGTGCGCGCGCGACGTCGCCGAGCGCGGCGACGAGGGCAAGGGCGTAGGCGGCGATGCCACCGGGGCGCGCCGCCACCGCCACGTCGAGACCGATGTTCATCGGCGCCGGCTCCATCCCCGACCCGTCACCGCCGGAGTCGGCACGTGGACAGCCCCGGGGTCTTGACCATATGCTCGCGCGAGGGGGATCACGTATACCGTGAGGTACGACGACGAGGGCACCACCGAGGCGGCATTCTACCCGAGCCCGACGGCGGCGGTGCGGGCAGCCCGACCGTGACGGCGCGTCCCGGCCTGTACCGCCGCGGCGGCAAGCGCGCTCTCGACCTGCTTGTCTGCGTCCCGGCCGTCGTGCTCCTGTCGCCACTGCTCGGCCTCGTCGCGCTCCTGGTCAGGCTCGATCTCGGCTCGCCGATCCTGTATCGACAGGTGCGACCGGGGAAAGACGGGAGACCGTTCACCATCCGCAAGTTTCGCTCGATGACCATGGCTCGCGACCGCGACGGGCGACCTCTGCCCGAGAACAGTCCCGAAGCGTACGAGGCGGCCAGGAGGGGACACCGGGTGACCCGCCTCAGCAGGCTGCTCCGTCGCCTGAGCCTCGACGAGCTGCCGCAGCTCTTCAACGTGATCGAGGGCAGCATGAGCCTGGTGGGCCCCCGCCCGCTGCTGCCGGAGTACCTCGACCGCTACACGCCCGAACAGGCTCGTCGACACGAGGTGCATCCCGGCATCACCGGTTGGGCTCAGGTACACGGTCGGCAAGCCCTGTCGTACGAATCGCGCTTCGAGCTCGACGTCTGGTACGTCGACCACGTCTCCCTCGGCCTCGATCTGAGGATCCTCGCGACGACCATCGTCGAGGTCATCCGCGGCCGGGGCGTGAGCCAGCCAGGGTACACGACGGGGACGGAGTTCATGGGTACGCGCAGCGATGGACCGGATGGCGGCGAGCACGGCAATCCATGAACGGCGCGCGACGTGGCGAAGCGAGGCGGGCTTTTTGAGCGCACGCCGTCACGCGGAGCGCAGGGCGCGCCCGGCGAGCACGAGCAGCAGCGTCTCGCTGGCGAGTACCGCCGCCGCCGCCCCGCGCGCGCCCCACCCGGGTGTGAGCGCGATATTGAGCGCGATGTTGACGGCGGCGGTGACGGTCAGCATCAGCGCGTAGGCGCGCTCGCGCCCGGCGGCAATGAGGCCGGCCCGGATGACCGCGTTCAGCATGGTGATGACAAACGCGGCGAGCAGGATGCGCAGAACCACCGCCGATCCCGCGTACTCCGCGCCGAACAGCAGGTGCGTGAGTGGATCGGCCGCGAGTCCACCGACGACCGCGATGACCGCGCCGATCAGGGCGAGCGTGCGCAGCGTCGAACGGAGCTCGCCGGCCCCGTCCTTCGCGCTCGCCACCAGCCGCGGTAGCAGCACGATCCCGAACGCGGTCGGAAGCAAGGTCAGGCCGTCGATCAGTCGTGCCGGCGCCGCGTAGAGGCCGACCTCGGCCAGATCGCGCGTGAAGCGCAGGACGAGCTGAGGACCGCGCGTGTGGAGCTGGGTCATGAGATCGACGATCAGCAGCGAGCCGGCGGCGGTGCGGAGGAGCGCCATCCCCGATCGCAGCGCGGTCGCATCGACGCGCGCGAACCCTTCCCGCGCCCGCACGACGGCAAGCGCGGACGCGGTCGCGACGGCGAGGCTCACCGCGCGCGCGCCCGCAACACCGAGCGCGCCGGTGCCCGCGGCGAGGGCGGCGACGGCGAGGAGGCCGAAGAGCAGGCGCTGCCCGAGCTGATGCCCCGCGTCCATCGCGAACTCGCGCCGGCCACGGAGACCGCCCACGAGAAGGCCGAAGCACGTATCGATCGCGGACCCCACGGCGAGTACGAGCACGAGCGCGAGAAGATGACGCTCGAACCCGGCGAGGACGCCCACCGCCAGTAACGCGGCGAGGCTCACGGTAACGAGCGGCGGCTTCAGGGCGAGCAGCGCCGCCAGCGCTTCCCGTCCCCGCCCGCGGGCCACCTCCCGCGGCGCCAGCATGGTGGCGCCACCATCCATGATGACCGCCCACAGGGCGACGTAGGCGAAGCCGAAGTTGTAGAGCCCGAACTCTTCGACACCGAGCCAGCGCGCGGTGAGGACCGCGATGGCGAGGCTGAGCCCGGCCGCGCCCATCACGCCGGCGCCGGCGGTGATGGCGTCGAGGGCGAGCGACTTCACTGCGGCATGGCGGTCGGTGGCGGCGGCGCCAGCCGGAGGTCCGGCGTCCCCGGCCGCCGCGTGCCCACGCGCGCGAAGAGGAAAACGCCGTCGCGCTCGAAGGCCACCCGATAATCCGGCGATTGCCGAAGGTCGGCCACGATTCCGGCGTAGCGCGCCGGTTCTTTCGCGACCCAGTAGAGAAACGGCAGGCGTCGCTGATCGAGGAAGACGTAATCGGCGCCCTCGAGGCCGGCCGGGAACGGGAAGTACAGATGGCGGTGCGCGAGGCGCGCCGAGTTCAGATCGTTCTGGGTCACCACCATGAGGTCGGGCTCGGCGGGAATGAGCGCGGCCGCCGCCGCCACCGCGCCCTGCCGGTCAGGCACATACTGGGAGTAGTGCCACTGGCGGCCCCAGCTCTTGATCCAGAAATTCAGTGACAGCGGCATCGGGCCCTGCGCGACCGCGAAGAACCACGCGAGCACGACGAGGCCGCTCAGGATCCGCGCCGGTGCCGCCGTCGAGCCGAGGTGCCGCGCGAGGCGGGAGAGCACCGCGAACAGCGCGGCGAACATCGGCGCCACGACGGCGGCGGAGTACTGCGACTGGATGGAGACGTGCGTGCTGTCGCTGGAGAGGAACGCGATGGCAAGCGCGGGGCCGGCAGGAAGCAGCGTGAGCGGATCGAGCAGCGGCAGCAGCGCGAGCGGTCCGAAGAGCGCCACCAGGTACACGGCCTTGCGGACGAGCAGCTCGGACGCGAAGAATCCGGCGCCGCCCGAGAAGTATCGGCTGAGCATGAACGCGCCCTCCGACCGTCCCGGGGCGGCGAGCAGCACGAACGCGACGAACGCGAAGGTCGCCATCCCGAGCGCGAACACGATCGTGCCGACGGCGATGCGTCGCTTCCGCACGATCAGATACAGGCCGAACCCGGCGAAGGCGAGGAGCAGGCTCTCCTTCGCCAGCGCCGGGACCGCGGCCATGGCGGCGGCGGCGAGATAGCGGCGCTGGTCCGCGAGCCAGAAGGCCCACAGCAAGAACGGGATCGCGATGTGATCGGGGCGGAAATCGAGCAGACCGTTGAACTGCACGGCGGGATGGAGCGCGTACAGAAACGCGCCGAGAACCCCGGCCGCGGGCGACCCGACACGATCGCGCGCGAGGAGAAAGCACGGGATGACGCCGGAGGCGACCAGCAGCACCTGGCTCCAGAGCAGCAGCAGGGGCGAGGGCCACACGTGGTACGCGAAGCCGTAGAGGAGGTAGAGCGGCTGGAAATGACAGATACCCCAGTAGCGCACGGTGCCGCACGGTGACGTCTGCACGCCCGCGCGATACGTCTGCTCGAGCATGGCGCCGAGATCACGCTGGATGGCGATGAGCCAGACCTTCTGGTCGTAGCCGCCGAGATCGAACACGAACGAGTGCCACGTCAGGTAGCGCGCGGTGAGCAGCGCGAGCATGAGCACGGCGAGCGCGACGGCGAGGGTGAGGATCCGCCGCCATGCGCGGCCGCCATCGGTGAGGGTAGAGCCGGAAGCGGGCTCGCCCGGGTCGTCGCGGCGGCCGGCGACGAGGAAGGCCACGATGACGCCCAGAAGCGGAAGAACGACGTAACGAAGGGCGGCGATGCTCAGGCTATCCGAAGCGACGATGACCTCCGCCGGGTGCGGGACGAGCGGCGGCAGTTGCTATAATCATCGGACGTCTTGCGCCGCGTACCGTTCGTAGTCCTCGCCGGGTATCTTGCGCTCTTCGCGCTCGCGCTTCCGGTGTTCCCTTACTGGGGCCCGGTCTCCACCGTCGACGAGCAGCTGCAATACTATCAGGCCGCCCGCAACTTCGACCACTACGGCTTCACCACCACCGCGCTCCTGCCGGATCTCTCGACGGGATCGTCGCCGCGCCAGCACCCATTGCTCTACAACCACCAGCCGCCGGGTCCGCAGCTCCTGCTCGGCGCGCTGATGCGCATCGCGGGCGAGCGCTATCGGCTGCTGCGGGTGGCGCTCGCGCTGCTGTTCATCGCCGGCATGCTTGCGTATCTGCGATTCGGCGCGCGGCTGGAGGCGCGGGGGTTCCGGGGCGCTTCCCTCGGGTTCGTGCTCCTCGCGCCGTCGGCGGTGATGCACATGATGGATCATCCCGCGTACGCGGCGGTGCCGCTGGTGGCCTTCGTCCCGCTCCTGGCGCTCGACCGCGCGGACGCGCGCGCCGCCGCCGTCGAGGGCGCGGGCCCGCGCGCCGGCTTCGTCGCGCTCGCGGCCGCCTGCCTGGTCGTCTTCCTCGGCGCCAACTACCTGATCTACGGTCCCCTGATCATGATCCTGACGTTCTGGACCGTCGGCAGCTTCCTCGGTGTCCTTCCGCTGAGGAAGCGTCATCTCGCGCTGCTGCTGGGGTGCGCCATGATCGCCGCGGTGCTGCACCTGCTGCAAACGGTCATCGTCCTCGGGCCGTCCGCGTTTGCGGAGGAGCTGACGCTCACGCTCTCGAATCGGATGTTCGGACGACCGGCGCGCGCCGAGCTCCAGGCGTACTACGATCAGCTCGGCCTCCTCCTCTACGGCGATCACGTGTTCTCGTTGCGGCGGTTCCTGCGCGCGCTCGCCTCCTCGCTGTGGGCGGGACGCTACCTGCCACTCGCCCTCGGCTTCCTCATGGTGGTGGTGACGGCGGTGGTCGCCTACCGCCGTCGGGGTGGGGCCGCGACGCCGGCGGACGAGACGGAGCGGACGGCGCGACTCCTGGTCGCGGTCGGGATCGCCATCGTCACCCCCTCGTTGCTCTTTCCCGCCTTCGCGAGCGATTACGGTCTCCGCGGCCACGAGCTCTTGCTCGGCCTCGCCGCCCTCCCCACGCTGGCCGCGATCCAGTCGCACGCGCGGCGTGCCCCGCGGGGGGTCGGGCGTCTCTATCTGCGCTCGCTCGTCGCCATCACGATCGTCTGGATGGTCGGCGTCCAGGTGTATGCCTCGACGCGGCTCGTCTGGCACGTCGCCAACTGGAGCCGGACCCCCACGCTGGAGAGGGACATCGCGCGCATGGCGAGCACGCTGGCCGGGCGCGTGGTGATGACGAACGTCGATCCGACCGTGGTCGGGTTCTTCACGCGCGAGATCGCCTTCGGTGGCTGTCACGATGCCGCGTTGCCGGCGGGCGCGCCGCCGCAGCCCGCGCGCTGCCTGCTGCGTTTCATCAAGGGGTGGCCGGCGACGGCGGACGCCCCACCGACCGCGTACGCGTGGATCGGCGTCGGCAACACGTTCTGCGAAGGGCGGCGGCACTGCGCGGAGCCAGGCGAGCTCGACCTGCGTCTGACACCGCTCCTCCGCGGCGAGAACCTCTTCGTCTACGACCTCACGGTCCCGAAGACACCGCTCGCGCGCGGCGCGCCACCGCCCTCTTGAGCGGGGGATTTGCGCGAAGCCGCGCGCTGAAGGCTGCTACACTCGCCCGGGTATGTCCGGTGTCGTGCTGGCCGCGCTCGTGTTCGTCACCGGCGTCGCCGCCCACCTCGTCGCGTCGCATCTGCGGGCGCCGCGAAAGCCCGAGCGTGTCCTCGTCTCGTTCATGGCGGCGACGGCGGTCGCCTACACGCTGCTGTACCTGTCGGGAGGCGTCCCA
>Ga0114129_10010475_pt1 | contig 13222 bp, 7 predicted proteins | sample RhiMetdeltSRZDD1_FD_80071 | JGI IMG/M metagenome (GOLD analysis project Ga0114129, IMG submission 80071) | Populus rhizosphere microbial communities from Tennessee, USA - Rhizosphere MetaG P. deltoides SRZDD1 (version 2) (version 2) | ecosystem: Host-associated > Plants > Roots > Rhizosphere >...
TCACTGCTGTCGAGACGCCGCGCGGCACGGGACGAAGAGCTGCGGCTGGCGAAGGAACGCAGCGAGAAGATCGCGAAGACCCTGGCCCAGGCGAAGAGCGCCCCGTCGCACGAGCGAGCGATCGAAGCGTTGCAAGCCGTTCTGGCACTCGAAGCAGGCCATCCGGAGGCTGCTCGGCTGATCGCCGAGCGGCAGTCAGCTCTGGCGCAGGAACGCGAGGCTGCACGGAAGGCAAAGGAACGCGCACAGGCCGTCGCGGCAGCAGTCGAGGAGGCACGGGGCACCTCGTCTCACGAAGCGGCCATCGGGATCCTCCGCCAGGCGATGACGATCGACAGCGATCTCTCGGCTGTCCGGAAACTGCTGGCGGAACGGGAGGCCGCGCTCGAGCGCGAGCGGACCGCCGTGCTCGCGGCACGTGAACGTGCCGAAAAGATCAGCGCGGCGCTCACATCGGCGAAGCAAACGGCTGCGCATGCGGCGGCCATCGGCATCCTCGAGGATGCGCTGAAGTTGGATCCGGCGCACGCCGAGCTGAAGGCGCTGCTCGCGGAGCGGCGCGCTGCGCGCGACGAGCAGGATCGTCAGGCGCGCGAACGGCGCGACAAGATTGCCGCCGCTGTGGCGAGTGCGCAGAAGGCCGTTTCCCACGAAGCGGCAATCCAGGCGCTCGAAGGCGCGCTGGCCATCGATCCGTCTGACGCCGAAGTGCGCCGCCTGCTGACGGATCGTCAGACCGTGCTCGCCCGGGAACGTGAAGCGGCCCGACAGGCAAAGGAACGAGAACAGGCGATCGCAGCCGCGCTCTCGGAAGCCAAGGCTGCCCCCTCGCACGAGGCTGCGATTGGAATCCTCCGGCGCGCGCTGGCCATCGACAGGAATCACGCGGCGGTCAGAGATCAGCTCGCGGCACGCGAGGCGGCCTTCGAGCGCGAGCAGGCCGAGGCAAGAAAGGCCCGCGAACTCGCCGAGAAGATCGCGGCAGCTGTTGCAACGTCCAGGCGGACCGCTGCGCATGACGCGGCGCTGGGAATTCTGGAAGACGCCCTGAAACTGGACCCGGCCAACGCGGAAATCAAGGCGCTGATCGCGGAGCGCCGGACCGCACGGGACGAGGAAGCGCGGCAGGCGCGGGAGCGCAGGGAAGAGGAAGCGCGGCAGGCGCGGGAGCGCAGGGAAAAAGCCAACGCATTGATCGCCAAGGCCAAGGGCCTGGCTTCCCACGAGGCAGCGATCGCCGCGCTCGAGAGTGCGGTCGCGCTCGAACCGGCAGACGCGGAGATCAAACGCCTGCTGAGCGATCGTCACGCAGCACTCGCACGCGAGAAAGAGGCCGCCCGGCTCGCAAAGGAGCGTGAGGAGGCCGTCGCCTCGGCGGTTGCGCGCGCCGCGAAGACGGATTCACACGAGGCCGCCGTCGAAATCCTCGAAGGCGCACTGAAGCTGGACTCCGGAAACCTCCAGCTGCAGAAGCTCGCCGGAGAACGCCGGGTTGCGCGCGACCGTCAGCGCGAGGAAGAACGAAAGGCAGCCGAGCGGCGCGAAAAGGTCGCGAACGCCATCAAGAAGTCGAAAGCCGCCACTTCTCACGAATCGGCTGTCGCCCTTCTGAAGGATGCACTGGCGCTCGATCCCGAAAACCGTGAGGCGCGTGCGCTGCACGAGAGCCGGTCAGTTTCTCTCGAGAAGGAACGCGCGGAGGCGAAACGCGCGAGGGATATCGAGAACGCCCGTCAGACGATCGTGGGGCTGATCGGCAAGCAGCAGTTCGACGCCGCCGATGCCGCGTTGCAGAACGCCGAAGCAACGCTGCACGTTGGAAAGACGTTCAAGGATCTCAAGAAGCAGCTGGCCAAGGCCCGATCGGCAGCCAGCGTCCCGGCAGGCATTGCGACGATCGACCGGCCCGGCCTCAACCTCGGGTCTCCGGCAATGCTCGGCAGCATCGCTGCCCTGGTTCTCGCGGTGGTGGGGGGCGTCTATTTCATGACGCAATCGGGCGCACCGCAGCCGGCGACGCCGATCGGTACAGACGCCGCGCGAGTGGAGCAACCAGCGGCGCCTGCTCAGCCGCCGGCGCAACAACAGCAACAGCCGCCGACGACTTCTTCGTCGCCACCACCATCGACGCCCACGCCGTCCCCGGAGGTCCAGCCGTCGCCAACGTCGACGCCTGCGAGCCAGCCGGAATCGACGACGACTCCCCCGCCGGCGGCCGCTGAGCCAAGTACTCCGGTGCCGAACCCGGCCGTCGTATCAGCGGTCCAGCAAGGCCGCCAACTGTTGAGGAGCGACCCGAGGCGGGCGCTGACGGCCGTCACAGGTGGGCTCAAGATCGAGCCGCAGAACAAGGAACTGCAGGGGATCCTCGGGGAAATCGTCAAACGCTCGAGGCAGGACGCCGCGACCGCGCGAAATAACGTGTTGCGACATGGCCAAGCCGCCGTCGACGCAAACGCGACATTCCGCGACGCGACGACCAGGTTGAACGACGCCGCCCGAGCGGAACGGTCGCGGCCTGAGAATGCGCCCGGATTGTATTGGCAGGCGGCGGATCTGTTGGGCCGTGCGGACCGTGAGGTCACCGACACGTTGTCCAAGGCCGCAGCGGCAGCAGCCGCCACGAAAGCCGCTCCGACCCCGGAACCCAAGCCTTCGGTTCCGACAATGCCGACAAACCCTCAGACGACCCCGCCAGGGACCACCGTACCGCCGGCGCCGCCTGCACCGCCGCCAGTGGTGACCAGTCCACCGCCAGCGACCACGGCGAACCCGACGTCACCCGGGCGCGGCACCGCTGCGCCACCGCAGGACAACGATCAACAACTGATCCGCGAGGTCCTGCGGACCTACGAGGCCGCCTACACCTCACTCAACGCCGACGCGGTCCAGCGTATTTACCCGTCGGTGCCCGTTGGAGCTCTGAAAAAGAGTTTTTCGGACCTTCGCGCGCAAACGGTCAAGATCGACTCGGAGCAGATCCAGGTCTCAGGTGACGAGGCGACGGTCACATGCCAGATCGCGCGATCGCTCTCGCCGCGGAACAGCAGCACCATTCACAGCGTGCGGCCATCGACGATCCGCCTGCGAAAGCAGGGCGGCCGGTGGGTCATTGTGGGGCAGAGTTAAGGAGAGTGCACCGAGCACTATGCACCGTGCACTCACTGCCAGGCTCAGAACGAATACTCGAATCCGATCACGGGCACGATGTTGCTGCGGATGCCGGCATCCGTGAAGGGAAACAGGATGTTGGCCGAAATCAGCAGGTTCGGAGCCGGATTGAACTTCGCGCCGATGGCCCCGATGACGTTGTTGAGGCTGCCGCTCTGCTGCGCAAACTCATTGAAGGTGGCCGAGCCCGGGACCCCCGCCACCGACCTGAAGTTGAAGGTCTTGGCCGTTTCGACCAGCTTGCCCGAATCCCTGAACTGACGTCCCACCACGTCGGCGGCGATCGTGACACTCGGGTGGACGACGAATTCCGTTCCGAACACGTAGTTGAACTCGTCGGTGACGTTGAAGAAATCGTTGCCGGAGTCACTCGAGAACGTGTAGCCGATATTGAAGTGCGGCCCGAACATTCGCGCTTCGGTCGAACCGATCAGCAGGAACTTCGCTTGTGTGGCGCCGGTGCCGAGCAAGTTCTCGTCGTCGCCAGTGGGCGTCCTCAAATCGAGTCCCAGCGCCAGGCCTCCACCGCCGGCCTTGAGGAAGTGGTACTTGGCTCTGATCGTGAGATCGCCGATCCCCGTCGCTGACCCATTTTCGGTGAATGTCGAAGTGCTGGCGCCTGATGAGTCGAACTGGTGGATAGCGGTGATGTTTTGTGTAGCAAGTCTGAGGACCGTCGCGTCGACGCTCGTGTCCATACTGACGTGAAGAATCGGCACCGCAATGCCAACGTCGAGCGAATCCGTGATTCCGTAGTTGACGAAGAACGCAAACGTGTCAGTCTTGAGGTCCAGCGACAACGCGGTCTCGATCAGATCGCCCTCGAAGAAATCGTTGTTACCTAAGGGCTCGTGAGTCAGGTAGAACTTGATGTCCCCGTCGTCGAGGTCCTTACCCTCGAAGGTGCTGTATGACGCGTGCTGGTAGCTGGCAGCCATGTTCCACCGGCGCCGGCCAATCGTCAGCGCACGCTCGGCAAAAGACGGGCCGAAGCTGTTGGTGCTCCGCGCGTACGTCCCCAGGGAAGAGTCGAACGTATACGTGAAACCACCGGAGGATGAACCCAACGGAAAGGTTGCGAGCTGGGACGCGATTGCCTGATTGAACAGGAATGGCGTGAGCTCCTGACTTTCGCCCGGCACGAAGTGAGCCGCGTGCGATATGAATGGCGATCCCGGCGGCGGCCCCACGAGCACGATCTCGTTCTGAATCAGTCGTACCAAGATCTCCGACAGCGGAACTTCCTGAGCGGAGGCCAGCTGCGGGTGCAGACCTATGAGGACGGCCGTGAGGCAGGCAACTCGTTGCAACATAAGGGGTCTCCTGACGTATGGAACGCCCGACAGCATGTGAGAAACCTGGGCGATTGTCAAATAGCCGACGCCTGGCGCTTACCGGGGCACTGACGTCGATACAGCGTCCGGCAAGGTGGCGTCGAAGACTTCCACGGGTTCGTGCCTGCCGCGCAGCGTGACGGGACCCAATGGCTTCACCGAAAAGGTGTCATCGAGGCGCTCGCGGGTGGCCTTGGAGATGATGATTTGTCCTGGTTTGGCGACCGCCGACTCGAGCCGGGACGCCGTGTTCACGACATCTCCCAGCACGGTATATTCGCGGCGCCGAAGCGAGCCGATGTCTCCGGCGCGCGCCATGCCCGAGTGTATGCCGATCCGGATCTTCAGCGGCGGGCTCGACGACTCCGCGTTCAGCCGGGCCAGCGCCTTCTGCATGCTGTGAGCGGTCTTCACCGCGCGCACGGCGTGATCCGGCTGATCCAGCGGCGCACCGAACACCGTCATCACCGCATCGCCGATGAACTTGTCGAGCGTTCCCTCGTGCTCGAAGACGGCATCCGCCATCCGCTCGAAGAAACCGTTCAGCAGTGCGGCCGTCTGCGCCGGGGTCAGGGTTTCCGAGAGCGCGGTGAAGCCGGCAATGTCCGCGAAGAGCACCGAGACATCCCGTTCCTGCGCGAAGAATGGCGTATCGATGTCGGCCCCCGCCTCGAAGATGCGGTTGACGACGGCCGGCGAGTGATAGCGCTGAAGGCGCTCACGGCGCCTGATCTCCTCGTTCACCCTGGCGGTCAGACGCGCCTGCTCGATCGCGACGGCCGCAAAGTTCGCCAGCGAGGTCAGCAGATCGAGATCGGTGGCCGTGAACCGCTGCGTGAGCGAGGCATCGACGTAGACGACGCCGATCACGTCGCGCACGCCGTGCCACAGCGGGGCGCACATGAACGATCGGACGGATTGTGCCCGCACGCTATCGGCTGACGCCGTCCGGCTGTCGATCTGCGCGTCGGTCGCCAGCACGGCCACGCGCTCGGTCATCACGCGGTTCACGATCGTCCGGCTCAGCGAGACCGACCGGATGTCGGTTCCATCGCGGCGTGACGCGACGCGCGGGACCAGATCACCGCTCACATCGTCGCGCAGCACGAGAAACGCGCGCTCGGCCGGGCAGGTCTCGAATGCCAGCTGCACCACCTGCGCGAAGACCTCGGACGGCGGCCGGTTGGTGACGAGCGTGCGGGCGATCTCGGAGAGCAGCCGGAGTGACCGTCCTGCCGTCGCCGCCTCGCCCACTTTCACGGGCGCACCGACGTCGGTCACCGGTCTGTAGATCGTGCCCGGATCCTCGATCAGCGTGTGTTGTTCCGAGAGCAACAGACGGTCAGCGACGGAGTACTCGACGCTGAGCGGCACCCGGCCGAGCACCACGCGATCGCCGTCGGAGAGATCCGCGTCCGACACCAGCGCGCCATTGACGTAGGTGCCGTTTCGGCTGGAGAGATCGCTCAACGCGCAGCCATCGGCTCTCACCGTGAATTTCGCGTGACGGCGCGAGACGCTGACATCGTCGATGACGATGTCGCAGGCGGGAGAGCGGCCGGCAACGGTTTCGCCAACCGGCAAGACGGCGCGCCGTGGCGACCCTTCCTCCGTATAGGTGATCACGAACACGCAGCGGTCCCTCGAAACTGGTACGGTTTGACGTGTGGTATTGTAACCCTCCCGCCGCAGACTGCGCCCAATGAGGGCATCGATTCAGCAGCTGCGGGATCCGACGTCTATGCTCACCGCTGGCGGAGCCACTCACGCAGGCCGCATTCGACGCATCAACGAGGACGTTTTCCTGAGCGACCCGGAGCTCGGGCTTTTCGTCGTCGCCGATGGCATGGGCGGCCATCATGCGGGCGAGGTCGCATCCCAGCTCGCAGTCGAAACCATCCGTTCGTTTCTGACGCGCACCCGCGACGGTGAGGACGTGACGTGGCCCTACGGCATCGATCCGAACCTGTCATTCGACGGGAACCGCATGCTCACCGCGGTGAGGCTCGCCAACCGGCGGGTGTTCAAGGCTGGTGAAAGCCGGGAGGACTACACGGGCATGGGCACCACGACCGTCGCCGCGCTGATCGCGGGCGGCCGGTTCGTGTTCTCGAACGTCGGCGACAGCCGCATCTACGTGCTCAGCAGCGAAGGGTTGGTGCAGCTGACACAGGACGATACCTGGGTGGCCATGATGATGGGCAAAGGCGAGCCCGGCGTGAACCCCAACCACCCGATGAAGCATGTGCTGACCAACGTGATCGGTGCGCGCGATCAGATCGATTGCCGCGTCACCGAGCGCGAGCTGAAGAGCGAAGAGACCTATCTGTTCTGCACGGACGGTCTCCACGGATTCGTACCCCAGGAGACGCTTGCCGCCTCGCTCGGCCTCGACGAGTCGCCAACCGCCATCGCCGAACGGCTGGTGCAGCTGGCGCTCGACGCCGGCGGCGGCGACAACATCACCGCGCTCGTCGTCCGATACCGGCCTTGACAGAGCAGTGCACGCGCGTCTGCGCTACACGTGCTCGTCGTCAGGCCCTCGATACGCCTTCAGTCACGATCGGCTGAGGCTTGACGTTCCACACGCGATCGCAGTACTCGCGGATAGCCCGGTCTGAGGAGAACTTGCCAGTCCGGGCGGTGTTCAGTATCGACATGCGGAGCCAGCGTTCGCGGTCGGTGAACGCAGCACTCACGTCCGCCTGCCGGTCCAGGTACGACTGGAAATCCGCGAGGAGCATGAACGGATCGCTGTCCATCAGCCCTTGCACGAGCGGGCTGAAGAGCGCGCGGTCGCCATTGGACAACGCGCCAGACGACAGGGCGTCCAGCACGCCGCGGAGCTCGGCATTCCGCGCATAGTAATCGCGCGGCCGGTACCCACTGGCTTTCAGACTGGATACTTCGGCGGCTGTGAGGCCGAAGAGAAAGAAGTTCTCCGCTCCGACCTCTTCCCGAATCTCGACGTTGGCACCGTCCAGCGTCCCGATGGTCAGCGCCCCGTTCATCGCAAACTTCATGTTCCCGGTTCCCGACGCCTCCATTCCTGCGGTCGAAATCTGCTCCGACAGGTCCGCCCCAGGGAATATGCGCTGTGCGTTGGTGACGTTGTAATCGGGAAGGAACACGATCTTCAACCGGTCGCGAACCGCGGGATCGGCGTTTACGAGGGCGCCGACCGAGTGGATCAACTTGATGATGCGTTTGGCAGCCGCATAGCCGGGCGCCGCTTTGCCGGCGAAAATGATCGTGCGCGGAGTCACGTTCAGGCCGGGATTGCCCTTGAGCCGGAAGTACAGCGCGATCGCATGCAGCACGTTGAGGTGCTGGCGCTTGTACTCGTGAATGCGCTTGACCTGCACGTCGAACAGGCTGGCCGGATCGACGATGACGCCGGTGCGCGCCTTGATCTCGGCCGCGAGCGCGTGTTTGTTGGCGAGCTTCACCGCCGCCCATGTCTCGCGGAATCCCGCGTCGTCAGCCATTGGCTCGAGCCGGCGGAGCTCGTCGAGGTTCGCCGGCCAGGACTCACCGATGACGTCTTCAAGCAAGCCGGTGAGCGCCGGGTTGATGAGCATCACGAAGCGCCGCGGCGTCACACCGTTGGTCACGCTCGTGAACCGGTCCGGCCACAGGTCCGCGAAGTCGCGGAGGGTGTCCTGCTTGAGCAGTTCGCTGTGCAGACGCGCGACGCCGTTGATCGCGTGACTGCCGACGCAGGCGAGGTGGGCCATCCGGACGTAGCGCTCACCCGTTTCGTCGATGATCGAGAGCCGCCGGACTCGTCCTTCATCATCCGGAAACCTCGAGCGGACGTCCTGCAGGTGGCGATGGTTGATTTCGTAAATGATCTCGAGCAGCCGCGGCAGCAGCGAGCCGAACAGCGGAACCGGCCACTTTTCCAAGGCTTCCGGCAGCAGTGTGTGGTTCGTGTAGCCGAATGCGCTCCGCGTGACGTGCCAGGCCGGCGTCCAGTCCATGCCATGTTCGTCGACGAGCAGGCGCATCAGTTCTGCGACGCCGATGGCCGGATGTGTGTCGTTCAGTTGAATCGCAAACTTCTCATGGAAGCGATCGAGACCGCGGCCTGAGCTTTTGTAGATTCGGATCATGTCCTGCAGCGAACAGGACACGAAGAAATACTGCTGCTCGAGCCGTAGTCGTTTGCCTTCGATCGCTTCGTCGTTCGGGTAGAGGACCTTCGTGATGTTCTCCGAGCGGACTTTTTCCTCGACCGCGCGGTGGTAGTCACCTTTATTGAACGCCTCGAAATCGAACGACTCGACCGCCTGGGCCGTCCACAGACGCAGCAGGTTGACGGTGTTGACGCGGTAACCGGCGATCGGCGTGTCGTTGGCGACACCCATGACCACGCGATCGGGAATCCACCGCACCTGATAGCGGCCGAGCTCGTCGCGATAAGGCTCTGTCCGCCCGCCAAACTTGACCGGCAGGGTGATCTCTGGCCTGGCGATCGCCCAGGGGTTCCCATAGCGCAGCCATTTGTCGGTGCGCTCGACCTGCCACCCGTCGCGAATATCCTGGTCGAAGATCCCGAACTCGTAACGAATGCCGTAGCCGATTGCGGGTATCTGCAACGATGCGAGCGATTCGAGAAAACAGGCCGCCAGCCGTCCGAGGCCTCCGTTGCCGAGACCTGGCTCCTCTTCTTTATCGAGAAGGCCAGCGAAATCGAAGCCCAGCTCCGCCATCGCGCCGTGGGCTTCGTCGTACATGCCGAGATTCAGCAGATTGCTTCCGAGCTGGGGGCCGAGGAGGAACTCGGCTGACAGGTAGCAGACGGTTCTGCTCCGCTTCTGCCGGTAAGTCTGAGTCGTGGCCACCCACCGTGTCAGCAGACGGTCGCGCACGGCAAACGCCAGCGCGAGGTACCGATCGTTCTCCGTCGCAACGGGCGGATAGGTGCCGACAGCGTAAAGCAGACTGTCGGCAAACGCGCGCTGGAACGCTTTCACCGACGCGCCGCGGCGGATACTGTCGTTCTCGTCAGCGTCCAGCATGTCTCGTGTGTCCGATCTGGCCGCCTCCCGTTGCGCGGGTGTCGCGCCGGACAGGCAGGCCGCCAAATTATAGGCGTACAACCCACTGCTGATCCCGCCGTCGAAGGAAAAGGTTCGTTGTCGGAGGTCTTGGTTCGTGCCCGCGGGCTATACTGCGCGCACCATGGCCTGCGCAACGAGATACGCCACTCGAACCTTCCTGCTCGCTCTGCTCGTCGCCATCGCAACGCAGGTGGCGCACGCGGACACCTACCCTCGGCAGCCAGGCGTCGACGCCATCCACTACGTTTTTCGTCTGTCCTTCACCGACAACATCGACGAGATCGCTGGCGACGCGACGGTGACAGTGAAGCTCGCGGCCGGCGTTTCAGAGGTGGTCCTGGACTTGATTTCTGCGGCAGGCGGCAAAGGCATGAGTGTCGCTGCCGTGACTGTCGGCGGCAAGCCAGTGCAGTTCGCTCATCAGTCGGACCGCCTGCGGGTGCCTTTGCCGAAACCTTCTACCGCCGGCGAGGAGATTGCCGTCGGCATCAGCTATCGCGGGATTCCAGCCCAGGGACTTCGCATCATCAACAACATTCACGGCGAGCGAACCGCCTTCAGTGAAAACTGGCCGAATCGTGCGCGCCACTGGCTGCCGATGATCGATCACCCCTACGACAAGGCGACCGGTGAATTCGTGGTCACGGCGCCAGCCCAGTATCAGATCGTTGCCAACGGCCTGCTCGTCGAGGAACTGGATATGCCGGCCGGACAGCGCCGCACGCACTGGAAACAGTCCGTGCCGATTGCCTCCTGGCTTTACGCACTTGGGATGGCCCGCTTTGCCGTGCACCACTACGACGTGGTGCGCGGGATTCCGCAGCAGGTCTGGGTGTTTCCCCAGGATCGCGACAAGGCCTACGCGCTCTTCGAGGCGACTGGCCGGCGTGCGTTCGAGTTCTTCAGCGACCTGGTCGGTCCGTATGCGTACGAGAAGCTCGGTCACGTCCAGGCAGCCGGGCTCGGCGGCGGAACCGAGCACGCCTCCGCCATCTTTTACGGTGAAAAGGGCGTGGCCAGCGGACGAGCGCCGGTCGTGCACGAAGTGGCGCATCAGTGGTTTGGCAATGCAGTGACCGAAAAGGACTGGGATGACGTGTGGCTCAGCGAGGGGTTCGCCACGTACTTCACTCACCTCTACACGGAACAGTTCGAAGGCCGCGAGGCCATGGTCCGCGGGTTGAGGAACGACATCGGGACCATTACGCAGGCCCAGCTGAAGCTCCCAGACCAGCCGATCATCCACCGCAACATCTCGGATATGAGCGGCGTGCTCAACCGTCTCGTCTACCAGAAGGCGGGCTGGGTCCTGCACATGCTGCGTGGGATCGTCGGCGCGGACAGGTTCAGGGCGGGAATCCGCGACTACTATCAGCGCTATCGCAACATGAACGCGTCGACCGACGACTTCCGGCAGGTCATGCAACAGGCCGGAGAGACCGACCTCACGTGGTTCTTCGATCAGTGGCTGAAACGGCCAGGCCTGCCGAAGCTGAAGGGAACCTGGCGCTACGATGCGTCTGCGAAACAGGTTCAGATCGATCTCGCTCAGGTCCAGGCCGGCCCACCGTTCCGAATTCCCCTCGATGTGGGCGTTGCCGAGGGTGGCGCTCAGCCACGCATCCAGCGTGTCGAACTGTCGCAGGCGTCGGGGCGCTTCACGATTCCCTTCGATCGCGAACCAGCGTCAGTGGTCCTGGACCCGAACTCGTGGGTGCTTATGGAGGCGGCTGAGTTCACCAGGCAGCAGTAACGCAACCCCAATCAGGCTCGGTGCGCGCCTGGTCGGGCAATCGTCACCTGGCATGAGAGTGGACCGAATCAGCCGACAGGGGCCACGACCATCCGCTGACGAAGCCCCGCTTCCGCCTCCCCCCCCTCAACGAGCAGCGGCCATGCCTGATCCCTCTGGGTGAGATCCAGCGGCGGCAGCGGCCAGGCGATCGCCAGCCGGGGATCGGAGTAGCGAAGGCCTCCCGCGGCTGCCGGCGTGTAGAACTCCCCCATCAAGTAGGTCGTTTCCGTGTTGTCGTCGAGCACCTGATAGCCGTGCGCGAACCGTTTCGGCACGTAGAGCATGCGACGGTTCTCGCCGGTCAGCTCGACGGCGATGTGCCGAAGGTAGGTTGGCGACTCCGGACGCAAGTCGACGATGACGTCGATCATCGCGCCGCTCGTGCAGCGCACGACCTTCGTTTCGGCGACGGGCGGGTACTGGAAGTGCAGCCCGCGAAGCGTGCCTTTCTTGCGGTTGAGCGAGGTGTTCGCCTGAGCGATCGACGGATTCAGACCATGCGCGGCGAACTCGCGCGCGCAGAACGTCCTCGCGAAGAAGCCGCGGTCATCGGACCGCAGCTCGAGGTCGATGACGAACGCACCCTTCAGCGTCGTTTCACTGAATATCACCGCGGCCCCCGGGCAGTCCTGCCACTGCCGCGGCAGCTGGCCGATTGACCCACTCGAGCCGGTCGTTGAGCAACCCGGCCGCCTGCAGCTGATCGAGCACGTGAAGACGGACGAAGGATGACATCCGGAGATCCGCCGTGTTGTCGCGAACCATTTCCAGGCCGCGCCGCAGGTCGTCCACCGTCTGACTGAGATTCAGCTGCGGCTGGTGGTTCGGCGCCAGGCCCCTGAACATCGAGAAGTCGACACGGTACGAACGCTTGTCGGGCTGGGCCTGCTGGTTGATCGACACTTCCGTTCCGGGCAGCGCTCGGGCGACGGCCTGCGCGAGATCGCGCACCTGGTAGTTCCACTCGTCGCTGCCGGCATTGACGATCAGAAAGTTCCCACCCGCGCTCTTGTCGCGCTCGAGGGCCCACTCCAGGGCCCTGGCCATGTCCTTCACGTTGATCAACGGCCGCCACGGAGAGCCGTCGCTGAGAACCGTGATCTTTCGCTTGAACACTGCCGACGCGACGAAGTCGTTCAGCACGAGGTCGAGCCGGAGGCGATCGCTCATGCCGCACGCGGTCGCAAACCGGAGGCACGACACGCGAAACGAGTCGTCGGCCAGCCCGGAGAGCGCTTCCTCCATGAGGACTTTCGACCTCGCGTACGCGGTCAGCGGATCGAGGGCCGAGCGCTCCGTCCGCGGAGCATCCTCGGCGAAGCCGTAGACGCTGCAGCTCGAAGCGAAAACGAACGTGCGCACGCCGGCATCTTTCGACTGCCTGGCCATCTCGACGCTGAAGCGGTAGTTCACATCGTTGGTGACCGCCTCGTATTTCTTGCCCATCGGATCGTTGGAGATCGCAGCAAGATGGACGATCGCGGTGACACCCGAGAGGAGGTCACGCGGCGGTTTCCGGATATCGACGAAATGCTGCGCGTCGAGGAGCGTCTCCGGGAGGTGCGAGGCGTCGGTCAGGCTGTGGGCGAAGTAGCCGATATCGGCACCGACGAGCCTGGCCTCGGGATATCGCGCGCGCAACTGACGCGTGACCCAGGGCCCGACATAACCAAGATTACCGGTAATAAGGATCTTCATTCATCAACGCTGGAAGGGCGCGAGTTGGCACGAAAGGCTATCGCGCTCCGTTTCGGGGTCGGCTGGGGAGTCGGTTATCTCGATGAAAAGCATCGAGATAACCATATTATATGAAGAAATGGGCCAGCCCAGCAAGGCGGTCCACGTGCCAGGTGCCA
>Ga0114129_10010476_pt1 | contig 13222 bp, 6 predicted proteins | sample RhiMetdeltSRZDD1_FD_80071 | JGI IMG/M metagenome (GOLD analysis project Ga0114129, IMG submission 80071) | Populus rhizosphere microbial communities from Tennessee, USA - Rhizosphere MetaG P. deltoides SRZDD1 (version 2) (version 2) | ecosystem: Host-associated > Plants > Roots > Rhizosphere >...
GATGTACGAGTACTTCGCGTGGCCGTTCGCATCGTCGTCGGCGCTGTGGGAAGGCGAGGAGCTCGCGGCCAGGCTCCATAGCCTGATGATCGAAATGCATGCGCAGGACATGACGGCCCCGTCCCCACCCCCGCCCGAGAACGCCGACGCGCATCTCTGGAGCGTCGACGCGGTCCATCACTACACCGTCGAGAACGACAATGGAAAGCTTGGCCGCGTCGCCGACTTCATGGTGCTTCCGGATACGTGGACCTTGCGCTATCTCGTGGCGGAGAAGGGCGGTCCCCTCCATGCGAACCGATTCCTCGTTCCGGTGGACGCGGTCCACGGGATCAGCGGGGACACCAGACAAGTCCGCGTCAGCGTTTGACGCCGCCGCCAACGGCGGGCTCGCCCTGACCCGCACGCCATAGCCCGGGCCTTCGTGATAGTGCGGAAATCGCGCCGCATCATGCTTGTCGATCCGGGCGGCGCGTCGAACAGGCGAATCGGTTGGCGCCCGGAGTCAGTTGCATCGCCGCCGGCCGGGTGAGGTGCAACACGAGCGACGGCGCCGGCTTCTCAAGCGTAGACATGCACGGCGATCCCGCCCGCGCCCACGTCGAGCAACTGTCGCTGCCCGGCGTCGTACCCGATGCCGGGCGGCCCCGACGCCGCCACCGCCGTTGGTGGGTATGGACCGCTATCGCAGCGGCGGCGATCGTCGGTGCCGTTCTGCTCGTGCATCGCGAAGAAAGGAAGGTCGGCGCTCAACCCCAGTCGCCGTCACCGCGGGCGGTGCTCGTCATCGCGGCTCCGGCCAGCAAACGGGATCTCGGGATCTATCTGACCGGGCTCGGCACCGTGACCCCGCTCAACACGGTCACGGTGCGTTCACGAGTGGACGGCGAGCTGCTCACCGTTCGCTATCGCGAAGGCCAAGTCATCCCCAAAGGCGCATTGCTCGCGGAGATCGATCCACGCCCCTATCAGGCGCAGCTCATGCAGTTCGAGGGGCAATTCGCGCGTGACGAGGCGCTCCTCGCGAACGGGCGCGTCGATCTCGAGCGGTATCAGACGCTCTGGTCCCAGAACTCCATCCAGAAACAGCAGCTCGACACGCAGGTGTCTCTCGTCCAGCAGTACCAAGGCAACGTGGAGAACGATCGCGGGCTCATCGAGGCGACGCGCGTGAACCTCGATTACTGTCGGATCACGTCGCCGATCGCGGGGCGCGTGGGGCTGCGCCTCGTCGATCCGGGCAACATCGTCCATGCCACGGACACGACGGGGATCGTCGTCATCACGCAGCTGCAGCCAATCACGGTCATCTTCACGCTTCCCGAGGACAACATCGGTGCCGTGGTGGAGAGGCTGACGCGTGGTGAGCGGCTCGGCGTGGACGCCTACGACCGCGCCCAGCAGCGGAAGCTCGCCTCCGGGTCCCTCATGACGATCGACAACCAGATCGATACGACCACCGGTACCGTGAAGCTCCGCGCCGAGTTCCCGAACACCGACAATCGGCTCTTCCCGAATCAGTTCGTGAATGCGCGTCTGACGCTCGGCGTGGCGCGCGCGACGACGACGGTGCCGGTGGCGGCCGTCCAGCGCACCGCGAACGGGGCCTTCGTGTACGTCGTGACCCAGCAACAGACCGTGCACGCGCGCCCCGTCAATGTCGGCATCACGGATGGCGACCTCGTCCAGATCACGAAGGGTCTCGCGGCCGGTGAGGTCGTGGTCGTTGACGGCGCCGACCGGATCCGCGACGGAAGCGGAGTCCAGGCGCGTAGTCAGAGCCCGTGAATCTCTCGCGCCCGTTCATCCTGCGCCCGGTCGCCACCGTCCTGTTGATGGCGGCCCTCCTGCTCGCCGGCGCGCTCGCGTACCGCCTGCTCCCGGTCGCGGCGCTGCCTCAAGTGGACTACCCGACCATCCAGGTGAGGACGTTCTACCCGGGCGCAAGCCCGGACGTCATGGCGTCGTCGGTCACGGCGCCGCTCGAGCGGCAATTCGGACAGATGCCGGGCTTGAATCAGATGACGTCGACGAGCTCGGGCGGCGCCTCGGTGATCACGCTCCAGTTCACGCTCAGCACGGGACTGGACGTCGCCCAGCAGGAAGTTCAGGAGGCGATCAACGCCGCCTCGACGTTCTTGCCCGCCGACCTTCCGAATCCGCCCGTCTACAGCAAGGTCAACCCGGCGGACGCGCCGATCCTCACCCTCGCGCTCACGTCTGCCACGGTGCCCCTCACGCGTGTGCAGGACCTCGCGGATACGCGATTCGCCCAGAAGATCTCGCAGCTGCCGGGAGTCGGCCTCGTGAGCATCAGCGGCGGCCAGCGGCCGGCCGTCCGCGTGCAAGCCAACCCCACCGCGCTCGCCTCCTACGGGCTGACGCTCGACGACCTCCGATCCGCGATCGGAGCGGCCAACGTGAACCAGGCCAAGGGCAGCTTCGACGGGCCCCAGGTGGCGTCCGTGATCGGCGCGAACGACCAGCTGCCCACGAGCGGTGACTACGCGCCGCTCGTCATCGCGTACCGTAACGGCGCGCCCGTCCGCCTTTCGGACGTCGCCGTGGTCCTGGACTCCGCGGAGGACGTGCGCCAGGCGGCATGGATGGACGAGGTTCCCGCCGTCATCCTGAACATCCAGCGCCAACCCGGCGCGAACGTGATCGAGGTCGTCGATCGCATCACGCAGCTCCTGCCCCAGCTGCGGGCGTCGCTGCCGGCGGCGATCGACGTCGCCATCCTCACCGACCGGACGACCACGGTCCGCGCCTCGGTGGCGGACGTGCAGTGGGAGCTGATGCTCTCCGTTGCCCTGGTCGTGCTCGTGATCTTCCTCTTCCTGCGCACGTTCGCGGGAACGGTGATCCCGGGCATTGCCGTCCCGCTCTCGCTCGTGGGGACCTTCGGCGTCATGTACCTGCTCGGCTTCAGCCTGAACAACCTGTCGTTGATGGCGCTCACGATCGCGACCGGCTTCGTGGTGGACGACGCCATCGTGATGATCGAGAACATCGCGCGCTTCATCGAGGCCGGCGATCCACCCCTGGCGGCGGCCCTCAAGGGCGCCGAGCAGATCGGGTTCACCATCCTCTCGCTCACGGTGTCGCTCATCGCCGTGCTGATCCCGCTCCTGTTCATGGCGGATGTCGTCGGCCGTCTCTTCCGCGAGTTCGCGGTCACCCTCGGCGTCACCATCCTGCTCTCGGCCGTCGTGTCGCTCACGTTGACACCGATGCTGTCCGCCCAGCTGCTTCGGCGCACCCCGGCCGACGGAGGCAGCGCGTTCTATCGCTGGTCGGAGTGCGCGTGGACACGCGTCATCGACGCCTACGGGTCGTCGCTGCGCACGGTGCTGGCCCATCGCACGACGACCCTGCTCGTCGCCGCGGCGACGATCGTCATCACCGTCGTCCTCTACGTCGTGGTGCCCAAGGGGTTCTTTCCGGTCGAGGACACCGGGGTGATCCAGGGCATCTCCGAAGCGCCGCAGACCATCTCGTTTCCGGCCATGGCCGCGCGTCAGGAGGCGCTCACGCGCGCGATTCTCCGGGATCCGGCCGTCCAGAGCGCCTCGTCGTTCATCGGGATCGACGGCACGAACGTGACGCTGAACAGCGGGCGCATCCTCATCAATTTGAAGCCGCTGGCCGAGCGGCGTCTCGACGTCGAGGGCGTCATCCGGCGGCTCACCACCGCCGTCAGTGCCGTCGAGGGCATCACGCTGTTCATGCAGCCGGTGCAGGACCTCGCCATCGAGGACCGCGTGAGCCGGACCCAGTACCAGTACACGCTCGAGGATCCGGACGGCGCCGAGCTGAACGCGTGGGCGCCGCGGCTCGTCGATGCCCTCCGCCGCGTCCCCGCGCTCCGGGATGTGAGCACGGATCAGCTCGATCAGGGCGCGGCCACCGCGCTCGTCTTCGATCGCGCCACCGCGTCACGGCTCGGCGTCACGACGCAGATGATCGACGACGCGCTCTATGACGCCTTCGGGCAGCGCATCGTGTCCACGATCTTCACGCAGCTCAATCAGTATCGCGTCGTCCTCGAGGTGCAGCCGGCGTTTCGCACCAGCGCCGCCGCCTTGCGGGACATCTACGTGCGCGGCACGACCACGGCGCCCGCGCCGCTCCACACGATGATCCAGACCCGCGAGACGACGGCGCCGCTCGCCATTACGCGGCAAGGGCAGTTTCCCGCCGTGACCCTGTCCTTCAACCTGACGCCAGGGACGTCGCTCGAGGAGGCCGTGCGCGTCATCGACGACACGACGCGGACGATCGGACTCCCCGCGAGCATCCGGGGCAGTTTTCAGGGAACGGCGGCCGCGTTTCGGGCCTCGCTCCGGAACGAGCCGCTCTTGATCCTCGCCGCCCTCGTCGCCGTCTACATCGTCCTCGGGGTCCTGTACGAGAGCTACATCCATCCCTTGACCATTCTCTCCACGCTCCCCTCGGCCGGGGTCGGCGCGCTGCTGGCGCTCATCACGTTCCACATGGAGCTCACCGTGATCGCGCTCATCGGCATCGTCCTCCTCATCGGCATCGTGAAGAAGAACGCGATCATGATGATCGACTTCGCGCTCGAGGCGGAACGCGAGCACGGTCACCGCCCCGTCGACGCGATCTACCAGGCGTGCCTGCTACGCTTCCGGCCCATCATGATGACGACGATGGCCGCGCTCCTCGGCGCGCTGCCGCTCGCGCTGAGCCACGGCGTCGGCGCCGAGCTCCGGCGCCCGCTCGGTGTCACCATCGTCGGGGGCCTCATCGTGAGCCAGATCCTCACGCTCTACACGACCCCGGTGATCTATCTGGCGTTCGACGGGCTCGCGCGCCGCGTGCGGCGGATGACGGCGTCATGAACCCGTCCGCCGTCTTCATCGCCCGTCCGGTCGCGACCACCCTCCTCACCGTCGCCCTCGCCCTCGCCGGGGCCTTGGCGTTCGCAGTGCTGCCGGTGGCGCCGCTGCCGCAGGTCGATTTCCCCACGATCCAGGTGTCCGCGCAGCTCCCGGGCGCGGATCCGGAGACCATGGCGTCGTCGGTGGCGGCGCCGCTCGAGCGTCAGCTCGGCCAGATCGCGTCGGTGACGGAGATGACGTCCGCGAGCTATCTCGGCACCACCAGCATCGTGCTGCAATTCGACCTCGCGCGGGATATCAACGGGGCGGCGCGGGACGTCGAGGCCGCGATCAATGCGGCGCGGAGCTATCTGCCGTCCACGCTTCCGACGAACCCGACCTATCGGAAAGTCAACCCCGCCGACGCGCCCATTCTCATCCTCGCCCTGACGTCGCAGGTCGTGAGCCGCAGGCGGATGTACGATGTCGCGTCGAGCATTCTGCAGCAACGGCTGTCGCAGGTGACGGGCGTGGGCCAGGTCTTCGCGGCGGGCGGCGCCCTCCCCGCCGTGCGCGTCGAGCTCAATCCCATGGCGCTCAACAAGTACGGCCTCGGGCTCGAGGACGTGCGGTCGACACTCGCGCTCGCCAATGCGAACCGCCCCAAGGGGGAGCTCGCCGACGGCGCCCGCGCGTCGCAGATCGTCGCCAACGATCAGCTCCTGCGCGCGGCGGACTACGCGCCGCTGATCGCCGCCTATCGCAACGGCGCGCCCGTGATGCTGTCCGCGCTCGGGGACGTCGTGGACTCGGTGGAGGACGTCCGCAACGACGGCCTGATGAACAGGATTCCGGCGGTCGTCGTCGTGATCTTCCGGCAGCCCGGCGCGAACATCATCGGCACCGTGGACCGTGTCCGCGCCCTCCTCCCGGAGCTGCGAGCCGCCATCCCCGCCGCCGTCGACCTTTCGGTCGCGGTCGATCGCAGCACGACGATCCGCGAATCGCTGCACGATGTCGAACGGACGCTCGTGATCTCGGTCGTTCTCGTGACGCTCGTCGTGTTCGTCTTCCTGCGTAGCGTGCGGGCGACGGTCATCCCGGCGGTGGCGGTCCCGGTGTCACTGATCGGCACGTTCGCCGTGATGTACCTCCTCGGCTTCAGCCTCAACAACCTCTCGCTGATGGCGCTCACCGTCGCCACCGGCTTCGTGATCGACGACGCCATCGTCGTGCTCGAAAACATTGCGCGCCACCGCGAGCAGGGCACCGGTCGTCGCGAGGCGGCCGTGCGCGGGGCGCGGGAGATCGGCTTCACCGTGTTGTCCATCAGCATCTCGCTCATCGCGGTGTTCATCCCGCTGCTCCTGATGGGAGGAATCGTGGGACGGCTGTTTCGCGAGTTCGCCATGACGCTCTCGGCGGCGATCGTGATCTCGATGGTCGTATCGCTCACGACCACGCCCATGATGTGCGCGACGTTGCTCGCTGAGGCCGAGGGGGGCGCGCGAAGCCGCATGGGCCGGCTGACCGAGCAGGCGTTCGACGGTATGCTGCGCGCCTACGACGTGACGCTCGCCTGGGTGCTGCGTCACCGCCGGAGCACACTCGCGGTCGCGATCCTGACCGTCGCCCTCAACGGTTACCTGTTCCTGATCGTCCCGAAGGGCTTCTTTCCCCAGCAGGACAACGGGCGGCTGACCGGCGTCATCCAGGCCGCGCAGGACACGTCGTTCCAGGCGATGCAGGGGAGGCTGCACGCGGTCGTCGGCGTCATCGCGGACGATCCCGCCGTCGACAGCGTGATCGGCTTCACGGGAGGCTCGGGCGGCCCCGGCGGCGTGGCCACGAACGTGGCGCGGATGTTCGTGAGCCTGAAGGACCCCGCGGAGCGCGCGCTCACCGCCGACCAGGTGATCGCGCGGCTCCGGCCAACGCTGGCCGCCATTCCCGGCGCGCCGACATTTCTCCAATCGGTCCAGGATCTCCGCGTAGGCGGCCGCGCCGGCAACGCGCAATACCAGTACACGCTGCAAGGCGAAGACGTCCACGAGCTCGATACGTGGGCACCGCGGATCGCGAGCCGGCTCGCCGCGCTGCCGGGGCTGGTCGACTTCAACAGCGATCAGCAAGATCGCGGACGCCTGACGAATCTCGTCATCGACCGTGACACCGCCTCCCGCCTGGGCCTCACGTCCGAGCTGATCGACAACACGCTCTATGACGCCTTCGGTCAGCGGCAGGTCTCCACCCTGTTCACGCCCCTGAACCAGTATCACGTGGTGATGGAAGTCGCGCCGCGCTTGTGGCAGCGTCCGGACACCTTGCGACAGATCTACGTCCGCCCGCCGAACGGGGCGCCCGTGCCGCTCAGCGCGTTCGCGTCCTACGCCGAGACGACGACGCCGCTTGCCGTGAACCATCAGAGCCAGTTCCCGTCGGTCACGTTCTCGTTCAACCTCGCCGCGGGCGTCTCGCTCGGCGATGCCGTCACCGCGATCGAGACGACCACCCGGCAGCTCGGATTGCCGGCGAGCATCCAGGGCCGTTTTCAGGGCACCGCGCAGGCGTTCCAGGCCTCGCTCGCGAACGAGCCCATGCTGATTGTCTCCGCTCTGCTCGCGGTCTACATCGTGCTCGGCATCCTCTACGGCAGCTATGTCCACCCGCTCACGATCCTGTCCACGCTGCCGTCGGCGGGTGTCGGCGCGATCCTCGCGCTCCTTCTCACCCGCACGGACCTCACGGTGATGGCCTTGATCGGCATCATCCTGTTGATCGGGATCGTGAAGAAGAACGCGATCATGATGATCGACGTCGCGCTCGAGACCGAGCGAACGGAAGGCCGGAACCCCGTCGACGCGATCCATCACGCCTGTCTCTTGCGCTTCCGCCCCATCATGATGACGACGCTGGCAGCCCTCTTCGGCGCGCTGCCGCTCGCCCTCGGGACCGGCATGGGCTCGGAGCTCCGCCGGCCGCTCGGCATCGCGATCATTGGCGGGCTGATCGTGAGCCAGCTCTTGACGCTCTATACGACCCCGGTGATCTACGTCTATCTGGACGAGTTGCGCCGGCGGTTTGGCGCGCGAACAGCCGGGCACCGCGCGCCGGCCGTCGCGCCGGGATTGACGACATCGTGAGGACGCGTGTCGGATGGCGCGCGATCGTCGCCGCGGCCGCGGTCGCCGTGCTCATGGGCGGTTGCATGGTGGGCCCCGACTACACACGGCCTCCCGCCGTCGTCGTGCCGCCCGCGTTCAAGGAGGGCTGGAAGGTCGCCCAGCCGCAGGACGATGCGCTCCGTGGCGACTGGTGGAAGATCTTCGCCGACCCGCAGCTGGACGCGCTCGAGGCGCGCGTGAGCATCTCGAACCAGAACCTGGCGCAAGCGGAAGCGGTGTATCGCGAAGCGAGCGCGCTCGTGCGCGAGGCCCGCGCCGCGCTGTTTCCGACCGTGACCGTCGGGTTCGGGTATGCCCGCGCCGGAGGCGGCGGCAATCCGACGGGCTCCCGCGCAATTTCCGCCGCGAACCGCACGACGGGCGCCACGACATCGACGGGCATCCCGTCCACCGTCGGCGCCGGCTCCAACACGGAAGCGGGCTCGAACTTCTTCCAGCTCGGGCTCGATATTTCGTGGACACCCGACCTCTGGGGGCGCATCCGGCGCACGATCCGTTCCGATCAGGCGAGCGCCCAGGCGAGCGCAGGTGATCTCGAGAATGCGCGGCTGTCCTTCGAGGCCGCCCTCGCGCAGGACTACTTCCAGCTGCGCATGCTCGACGCGCAGAAGAAGTTCCTCGACGACACGGTGGCCGGTTATGTGATGTACCTGCAGATGACGAACAACCGCTACGCCGCCGGCGTTGCCTCGCAGGCCGACGTCGTGCAAGCCGAAGCGCAGCTCAAGTCGACGCAGGCACAGGCGATCGACGTGGGCGTGCAGCGCGCGCAGACCGAGCACGCCATCGCGCTCCTGATCGGTGAGCCGCCGTCGACGTTTTCGTTGGCTTCGGCGCCGCTCACCGCCCTCCCGCCCTCCATCCCCGTCGGCGTGCCGTCGGCGCTGCTCGAACGCCGGCCGGACATCGCCGGCGCCGAGCGGCGGGTGGCGGCCGCGAGCGAGCAGATCGGTATCGCCATTGCCGCGTACTATCCGACGATCACCCTGAGCGCCTCCACCGGCTTTCAAAGCTCGGGACTGGGCGCCTTGTTCAGCGCCGGGAGCCACTTCTGGTCGGTGGAGCCCTCCGTCTCGGAAACCGTTTTCGACGCCGGGCTGCGGCGCGCGCAGACAGAGTTCGCACGCGCCGCGTACGATGCGACTGTCGCCGCGTATCGCCAGACCGTGCTCACGGCGTTTCAGGGCGTCGAGGACAATCTGGCCGCGCTGAGGATCCTCGAAGAAGAAGCGGGCGTTCAGGCAGAGGCGGTCACGGCGGCGCGGGAGTCCGTTCGCATCACGACCAACCAGTACCTCGCCGGCACGGTCCCCTATCTCAACGTCATCACGACGCAGGCCACGCTGCTCGCCGACGAGGTCACGCTGATCAATCTCCAGGGACGCCGCATGACGGCGGCGGTTCTCTTGGTCGAAGCGCTCGGCGGTGGGTGGAACGCCGGCGACCTGCCGACCGCGCGGGAGGTGACCACGCGCGAGCGGTGAGTATGATCCGCGACGAGGCGTGAGGCGCGACGGCCGTCGGCGAGCGATCGCGGCGCGGTCGACGCGTGCGTATCATGGATTCAGTGCCGTGCAAGCGCGAGAGGTGATGGCATGAGCAATCCGTGGCGCGTGGTCATCGTCGGGGGCGGTTTCGGCGGGCTACGGGCCGCTCGCGCGCTGAAATCCGCGTCGGCCGAGGTGACGCTCATCGATCGGCGCAACTATCACCTATTTCAGCCGCTCTTGTATCAAGTGGCGACGGGCTCGCTGTCCCCCGGCCAGATCGCGGCGCCGCTCCGAAGCGTCCTGAGCGGGCAGAAGAACACCAGGGTCCTGCTGGGAGAGGTGGTCGACGTCGATCCGGTAACGAAGCACGTGGTCCTCGCCGACGGCGCTCGGTTCCCCTACGACTCGCTGATCGTCGCGGCGGGGTCGCAGACCTCGTACTACGGACACGACGCCTGGCGGGAATGGGCGCCGAGCCTCAAGAGCGTGGAAGAGGCGACGAACATCCGCCACAAGATCCTGTACGCGTTCGAGGTGGCCGAGCGCCTCGCGGATTCCGTCGAGCGCCGTGCCTGGCTGCGGTTCGTGATCGTGGGCGGGGGCGCCACCGGCGTCGAGGTCGCCGGCGCCATCGGCGAGATCGCGCGCGAGACGCTCAAGAACGATTTCCGCTCGATCCGTCCCGAAGGAGCGGAAATCATCCTCATCGACGGGGGACCGCGTGTGCTGACGGCGTTCCCGGAGGACCTTGCCGAGAAGGCGCAACGTTCACTGGCGAAGCTTGGCGTGCAGGTCAGAACGGGGGTCATGGTCAAGCACGTGGACCACGACGGCGTGACGATCGAAACCCCGACGGGGAGTCAGCATCTGGACTCCAGAACCGTCATCTGGGCCGGTGGAGTCACCGCCTCCGCGCTGGGGCGCGCGCTCGCGCAGCGCACCAAGGCCGAGACCGACCGCGGCGGTCACGTCAAGGTCAATCCCGACCTCACAGTCCCGGGTTACCCCGATATTTACGTGGTCGGCGATCTCGCGCTCGCGCTGGATCGGAACGGCAAGCCGTTGCCCGGCTTGGCTCCGGTCGCCATGCAGCAAGGCACCTACGCGGCGAGGGCGATCGTGAGCAAGCTCCGCGGGGGAAAGCCACCCGCCCCGTTCAGGTATTTCGACAAGGGCGAACTCGCCGTGATCGGCCGCGCGGCGGCGGTGGCCAACGTGTTCGGGCTTCACCTGTCGGGGTTGCTGGCGTGGCTCGTGTGGGCGTTCGTCCATCTGATGTACATCGTCCAGTTTCGAAGTCGCATCACCGTCTTGGTCGAGTGGGCCATCGAGTATCTGACGTTCAATCGGGGAGCTCGACTGATCACCGGCCCCGCCACGACGGATTTCGACTTCAACAAAGCGATCGCGTCGCACGACCGCCACGCTCGGTAACACAGCGCTGCCGGGATTTCACACCCGCGCCTTCTCCCGCCAGTACGTCATTCCCATCTCGCCGTATCGTCGTCGCGGTCGTCATGTGTTGGCGGGCACGCTCGGCGGCGCCGCCGCGACGGTACAGCGTCCCGAGGCCGAGATAAGAGTGGGCGAGCAGCGGGCGCAGACCAATGCCGCACGGAACCATTCGGCGGGACGTGCGTGCACAACCGATCGTGTTGACGACCGCGGCAGTGAACGGAGGTGGCGCGCTACCGCGGGGTGGACGTCGAACCGCCGGCTGCGCGATAACGCTCGGAGACGGCGACTTTCACCGGCCAATCGCCCTCGAGGTGCTGTTCGGGCGCGACGCCGTTGGCGACGGCGGCCTCGGCGGCACTCCAGGTAGCCCCGCCTCGCGCCAAGGTCTGCGCAATGCGCTCCCCCGCACGCGCGGGACGGATGCGAAGGCGGCTCTCGGTGATCCGGTCCTGGTCCGCGGCCCGGAGCGGACGAAAGCTCATCGCCGTGCGCTCGAAGTCGTCACGGTAGCGCTCCCATTGCGTATCGTCGCACACGCCCGTCACGCGGAAAATTCGCTTGCGGTGAGCGATCCAGGTGAGGGCGACACGCGTGCGGTCGCGCGTGCTGGCAGTGAGCGCGGCTGCGGGGAGCTGCGAGATCCGAAGCCGGCGGATCCGCTCGATCTGAGCGTCAGTGAGGCCATCGGCGCGGGCACCGACGACAGGGTCATCGCCCTCTCCCACCAGGTGCATGAGCACGGCGGCCGTGTCACCCGGCGCCACCGCACCGGCCGCTTCCGGCGTGTTCGCGGTCTTCCAGCTCGCCGGCATCTCGATCGCCACGTCGAAGTCGGGATGAAGAAAGAGCGGTCCGGCGAACACCCCGTTGGCGGCGTTGTTGCCGACGACGAGACCCTCGAGTCTCCTGAGCAGCGCCTCGCGGGTGCTGGCGATCGGCGTGACGCGGACAGAGGAGAGAGAGCGGGCCAGGCTCTCGATGTTCGCCACACGGTCGGGATTCGACGGATGCGTGGCGAAGAAGCTCGATCGTCTGGGCGCGCGTTCGCCCTGGCTCTCGGCCCGCTCGAGCGTGCCGAGGAAATTGCCGAGAGCTCCGGGATCCCATCCGGCGCGAGCGCAGAGCGTAACGCCGACCTGGTCCGCCTCGAGCTCCTGCTCACGGCTGTACGGTGCGAGCGCTAACCCGGAGACGACGCGGCCGGTTCCGCCGACGATGCCACCGAGGGTCGGACTCACGATGCCGAGGATCCCGCTCGGCACTCCGAAAAGAATGGCGAGCGGCGTTGCCGCTTGCACGCGGCTCACGGCGTGGCGCTCGGTGACATGCGCCATCTCGTGTGCCACGACGCCGGCGAGCTCGTCCTCGCGGTTCGTCAGCGCGAGCAAGCCACGGGTGACATAGACGAAGCCCCCGGGGAGGGCGAAGGCGTTCGCATCGGGCTCGTCGGCGACGCTCCACTGCCAGGCGATGTCCCTACGTCCCGTCGCCTGCGCCAGGCGCATGCCGATCGCCTGGATGTAGTCGACGAGCCGCGGGTCGCGAACGAGACCCACCGTCCGCTCGACCTCCTGGGCCTCCTTGGTCCCGATCTTCCGCTCTTCTTGCGGAGAGACGGAGACACAGCTTCCAACGGCGAGCCCGCTGAGGACACTGAGCAGACCGGTGCAGCATTGGCGTCGGGTCACATCGCTCGTCACCGTTCGGGGCATCGCTCGTCCTCTGCAGATGTCGTGGTGCCCGGCCGAGGTCGCTCTCGCTCAGCGGAATTGTAGTCGGCGGCGTGGCGGCGTCGGCATAGGACCAAGGTCGAATTTGCCATGAGAGCCGGACCGGGAGATGACCGGAGTGATGAAGTCGCGACTCCGAATGCTCGTGGCACCTTGCTTGGGCGTGGTCCTGCTCCTCGCGGGCTGCGCCAGCCTCGCGGTCACGCCGTGCGATACGATCCCGGACCGCGATGGCAAGTACTTCAGCCGCTTCTTCCTCGGCGTGGGGACGCTCGGCCTCTCGGAGGTGACGATCCAGCAGGAAGAGATACGGCAAGCCTATCAGGGATCGCCCAGCTGCCCACCCCCGGCCGGAGTCCGAGTCGTGTCGGCTGCACAACCGGCGGCGGGCGGAGGCCAATCCGCCGCGTTGGGCACCCTCATCAACGGTGCGCGATGGGCGATTGTGATCTATCTCAACCAGGACCCCGATGTGCCGGGGACGTCGCCCCTGACCGTCCTCTTCCCGAACACCA
>Ga0114129_10010477_pt1 | contig 13221 bp, 13 predicted proteins | sample RhiMetdeltSRZDD1_FD_80071 | JGI IMG/M metagenome (GOLD analysis project Ga0114129, IMG submission 80071) | Populus rhizosphere microbial communities from Tennessee, USA - Rhizosphere MetaG P. deltoides SRZDD1 (version 2) (version 2) | ecosystem: Host-associated > Plants > Roots > Rhizosphere >...
CGCGGCCTCGCGATGGTGTTCACCGGCCGCAGGCACTTCCGGCATTGAGGTCGCTCTTCCGCCGCGAGCTGCTGAACGCCGCGCTCATCGTCGCCGGCATCCTGTCGGCGGCGATGGGCATCAAGGGTTTCCTGGTCTCGAGCGGGTTCATCGACGGCGGCGTGACCGGCGTGTCGATGCTCGTCGCGCGCGTCACGGGGCTGCCGCTGGCGGCGCTGCTGCCGGCGATCAACCTGCCGTTTGTCGCGCTCGGCCTGCACCAGATGGGCGCGGCGTTCGCCGCGAGGAGCGTGGTCGGCATCGCGGGCCTCGCCGGCGCGCTCGCCTTCATTCCGTTTCCCGACGTGACGCCGGACCTCGTGCTCACGGCGGTGTTCGGCGGATTCTTCCTCGGCGCCGGCATCGGCCTCGCCATCCGCGGCGGCGCCGTGCTCGACGGCACCGAGATCGCGGCGCTGCTGATCAGCCGCCGGGGGGACCTGCTGCGCGTCGGCGACATCATCCTCGGCTTCAACGCGGTGCTGTTCGTCTCGGCGATCGCGCTGCTCGGCGTCGAGCCGGCGCTCTACTCCATCCTCACGTACCTGGCCGCCGCGCGGACGCTCGACTTCGTCATCCACGGCATCGACGAGTACACGGCCGTCACGATCGTCTCCGATCACCACGGCCAGATCCGGCAGCGCATCATGCACGCGCTCGGCCGGGGAGTGACCATCTATCGCGGATTCGGCGGCATGAGCGGCCGCGAGCGCGACATCCTGTACTGCGTGGTGACGCGGCTCGAGATCGGCAAGGTGAAGGCGATCGTGCGCGAGATCGATCCCGACGCGTTCGTCGTCTATCACGCGCTCGCCGGCGCCGAGGGCGGCGTCGTCAAGACGCGCGGGTTCCACTGACTCACGGCGGCAGCAGCTCGTACAACTGCACTGTGTGGCCGTTCCACTGCTCGCTCGACATCAGCCGGAAGTGGTCGTCGTGGCGGACGGCGTCCATCACCGCGCCGCACTCCACCGGCGACAGGAACGTGCCCAGACCGCAGTTGACGGTCACATTCGTGACGCCGCGCTGCCGGAGCGCGGCAATGCTGCGGGTATCCGGAAAGAACACCATCTCCTTGTAGAAGTCGGTATACGACGTCGGAACGAACCCGCTGTAGCCGTTCACCATCTTCGCGAAGTGCCACGTCGAGAAATACACGTACGGGATGTTGAAGATCTCGTCGTTGGGGATCGGCGTCTCCAGGAGAACGGCGTTCGGCGTGTACCGGAGCACGTTGTAGATCGGCGGCGGCTCCTTCCAGACCGGCTCGAGCCGCAGTGACGGCCACGCGTCGATCATCACGAACGCGATGAGCGCGGCGAACATCGTGTGTTGATACGCGCGCGACGGCCGCCATCGAAGCGCGCGCCGCGCGCCAAACCCCGCAAGGATGGCGAGCGTGAGTCCGACGAGCGCCGCGAACCGGGCCGGCGAACGAAGGCCGCGGAACGGCGGCAGCAGCCAGTAGTAGTACGGATACGCGACGCCGTGGAGTCCGAAGGTTCCGTCCACCGACGCGAGAAGACCCGCGGCGTAGATCAACCTGAGCGTCCCGAACGGCGGCGCGATGCCGAGCGCGGCCAGCGATACCGGCGCCGCGCCGGGAAACAGCGTTCGTTCGGGTGCGGGCGGCTGCAGACGTCCGTTCCACAGTTTGCTGGACCTGTTCGCGCGGAGATAGTCCGACGGATACGCGCTGTAGAAATTCACCTCGTAGAGTCCGCGGGCGCCTTTCATCGGCTCGGCCGCGACGAATGCCGATGCGAGCGGTACCGCGAGCATCGCCGCGATCGCCGCCGCGATTGCCAGCGGCCGTGCTAGCGACCGAATCGATACCCGATGGACGCGCAGGAGCGCAGCGCCAATGACCGTTGCATACACGAGAAAGAACGCCGCGTAGTACATCGACGAGTAGAGCTGCGCGACACCCGCCAGTCCGAACGCCAGCGCGTGGAGTCTCCGGCCGGTCGCGAGGAACAGGTGCAGCGCGAGCAGCCCGAGCGGCATCCACTGCGTCATCTGCAGCTCGAGATGGCTGTAGTGCTCGAAGCGGTACGAGTAGCAGGCGTAGGTCAGGCCTGCGATGAACGCCGCGCGCGCCGAGCCGGTCAGCCGCTCGACGAGCAGATAGGTCGCAACGCCCGACAGCCAGAAGCCGGACAGGAACAGGATGTTGTAGGCGACGACCGGGTGGACGCCCAGCGCGAGCAGCGGCGCGATTGTCAGCGCGGGCAGGATGACCGGATCCGAGAGCGTGAGCGTCAGGCGCTCCGGGTAGAAGATGTTCGCATCGAACAGGTGCAGCGGGTCGGTGACCATCTGATGCGCCACCCAGCCGACGCGCCACATCGAAAACAGCGGATCGCCGAGATCGGGAACCCAGTCGAGATGAAAGACCTGATCGTGCAGCACGACCGCGAGCGCTGCACCGATGCCGATTGAGGCCAACAGCGCGCGCCGCCACGCGCCGGCCGTCGAGTCGAGCACGAGCGGCTCGTGAACGGTCGCATCGAGCAGGCGCTGCCATCGATCGCTCCACAGCCCGAAAGGGCCGATGCGGCGCGCGACGATCAGACGGATCACGACGACGATGAACAGCGCCAGCAGCGCTCGATGCGGCGAGCCGAGCGAGACCCGGAGCGACCCGATGTTGAACACCATGCCGCCCGTGCGCAGGATGGCGCGCGCGAGCAGCAATAGCGCGATGGCCAGGCTGTCGAGGCCGACGATGACGGATCGTCTGGTTGGGCGCACGGCCGTGGCAGGTCAGTGTTCGGCGTGGGCCTGCAGCGCGCGGAGCAGTTCGGCTGGCGTGACCGTCGCCGCGCCGAACTTGCCGACCGCGATGCCCGCGGCTTCGTTGGCCAGGTGCGCCGCCTCGAGCGTCGTGGCTCCCGCTGCCATCGCCAGCGCCAGCGTCGCGATTACCGTATCGCCGGCGCCGGTGACGTCGGCGACCTCGCGCGCCGACGCCGCAAGCTGGCCTTCCGCGTCCCTGGCAAGCAGCCACATCCCCTGGTCACCACGCGTCATGAGCACGCATTCGCATCGCGCGCGGTCTCGAAAGGCGCTCGCCGCAAGGCGGGCATCCGTCGTCGATCGAATCCGCGTGTGCGTCGCCGCCTCCGCCTCATGGTGGTTCGGCGTGATCACCGTGGCCCCCGCGTAGTAGTCGATGTGGGGAATCTTCGGATCCACGAGCAGCGGGATCATCCTTTCCCTCGCGGTATCGATGGCCGCGTCCATCACCCGCTTCGTCACGCATCCTTTCAGATAATCCGAGACGATGATGGCCGATGCGTCGCCGCCGTGGGTCCGGATGGCGCCGACGATGCCGTGTTCGACCTCGCCGGAGATCTCCGCATCGTTCTCGTAGTCCACGCGTGCGACCTGCTGGTTGCGCTCGGTGACGATGCGGACTTTGGTCGTCGTCACGCGCTCGGAATCGGTGGCGATGAACCCGGCTTCGATGCCGGCGTCGCGGCACCCCTGCATCAGCGTCTTCGAGTTGTCGTCCTGGCCCATGACGGCGACGAGCGTCGCGTGGCCGCCAAGGGCGGTGATGTTGTGTGCCACGTTCGCCGCGCCGCCGACGCGGTGTGCCTCGTGATCGAAGGCGACGACCGGAACCGGCGCCTCCGGGGAGATGCGCGTCACGCGCCCGACGATGAACGTGTCGAGCATCGCGTCGCCGATGACGAGCACGTGCGCGGCGGAAAAGGCGGAAACGAGCCGGGCCGCGCGATCAGGCGCGAGCGGAGGCAGCTGCATGATCGACACCCCACGACGCACCGCGCCGTGAGGGCCCCGTCTCTGCGCGTGCCGCCGCGAACGGCAGCGTGACGAGGACGAGGAACAGCATCAGGAACTCGGAGTCGCCGAAGTTGTATTCGAAGAGCCCGGCGGCGAGCATCGCGGCCACGGCCGCGAGTGCCGCGGCGGCGGGGACCTTGTCCGATTGCGATCGAAACAGGCGGACGAGCGAGACGAAGAGCGAGACCACGAACCCCAGCCAGACGAGCGCGGCCGGCACGCCGCGCTCGGCGGCAATCTGCAGCGGCACGTTGTGCAGGTGCGGGTTGACCGGGTTGATCGCGTAATCCGGCCGGTACTGCGCGTAGACGCGCGGGATCATGTTCGGGCCGACGCCGGTGAGCGGGTGGTCTTTGATGATGCGCGCCCCAATCTCGATCATCGCGAGGCGATCCTGGTTGGTCGGCTCCTGCGGGTCGAAGATCGACATCACGCGCCTGGTCACGGTTCCCGGCGCGATGGCAAAGAGGATCGCGATGAACACCGGGAGCAGCACCGTGAGCTTCAGGTCCTTGAGCGCCAGCAGCAACGCGATGGCTACGGAGGCGCCGATCCAGGCGCTGCGGCCGAGCGTCAGCGCCAGGGCGACCACGAGCGCCGGCATGACGAGCGCCGGCCACGTGCGGCCGCGCCGCCCGAAGATCAGCCGTGCCGCTGCCGCGCAGATGACGAGCATCAGCAGCCCCGAGTAGGTCATGTAATGCGACATCGCCCCCTCGGGACGCCGCCCGAGGTTGTCGTAGTGGAACAACCCGTACTGGATGATGCCGTAGGCTGCGCTCGCGGCGCCGACCGAGACGATGACGTCCACGACGAGGGCGGCGCGTTCGCCGCGCGCAATCTGGTAGACCGCCGGCACGATGACGAACAGTACGAGCTGCTTGTCGTCGATGATGCTCGTGCGCGGATCGAGCGAGAAGGCGGAGATGACCAGCGTCACCGCCGCGTAGGCGACGAGCGGCCAGAAGAATCGCGGCACCGTCGGGAGCGTCTTCTCCTGGACGATCTGCGCGACCCAGCAGACCATCATCAGCGCGAGCAGGATGTTCGCGGCGGCGATCGAGATCTGCAGCGACGCGACGAAGCAGAGCAGCAGCGCAACGGTCGCGCGCTCGAGACCGGGCGCGGTCCGTGGGTGCGTCATGCTCATCGCGGCTGTCGTCATGAACTTGCCATCTCCCGGTGCGGGGTGCGCCTTTCAGGCTCGCCTCGCGGACCCGAAGGGTCCGCGCCGCTCCGTCCCGATCCGCGTCCCGCCATTGCCCGTTCTGCTGCCGCCGCCACCTGCTCCGCCGTGATGTGCGTCAGGCAGCGGAAGTCGCCTGGCGCGCACTCGCGCTGACGGCACGGCCGGCATTCGAGCGGCCCCGCGTCGACGGCTTCGGCAAACCACCTCGCGTCGCGCCACGGCATCGACCGCTCGGGCAGTGTCGGCCCCAGCAGCGCCACGATCGGCGTCGTCGTCGTGCCGGCAATATGCAGCGGCCCGCTGTCGCCACCAATGTACACCGCCGCGCGCCCGACGAGCGCGCGCAGCTCGGCGAGGTCGAATTCACCGACTTCCGGGACCGCGGCCGCCGATGGGCCGAGCGCGGCGCGCGCGCCGTCCACAATCGCCTTCGCGGCGGACGCATCGGAAGGTCCCGACGTGAGGATGATGCGCCGCGACGGGTCGCGTCTCGCGAGCGCGACGACCAGCGCCTCGAACGACTCGCGGGGCCAGCGGCGGAACGGGTTTCCCGCACTGACGTGCACGACGATGATCGGGTGCGCGGGAGTAATGCGCGCCTCGCGCAGCCGGCGTTCGACGAATGCAGCCGCCTGCGCATCTTCCACCATCTCCAGCGGATCGCGAGCGGGATCAGGAGGGCCGACGTCGAGCGGCGCCAGCAGGTCCCACTGATTCACCACGGACGCGCGCGGCGATTCATCCGCCGGACGATCGATGACGTGCGTGTACATCCACGCGCGACCCTTGATGGCATAGCCGATGCGCATCGGCGCGCGGCTGGCCCAGGTGAACCACGCCGCCCTCGGCCCGCCGTGGAGATCGATCGCGACGTCGAATCGCTGGCGGCGCAGCTGACGCGCAATCGCGAGGTCGTCGCGCACGCGCGCCAGACCGCGCCGTTTCGGGGCGACCACGATGTTCGTGAGGTTGGGGTTGCCGCGGATGACCGGGAGCGCTGCGGGTTCGACCAGATAGGTCAGCCGGGCGTCCGGGTATCTGCGCCTGAGGGCGTGCAGCAGCGGCGTGGTCAGCACGACGTCGCCAATCAGCCGCAGCCGGACGATAAGGACCTTCACATTACGGCACGAACCAACCAACTACCAACTGCCCAACTCCCAACTTCCAACGCCCAACGGCTACCGGGCTGGTTCCGGCTCAATCGTTGCTTCGTCGATGAGCATGACGGGGATGTCATCCTTGATCGGATACACGCGGTGGCACGTCCCACACTTGAGCGCCGTGTCGTTTTTCACCAGCTTCACCGGGGTCTTGCAGTTGGGGCACGCGAGAATGTCGAGCAACTCTGCGTCGATCGCCACGGCTGGAAACTATAGCATTCTGAGCTAAGATCACCTTGCCCATGCGCACTCTGCACGTCGCGTCCGTTGCACTTGGCGCGGCGTTATGCCTGACGCCGCACGCCGCGTCGGCTCAGACGAATGCCGACGCGTACTACGACTTCCTCATGGCCCGCCATCTCGAGGCGGCCGGCGACTCGCGTGGCGCGCAGGCGCAGCTCGAGAAGGCCGTCGCGGCCGATCCGAAGTCGGCCGAGGTACGCGCCGAGCTCGCCGCGTTCCACCTCCGGCGCGATGCGGGCGACGACGCGGAGCGCGTCGCGAAGGAAGCGCTTCAGCTCGACGACAAGAGTTCCGAGGCCCATCGCGTGCTCGGCATGCTCTACGCCGGGAAGTCCGAAGAGACGGGCCGCGGGCAGACCGCGCAGGCGGCTGCCGCCGAGCTCGTCAAGCAGGCGATCTCGAATCTCGAGCTGGTCACCGACAATCCGGCGGGGCTCACCGACCTCAATCTTCAATACACGCTCGGCCGTCTGTACACGCGCAACAACCAGGCCGACAAAGCCATCCAGGCGCTGACGCGCGTCGTCAACGAGAACCCGCTGTCGGTGCAGGGGCGTCTCGCGCTCGCGCAGGCGTTCGTCGTCGCCCGCGACATCAACAGCGCGATCGGTGCGCTCGAAGAAATCGTCGATGACGAGCCGCGCGTCGCGAACATGCTCGGCCAGTTCCAGGAACAGGCTGGACGGCTGAAGGACGCGGCGGACTCGTATACCAAGGCGCTCTCGGTCGCGCCCAACAGCCGCGAGCTGAAAGTGCGCCGTATCGCGGCGCTCCTCGGTGCGAAGGATTTTGCGCGCGCGGCGGACTTCGCCGGCGTGGCGCAGTCGCAGCATCCCGATGACTTGCGCTTCCCGCAGCTGCGCGCGCACGCGCTGCAGCAGATGGGCGACGCGGCTCGCGCGATCACGGTCCTCGAACCGGTGGCCAGAGCCAATCCGAACGATGCGACCACGCAGCTCGCGCTCGCAGATCTGTATAGCAACACGGGACGGAAGCAGGACGCGGAGCGGACCGTTCGTCAGCTCGTGGCGCTCGAGCCGGGCAATGCCGATGCGCTGAATTATCTCGGCTACATGCTCGCGGATCGCGGCCAGCAGCTCGACGAAGCGATTCGTCTCGTGCGCCGGGCGCTCGACATCGAGCCGAACAACCCGAACTATCTCGACAGCCTCGGCTGGGCGTATTACCGCCGCGGCGACTACGAAGAGGCGGAGAAGTACATCACGCCGGCTGCGCAGCAGATGCCGCGCAACGCCACCGTGCAGGAGCACATGGGCGACATCCTGGCCAAGCGCGGGCGCTGGGCCGATGCGATCGCCGCATGGACGCGCGCGCTGCAGAGTGACGAAGGCGACATCAACAAGGCCGCCGTCGAGAAGAAAATCAGCGACGCGAGAGGGAAGGTGCGCTGACAAATCCCAAATCCCAAATCCCAAATCCGAAATCCCAAAAAAAGCGCAGGACCGCTTGGGTTTTGGGTTTTGGGATTTGGGTTTTGGGATTTGCTTCGTGCGCTCATCCGCGTATCACGCTCCCCACCGACGCGGGCATCCCGTTTCCCGACTTCAGAACCGTTCACATGCAGCTGGCCGCGGCCTGTACTGGTGTGCGCACGCTGACGATGGAGATAGGCATGTCGGGGCGCGCGGGGCGTCAGAGGCTTCGCGGGCGCGTCGTCGCCGGTTTTGCCCGTCCTGCCTCGATGCGCCTCGAGGCCGTGGCGCCGTTCGGCGCTCCGGCGTTCATTCTCGTCGCGCGCGGAGAGAACGCGACGCTGCTGCTGCCGCGTGACGAACCGCGGGTGCTGCGGGGCGCGAAGCCCGAAGACATTCTCGGCGCGCTGACGGGCGTGGCGCTCGGTCCCGCCGACCTGCAGGCGATCCTGACGGGCTGCGTCGTCCCGATGCCGCAGGCGATGGACGCGCGGCGGCATGCCAACGGATGGGCGTCGATCGATCTCGCGGGCGGCGCGACGATCTACCTCGAGCCCGCGCGCGGTGGATGGACCCTCCGCGCCGCCAGGCGCGCGGGGTGGCAGATCGAATATCCGGCGTGGAACGGCAACTTCCCGCAATCCGTGCGCCTGCAGGCCACGCAGCCGGACGTGAACGTCGATCTCACCGCGGCGCTCTCGCAGATCGAGACCAACAAGGACCTCGAGGAGGCCGCCTTCACCGTCACCGTGCCGCCGGGCGCCGATCCGATCACGCTCGACGAGCTGAGAAGCAGCGGCCCTTTGGGCCGCTGATATTCGTAAATGCCACCGACAGTCGTCATTCGCGCGCACGCCAAGATCAATCTCGATCTCCGCGTGCTGGGCACGCGGCCCGACGGCTTTCACGAGCTGCGCACCGTGTTCCAGGCGCTCGCGCTGCACGACGTCATCCGCTGCGTCCCGCGCGAAGGACCGTTCGCCATCGAGTGTTCGTCGGCCGGCGTGCCGCTCGATCAGAGCAACCTGATCTGGCGCGCCGCAGAGACGCTCTGGCGTTCCCTTCGGCGCGCCGGCGCCGTGCGCGACGTCGTCGTGCAGCTCGACAAACAGATTCCGCTGCAGGCGGGGCTCGGCGGCGGCAGCGCCGACGCGGCGGCAGCGCTGATGGCGCTCGCGCACGCCTGGCGCGTGCCGGTCAGGCCTTCGCAGCTGACGGACCTCGCTGCACACATCGGCTCGGATGTGCCCTTCTTTCTCTCCGGCGGCACCGCGCTGGGACTCGGCCGCGGCGAAGAGGTCTATCCGCTCGCGGACCTGCCGCGCCACTGGATTGTGCTGTTGATTCCCGGCTTCGGCGTGTCGACGAGCGAGGCCTACGGCTGGTACGACTCCGAGCGCGAGCTGTCGCGCGCCCCGCGCGAGCCGCAGCGGGTTCCCGGGCCGTGGCCGTCGCGGGCGGCGCAGATGATCAACGATCTCGAGGCGCCGATCGCCCGCCATCACCCGGAAATCGACCAGATGAAGGCGGCGCTTCGCCGGGCGGGCGCGCTGGCGGCGTCGATGTCCGGCAGCGGCTCGACCGTTTTCGGGCTGTTTCAGAAGCGCAGCGAGGCGAAGGGCGCCGTCGAGCGACTCAAAGGCTCCGGGTGGCGCGTGGTGCTCACGGAATCGCTCGACCGCGGCGAATACGCGCGCCTTGCCGCGCCCCGGAAGTCTCGTCTACACTAGGGGTTTCCACCGCCCCTCGCCGATCGGTCAGTACCAAAACTCACGTGGTGGGGCGTGGCCAAGCGGTAAGGCGCGGGACTTTGGATCCCGTATTCGAAGGTTCGAATCCTTCCGCCCCAACCAGCCGCGCCGGAGCGCGCGACGGGTCCCGATTGCCCGCGTGGCGCGCAGGCGGGAAGGCAGGGGCGAAGCGCGGGCGGTGGATCTCCTCAGCGGAAGGGCGTGGACACGTCGACAGGGTCGAGCAGGATGAGAAGACCGCTCAGCGGTGAAGGGTTGATGTCGACGGGCTTGGGGGACCTGAAGGTGTTTTCAGGCAGCGCCCATCCGCAGTTGACCCGGGAGATTGCGGACTTTCTCGGCATTCCGGTCGGGCAGGCGCGGCTGCGCCGCTTCCCGGACAGCGAGGTCTCGTTCCAGATCGACGAGAACATCCGCGGCACCGACGTCTTCATCGTGCAGCCGACGTCGAGCCCGGTGGACGAGCATCTGATGGAGATGCTGATCATGGTCGACGCGTTCCGCCGATCGTCGGCGGCGCGCATCACCGCGGTGATTCCGTATTACGGTTACGCGCGGCAGGATCGGAAGGACAAGCCGCGCGTGCCCATCTCGGCGAAGCTCGTGGCGAACCTGCTGAGCGCGTCGGGAACCAATCGCGTGCTGACGATGGATCTGCACAAGGCGCAGATCCAGGGGTTCTTCGACATCCCGGTGGACCACCTGTTCGCGGCGCCGGTGATCATCGAGTACCTCTCGCGGCTGAACTATCCGAGGCTGACCATCGTGTCGCCGGATGCGGGGGGCGCCGAGCGCGCGCGCGCCTACGCGAAGCGGCTCGATGCGGAACTCGCGATCATCGACAAGCGGCGATCGGAGGACGGTTCGGCGGAAGTGATGAACGTCATCGGCGACGTGCAGGGGCGCACCTGTATTCTCCAGGACGACATCATCGACACCGCGGGAACGATCCAGAAGGGCGCGAGCGCGCTGAAGGCGGCCGGCGCCGAGCGCGTGCTCGCGTGCGCGGTGCACGGCGTGCTCTCGGGGCCGGCGATCGATCGCATCGAGAACTCGCCGCTCGATCAGCTGATCGTGACCAACACGATTCCGCTGAGCGCGAACGCGCAGCAGTGCAAGAAGATCGTCGTGCTCTCGGTGGCGCGGCTGCTGGGACAGGCGATCAGGAGTATTCACGAGGAAACCTCGGTTTCCTCGTTGTTCGTGTAGACAACGGCAGTTCACGCTTCGGGGTTCTCGGTTCTCCGTTCGTGTTCAGGTTCGTTCGGTTCGGCGCGAACACCGAACTCCGAACACAGAACGCCGAACCGAACGTGAACACGAACCGAGAAGCCCGAACGCAGAAGGGTGAACGGTAGGACTGATATGGACGCGACACTCGACGCAAAGAAGCGTGACGGCAGAGGGAAGAACGAGGCGCGGCGCCTCCGCGTCGCGGGCCGGATTCCCGCCGTCGTGTACGGCGCGCGCAAGGAAGGGCAGGCGCCGGAAGGCGTGCCCGTGGCCGTCGACCCGAAGGAGGTGCTCCGCATCCTCCACTCCGAGTCGGGCGCCAACACGCTCATCAACCTGACGCTCGATGGCGGCGAGTCGCGCGTCATGGTCCGTGACTTCCAGCTCGATCCGGTCACGCACCAGCTGCTGCACGCCGATTTCTACCAGCTCGCGATGGACAAGGCGATCATCGTCTCCGTGCCCGTCGTCGTCAAAGGCGAGCCGGCGGGCGTCAAGCAGCAGGGCGGCCTGCTCGACTTCGTCACGCGCGACATCCAGGTGCAGTGCCTCCCGACCGACATTCCGGAGCACATCGACGTCGACGTCAGCGAGCTGATGCTCCACCAATCGATTCGCGTGAAGGACATTCCGACGAGCCCGAAGTGGAAGGCCATGACCGACGGCGAAACGATGCTCGTGCACGTCGTGATGCCGAAGGCCGAGGAGTCGGCGGCGACGGCAGCGACGGCGGAAGGCGCGGTGGCCGCGCCGGCTGCCGGCGCGGCGGCGGCTGCGGAGCCCGAGGTCATCAAGAAGGGCAAGACCGAAGAGAAGGAAGAGAAAGAGAAGAAGTAGGAGATTTACGAATTGACGAATTTACGAATTGACGAATTTCATTGGCTCAATAAATTCGTAAATTCGTAAATCCGTAGATTCGTAAATGCGTTTGATCGTCGGACTCGGCAATCCCGGCCGCGAGTACCGGGATACGCGGCACAACGTCGGCTTCATGGTGGTCGACGAGATTGCGAAGCGGCACGACCTCACGATGGCGATGGCGCCGTCGCAGGTGCCGGACGCATTCATCGCGAAGAAGTTCGGCGCCGAGCCGCTGCTGGTCGCCAAGCCGCTGACGTTCATGAACCGCAGCGGCGACGCGGTCGCGGTGCTCGCGCGCTACTATGACATCGCCGCCGGCGACCTGCTGGTCGTGGTGGACGAAGTGGCACTGCCGTTCGGCCGGCTGCGCGCGCGGGCGCGGGGCTCGGCGGGCGGCCACAACGGGCTCAAGTCGGTCGTCGAACGGCTTGGGACGACCGAGTTTCCCCGGCTCCGGCTGGGGGTGGGGCGCGGCGATGCGCGGAGGGATCTCGCGGATCACGTGCTCTCGAAGTTCGAGGCCGATGAGCAGTCGGCTCTCGGAGAGTTCATCGCCCGGGCGGCCGACGCCGCCGAGATGTTTGCCGCGGAAGGCATCGCGAAGGTGATGAACACGTACAACCCGGGCGCCACGGACCCGGACTGACGACTTAGCTCCTTGCTGCGTGGGCCGACCTGAAAGTCGGCCCTACAAAAAATCGCAGCCGCTTAGTCCAGAAGGAGAGCAATGAACCGGAAGTACGAACTCGTCTACGTCGTGTCGCCCGACGCGACCGACGCGCAGATTGCCGACCTCCACACGCAGGTCGAGCAGATTGCCCAGCGCCTTAGCGGAGTCATCGAGAAGACCGACAACTGGGGCCGGCGCAAGCTGGCCTATGAGATCGGCCCGCACAAGGAAGCCACCTACGTCCTCGAGACCATCAACGGCGGCGGCGAGCTGATGAAGGAGATCGATCGCCGTCTCAAGGTCTCGGATCTCGTCATCCGCCACCTGATCGTCCGCATCGACGAGGAGCAGTCGGTCGTCGATCGCACGCGCACGAAGCGGACCGAGGCCTCGCGCCGGCGGCGCGTCGCGCGCGGCCTGCCGCCCGACCGGCAGCCGGGCGAAGGACAGCGCGGAGACATCGACGACGATCGCGACGATCGCTTCGAGCTGCCTGAGGGGTTGGAACGATGAACGGCAAGAGAAGCTTCGGAGGCGGCGGCCGCAGCAAGGCCGGCACGCAGGGCGGACAGCAGGGAAAGGACGGCCAGCGCCGTCCGATGTTCCGGCGCCGCAAGGTCTGCAAGTTCTGCGCGGACAAGATCGACGACATCAACTACAAGGACACGAAGCTCCTGATGCCGTTCGTGCCGGAGCGGGCGAAGATCCTCCCGCGCCGGATTTCCGGAACCTGCGCCATGCACCAGCGGAAGCTGCGCACGGCGATCATGCGCGCGCGCCAGCTCGCGCTGATCCCGTACACCGCGGAATAGATTTCAGGCGGACCTGA
>Ga0114129_10010478_pt1 | contig 13221 bp, 10 predicted proteins | sample RhiMetdeltSRZDD1_FD_80071 | JGI IMG/M metagenome (GOLD analysis project Ga0114129, IMG submission 80071) | Populus rhizosphere microbial communities from Tennessee, USA - Rhizosphere MetaG P. deltoides SRZDD1 (version 2) (version 2) | ecosystem: Host-associated > Plants > Roots > Rhizosphere >...
CAAAGAACAATCCCTGCCGCCGAACCTGCCCAGGGAACAAATAGAGCAATTGCCTTATACACCGGGGGTATACTATTTTCATAACCAAACCGGTAAAGTAATTTATGTGGGAAAGGCCAAGAACCTGAAATACCGGGTAAGCAGCCACTTCACCCATAATGGCGCGGGTAAACAGCGACAGGAATTTTTACGGAACATTTACAGCATCTCCTTTCAATCGTGCAGTACCGAACTGATGGCTTTTATATTGGAAAGTGTGGAAATAAAAAGATTGTGGCCCCAGTTTAACAGCAGCCAGAAGCGGTTTGCCCATGCCTATGGTTTATACCTGTTCGAAGATCAGAGCGGTTACTTACGGCTGGCTATCGATAAAAAGAAAAAGCACATGCAGCCGCTGTATACATTCAATTTATTGACCGAAGGTCACCGGCTGATCAATCAGCTGATACAGCGGTTTAATCTTTGTCCGAAATTATGTTTTATGCAAACTGCTCCCGGGCCCTGTGTTGGATCGGGTGAAGAAAGCTGTCGTGGCGCGTGTGAGCACCAGGAACTTTCGGCCGATTATAATCGTCGTGTGTACGAGGCCATGGACTGGCTTGAGCAATGGCTGCCTTCATTTGCGGTGGTTGATGAAGGTAATCACCGGCAGGAGCAGAGTTGCATATTGATGGAAAAAGGAAAGTTTTATGGTATGGGTTATATACCCGCCGATGTGGGTATTAGTGATCGTGAACAATTGAAAACATACCTCACCCGCTATCCCGAAAATGATTATATTCGTGGACTTGTTTATCAGTACGTTGAACGATATCCGCATAAGAAGATCGCCCTGTGAATATTGAATGATGAATGTATAATTGTGAATATTACGATTGCTCCTTTTTTCCCCCTATACTTTTTGCCAAATACATTTTACCCCTGAGCCCTTGTGGCCTTTAACCGTTAGGTAAATACTGCAGCCATATTCGTAAAATCACGAAATGTTATCGTGGTAGTATGACCGAATTATTATTTATACGGAATCGTTTGCGCAATTTGGTTGTGAAATCTGTAAAACATTTTATCATATCTCTTTTTTGATTAATTGATTTTGCACATTTTTGCTGTGCTAATAACCAATACTAAATAACCACCACTATGAAAAGACGCAATCTGTTGCTATGCTGCCTGCTGGCAGCAGGGTGTAATGAGACAGCACCCAACAATGAGACCATTAAAAAACCGGATGCAACTACCCAACAGGAAGCTTCATCCGCAATTAAAGCCCCGCCCCCCGCAGAAAAGGTCCCCCAGTTCCGTCAAACGGTTAGCTCCGAAGCGGTAGCTGAGTATAAGGAAAAAACGGAAAACCCATTGAACGACTGGTATTTTTCGGTTAAGTTGTACGAAACGTCGAAAACTTTTCAGTATCTTATGAAACTGAAATATGAAGAGATGGAAGGCGACGATACACTGAAATTGCCCGATCTGGGAGTGATGCCTAAGCCCGTGATCCAAAAAGGGCCCGATAAGTACTCATGCATTATTGGCTTCATGGATAACCACGATCAGTTTCGGGAGTATAAAAAAATATACGTCGCGAACGATCAGCTGAAAGTTACTGCACTGAAACATTATGCAGTTTCGAAGTATGAAAAATAAAGCCAGTTTTAAGTTTTAAGTTCTAAGTTGTTCAAAAGTTGCAGGTCGCAGGTTGCAGGTGCAGCAGTAATTAACGTTTGTTATTATTGCCATTTACCTAAACCTGTTATTTGCAACTTTTCAATTTGTAGATTTGAACTCAATACTTAAAACTTACTACTTACAACTTAGAACCTTAAAAGAATGGAAAGAAGCATTACTTCGTGGTACAGCCATGCATTGAACAAAGAAATGCCTGTGGCAACCTATGGTCATTACGGGTTTGCCTTGCTGATGGTGCCTACTGCATCGGCCGATTACCTGGAGTATGAACGGTTTCAGCTGATAGAAGCGGTGAGGCCGTATATCGATGCTGGTAAAGTAAAAATATTTTCCATCAACAGCATCAATAGCGAAAGCTGGATGAACAACCATATGGAGCCGCGTATGAAAGCGGCGCGTCATCAGCAATGGAATTCGTATGTATTTAATGAAGTGGTTCCTTTTATAAAAAGCAATACCAGTCCCGAAACGCCCATTATTACCTGCGGCGCTTCGTTCGGCGCATTGCACAGCGCCAACCTGTTTTTTAAACGGCCCGATATATTTAATGGCTGTATTGCCATGAGCGGCGTATATGAATTAACCGAATACACGCATGGGTATTTTGATGATGATGTGTATTTCAACAGTCCCATGCATTACATGCCTAACTTAACTTATCATACCATACTGGAACAAATTCGCAGAAGCAATCACATTCATCTTTTTTCGGGCAGCGGTGCTCATGAAGATCCTGAATCGGCCCGCCGGTTTGCCGGTATTTTATACGGTAAGGGTATTCGGTACGAACTGGATATCTGGGGCCCCGAATGGAAGCACGACTGGTATACCTGGCAGGTGATGCTGCCGCATTATTTGAGCTCGCGGTTTTAAGCTACGAGTTGAAAAGAGAAGAAGGAGAAAAAAGAGTGAGTTACCTGTTACCAGTTACTATAGTATTAATGTTTGCAACCTTTGTATAAACTCTTCCCTCGGTATCATGTGCGCCCCAAGGCTTTCGAGGTGCTCGGTATATACCTGGCAATCGATCAGTTCAACGCCTTCGAGCTGCAGTTGCTGCATATAGCTGATAAAAGCATATTTACTGGCATTGCTTACTTTGCTGAACATACTTTCGCCGAAAAAAACTTTTCCAAGCCGCACACCGTATAAGCCGCCTACCAGTTCATCGTTCTCCCATACCTCGGCGCTGTGCGCAAACCCCAGCCGGTGTAACCGGTTATAGGCTTCTTTCATCGATTCGGTGATCCAGGTACCATTTTGACCCCGGCGGTCGATGCTTTTACAGTTGTCGATCACCCGCGAAAAGGCTTTGTTGATGGTGAATGTAAAAGCCTGTTTCTTCAGCAGCTGTTTCATGCTTTTGCTCACCTTTAATTTGTGGGGCGTTAATACAAAACGCGGATCGGGGCACCACCACAAAATATGCCTGCCTTCGTACCAGGGAAAAATGCCGCTTTGATACGCCAGTAATAATCGTTCGGTCGAAAGATCACCGCCAACAGCCAGCAAGCCGTCGGGTTCAGCCAGGTGAACCGGAGGAAATAACAGCTCTTTGTCTAACGCAAATAAAGGCATGCGGTGAAAATTAGCAAATTTGAAAATTTGAAAATGAAATACAATTCCGGAAAAATAATTGTAGCCGGAATTTGCCTTTGCGCCTTTATACCTCGTTGCCTCGATGCCTTTTCCTGTGCCTTGCCTTTAGGCAATTACTTCAATCGTGGCGCCGATACCGCGGTCGGTAATGGCATCGCATTGGGGTTTTAGCTCATCATAGGAGCCTTGCTTTACGGCATACTTCCCCTGAAAGTGGATAATATAAGCGCATTGTTCGGCCTGTTCGGGCGAATGGCCGCATACTTCTATCAATGTTTCGATCACCCATTCAAATGTGTTCACCTCATCGTTCCATACAATAAGACTATACGGGTCATCCAATGTGGTTAGCACATCGGTTTCTTCTTCGTATTGTGGTCGTATTGATGCTTCGAATACCATAATGTACGGTTTATTCAGCTACAAATTTATAAAAATACCCTTCTTTGAACAAGCCTGTTTTCAACATTGGCTGTATACTGCCGTAATAAGCTAAATGATTCAGGGTTAGTTGATTAACTAATCATTATTAAACTTAATTGGTATTTGTCGCTTTTGTCGTGGTGCCCGCCCCGGTATTTATTGGCACGTATAATCGTAGGCGGCCAGTGTGGTAGATGACACTTTTAGCTGGCTGAAATTTCCCCGGCTGTCTGTTTCGTTGGTGATCGGCAGGCTTTCGAGCATGCTTACATTGTTTTGGCTGTACAAAAACGGAACAAAAGCGCCAAACCTGAAACCGGTAATTCCGAAAAGGTAATTATCGGCAAAAATGAATTCAGTGGGGAATTTTTTATAATAGTTGGGGGTATTGTCAAATGCATAATGCAGCGTATCGGTAAAAGAAAGTATCAGGTCTTTGGTTGCCACGGCTGTTATATTGCCCTGCGACCAGGTGTAGGCATATTCATACGTATTGATCAGGTTGCCGGGTGTTGCAGACATATATTTTTCGGTCACTTTGGCTATGGAGCCGTCGCTGTTAAAAAGCAGGTCGTACCCGCCAACGGGTAACCAGGGACCAAATCCTGCCGAATAAAAAATAACCGATTGAATAGCGCCGCTGCCATCATATACTACCGAATCGAATAACCCAAGTGAGGTGCCATTGTTCTCGTAATAATCAATGCGCGAAACGCGGCTGTTGGTATAGCGGAAGGTATAAAAATAATCAACTGCGTTTACCCGGCCTATGCGTCCGTTTGAATATAACAGGGCTGCTGAATCAGACACTCCGCTGGTATCGTAATAGGTAATTTTCGAAAGGGTGCAGGTAACTATAGGATCAGGATTGTGTAGTTCCTTTTGACAGGAGGTTACGATGATCACTGGCAGCAACAGCACAGCAGCCTGTTTCAGGCAGGGGCAAGGTCTCATAATAAACGGTTAGTTTTGGAATAATATTAAAGTTATACAATTAAAGGCATAAAGGCATCCACCTACGCTGAAGCTTCGGCAGACAAGCAAAGCAACAAGGTATAAAGACGCAAAGGCTAATTGTTACAAAAGAACCACAAACAACAAACCACAAACAACAAACCACAAACAACAAACCCTAAAAAGTACCTTGACTATTGTCAATAATTTACCAGTTGGCCAAAACTATTAATCAATATTATTGTTTTGCACTACGCTTTGTATGTAAATTAGAACAGCGCTTTGTATAATATTATTCTGAGAGATTTTCCTGTATGATCATCCACTTTCAAATCTTCTCCTTTTTAACCTGTCTTTGATCCACCATCTTTAAAAACTTGCCTTTGAATAAGCGGCATGCCTGTGGGTTGCCTTGTATTCAACTGCTTCTTGTCAACCGCAACCATATTGCTAAGTATTTAAACATTCTTCTTAAAAAACTTCTTCTTATGCAGATGTTACGTATCACCACCGCCTGTGTAATTTTCTCAGCCGTCATTATCATTTCCTGTAATGAATCTCCAACAACTTCCGTAAAAGCCGCTGAAGAAACTGTTGCAACCGAAAATTATGGCGGGTTCAAAAGCCGTGAGCAATGGGGCGAACACCTTGTTACCATTTGCGCCTGCCACGATTGCCACACACCAAAAAAGGTTGGGCCGCAGGGAATGGAATTAGATAGCTCGATGTTTTTATCGGGCCATCCTGCGCAAAGTCCCGCAGTTGATGTTAATCATAAAGAAATGCAACACAAGGGTCTTATTGTAACAAACGATTTAACCACCTGGGTTGGGCCCTGGGGCGTTTCGTATACCGCCAACATCACCTCCGATGCAACAGGCATTGGCAGCTGGAAGGAAGAACAATTTTTTAAAGCCATTCGCGAAGGCAAATTCAAAGGGCTCGACAATAACCGGCCAATACTACCGCCCATGCCATGGCCTGTGTACAAAAACATGACCGATGATGAACTGAAAGCAATTTTTGCTTACCTGAAATCGACCAAACCCATCAAAAACGTAGTGCCGCCTCCTGTAGCGCCGTTGGCAGCGCCCGGTAAATAATAGCTAATAAATTTTAGCAAATTCGTTTGTTGGTCAATGAAAGGCTTGCTGCGTGTGTCATGGATATTTGTGGTATATTGTATGGTGCGGTCGCCGCATGATACCTGCATTAAATCTTTCGGTCATGAAACGGATTGCAATACTTTTTTTTGTTACCTGTTTGCTTTTGGGAGGCGTTGTTAAAAGTGGTAATGCGCAGGGAAAATCAACTCTATTGTTGTGGCAACTGGGAAAGCCCGACAGCAGCATCGCTGAATTTTATAGCGCGCCCGGCCGTCCTGGACGATTTGTGCAAAAAGATGGTTTTTACATCGTTGGCCGTTCCGATACAAAAAACAACTGGCCTTATTATCATCCGGGACCGGCAGATGCCTGGGCCGGTAACCGGCAACATACTTTTTCAATTCTCTTCGGTTTAAAAAAGATTGCCGCAACCGGTAATTGTTCTTTACAATTCATACTGGCCGATACGCACGATGGCTGGGCAGATAGTGTACGCATTGAAGTGAACGGCTCAATGTTTTATCATACCTTGCCCAAAGGCGCGGGCAGGGCCATCGACGGTGACGTTTCAAAAGGAAAAAAATACCAGTTCAATATTTTATTTCCGGCCGGCCTTTTAAAAAAAGGCGATAATACCATACACATTACCTCCGTTACCGGCAGTTGGTTTATATATGACTGGATTGGTTTAACAGCACCTGCTGATATGGCGTTGCAACCGGTTAGTACAACCATATCATTAACCGGTTCAAAAAGTCTTCCTTTTTTACAAACCCGTAACAACATCAATTACCAAACAGCGGGTTTATCACTTACCAATACAGGTGATGCTTCCAACATAACCGTACGTGTAGCGGGCATGACGCCACAGTCATTACAAATCGACGTAGGAAATCAGTATGCTGAAGTATTGACGCCCGAAGTGACCAAAGATTCCTCGGTTGAACTGATCATTGAAAAGAACAACAAAGTATTGCATACCACAAAGCTGCCGCTTACCCCTGTTAAAAAGATGACCATTTATATTCTCCCGCATTCCCACACCGATATTGGCTATACCGAAATTCAAACCAATGTAGAAAAAAAGCAGGTGAATAATTTGCTGAAAGGAATTGACTATGCGCACAAAACAAAAGATTATCCGGCGGGCGCGCGCTTTGTTTGGAATGTAGAAGTAGCCTACGTAGCCGATCTGTTTTTACAAAGAATGACCGAAGCACAGCGACAAAGTTTTTATGAAGCCGTAAAGAACGGTGGCGTAGCGCTGAACGGCATGTACCTGAACACCCTAACCGGTTTGTGCCGGCCCGAAGAACTATTGAAATTGTTCAGGTTTGCCACCGAAGTATCGAAGCAAACCAACACGACCATCGATGCCGCTATGATCAGCGATGTGCCGGGCTATACCTGGGGAACGGTAACCGCCATGGCGCAGGCCGGCATCCGGTATTTTTCGGTAGCGCCTAATTTCTTTGACCGTATTGGTGATATACTGGAAAAATGGACCGACAAACCTTTTTACTGGTTATCGCCTTCAGGAAATAAAAAAGTATTGGTGTGGATCCCGTATTCAGGATATGCGTTGTCGCATACCATTTCAAAACTATCTGCAAATTTTGTTACATCCTATACAGAAAGGTTGCAGAAAATAAATTATCCTTATGATATAGCCTACATACGCTGGAGCGGCCATGGCGATAACGCCGAACCCGATATTGATATTTGCGATTTTGTAAAAGAATGGAATGCCACGTATTCATGGCCGAAATTTATTATTTCATCAACGCATGAAGCATTCAGCACTTTCGAAAAAGCATATGGCAACCGGTTACCTGAAATGAAAGGCGACTGGACGGGTTATTGGGAAGATGGCGCAGGATCATCGGCCTTTGAAACGGCACAGAACAGGGCCAGCTCCGACAAACTATCGCAGGCCGAAACCCTGTGGGCCATGTTTCATCCCGAAAACTATCCCGCAGGTAAATTCAAGGAAGCCTGGAAAAATATATTGTTGTATTCAGAACATACATGGGGAGCCGATTGCAGCGTTACCGATCCGCTAAGCCAAAAAACGATTGAACAATGGAATATAAAGAAGTCGTACGCCACGGCTGCTCATGAATTATCGCAGCAATTACTGCAGGATGCTTTGCCACCGGCCGGTAATACAACCAATGCCATTGATGTGATCAATACCAGCTCATGGCAACGCACCAACCTGGTACTGGTGCCATTGGCTTTATCGGCGGGTAATGATGTGGTGAAAGATGAAAAAGGAACAATCATTCCTTCACAACGGCTATCAACCGGCGAACTGGCATTTGTTGCCGGTGAAGTGCCGCCTTTTGCAGCCAAAAGATTTATGCTGCAGAAAGGCAACCCCTCTGCAAATAATCAGGTTACAATAACAGATACGTTCCTGGATAACGGGATAATAAAAATAGCTATTGATAAAAGAACCGGGGCCATTACCGGTATCAGTCACCAAGCCATCAGCAATAATTTTGTTGATACCGTTTCGGGCATTGCTTTAAATGAATACCTGTTCCTGAACGGTAACAACCTGAACAACCTGGTGCGAAATGAAGCGGTAACCATTTCGGTTAAGGAAAAAGGGCCTGTGGTATCTTCTTTATTAATTGAAAGCAACGCCCCGGGCGCTCATAAATTCACCCGTGAAATTAACCTTGTACAGGGTTTCGATTTTGTTGAAATAAAAAATATAGTCAATAAAAAAAGAGCCGAATTAAATCCAACTCCCGGCGATTGGCATTGGGCCAACGTAGGAGGGAAGGAGAGCCTGAATTTTTCTTTTCCGTTTAAAGTTCCGGAAGGAACAATGACGGTGGATATTCCGATGGCTATTATGCAACCTGAAAAAGACCAGTTGCCGGGCAGTTGCAAAAACTGGCTGCAGGTTGGCCGCTGGACCGATGTATCGAACAACAATTTTGGCATTACCTGGGCCACAAGTGATGCGCCGCTTATTGAAGTGGGCGGTATTACGGCTACCATGCTGGGCGGACAAACCAACCCCGCTGTATGGCGAAAAAAAATAGAACCCACCCAACTATTATATTCATGGGCATTGAACAATCACTGGGAAACCAACTACCGGGCGTACCAGGATGGGATCATTACTTTCAGGTATGCGCTGCGGCCGCACCGGCAATTTGTTGCAGCCGAAGCCACGCAATTTGCAACCGCCTTTACGCAACCGCTGATCGTAACAAAAGCCGGTAATGAAAACTATTCGAAGCCCCGGTTGCAGCTATCTTCAAAAAACATTATTGTGCTGGCCTGTAAACCGGCCGATGAAGGAAATGCATGGGTAGTGACCCTCTTCAATTCGTCGAACGAAGCGGCATCGGTGAATATGGAATGGGCTTCGCCGGTAAAGAAGATCTATTACAGCAATACGGCCGAGCAGGCGGTTACCGAAGCAACAGGGCCTATTGCCGTTCCTGCATGGGATGTGGTTACCATCAGGGCTGAGCGGGTTCTTTAATCCTTCAACCCGTATTCTTTATTTATTTCAGCAATTATTTTCTTTGCCTTATTAATACAGGTATCATACCTGCTTATTGTTTCATGCGTGAAGCTTAGTGGTATACATATATTCTGGGCTTCATCCATAGTCAGGATCGTGCTTATATTTGTAGTTGAATCGGTTAGTTTTTTCCTGTTTTTAAATATAAAATCAAAAAACTTCATTTTGATATTTACATACATTGCTGTATTGTTATGTAATGCGACAATATCTTCCTGGTAAAAATCAAGAATATCATTTTGCAATTCGTTATTTTCTATGGTCGCTATTTTGCCGGATGATTTAAATCCTTCAAATCTTCCATCGTTAGGATTCAACGCCGCATAGTTAGATAGCCATTTCTGGTATTTATTTATGGTGTCGATGCTCAATGGCTGGTTTAGTTTAATACCGGTTATATAACTAAAAATGGTCTTTTGATTCTGATACGATTCCTTGTCTTCCTGCATTTCATCAATATCTCTTCTTAAATCGCTTTTTAACCCGAGCAAAAATTGTTTAACATCTTCCTGCTGATGCGCATGCTCGCTTTTGTTGTGAAACCATATTGAAAGACTTATGGCAAAAACTATTATAAAAATTTCTAATAAAAAATCTTTTACCTTTTGCCATACACTGTGTTCTTTGCTACTCCAGATCTTATAAACTTTTTTTGTGTGTTTGATAACTTCCTGTTCAGCCATATGTGCTTTTTTTTAATATAATGGGTGGCGGTAAAAATACAACTGATAACGGAAATGCAAAAAAGCCTCCCGATAAATCGGGAGACCCGGTGGTTTTAAGTTGTTACATCAGGCTTGGGTACTGGATTCTAAACGGGGTCACATAGGATTAATGTCAACGATACAATAAATCATAGTTCAGGTTATATGTAATATTTTGAAAGATGCATATTTGTTAGTGCAAGTAGGCGATTTTTTTTAACACGCGGGGTAGAAATAGTTGGAAAGTAAGATAGAAATATATTTACTGTACTACACCGTTTTCGTACTTTTCCTTCGGATAATATTTGCTATTATTGCAATATTACAATTGTTTGAAAGACACCCATTAATTAACTGCAAACCTACCCACCTTTGAAGAAAATCTTAATTGCTGACGATCACACCATTGTAAGAACCGGAATAAGTGTTCTTATAAAAGCAGAGTATTTAAATGCGCAAATAGATGAATGCAGCGAGGGAGACTGCGCCTGGAAAAGGATACAAACCACGCAATACGACCTCTTTGTAATGGACCTTAATATGCCGGGTACCGACTCGGTGAACCTGCTGAAAAATATATTCAGCCTGCAGCCGCAACTGAAAGTGCTGATACTTAGCATGAGCAGCGAAGAGATTTATGCAAAGAAATACCTGCAGCTGGGTGTAATGGGCTTTATCAATAAAGAAGCCGATACCACCGAAATACGCAAGGCTATCACCACGGTATTGAATAACAGGAAATATATGAGCCCGGTATTGCAGGAAATCATTGCCCGTGAGGCGATAGATGGCACGTCGGGCACCAATTTGTTTGAGAACCTGTCGATCCGCGAACTGGAAGTGATGACACACCTCGTTGAAGGCAAAAATGTTTCGGAGATTGCCGATATACTATCCATACATATTTCTACCGTTAGCACGCATAAAGCCAATATATTACAAAAGCTGAAAGTGACTAATGTAATTGAACTGACCAGGATCGTTAAAAGATTTGATATAGCCTAAAATCTCTTAGCTTTTAAAAGTGAGGGTTATTCTATTACCTGTTTCGCCCGGCTGGTCAATAGCCAGTTCTCCCTTTATACGGGCCAATAATTCAAGAATGATCTTATACCCAAAACCATTACTGTTGTTACGGCCCTGATAGGTATTGTTCAATATTTCTGCAACCAGGTTTTTGCTCATGCTTTTACCGGTGTCGGTAATAATGATGCGAATAGCCGAAGCATCCTGCATAGCCTGCAGCTTTATTTCACCCTGTATGGTATACTTATTGGCATTGTCGGCCAGGTTGCGAATGATGAGCTTTAATATATTGGGATCGGTGATAAGTGTAATATCAGGTGGTACAAGGTTAAGCACCTTGTTGTTACGTATAGCGGCCGCCGGTTCATACAGCGAAACAATACCCCCAACGATATCACGAAGTACAATGCTTTCCTCGTGTATCACAAATCCTTCTTTCTGCGCGTTTGTCCATATCAAAAAATCCTGCGTAAACTCGTTCAGGTCATGCGTTGCATTCCTCATTTTCACCAGCATATCTTCCAGTTCGGGCCGCGAAGCGTTTTGATAACTTTCATAAATGTGATTGGCCATGATATGCAGAAAGCGAAGCGGGGAACGCAGGTCGTGCAGGATCACGGCGATCATTTTCTCTTTTACCTGGTTACTTGCCGATAATGCTTCAGTTCTGTCTGCTACTTTTTGTTCGAGCTGTTCTGCTTTTTTTACCTGCTGTTTATACCGGAGCCAGAAAATAATGGAAACAATACCGATGGCAGCGAAGGCTGTCAGCAAACGGAACCAGAACGTTTCGAACCAGTAAGGGAGTACCGTCCAGCTTACTGTTTTAATGCTATACTTTCCGTAACTCTCCTGGTTGCGGATGATAAGCGTATACCCGCCTTTGTGCAAACCGGTGAGCTCCAGTTTTCCATCATCATTCACCGGGCGCCATTTGTTATCGAGCTGCGGTATCTGATATTCAAGGTGCAGGTTAGCCTTATTGCCAAAATAGGGCGAAGCGATGGCAAACACCAGGGGGCCTGAGTCTTGCCGTTTTTCAAAATGATCACCGGGCAATACCTTCTTCTCATCTGCCATAATACGGTCGATGAATATAGGGTGATTGGGTAATTCTATGGCAATGCTGTCGGGCCTGAACTGTACCAGTCCGTCGAGCGAGGGCAATGAAAAACGACCGTCGCGCATTACAATGCCGCAGGGCATGCATCCTCCGTTGAATTCATTGGTGGTATATCCCGATGACTTATCGAAATAATAATAAAAGATGTTTTCCTTATTGCCCGATGCATAGCTGTCGAGTTCCTTCTTTGCCACCCTGTACAATCCTTTATTGGTGGGCAGCCAGAAGTAACCCTGTTTGTCTTCCATAAAACAATGAACGCTGCTCAGGTTGTTACCGGCATCCGTTGGCATTTTGATGCAGCGTCCTTTGTCGTACTTATAAAACCCCTGTCCGTAAGTACCTAACCAAATACTTCCATCTATGGCTTTATAAATAGCCCTTACCGAAACATTTTGCAGTCCCAAAAGGCGAAGCGTTCCCTTTGCCAGGTCATACGAAAATATTCCTGATGAAGTACCGATCCATATGTTATTGGGAGTTATTTCGCGCATCACATTTATATCAGCCGGCATTTCCAGTAAAAAAGTAGCGGTATCCTTTCCTTTGCGGCGATATAATTTATGCAGGGTGGCGTATACGATGTCTTTATTGGCGGTTTCAACGATCGCCATCAACCAGCCTCCGAGGTATTGAAGAGTAACAGGTTTTCGAAAACCGGTATCGATCTTTTTTAAGAAGTCGTAGTTGGAGTACCAGATATATCCGTCGGATGATCGCAGCAGGGCAGGCCGGTCGTACAGGCCCGGCGTAGGAGTATTCACTGCACTATTACGACTCAGCACACCGGATGAGGTGAGAATATTACCGTTTGTTACTTCGAGCTGCGCATACAGGCTATTGATAGCATAATGATCGCTGGTAAAAAAAAGCCGGCCGAAATCATTTTTTTTGAGAATATACAATCCACTGGTTGCAGTGCCAATGTATAAAGTGCGGTATGCTTTGTCGTATATAAGGCCATTGATATTTTTGATAGATGTGTTGGCTGCCAGTACCTCAAAATCAAGCAACCCGTTCTGTATATTCAACAGCAGGATATTCCCTTTG
>Ga0114129_10010479_pt1 | contig 13220 bp, 8 predicted proteins | sample RhiMetdeltSRZDD1_FD_80071 | JGI IMG/M metagenome (GOLD analysis project Ga0114129, IMG submission 80071) | Populus rhizosphere microbial communities from Tennessee, USA - Rhizosphere MetaG P. deltoides SRZDD1 (version 2) (version 2) | ecosystem: Host-associated > Plants > Roots > Rhizosphere >...
TACGCGACGCATGCGCCTGGTGCCTGCCCTTTCTGCCGCACAATTTACGATGGCCCGACGAGTTGTGGCTGCAATCGCGACGATCGCGACGAACGTAAACATCGTTTCGAATCTGAAACGCTGTCGGCGCGATCTTCGCTGCCGACTGGCGCCTGCCGACTACTGACTGAATGACTGTTACGTTCGCTTCCTCGATCCGAAACGTCATGTTCAGTGAAGCAGTGCTAGATCAAAGCGGGGGCGAGGCGGTGTATGACGTTACACAGGGGAGCACGTTGCCCGTCGTGCGCGGTGGCGGTAGGCAATGGATTGGATTCGTCGTGGTCGTCGTGTCGTCGCGAGCGTTCGTGTAGTTCGTAAGCCGTGCTCATGCACCTCCTCCGAGACTTACGCGCCTATTTCTCGGAGTGTGGGGGTTCCGGTTTCCGGCCGGGCAAACGCCTAGTCAACCCTCAGCACGCTGATCGGATCGACGCGCGTCGCGCGCAAGGCCGGCAGCAAACACGCGAGGCTGGCGGTGGCCACGAGGCCCACGGACACGACGGCATACGTGAAGGGATCGGCACGGCCCACGCCGAACAGCATCCCCGAGAGCGCGCGCGTGCCGGCGAGCGCGGACGCGATGCCGGCAAGCACGCCGATCACCGCAGGCGTGAGCCCCTGCCGCAGCACCATACGCAGGATGTCGCCGCGTTCGGCGCCCAGCGCCATCCGCACCCCGATCTCCTTCAGCGAGCGGCTGACGGTGTACGCCACGACGCCAGCCACGCCAATGACGGACAGCAAAAGAGCGAGACCTGCGAACGCCGTCAGCAGGCTCGTGCGCGAGCGCGGCCCCTGAATGGACGACGCGACGACGGTCTCGAGGGTAACCGGTGTCACCGGAAGCTCTGGATCCTGACTCTGGATCGTTCGCCGCAGCGTAACGAGCATCGACTCCGCGCCGGCGGAGGTGCGCGCGACGAGCACGGCCCCATTCACTGGCGCCTGCGAATAGGGCACCCAGACCTCGGGCCGCAACTCTGCGGCCAGTCCGTGATGGCGGACATCGCCGACGACGCCGACGACCGTCAACCACGGGCCGGGACCGCCGAGCAGTTGAATCCTGACCCGTGCACCAAGCGGATCGTTCGTGCCCCAATAGCGTCTGGCCATCGATTGGTTGATGACGGCCACCATTGGACTCATTGGCGCATCGCGTTCGTCGAACACGCGTCCGGCAATGATCGGAATCGCGAGCAACTCGAAATAGTCCGTCGATCCGACACGGCGATCGACGCTCATCGCGCCCGGCTCGGTCTCAGGTTGCCGGCCTTCGATCTGAATGTCCACCGCGTTGTTCGTGGCGCCGCCAAGAGGCAGCCGGTTGACGAGTGCGGCGCTCTGCACTCCTGGCAGGGAACGAACGGACGCAAGCAGGCGTTCGAAGAATTGCAGACACGACGCACCGTCCGGGTACCTCGCGGCGGGCAGCCCGATCGACGCGGTCAAGATGCTCTCGGTCCTGAACCCTGGATTCACGGAGGACAGGTTCAGGAAACTTCGCACGAGCAGGCCGGCGCCAATCAGCAGCACGAACGCCAGCGCGATCTCGGCAGCGACGAGCGCCTGCCTGATCCGGCGGCCACCCTCACCCACGCGCGCACCATGCCGCAGCGCGTCTGATGCCCCGCCCCGTGACGCCTCGAACGCCGGCGCCAGGCCGAACAGCACGCCGGCGCCGAGCGCGACCAGCGCCGTGAACGCGAGCACCTGCCAATCGACTCGCACATCGGCGCGCGGCGGCAGGTCGCTGTAGAGAAGCGCGACGAGTGCATCCAGACTCCAGTAAGCGATCGCCACACCGGCGATTGCGCCTCCGAGCGCGAGCAACGCACTCTCGGTCAGCACCTGGCGCACGATTCGCCAGCGGCCGGCGCCTAGCGCGGTTCTCACGGCAATCTCGCGCTGACGGGCGGATGCACGAGCCAGCAGAAGATTTGCCACGTTCGCTACGGCGATCAGCGTGAGGAGCGCGACCGACATCCCGAGCACCAGCAGCATCGGGCGCGCGCGCCGGCTGACGCGGTCGGCGAAGGGGACAAGCGCAAGCCCTTGACCCCGGCTGGTGGGAAAGTCGCGCTCCAGGCTCTGCGCCACCGATTGCAATTCGCCCCGCGCGGCCTGCTCCGAGACGCCTTCACGAAGGCGCGCGAGCACCATCATCAGCGTGACCTGCCGCGCCTGCGCGAACTGGTTGTGAACGAACGGAATCCAGATGTCGCCAGGCGTGCCGGGCAGCCCGGCAGACTCAGGAAGCAGACCGACAACGGTATAGCCTTCGCCGTTGAGCGTGATCGAACGGCCATCGGGTGCGCCGAGTCCGCCGACCTGTCTCCAGATACTCTGCGAGACCAGGACCGCGCGTGGGCCGCCACGGACATGCTCTTCGGCAAGAAAATCGCGGCCGCCGATCGACGAGAGTCCGAGGATGTCGAGTAGCCCGTCGGACACATAGAGCGCCTGAACCACGGTGGCAGCGCCAGAGCCGGTGAGCGTCATGTTCCAGGATGGCGATACGCCCGCCAACCTGGCGAAGCTCGTAGTGCGCGCCCGAAGATCTGACAGATACGGAGGCGCGACGGGAACCAGCCGCTCGCCGAGCGCCGGTCCAAGCCAACCGCTACTCACCCGCGACCCGGCCGGCACGTCGACCCAGACGGTATAGAGGCCTCCGGCATCGGCGTAAGGCAGCGGGCGCAGAATCACCGCCCGCACGACGCTGAAAATTGCCGCCGTGGCGCCCATGCCGAGAGCCATCGTGAGGACGACGAGAGCCGTCACGGCCGGCGATCGGCGCATGGTGCGCAGGGCGTAACGGACGTCATGTTTGAACGACACCCACATAAGAGATCCTCTGTGCGATGAAGTGCGAAGGGCGCGGCGGAGCGCCGCGCGTTCGGCAAGACCGTTGGAGACGGCATCTCCCAGCGTTCGCAACCAGAGCAGCACGACTCCTGGCAGTCCGCTTCGCGCACGCCGTTCGCGCGCGAGCGCCACGAAAGCGGCGGTCATGTCGGACGCAAACCGCTCGCGAAAGCTTGCCGGATACGCGAGCAGGAGCAGCCGGTATGCGCGAGCGTTCATACGGGTTTCCGCAGCCACCGGCGCGCCCGAGCGTGCCCGACCTGAGCAGCCAGCCTCGCCGATTCCGCCTTGGCGACGTCCCCACCGAGCCGAGTCATCCGCATCGGCCGCCTCCGCTGATCGGCCTCATCCTCCGTTGTCGCCTGCTCGACCAGCCCGTCGTCAATCATGCGCGCGAGCGCGCGATACAACGTTCCCGGATGGAGCCGCAGACGGCCGTCAGTCCGACGCTCGATGTCTTTGAGGATGTCGTAGCCGTGCCGCTCGCCATCGGCGAGCGAAAGAAGAATTTCGAACGCCACTTCAGTCAGAGGCAGCAGCGAACGAGGATCGATTGGGGTCATCGGTGTTGCTAACTCGCGAGACGCCCGACCTGAAGGTCGGGCCCACACGTGATCGGTGCCAGACGTGCAGGAAATATACTCGCATAAGGCGAGTAGTGGCAAGGTCTCTCCGATCGACCATTAGCTACTTTTTCGATCTAAGCCTGCTAAAATCAAACAGATAGCCATGTCAGACGTGGAACGTAGAACGGGTGGCGAAGTTCTCGAACGGACGAGGCAGGAAACCAAGAAACCGGAGCTCTACAAGGTCCTGTTAATCAATGACGACTACACGACGATGGAGTTCGTCGTGGAGGTGCTGGAGACGATCTTCAACAAGCAGCCGGCCGAAGCGTATCGCATTATGATGATGGTCCACACGCAGGGAAAGGGTCTGTGCGGCGTCTACCCGCACGAAGTCGCCGAGACGAAAGTCACGACCGTCATCGAACGCGCGCGCGACAACGGATTCCCACTGCTCGCCGCCATGGAACCTGAATAGGTAAAGGTGGGTCATAAGATCGATCGGGGCTCGGGGCTTGAAGCACCGTGGCACCCTTAGCACGTTGGCACTGTTCGCACCCTGGCACCACTGGCACTCTTGGCACTAAAAATGTTCAGCCCCTCTCTTGAAATCGTCCTGACCGTCGCCTATCGCGAGGCGACGTCGCGCAGGCACACGCACCTCACGCTCGAGCACCTGCTCTATGCCCTGGCGCACGACCAAGATGGCGAGCGGATTCTCGCGGCGTGCGGCGCCGACCTGCCGCAGCTTCGTCGCGATCTCGACCGCTACCTCAACGATCAGATTGAGCAGTTCTCGCGCGGCCAGCAGAAAGAGCCGGAGCAGACGCTCGCTTTCAGGCGAGTGCTGCAGACGGCTGTGCTCCACGTGCAGAGCGCCGGGCGTCAGGAGGTCCAGTCAGGCGACGTGCTCGCGGCGACGCTGCAGCAGAACAAGTCGCACGCGGCGCAACTGCTCGCGGCGCACGGGGTGACGCGCCTCGACGTGCTTCAATACATCACGCATGGGATCAGCAAGACTCCGCACATCGAGCCGGGCAAGAGCGATGGCTCGGAGAACCCCGATGCCGAGGCTGGCGGCGGCGAGCGCGGTGGCGCCAGCTCGCGCGATCCGCTGGGCGCGTACGCCTCGAATCTGACGGCGCGTGCCAAAGCCGGCGAGCTCGATCCGCTGATCGGTCGCACCGATGAGCTGCAACGGACGATGGAGATCCTCTGCCGGCGCCGGAAGAACAACCCGGTGTTCGTTGGCGACGCGGGTGTCGGAAAGACTGCGCTCGCCGAGGGGCTCGCCGCCCGCCTGCTCGAGGAAGACATCCCCGAGCTGCTCGAGGGCGCGGAGGTCTTCTCGCTGGATACCGGTGCGCTGCTCGCGGGCACGCGGTTCCGCGGCGACTTCGAGGAACGGTTCAAGGCCGTCATCGCGGCGCTCTCGAAGCGGCCGATGCCGATCCTCTTCATCGACGAGATTCACTCCACGGTAGGCGCCGGTGCAACGACCGGCGGCACGATGGACCTTGCCACGCTGATCAAGCCGATCCTGACGAGCGGTCAGCTGCGCGTCGTCGGTTCGACCACGCACGAAGAGTTCAAGCACATCGAGAAGGACCGGGCGCTCGCCCGCCGGCTGCAGAAAATCGTCGTCGACGAGCCCTCGCATCAGGAAACCGTACGCATCCTGCAGGGACTCCGCTCCCGTTACGAATCGCATCATCGGGTGCGCTACACGGACGACGCCCTCGAGGCAGCGTCGAAGCTGGCGGCGCGTCATCTGCGCGACTACCGCCTGCCTGACAGCGCCATCGACGTCCTCGACGAGGCGGGCGCAAAGTCGCGGCTGTCGCGGCGCGTGAGCCCGGACGCGGGCATTCAGCTCGAGATTGTGGAAATCGGAGCCCAGCAGATCGAAGACGTTATCGCACGCATGGCGCGCATTCCTGCGAAGCAGGCAACGTCGTCCGATCGCGACCGTCTGAAGTCGCTCGAGGAGTCGCTCGGCCGCGTGGTGTTCGGCCAGGAGGATGCCGTCAGTATCGTCGCGCGGGCGATCAAGCGCTCGCGAGCGGGGCTCGGCCAGCCGGAACGTCCGGCCGGGTGCTTCCTGTTCATCGGCCCGACCGGCGTGGGCAAGACGGAGCTCGCCAAGCAGCTCGCGCTGCATCTGGGCAACGAGTTCATCCGCTACGACATGAGCGAGTACATGGAGAAGCACGCGGTCGCGAGGCTGATCGGTGCACCTCCGGGGTACGTCGGCTTCGAGCAAGGCGGCCTGCTCGTGGATGCCGTCCGTCAGCATCCCTACGCGGTGGTCCTCCTCGACGAGATCGAGAAGGCCCATCCCGACATCTACAACATCCTGCTCCAGGTCATGGACCACGCGACGCTGACGGACAACAACGGCCGCAAGGCCGATTTCCGCCAGGTCGTGCTGATCATGACGTCGAACGCCGGATCGCGGGAGCTCAGCGCTTCCAGCATCGGATTCACGGAATCCAGTTCATCAGCGCGCGCAGTCGATGCGCGGCAGAAGTCTGCGCATCAGCGATCGAAACAGGCGGTCGAAAAAGTCTTCAGCCCGGAGTTCCGCAATCGTCTCGATGCGATAGTCTCGTTCGGGCCGTTGTCGCCCGAGGTGATGGAAACGATCGTCGAGAAGTTCATCCTCCAGCTGGAGGCGCAGCTCGCGGAACGGCGCGTGGCGATCACGCTCGAGCCCGAAGCGCGCGCCTGGCTGGCGCTGAAAGGTTACGATCCCGTCTACGGAGCCCGGCCGCTGGCGCGCGTGATCCAGACCGACGTGCGCGACCCGCTGACCGACGAGATCCTGTTTGGCAAGCTGGAGAATGGCGGAACGGTGACCATCGGCCTGGAAAACGGCGAGCTGAAATTTCGTTTCGATGCCGCAGCGCCGCTCAAATCGCCAGCGCCAGCGGAATAACCTCGGTGAGACACGAGCCACGGACCACGAACCACGGCTCGTGCATTTCCCATCTGCAAACGATGTCCGACAAAGCAGACGACATCCCAGTTAAGGTCGTCGACCGCCGCTGGTGGGCGAACCCTGACGCCTCCGCAGCCGCGAGCGGCTCATCGTCCGGCTCGCTGAAGCCGACTTATGTCGAGGAACTCGAGCGCCGACTTGCCGAGAAGGAACGTGAGGCACAGGAGTACCTCGGCAAGTACCGCGCCGCCGCGGACGAATTCGAAAAGGCTCGGCTTCGGCTCCGGCGGGAGGTCACAAAGGACATCGAACGTGTCCGGCGGGAAGTGATCTCGGAACTTCTCGAAGTGCTCGACAACCTCGATCGCGCGATCGAGTCCGCGCGAAAGTCCGCGTCGCCCGACGATCCCCTGTTTCAGGGCGTCGAGCTTGTCCGCCGTCAGTTCGTCGCGAAGCTCGAGAGTTTGGGCGTGACCCTCATCGTTGCGGCCGATCAACCATTCGATCCGACGCTGCACGAAGCAATCACGTCGGTGCCGGCGCCGCCCGAACAGGAGGGCAAGGTGATGGGCGTCATCCGTCAGGGCTACCGCGTTGGCGACGACGTGCTCAGGCCGGCCGCTGTAGCGGTTGGAATAACTGCGACGGTTGCTCAGGAGTGATGAGGACCGTCAAGTCAAGTCCCAACTGCCAACTTTCAACTCTCAATCTAGGTGGCTAGCGGGAGTGTCTCGGAAAAAGGCACTACCCGCCGCATCGCGATGCTCCGGCGCACATTGCCCCGCTAACCAGCCCCAAGCGATCGGCTTTCCCGGAAACGAACCACGGACCACGAACCACGAACCACGAATCAAGGTTCTTCACACATCACGCAACGTGACCAGCGGATCCACGCGCGCGGCGCGGCGGGCCGGTAGGTAGCTCGCGATGGCGGCCGTGAGGACGAACAGCATGGCGCCGGTTGTGAGCGCCGTGACGTGTGCTCCGCCGGAGCCGTAGACCTGGGACGCGAGAAGCGGCGCGAACAGCGCGGCGCACGCGCCACCAACCAGCGAGCCAGCCAGCGCCAGAAGAATCCCCTGACGTGCGACCAGCCGTATCAGGTCTGCGGGAGCGGCGCCGAGCGCCAGTCGGACGCCGAATTCATGGCGGCGCCGTGCCACGCTGTAGGCCATCACGCCGTACACGCCGACGGCAGCGATGATCAACGACAGCAGCGCGGCGGCGCTCACGAGCCCGGCCAGGAAACGGCGCGGCGCGATGGACCGTGCGCTCATCTCCTCGAGTGTTCTGACCTGATAGATCGCGAGCTCCGGGTCCAGCCCGCGGACAATCGAGCGCACCTGCGCCAGCACGGCCGGCTCGCGGCTTCGCACGACGAGAAACGCGGAATCGTCAGCATGCTGTCCGAGGAGGTCGTAGACGCGTGGTTCCGGCGACATGTCCAGCCGGCGGTGGCGGACGTCTCCAACAACGCCTATGACCTCGTGCCAGTCAGCGTGATTCTCTGACGGCAGTCCGCAATAGATGCGCCGGCCGATCGCCGATTGCCCGGCAAAGAACTGGCGCTCGACCGATTCGCTGATGATCGAAACGTGGGGTCTCTTGAGATCGTCGTCGGAAAATTCGCGGCCGCGGAGAACCGGAATGCCCATGGCGGCGAAATAGCCTCGCGCGGCCACTTGCCAGCGCACCGACGGCAGCTCGCTGAGCGGCTTCGACTGCCCGAACATCGACAGCGCGGAGCCGGCGTCCTGACCGCCGAGCGGCAGCGCGGAGGCCACACCGGCGTGCCTGACGGACGGCAGCTGTCGTGCCTCGTCGGCAAGCCTGGTGAAGAACGCCGCGATCGTGGCGCGCGTCGAATAGCGCGTCATCGGCAGCGCCACCCGGAGCGCCACACCATCCGACGTATCGAAGCCGCCCGGCGAGCGCAGCACAGCGACAAGGCTTGACGCGAGCACCGCGGCGGCTGACACGAGGACGACGGCGGCTCCAGTCTGCAGGATCACCAGGCCGCGGCTGAACGCGACCGCCGATCGCGGTGGAGTGCTTCGCGCATCGCGCAGCACATCGACAGATCCAGGCCGTGACGCCAGCAGTGCCGGGCCCATGCCGATCGCGATCCCGACGGCGATCGTGACGCCAAGTCCCACGACCATCAGCGGAAGACCGAACGGCGCTTCGAGCCGCGGAATCGATGCGCCTGTCGAGCGTACGAGCCACGTGTGCAGCCAGTACGCCAGCGTCATGCCCGCCGCGCCGCCCATGGAGGCGAGAAGCATGCTTTCGGTCAGCATCTGGCGCACCAGACGGGCGCGTCCCGCACCGAGCGCCACGCGGACCCCCATCTCGCGACGCCGCCACGTTGCACGCGTCAGCAGCAGGTTCGCGACGTTGGCGCAGACCAGCAACAACACGGCTGCAACGGCGTATGAGGTAAGGCGCAGCGGCGACCGCACGTCGCCGACGATCTCTTCGAGCAACGGAATGGCGGTGAACTGGCGCCTGGCGTTCGTATCGGGATATGCCGCCGCCAGCTGCCGCCCTTGGGTGTCGAGCGATGCGCGAGCCTGATCGAGCGTTGCCGACGCGGCCAGCCGGCCGATCACCTGATAGGTGTAGATCGATCGGCTCCGCGCCAGCGGGTGATCGCGGTTCGTGGGGATCAGCAGGTCGATCAGCGTATCGAGCTCGAGGGAAAACTCGGCGGGCAGCACACCAATCACGGTGTGTGGGACCTCGTCGAGCATGATCCGGCTGCCGACGACATCTCGATCGGCGGCAAACGACGCTCGCCACAGATGATCCGAGAGAATCACCACGTCTCCACGGCCCGGCTCGCCTTCAGACGCGGCGAATGATCGCCCAAGCGCAGGTCGAACACGCAGCACGTCGAGAAGACCGGGCGTGACCTCGAATCCCGTGACCCTGACGGGCTCGGCGCGTCCAGCCATCGTCGCCGAATACCGCAGTACGGCCGCCACGTCCTCGAGCGGCCCGCGGTCACGCCGGATGTCCTCGAAATCCAGGTAGCTCAGCTCGTTTCCAAACCGGCCACGATCGTTGGTGGCGTGCAGCATCAAGAGGCGATCGGAGTCCGGGAACGGCAGGGGCGTCAGCAACACTGCGGCCGACAACGACAACACTGCTGTGGAAATGCCGATGCCGAGCGCGAGCGTCAGGACGACGACCGCACTGAACCCCGGTTGCGCGGCGACCATGCGGAAGGCCTGTCGGACGTCGTGCGCCGACCCGATCGCAACGCTCCGTCGTCGCGGAATTCCAGCCTCAAATGCCCGCGTTCCCGACAGTCGCCGCGTATTCGTCGCCAGGTGCGCCAATTCCGACGCGACAAGCCCCTTCGCCTCTTCGGCCGGCGTCCCACGGGCCATCGCCGATCGCCAGACTTCCTCTAAATGTTGGGCGAGCTCGTCGACAACCGCCGGCGCCGGAACCTGCGCACGCCTTTCGCGAAACGCCTCGACAACGAGTGTCTTCCAATTCTGCATACCCACCCCGCCCGCACGTGCGCACCTGCGCACCTGCGCACTCGCGCACGTGCGCCCTTTGCTAGGCCCTCAAGACCACAACGGGATCGACGCTGGCCGCGCGTGTCGCGGGGATCCAGCTTGCCGCGAGCGCCACGACACCAAGGAGGACAGCGATTGCCGTGAGGACCGACGGATCTGACGGTGCGACCTCGAAGAGCAATCCCGTCAGTTGACGCGAGGCCAAACGCGCGCCGATCGCGCCGGCAACCACGCCGATGACGATCGGAACAGCTGCCCGTGTCACGACCAGCCGAATGACCGTCGCGCGTTTCGCGCCGAGGGCCATACGGATGCCTATCTCTCGCGTCCGCTGCGAGACGACGTAAGAGACCACACCGTAGACGCCGACGGCCGACAGCACGAGCGCGACGGCGGCAAAGAGAGCGAGCAGAAGCATCGGGAAGCGGCGCAACCCGACCGACTCGGCCACAACCTGCTCCATCGTGCGCACGCGCGATACCGGTTGATCGGGATCGATGCGTCGAAGCGACGCGCGAACGGACGTTGCGAGGCCGAGCGGTTCCGATGCGGACTTGACGGCGATCGTCATCACCGGCCACGCCGCCTGACTGTACGGACGGAAGAGTTCGCGGCGCGGCGTCGCATCGAGCCCGAAATGACGGACATCCGCGGACACCCCCACGACGATCATCCAGGTCGAATTCGAGTTGATGTCGCCGAGCTTGATCCGCGATCCGATTGGGTCGGCGTTCGGCCAGTACGTCGCTGCGGCCGTCTCGTTGATGATGGCCACCGGCTGCCCGCTGGTAGCGTCGGCGTGCGTGAAATCGCGGCCTCTGACCATCCTGATGCCAAGCGTCGTGAAGTAACCCGGACATGTGAGCCGGTACGAGGCGTTCGGCCCTTGCTGTGGCGGGAATGAGCGTCCGTCGATGGCAAATCCACGCCCGGCGTTGGCGCCGCTCAACGGCAGGTGGCTGATCGCCCCAGCCGCGACGACACCTGGCAACGAACCGACTTCACGCTGGACATCCTGGCAGAACGTCGTGCGCTGAGGCTGGCCGTAGGTATCGGCCTGAGGCAGGGCGATGTCCATGAGCAGCACATTGCTGGCATCGAGCCCCGGATCGATCGCCATCAGTCGGCCGACGCTCTTGATCATCAGCCCGGCGCCGGCCAGGACGACGACCGCCAGCGCAACCTCGACTGCCATCAGCGCATTTCTGAAGATGGGGAGGCGCGAGGTCCCTCCCCGGTCGCCGGACTTGAGGGCCGCGCCTGGATCCGAGCGCGTTGCTGCGAGCATCGGCGCCAGGCTGAAGACGATTCCGGTCACGAGTGCGAGCGCAAAGGTGAACGCCAGCGTCCCCGCGTGAATGGGAATGCTGCCCGCCGCCCGGAAAGGCGCGAACTTGATAGACGCCGGCAGCTGGCTCGCCATTGCCGACGTCGATGCCCACGCGAGCAGGGCACCGGCGGCCCCACCGGCCAGCGCGAGGACGAGCCCTTCGGCAAGGATCTGCCCGGCCAGGCGGCCGCTGCCGGCCCCAAGCGCTCTGCGGATCGAAAACTCCCGCTGACGTATCGACGCCTGGGCGAGCAACAGGTTCGCGACGTTGACACATGCGATCAACGCCACCAGCACGACGGCGCCCTGGAGCATCAACAGGGTCGTGCGCACCGACCGGACACCTAATTCGTCAAGACGGGTGATCGTCGCGCTCTCGTCGTGGTTCTCCTCGTACTCCGACGACAACTGGCGGCCGATCGCTTCAAGCTCTGCTTTCGCCGACTCGTAGTCGACGCCGTCCACGAGGCGGGCGGCGGTCGTGAACGAATGGGCGTCGCGGAGCCCATCACGATCGGTGAAGTGGATGGGAACCCAGATCGCATGACGATCCTGTGTGAAACGAAACTCTGGCGGCATCACTCCCACGATCTCGAATGGCCGGCCATTCAGCCGCACGTCCTGGCCGATGATGTCGCGCCGTGACGAATAGCGCCGCCGCCACAAGCTGTCACTGATAACGACGACATCGTTGCCGGGCAAATCCTCGGCTGGGGTGAACACACGTCCGAGCTGTGGTGCCACGCGGAGCATCGGGAAGACGCTGGCGGATATCCGCATGCCGGGCACCTGCTCGGGCTCGCCATCCCCCGCAATGTTGAACGTCTTGTATTCCCAGATTGCGGTGCTTTCAAAGGACCTGGCACGCGCGGCCCAGTCACGGTAGTTCGGTGCCGAAACGATGAAGATGTCGTCGGGATCAGTTGCGTTGCGCTCCCACATCATCACCAGGCGATCGCTCTCGGGAAACGGCAGCGGGTCGAGCAGAACCGCCTGAATCACGCTGAAGATGGCGGTGTTCGCGCCGACGCCCAGGGCGAGCGTCAAGACGGCAACGGCCGTGAACCCGGGACGAGCGATGAGAAGCCGCACGCCATGGGCACAATCGCGCGCGAACACGCGAACGGCTTTCAATCGGCCCGGAGATGGCGGTTCGACTGCTGGGAGCCTGGGCGCTCGTCTCAGGCGGTTGCTTCGCGCCGCGTCGATGACCGCCTGAATGTCGGCGAGCTCACGCTCGACCGCCGCACGGCTGTCCACTGCCGAATGTCCGGCAGCCGTCAGGTTCCTGACCATCTCCTCGACGTGCTCGCTCACCTCGTCAACGACCTCGTCGTCGACGTCTATCCCCTGCACGCGCGCCCGTACAACCGCTTTCCAATCAGGCATATCTACTCACTAGCACGTGCGCACGTGCGCACGTCGGCACGTCAGCACGTTGTTCAGGCATGACGAATCCCTGCCACGCGCGCGAGTGCGCCCATGAACTCGGCCCACCGGTTCCGCTGGCTCTGAAGGACGCGCCGGCCATCGGCGGTGATCCGGTAAAAACGTTTGCGCCGCTGGCCCGTCTTCTCGACCCAGCGGCCCTGGATCAACCCGCGCCGCTCGAGCTTGTAAAGCATCGGGTACAGCGAAGCGATGTGAAACTTCAGCACGCCGCCGGAGCGCTCTTCGATCAGCTTCCCGATCTCGTAGCCGTGCCGCGCGCGCTCTTCGACCAGCGCCAGCACCAGCAGCTCCGCGCTCCCCTTGCGAACGTCCTGCTCCATATGGTCATTGGACATATGTGCGAAACATACATATGTCGCGTGCCCATGTCAATTCCTGGCACGCGCTGTCGTGGTCCGTGGTTCGTGTCTCGTCGCAGGGCAGCCCTCAGAACATACGGATTTGACAATGCCGATCGGCGAGACACGGACTACGAGCTACGGATCACGGCA
>Ga0114129_10010481_pt1 | contig 13219 bp, 14 predicted proteins | sample RhiMetdeltSRZDD1_FD_80071 | JGI IMG/M metagenome (GOLD analysis project Ga0114129, IMG submission 80071) | Populus rhizosphere microbial communities from Tennessee, USA - Rhizosphere MetaG P. deltoides SRZDD1 (version 2) (version 2) | ecosystem: Host-associated > Plants > Roots > Rhizosphere >...
AGGCCGGCGTCGTCAGTTATTGGGCGCGCCATTCTGAATCCACTGACGAATCAACGCCACTTGCGCGTCAGTGAGAAACGGCGGTCCGTTGCGCGGCATCCGGAGACCGACGATGTCGGACGCGCCTTCGAGCTTCTGCACCAGATAGCTGCCGCTCGGGTTGCCGGCGATGACCCGAATGGCTCCGGCCTTTCCCGTACTCGCCACGCCAACGAGGGCCGCGTACGCCGCCCCTGACTTCAGGTTCAATCCGCCGGACGGATTCCGCCCTTCATCCGTGTGGCACGACGTGCACGCAGGCGTCAGGATCTGCGCCTGAATCTGCGTCGAAAAAGTGACTGTCGTTGTCGTCGTCGTCGTTGTCGTCGTGCTCGGGCTGGTCGAACTGCTGCAGGCGACGGTCATCGCGGTGCCCACGACGGCGGCAATGCCGAACGCAAATCTGACAACGTGCATCCTCATGCTGAGTTCCTTTCCACACAACCTCGAGTTGTGATGGCGTATCGGCTGATCGGGGCGGACGGAAGTCCTCGACAAAGGCCCAGATTGCGCGCGGGAAAGCAACTGCAGTGCCGTCGAACAGGGTGGTTCCGATGGCGCTCGATGGCGCACGAACGTCAGGACATGCCTATCGATTTTCGGTGATTGGAACCGAGTTACGCTCGAAGTAAATCGACGCGCCCACTAGCCTCCCTACGCGAGCCCATAGACGAAGAAGGCGCAACTCAACCATCCGGCCGCCAACGTTATCCATCCAGCCGTCCTCATCCGCCTGAGACGCCACCACATGTAATAGCTGCCAAACACCATCACGAGCAGACCCGCGGCAAGTGCGTCCATCGCGACGACCCACACCGACGTCACGAGCCAGTCACGAGACGAGCCGGCGCTGGTGTTCCGCCAGCCGCTGAACGTGTGCATGATTCGGAGGGCGGACCAGACGCTCCGATCGACCTGCTGGATCGTCGCGCGTTTGTGCGCGAGGTCGACCCTCACCTGACTCGCCTGTTTTGGGGAGGCGATATTGAAAGAGAACAGCCAGAGGAACAGCAGAAAGTAGAGGCCCAGATAGTAATGGAGTCGGCGGTTCCACGCCTCGAGAACGGCGCCGGCCGGCTTTTGGGATCAGACGGCGAGGACATAGACAAACCTGCGAAGCACACGGCGCCGGCGGCGAGGAGTGCGATCCCAGTCCGCCGTTCGGCCCTGATGGCGAACCACAAATACACGCCGGTCGTCGAAACGAACAGCAGCAAATAGACAGTTCCATCGGCCAGCCAGCGCCACAGTCGGATCCAGAACCAGTTCCCACGCAAATCAGCATTGTGTGGGCCAGGCATCTTGTGCAGATAGGCAACCGATCCAGCGCGCCAGTGGAACGCCTGGAAACCACGGCGATCCCGCGCGCGAGATCGACGTCGACGATCGCTTCGAGACCAGGTCTGGAGACCGGGATCACTGCGCGCGGCTCGCCGCGAACGTAACAGACGAATCCAATCTCCCCAGCCAGCCAGGCACAAGGGCAAATCGCGAGTCCAGCGATACAACGCCTTCTCGCCCGAGCTCTTCGTCATCGGGTCACAAGTGTGCGCTCAATCCGTGTGTCGGGGATTGGAAAGTCCGAGACAGGGCGTACTTCTCAGTATCCCAACAGTTGTCGCGCAGCGCAGCTGAACGGTGCCTGAATGGATGAAGGGGTTGCTGGTCAGATTTGTAAGTATCCTGTTCGCATGGACAGCCGGACCATTGGGTTGGCTTTGGGTCTCCTAACTCTCGGATGCTCGAGTGGCCCCTCGCCTCCGACCATCCCGTCCGGTTCGACGATGGCGGCTGTCCGCATCGTGTTCATGGGTGCCACGGCGCGAAGGTCCGATCTTCCGGCGTCTGCGCAGGCGTGCGTCAGCGGTGTCGGCGCGACGCATACGCATCCGAGCTGGCGCAGTTTCGCGGGCATCCCGCTACAGCCAGTCCCGCCCGATCGATACGAAATCTCGTTCACGGACGTGCCTGTCCACACGCGCGTGTCGTTCCGCGTGAACGATCAGAACGCGTGCGATGAGAATCCGACGGGAGCTGTTACGCGGAATGTTTTCGTGAACGACGTCCGGCTGATCCAGAACACGACCACTCCTGGCACCGGTGACGAGCCGGGATTTGCGTTCACCATCGCAGCGAACGGGACCGTCAGTCAGTAGTCGACTATGATGTCGCTCATTGCGAGGAGAAAACTGGTGAAGCCCATGCTTTGGCTCGCGGTGAGCGGTCTTGCTGTCGGAGGGGCCGCCTTGTCCGCTGTCGGGCCTTTTGTGCCGGCAGAAGGCTGGTCGCCCGAGGTCATCTCGGTGCCGTCCCCGGCAGGGGCGAACAGCGCTCAACCGCAACTGGCCTCCCAAGGAAACCGCGTTGTCCTGAGCTGGGTGGAACGTTCCGGCGAGCGTGCGACGCTGCGCTTCTCGGAGCGCACGGAGACAGGCTGGAGCGAGGCCCGAACCATCGCGTCCGGTGCCAATTGGTTCGTGAATTGGGCTGACGTTCCTTCCGTGGTGCCGCTGCAGCATGACGCGATGGCCGCCCACTGGCTTCAGAAAAGCGCGGACAGCACGTATGCCTACGATGTGCGCCTCTCGTTTTCCGGAGATCGGGGCCGCACATGGTCCACGTCGGTCACGCCTCACCATGACGGCACGCGCACCGAGCACGGTTTTGCGTCGCTGTTTCCCATGCCCGGTCAGGGGCTCGGCCTCGTATGGCTCGACGGACGCCAGATGAAGGAAGGCGCGCACGAGGGTATGGCCGCCGGGACCATGAGCCTCAGAGGCGCGTTCTTTGCGCCGGATGGCAATCAAGCGTCGGAAATGGCGATCGACGATCGCGTCTGCGAGTGCTGCCCGTCGGCGGCAGCCGTGACCGCGAACGGACCGATCGTCGCGTTCCGAAATCGCACGTCAGACGAGATTCGAGACATTTACGTGTCCCGCCTGGTCGGCGGCAAATGGACAGAGCCGTCCGCGGTCCATGACGACAACTGGCGGATCGCCGCCTGCCCGGTGAATGGTCCGGCGCTGAGCGCGAACGGTCGCGAAGTCGCCATCGCGTGGTTCACGGCCGTCGGAGACGAAGGGCACGTCTACACGGCCTTCTCGTCCGACGCTGGCGAGACTTTTGGCTCACCGATCCGGATCGACGATGTCGGCGCCGTCGGGCGCGTCGATGTCGAACTGCTCGCGGATGGATCGGCGGCTGTCACCTGGATTGAATTCGCCAACCAGCGATCTGAGTTTCGAATTCGCCGCGCCGAACGGACTGGAGCCCCGTCGCCATCGCTCTCCGTGTCGAGCATCGCGAGCGGTCGCTCGAGTGGCTATCCGCGGCTGGCGCGACGCGGCAACGAATTGATCTTCGCGTGGACCGAGCCCGGCGAGAAATCTCAGGTCCGAACGGCGGTCGCACGAATTCCGTAGGACGACCGCCTCCGGATGGCTACATCTAGCTCGCGGAGCAGTGGCGGTTGACGATCTGCTCGCGCTTGGCCTTGAAAGCGGCGACCCATTCGTCCACGGTCGCGAAGCCGGACAAGACAGCTGCTGGATTGCGGAGGCGGAGCTGCACCCGCGTCGCCTCGAACATCCCTCGAAGCTGCTCGTCGGACAGCTGCATCAAAAGGTCGGCGAGAAATGCGCGTCCTGCCTCGCTGATCGGCGGATCGACGAGCGTTCCGGTGAGCGACTTGGGCAGGTTGCCCACACAGGCGGCTGTGTCCTTCCAGACGGGTGTGCGCGACCACTCGACGAGATTCATGCTGCCGATGGTGTCCTGATTCAGCTTGTTCGCGCGTCCGAACGTGAGTCCGACGTCGTGAATGTACATGACTGGACGCTCGCAGGGCATCTGTCCGCCGTTGGGTGGCGGAGCTTTCCCGTTCGCTTTGTCCTTCGAGTGGTCACGGCAAGTCAATCGCTGCTGTTCGGACTTGCTATCACTGTGCTGGAGGAAGACCGCGAGCAGCTTGAGGGCGTCCCGGTGGGCGCGCGAGGCGCCGCCAGCGCGCTCGTCAACCCGATCCAATTCATCCCACGACCAGCCGTCGTCGGGTACGAACGGAGCGCCAGGCGTTTTTCGTTCGATGATCGCGGGATCGAACACGCTCTCTTGCGCGCTGCGGATCAGGCCGCCAAAGGACTCGGGGCATCCGCGACAGACGATTTTGACCGGATACTGCCGGTCCGCACCGAAGCCCAGCGCCCAGAGCAGGCGCGTCGCCGCCACTTCGGCATAGACTTCACCGTTGTTGCCGCCGTACTTGACCTTCAGGTCCTCGTCCGGCTCGATCCGGCAGGCAAATTTCGGTGTCTTCCCCGGCAGCTTCTTGTTCAGGTACGCGCACGTGACCGACTCGGCGAATTTGAACGCCTTCTCGCCGGCTGGTCCGTTCTTCAAATCCATGGACGGTATGTCGGTGGCTTCCCAGACCTGTGCGCGAGCGATGACGGTGGCGCGGTAGTCCTTTGACGTCCCCGCGGTCGCGGCAATTGCTGAGATCGTGAACCCAGCCGTTAGCACGAGCATCACGCGTCGCATACGATTGCCCGCGATTTTTCTTTGCAATAAGTCTTCCGGTGGGTACACCCTCGGCTAGGGCGTGCGGCTGAGATTCTAGGATCTTACGCCCCTGCTCATCGCGGCGGCCCGGGCGTCGTCAGCGGCATCCGTTCGCCGCGATGACAGGTGTAGCACGTGACCTTCGGCTTGCCGGCCGGCGCAGGGTCGCCCACGCTCTTGAGCAGTATGAAGAGAACGGAAAGGCCGGTTATCGCGTGGCGACAGCGATGTCGAACTCGATGCGCAGCTCGTCCTTGACCTTCACGGTGCCGCCGACGATGCTGATTGGCTGGATACCGAAGTCGCGCTGTCGAATCGACACCGTCCCTCGAAAGCGGCCGTCGCGACGCACCACGCCGACCGTCAGCGCCCGTGAGACGCCATGCAGCGTGAGCTCTCCCGTCACCCGCCATTGATTCTCGCCCTCCGGCGCGACGCGAGTGGAGGCAAAACGGATCTCGGGATACCGTGCGCTGTCGAGTACTTCAGGACCGTGCATGCGCGTCTGGACCTCGGCGCGTTTGTCTGGCGACAAACCCGGATCCAAGACGGTCATTTGTGCGGCCTTTACGACCAGCTCGACCGCGAGCATCCCCTCTTCATCGATACGCCCACCGGCGATCGGCGCACGAATGACATGGTTGTCGGCGAACGCCGAGAAGAGCCCAGCCTTGAACACGTGGACGGTGAGCGTCGACCGTTCGACGTCAATCGGTTGAACGTCGCCGCCCACGTACGCGCCGGTGGACGCGATCGCGATTCCAATCCCAACGGTGGAGCATATCGTCGCCAGATACCGGGACATCGGCCCCTTCAGAAGCGCAGAACGAATCCTCCCGAGACAACGACATTATGCACATCGTTGTGCGGTGTGACGATCGAGAAGTTCCTCGCGCCGGTGTACACATCGCGAATCTCGCCGCGGAGCGCGAGCCATCGGAGTGCGCGCACGTCGACGCCGCCACCAAACTGCAAGGCGCCGGTATTGGTGTCGCGTTGATCAGGGTTCGGATTGCCATTGGCACGTTCCTTCGATTCCGAATAGCGGGCGTATCCGGCCCCTGCTGACCCGAAGACCAGAACCGGTCCGTCAGGAAGGAGCGTGACGCGCACGCCAGGCGTCAGGTACAGTGACGCGTACTCCTTCGGCAGCGCCCCGCCGGCTGTCACAACGGTGAACGCCGGGGAGGCGAGGAACGGCACTTCGACGGAGACGGCCGCGTTGGCTCCTTTCCAGACATGCCACGCGAACGTCGCCTGATACGTGGTCGCCCTGTCGAATGCGAGCGTCCCGCCTTCATCGCTCGTCTTCGTGCTTCCGAGCAGAAGTCCCACGTCGTATCGGGTCTGGGCGATCGCCTGTCCCGTGCCGACCGTGAGCGCGATCACCATGGCTGCGCACGTCCTCGTCAGTCGCATCCGTTTCTCCTTATGAATGGGAGACGCGTTCAGATCGGATTACCGAGCGGCGAGTCCGTTGGCGCCTGCCGGCAGGCCGGCGATGCCGCCGACCGGCTCGAGCTGGCCGGACCGCCGAATCCGGAACGCGCCGATACTGTGCGCTCCCGAGTTCAACACGAAGAGAAAGCGTCCGTTCTCGGAGAGCGCGAGGTCTGTGGGCGCGCTTCCGGCGCCCGTGTCGGCCGTCCGGCCATCAGCGTCCAACAGGGTGAGCGCGCCGTCCTTGTCGATCTCGTATCCCGAAATCGATCCGCTCCCGGTGTTCGTCGTGTACGCGAAGCGGCCGCCGTCAGTGGTGACGACCCAGCAGGCTGCGGTTTCGTGCGTGGGGACAGACGGACTCACGATGTGCAGCACCCCGTCATCACCGAGGCGGTACGAGCTCATGGCGCTCGCGTCCGGCGCGCCGCCGAAGGCCTCGCTGACGAAAAGCTGGCGTCGCTTGCCGAATGCGAATCCGAACGGCGTAGAGCCCTGAGATGGCTGTGCCTGCAGCGGTCCCGGCAGACCGTCGTCACCCACTGCATACGTCACGATGACGTTCGTCGCCTTTTCGGTGACGACCAGAACACGGCCGTCTGGCCTGAACTGCACCTGTGCTGGACCGGTGCCCGACCCGCTCAGTGGTCGCGTCGATCCAACCAGTGGCGTCAGCTTGCCGTGTGGCCGGAGCCTGAACCCGCTGACGTTGTCGCTGCCGGCATTCACGACGTAGACCAGATCGCGATGAATCGTGACGCTCACGGGCTGCGATCCGCCCGAGGGCGCCTTGTCTACGAGGTGCAGCCCGTCCTCATCGGTGGCAAACAGCGAGACCTCGTTGCTGCCCGCGTTCACCGCGAGCAGCCAGCGATCGTTGTCGCTCAGGGTCAGCCCGCCCTGATTGCCGAGTCCGCCACCCGTACCGAGTCCGCCCGTCGGGAACGAGCCGGCCGGCGCCAGCGTCCCATTCGGTGCGCGGTCGAATACGAGAATTCGATTTCCCGTGGCGGCATTTGACATCGTGTACACGGCTGCGAGCGATCGTTCCGCGCGCACCACGCCTGGCGGCGCGACGCCGGTCAGAGCGATTGCCGCGACGGCCATTGCCATGAGCATTGATGGACGCTTCATAAACGAACTCCTTCCGAGCTCCTCGACATGGGTTGGCAGTCGGGCCAGAAGCTCGACCCCGACTTGCACGACACGCTGGGGTCGAAATGAGCTGTTCGACCTCAGCGCCTCCTGAATTGAAGATGTAGTCGTGCGAGATGGAGATTTCCCCCTCGCGCGTTCCGGTGCGGGCGTGGCGGCTGGCTATAATGCGTGGCTGGCTGCCAATCGACGCATGACGCGAGCCTCCCTCGGTGCGATCCTCGGCCTCTGCTTCATCTGTACCCGCGCTGAAGGTCAAACGCAGCCGCGGACGTTCGCGGGAGCAGTCGCCGGCATCGCCACGCTCGCGGCCGATGCGCGCTCGGTGATCACGTCAGCCGGCGCGGACGTCTCGCTCTACAAGCCCGAGAACGGTCCCGCGCTCAACATCTTCGTGGGTTCGCATGTCCACGATTACGTCACGGTGCAGGCGAACTACGTGTGGAACCGGAACGACGCGACGCTCACATCCGTGCGCGCGACCGAATCCGGTCCATCGTTTTACGAAGCGCCCCGAACGATCGCGCAGCACGCGTTTGTCGGCGACCTGCTCCTGTATTTCCGGGCACGGCACAGCACGATCCGCCCGTATCTGTCCGCGGGTGCAGGCGTCGTTCGGTTCGAGACGACGGCCCAGGGAGAGGACCGCGCCAGGAACGCCGCATCGCCACCAGCGAATCAGGTCGCCACGCACGCGCTGTTGCGCGTCGCCGTGGGCATCGATCTCGCCCTGGCCGGCCACTGGAACGCGCGGTACAGCTTCAGCGAAAGCGTGAGTGGCAATCCGATCAGTGCGCAGCTCTCGCCGCCGGGTCAGCGCGGCCTCGCGAACTTTCAAAATCTGTTTGGCATCGTTCGGATGTTCTAGCCGCGGATCGTCTGACTTCAGCGTTTCTGGAACTCGACGTAGGGACAGTGCGGCCAGTAAATCGGCGGCGACTCGAAATGTTCCGCCAGTACGCGGGCGTGACAGACACGGCAGGGATTCATCGATACGATTCGGTCGTTTGGAACGACATGCAGCACCTGCTCGAACACGCAAAGCGCGCGTCCCGAGGCCCTCGTGGCCGGGAGGCTTCGGAGCGGTCCAGTCGCGGACTGCTCGACGACGAGGGCGGAGTACAGTCGCGACTTCAGCCGCGCCGGCGCGCGCCCGGTCATGCGAGGCCCTGCCTCGGTCTTCTCGGCGAGCCGCGTGAAGAAACGTTCGTCGTTCATGACTTAACTCGCCTCCCAGAGGCGTCTGAAGGCGGTCCGTGCCCGCGCCAGCAACCGTTCGATCGCCTTTTCCGTCTTGCCGGTTTCCGCGGCCATCTCCCTGATGCTGCGTTTTTCCCAGTAGCGCCACAGCAGCGCGATGCTGTAGGCCACCGGCAAGCGCTCGAGAATTCGCCGGGTTTTTTCCTGTGCGCGCGCCGCATCAATCTGTTCGTCCAGTCCGGGCGGCACGGCCGAGCCCTCGCCCAGTACCTCCACATCGTCCGGAAACGGGTCAGGCTCGCGGAGCTGCGCGCGATAAAAGTCTTCGACCTTGTGCCGCGCAATGCCCAGCAGCCAGCCGGCGACCGACGACTCTCCCGCAAAGGTCGAAAGTTTCTGAAGCGCCGCGAGAAAGACCTCCTGCACGATGTCCTCGACGAGGTCGGCTCGTGGCGAGAGCCGACGCGAGACGTACGAATAGACGCCGTCTGCGTAACGAGAAACGAACTCGGCGGCGGCTTTGCGATCCTTCGCCAGGACGGCCGCGAGCAGCGCCTGCTCCGCGGGCGACGGCGCCGGCGTCCCTGGCCCGGGTGTGCGGCGGCCCGATTCAGCTGTGGACAACGAGTCTGGCCGCATCTACATGTAAACAGTCGGCTGGAAACACAAATTCCCCCTCAGCAGCCGTGTAACGTGCCGATCGCGCTTCTACCCACTCCGACAACCTGGATGTGGACGCCGACACGAAGTTCACGATCGACGCGCTTTGACCTGTCATACGATCGCTTCACACGAAAAGGAGACGCACATGCGCCGCATCCATGTGTCTGCCACCGCACTCGCACTGGTCGCGTCCTGGCTGATCGCCTCTGAGCTTCGCGGTCAGGGGCAAAATGCGCCGGCGGTGTTCGCGCCGACGGCCGGCGATTATGCGACCGCAGATATCAGAGTCATCACCCCAGGCGTGGTGTTCGCCTCCGGCCTGCCGGACATTGCCGCCGATTTCACGAAGGAAACCCGTAAGAAGGTCGGCGTCGTCGTCGTCGGAATGGGCACGATCGTCGAGGAGATGACGAAGAAGACTCCACCGCCCGACGTCATCGTGCTGCCGTTCCAGCTGATGACCACGTTGTCGCTGGACGGCGGCGTCGTACCGGGCACGTTCACCCCGCTCGGCCGCACGCGGATGGGTCTCGCGGTGCGGGCGGGTGCGCCAAAACCCGACATCTCCACTGTCGAGAAGCTGGCCGCCGCGCTCAAGAGTGCGAAGGCGGTGATGCGCTCGAATCCCGCGTCGCGCACGATGGTCGCCTTGCTGATCGATGACGTGCTCAAGCGGCCGGAGTTCGCCGGCGTGAACGCCCCGCCGAGCACGAGGGGAGAAGGGGGGCAGGCGCTGGCGGCTGGCGAAGGTGACATGGCCATTCAGACGATCAGCCAGATCCTGCCGTACAAGGAAATCGAGCTGGTGGGCCCGCTGCCCGCCGAGCTTGGCGCGTGGATCGATTCGGCTGTCGCCGTGTCTGCGAGAGCCACGCACGCCGAGGATGCGCGCGCGTTCATCCGCTATCTGTTGCGTCCGGAGTCGAACAAGGTGTGGAGGCCGCGGGGCCTCGAGCGGTTCGAGTGAGGTCGTGGATCGCCAGCCGCAACGTTTTCTTGAAGTTCGTCGTTTCGAGCTCGATTCGGACGTGCGCCCGGCACCCGTTGCGGTGCCGAGACATGAGTCCTGACGAACAGTGGATTCCCGGAAGCGGACACATCGCGGCTGGAAGTCGTTGATTCGGGCGCTGAAACCGTGGCATTCTGCTTGCTCCTCTAGCAGGGTGCTGAAAAAGTGACTTCCAAGGGATCGACACGATGATCCCGGCGTACTACGATGCTCCCGACCGTCGGGAAGGGAGCGTGCCGATGCGAGGCGATGACCCGCGCCACGAGTCGATGTTCAGTTACGTGACCCCGGAAGCGCGCGTCCGAGCGGACCATCCGCTCCGGCCGATCCGGAAGATGACCGACGCGGCCCTGGAGCGATTGTCGGCCCGCTTTGATCGGCTGTACTCGACGATCGGCCGCCCCTCGATCCCGCCCGAGCAGTTGTTGCGCGCGTTGCTGCTCCAGATGCTGTACAGCATCCGGAGTGAGCGGCTGCTGATGGAGGAGCTGGATTACAGCGTCCTGTATCGGTGGTTTGTGGGGCTGAGCCTCGACGATCCCACCTGGGACGCCACGACGTTCTCGAAGAATCGCGATCGCCTGCTTGAGGGCGACGTCGCGGATGCGTTCTTTGCGGAAGTGCTGGCCGCGATCAAGCAGGACGGGTTGTTGTCGGACGAGCACTTCACCGTCGACGGCACGCTGCTGGAGGCCTGGGCGAGTCACAAGAGTTTCAAACCGAAGGGGACGGACCGCACGCCGCCCGACGACCCGAAGAATCCGTCGGTGAATTTCCATGGGCAGACGCGGCGCAACGACACCCATCAGTCGACGACCGATCCCGACGCCCGGCTGTATAAGAAAGGGACCGGCCACGAGTCGAAGCTGGCCTATCTCGGGCATTTGCTCACCGAGAACCGCCATGGTTTCATCATCGATACCGCGGTGACCGACGCCAGCGGCACGGGCGAACGCGACGCGGCGATCTGGATGCTCGGCGAGCTGCCGCTGACACGACGGCGCATCACCGTGGCCGGAGACAAGCTGTTCGACCGGCGCGCCTGGGTCAGGGCCGTCCGGCGGATGCGCATCACGCCGCACGTCGCCCAATACGCCGGTGCCGGCGGGAGCGCCATTGATGGCCGCACGACGCGCCATCCCGGCTACGCCCTGAGCCAACGCAAGCGGAAGCTGATCGAGCAAGCCTTCGGCTGGATGAAGACCGTGGGGCTCTTCCGGAAACTCCGCCACCGCGGCGGACGCCTCGTCGACTGGCTGTTTAGTTTCGGCGCAGCCGCCTACAACCTGGTGCGCTGGCGCACCCTCGTCGCGCAACGCGCGTGACGACGATGGCGATCGATGGATTCCAATCATCGCAATGAACGCACCACCATCAACCAACAAGGACATCGGGTGCTGAACCGTCCTTTTTCAGCACCCTGCTAGGGCACGGCGGCGCGCAGAGGCATCTGCAGATAGAGGAACGTCAGACCGCTGCGGAGGTAGTTCTCGACCCGCAGGAGCGCGACTGCGCTACGAAGCCAGGTCGGACCCATCTCCACCACTCGTTCTTCGATGAGCGTCGAGAGAAACGCGAACCCCGCCGCGATGACGCGATCGCGCAACGCGTCGAGCAGATGGTTTTCCAGCTCCACGGTGTTCTGCAGCGTCGGCAGCGTAGCGATCGCCTGCAGGTAGAACGCGTCGTTTTCCCCGAATCGCGGATCCGAGCTGACCCCTTCCTCGTCGTGATTTTCAAGGGTGCTGCCGAGGGCGTAGCCGACGAGCCGGCCCGACACGCGGTCGCGCAGGGCGACGCCGATCGCTCCGGGGTTCCCCATCGTTGCTTCCAACGTCTCGAGCGGGAATTGCAGCAACGGCCGACGGCCCGAGCGAAGCACGTCGGGTGGATAGGGCGCCCCCGGGCCGTAGCGTTCCAGTTCGACCTCGAGCACCTGCTGCTTCTGCGCCTCGAAATCCGCTCGAGTCAAATCGACCACGTCGACCGTGTCGAGCGGGATCGCCAACGTGCCGACGCGTACCTTGACCGCGGGAGCCACGTCGCCGGCGGCACGGCCGCCGACCAGATCCTCGACCGCGAGCCGCAGGATCGCGACCGCTTCGTCGATCGCTGCCGGCTCCGTGTCGTAGCGCGGGTAGACCCGCACGCTGCGCTCGCCGGCCTTCAGGAGCACGAGTCCGCGTCGAAACGCGCGATCGAGCAGCGCATCGCACAGGTCGGCGCGCTGGACGTCGAACCCGAGCATCACGCCGGGGCCCCGCACGTTTTTCAGGATCTCGCGATAGTCGTGGGCCAGCGCCTCGAGCCCGAGTCGCGCGCGGTCGCCGGTTCGCCGCACCGCGTCGAGGTCCAGCTTGTCCAGCACGGCCAGCAGTCGCACCATGCCGACCGAGTCGCCTTCCCACGTCGTGTTGAACTTCTTTTCTTCCTGGAAGAACGTCGCCAGCGCTTCGCTGACGAACAGGACGCCGTTCTGCGCCTTCTTCGCCCAGGTGACGAGGTCCGGCGGGCATGGAAGCTCGAAGAGCTCGTGTGCCCACAGGCGGCCGGTCATCCCCCATCCGGTCTGTACCTCGTCGAAGATGAGCGGCACGTCGTAGATTCGCGTCAGCAGCCGCAGCTGCCGCATGAAGCGGGCGCTCGCGATGCGCACACCGCCCTCTCCCTGGATCGGCTCGACGAGCACGGCTGCCACGCGCTTCGATCGGCGAACGACATCGGCGGTGAGGTGCGCGCGCTGCGCCTGGACGAAGGCATCGACGTTCGTGTCGGGCCGCGCGAGAAACTCGTCCAGCGCGTCCATCTCGCGGCGGAACGTGTCCTTGCTCTTCTCGGCGCGCGGCAGCCGTCCGGAGACGAGCAGATCCCATAGCTGTTTGAGGCTGCGCTCTTCACGGCGCAGCGTTTCTTTCGGCGAGCCGACATTCTCCACGGGAAACGGAATGTGCGGCCAGTCGAACGTCGGGAAGCCGAGCCGCGCCTTCTTGCGATGGGTGACCGCGAGGCTTCCCAGCGTGCGGCCGTGAAAGGCGCCCTCGAACGACACGATGACCCCGCCGTCGCCATCGGCTGACGTCATGACGCGATTGAGGAGCGCAGACTTGATCGCGTTCTCGACCGCCTCCGCGCCTGTATTGACGATGAAGTGGC
>Ga0114129_10010482_pt1 | contig 13218 bp, 10 predicted proteins | sample RhiMetdeltSRZDD1_FD_80071 | JGI IMG/M metagenome (GOLD analysis project Ga0114129, IMG submission 80071) | Populus rhizosphere microbial communities from Tennessee, USA - Rhizosphere MetaG P. deltoides SRZDD1 (version 2) (version 2) | ecosystem: Host-associated > Plants > Roots > Rhizosphere >...
AGCATCTCGTGATGTCTTCGCGAGGTATCGGTTCCGTGTTGTGGGTCATTGGTTATTGGTCATCGGTGTAGCTGGCAGCCGAGCTTGGCAAGTTGTTACAAGCGGGAGAGGAACTCCACTTGTAATCGCTCATCGAGCAAGACATCTGAGCGGTTGGAGTTCACTTCCGCACGCACGCCCGCCAGTCGCATGGGAGACGCATCATGACCCCGACGTCAGCCACGCCCGCCTCATCGACCTCCATATCGGTGACGGATCACGAAGCACAGCAGGTCGATCGCGCAAACGCGACCGGACTCCAACCCGTCGCATTCGTGCACGGACTGTGGCTGCTGCCGAGCAGTTGGGATCGGTGGGCAGCGTTCTTCGAGGAGAACGGGTACACGGCGCTCACTCCGGGATGGCCCGATGACCCAGCCACCGTTGCCGAAGCAAACGCACACCCCGAGCTGTTCGCCGACAAGACCGTTGGACAGGTCGCCGATCACATCGAGGAAGTCATCCGAGGCCTCAAGAAGAAGCCCGCCATCATCGGCCACTCGTTCGGCGGCCTGCTCGCACAGATTCTCGCGGGACGCGGCTGCTCGGCCGCAACCGTGGCGGTGGATCCCGCTCCGTTCCGCGGTGTGCTTCCCCTCCCCATCTCCGCACTCCGGTCGGCATTCCCGGTGCTGGGTAATCCAGCCAATCGCCACCGGGCAGTCCCACTCACGTACGAGCAGTTCCGCTACGCGTTCGCGAACGCTGTGAGCGAAGAGGAAGCGAAGGAGCTGTACGAGACGTTCGCCGTGCCCGCGCCCGGCGCGCCGCTCTTCCAGGCGGCGACCGCGAATCTCAACCCGTGGACCGAAGTGAAGGTCGACACCGAAAACCCGGACCGCGGTCCGCTCCTCATCATCTCGGGCGAGAAGGACCACACGGTGCCGTGGGCGATTGCGAACGCGTCGTTCCAGCAGCAGGACAATAACGATGGGATCACCGAGATCGTCGAGATCCCGAACCGAGGCCACGCGCTGACGATCGACAGCGGCTGGAAGGAAGTCGCGACAACGGCGCTGAATTTCGTTAGGCGCTTTGTCTGAACGGATCACACGTGTTTCAATGGGTCAGAGCCCTTGAAGCCGCTCGAGCATCCAGACAGTGGAGCTGAAACGGATCACACGGAAACAGCGGATCGTCCGGATGGCTCCCCGTCAGGTCAGATGATTCCGCAACGAGCCCGGACTGAGAGGCAACGGCCCGGGGATGCCACGCATCCCGGGGCCGTTGCCTAATCATTCACTCCTGTGCGATGGCAGCTGCCTTCGCGACGAACGAATTAGTAGAGATCCGCCGTTTCCGTATGATCCGTTCCACACCTCTATCTGGATGTCTGCTCTATTTAGCAGGCGTCAGGCGAATGTTGCGATACTCGACCGCCGTGTGATCGCCCTGCAGCAGGATCGGCCCCGGCGCACCCTCGTTGCTATCGAGTGCACCGCCTGTGATGCCGGGAATGATCTGGTCGGCGATCACCGTCTTGCCGTTCAGCACGACGGTCACGCGGCGGCCGATGAGCGTGATGTCGTACGTCTGCCACTGCCCCGGACCGGTCGCCGCGTTCTCGTTAGGCCAGAGGAAGCCGTACACCCCGCCCACGTGCACCGATAGCGGGAAGTCACCCTGCGGGCTGTCCTCCACCTGCACTTCGTGACGGCCGCGCAGATAGATCCCGCTGTTCCCATTCTTCGGATAGCGGAACTCGGCGTGCAGCTTGAAATCGTTGAACGTCCGCGTCGTCACCAGGTTCGCGCCGCCACTTGCGTTCGTGAGCACGCCGTCCACGACCTTCCACTGACTCTTCCTCCCACCCTGCGTCGTCCACCCGGTGAGATCCTTGCCGTTGAACAGCGTGATGGGCTCGCCCCACGTCGGAGCCGTCGCACGCTTCAGCGCCGGCGCGCGGGAGCCCGTGAACGTGTGACGATCACCCGCCGGGTTCACGATCGTGCCTGTGAGCTTCTCGCCCTCCATCTTCCCGTCGAGCCGCAGATCGCCCTTCCCCTGCTCCCACTGCGGCGGAATAGCGAAGCTGAACGCACCGGCGTTGTAGGCGACGTTGCCGATCGCGCGAGCGCTCCCGGTCTGGCTGACGAACCGACCGACGAGCGCGTTGTTGCCGGACGCCGTCACCTCGAGCCACGACGGGTACTGACCAGCTGAGTCCGAGACGACGAGGTCCCACCGCCCGACAAGGGGCGGTGGGGGCGCCTGCTGCGCAGGCGCGTTGGCAGATGTCGCGACGAGCAGCGCGACGGCGAGCGGAACGAGTGTCGTGCGCGAGGTCAGGCAGACGCGCGTCATGGCCGAGTCCATTGAGTGAGTCTCACTCAATGATGCACTGCCGACGCGCGATCCGCCTCTATTCCGCCCGCAACACGTCCGCCGGATCCACCCGTGACGTCCTGCGCGCCGGCAGCCAGCTCGCCAGCGCCGCGATCCCCACCAGCAGGAGCGACGCACTCACGAGCGTCACCGGATCCGTGGACGCCACGCCGAACAGCAGGGACTTGAGCGCGCGCGCCACGATCACAAACAGCACGAGCCCGCTCGCGATGCCCAAACCGGTGACCGCCACGCCCTGTTTCGTGACCATCCGGACAACGGCCGAGGGCGTCGCGCCGAGCGCGATGCGCACCGCGAGCTCTCTCGTCCGCAGCGACACGACGTAGGCCATCACACCGTAGAGTCCCACGGCACCAAGAATCAGCGTCACGAGGGCCGCCGCGCCGAGGACGATGATCGTGAACGATAGCTGGGCCATGGACGCGGCCGTCATCTCCGTCATCGTCCGGACGTCGAACAACGGGAGCGTCGGGTCGAGCTCGCGCACGGCACGCTGGACGGCGGATGTGATCGACGTCGGGTCGCTCGCCGTGCGTACGACGAGCCCCATGGTCCAACGCATTTGATTGTCGCCACCCGCGGCCTGCGGACGATAGACGACGAGTGACGGCGGCATCGCAAGCGATGTATCACGCGTGTCCCCAACTACCCCGACGACCGTGAGCCACTGCGTGGCTGGCAGCTCGCGGAATCGCTTGCCGAGGACTCGCTGACCCGTGGAGTCCTTCCAGAACTGCATCGCGGCCGAGCGGCTGATGATGACCTCGTTAGGCCGCTGGAGCTCGAGACGATCGAACGTTTTCCCCGCGACGAGCGGGATCCCCATGGTGCGGAAATAGCCACCATCCGTGATCGTGTAGAACGTGAGTGGCGGGATCTTGTTCGCGTACGTCGCGAGATCGTCCTCCGGATACAACGGATCCTTGCTCCAGCCGTTGTTCGCCCCGAAGGGAATGCGCGAGGTGAGTCCCACATCTTTCACGCCTGGAAGGGCCTTCACGCGGTCGAGCAGTTGCGAGTAGAAGCGCACCACGCTGGAGTCCTTGGGGTACCGAGCGTACGGCAGCGACATCCAGAACGTCGCGAGACCCTGCGGCTCGAAGCCGGGGCGAACCGCGTTCAGTCGCTGAAACGTGCGCAGGAGTAGCCCCGAGCTCGCCAGCGCCACGAGCGCCAGCGCGATCTGCCCGGCGACGAGCGCGGTGCGAAGGCGTTGACGTGCGCGGCCGGCCGTTCCGCCACGCCCGCCTTCTCGCAGCGCGTTCGACAGGTCGACGCGACCGATGCGCATCGCGGGCGCGATGCTGCACGCGACCGCGACGAGCGCGGACACCACGAGCGCGAAACCGACCGTCGCCAGGTCGATGCGCACCTCAGCCAATCGTGGAATGTCCACGGGACCCTGTCGTACGAGGAGTCGTATCGCGGCAGCCGCCAACCCGACGCCCGCCATCGCGGAAAGCGCTGTCACAACGACCGATTCCCCAAGGAAATACGCCGTCACGCGGCCGCGGCCCGCACCGAGCGCCTCTCGCACGGCGAGCTCACGCTGGCGGCCATCCGCCCTGACGAGGATGAGGTTCGTGACGTTCGCACACGCGACCAGCAGCACGACACCGGCAGCCGCGGCGACGATCCACAACGTCTTCGCGATGCCACCGGTGACGTCATCCTTGAGCGGCACGACGAATGGAACGGGCTTGGCCTGATCCAGGAGCATCTGCGTCGAGACGCCGGGCGCGAGGTTCGGCGAGATCTCGACAATTCGCGGCAGAACGGAAACCAGTTCGCGACCCGCGGCCGCGACGGTGAGCCCCTTCCGCAGCCTCGCGATGCCGTCGTAGTTGAAACCGCCCGGAGACGGGTCGTTAGGGTCGAGGCGCATGGGCAGCCAGAGCTGCGTCTCGGGAGACGGGAACCGGAACTGCTTCGGCATCACCCCGATGATCTCCCACGTTCGCCCATTCACGTCGAGCGTTCGGCCGATGATTCCGCGGTCCGCGCCGAACCGCGAGCGCCACAGGCTTTCACTGATGAGCAACACATTCGGCCCGTGTGGCGCATCGTCGGCCTCGGTGAAGCTGCGACCCAGCAGCGGCGAAACCTGAAGCAGCGGGATGACGCTCTGCGTGATGTCCGCCGAGCCGATTCGCTGTGGCTCGCCACCGCCGCGCGGGTCCGAGACGTTGACCGCACTGCGCTGGTACACACCGATCGCCTCGAGCGATCGAGCGAGCTTCTTGTATGTGAAGTAGGTGCCGGCCGTCTGATTGCCCTTGCCGAGCCCTATGACCGTCATGTTGTGGTAGGGGACTACGAGACGGTCCGGGTCGCCGTACGGGAGCGGGCGTAGCAGCACGCCATTCACGAGCGCGAAGATCGCCACGGCAGCGCCGATCCCGATGATGAGGGTCAGTGACGCGGTGGCCGTGAAGGCGGGGCTCCGGTGGAGGGATCTCCAGGCCGGTTTGAGAACGGCTGAGAAGGACATGAGGCTCGCAGATGGCTGTCTTGCTGGCCTACGGCGCTCCTCGGCAGTCGGTTTCCGACGGCGACCGAGACTGGTCGGAGCATGTCAGGGACATCCTGATTGACGAGATCATTGCTGGCGGGAGCATTGAATCATCGTCCGCCGAGCGTCCATGGGAAGCGAAATGGGAGGGGCAGCATCCACCGAGAGCGAGCAGGAATCCGATCGCCGCACCGTCAGGCGTGCGATGCGGATCGGCCTCTGGGTGTGGCCGGCGTTCATGGTCCTCGATGTGTACATGTGCTTCGTGGCGTATCCGAGCGCGCGGTTTTCGCTGTTCGTCACCCTTCGAGTAGCGGTGGAGCTCGTGTTCGTCGCCGTATACCGGGCGAGCTTGCGCCTCAATGCGAGCGCGAAGCGTCTCTTCGCATGGCTGAACGTGACGTTCGGCATCGTGGCCATCGGCATTTCCCTGATGGCGATCGACCTCGGAGGCATCCGAAGTCCGTACATGCACGGGATCTCGGTCGTCGCGCTGATTCGGGCTGCGCTCGTGCCCACGCACTGGCGCCGGTCGCTGCGGTCGTATGGTCGGATCGGGCTGGCGTTTCCGTTGGTGATGGCGATTGGCGCGCTCGTCGACGTCGAGCGGCGGCGCTTTGGCCCCGCGTCGGTGCAGCCGATGGACTGAGAAGCGCCCAAGCATCGCCTTCAGTCGTCGGGTTACTCCTTCCCGAGGCGCCGCGTGAGGGCGTGAAACCGAGGGTCGTCCCGGAGCGGTGCGAGGCGCGGATCGATCGTGAGATACGCCAGCACGGTCGAGCGTTCCTCGTAGGCGCGCTCGAGATAACGGAGCGCCTCATCGCGCTGGCCGAGCCCGGCGTGCACGACCGCGAAGTAGTAGGAAGGCACGTAGCTGTGCGCCGCCGCCGAGCGAAGCGCACCGAGCACGCTCCGTCCCCGGCCGGTCTGCCCGGCAACCGCGTAGGCGTGGCCGAGCGACGACTTGCGATTGAGACTCTTGTCGCTGATCGGCTCCAGAATCGCGATTGCCTCGTCGGGCTTCCCTTGCTGTTCGGCCACGAGCCCCAAGCCCCACTTGACCGTTACGTCGGTGGAATCAGTCTCGAGGAGTGCCCGCAGCCGTCTCGCGGCGTCGTCGTAGCGGCCCGCGAAGTAGTCGAGCAGGGCGCGGTTCGCCAGCAGCGATGCCGACAGCGGGTCGAGCTCCACGGCGCGGTCGAGCTGGGCGATCGCCTCGTCGAGCCGGCCACGCGATGCGAGAAAGCGGCTGTACGAGAAGTACGCATCGGCGTAGCTGGGCTGGAGCTCGAGCGCGCGTCTGAATTCCTGCTCGGCGGCGCGCCAGTCCCATTCGTAGTAGGCCCGGATGTAGGCGTTCGCCGCGTGCGCTTCGGCCAGCGTCTCATCGAGCTCGAGGGCTCGAACGAGTGCCGCACGGGCCTGGGGCAGCACTTCGATCGGCGGAGTGTCGGTGAAGAACGGAAGCGAGGTGTAGTAGTTGGCCATACCCACGTTAGGCGGGGCCCAGTCGGGTGCGTAGCGGCTGGCTTGCTCGAACAGCGTGCGCGCTTGCTCGAGCTCACCGCGCTCCATGTGGAAGCGCCCGCGCAAATACGCGTCGTACGCCCGGTGATCCACCTCGCGACGTGCGTCGAGACGTCGCCTCTCGGCGCCCTGGAGGTTTGCCTTTATCGACCCGGTGATCGCCGTCGTGATTTCCCGCTGGAGGTCCGGGAGCTCGCCGAGTCTCCGCTGATAGGCGCGTGTGAGCAGGAGCGTACTGTCCGGCGTATGAAGGAGTCGCACGTTGACCCATACCGTGTCGCCAGATCTGCGAACCGATCCCTTCACGACGGCATCGACGCGAAGCTCGCGCGCGAGCTCGGCGAGAGACCTTCTCGCTTCCTGAGCCATGGACCCGGAAGCACGCGACACCACTCTGAGCGAGCCGATCTGCGCCAGATTCCCGGTCAGGCCATCGGTCATTCCGTCGCCGAGGTACGTGCTATCCGGGCTGCTCGAGAGGTCCTGGAATGGAAGTACCGCGACCGCTCTGACGGCGCCGTCGGCGTCGCCTCGCATCGTCCGTCCCGCCACAAGCCACCACGCAGTCGCGGCCAGCACAACGATGCCTAACGCGATCGCCGGTCGCGAGTGCCTTTGCCATGCGAAACGCCTCGGCGGCGTGGTGGCGCTCATGGACACCGTGTTGTCCCGCGACTCGAGCGCGTTCAGAAACTCCTGGACCGAGCCAAAGCGGTCTGCCGGCAGCTTCGCCATGGCCTGGTGGATCGCCGCCTCCACTGCCTTCGGCACCGTCTGACGAACGACTCGCAGGCTGGGCACGGGCTCGGCCAGATGCCGCGCGATGACCGCTTGCGTCGTCGGCCCGGAGAACGGCGGCTGACCGATGAGCATTTCATAAACGGTGCACGCGAGGCTGTACTGATCGCTCCGATTGTCCACTACGTCACCACCAGCTTGCTCCGGACTCATGTAATGGGGCGTGCCGATCACCATGCCGCTTTGCGTGAGCGGCTCCGCGCTCGCGGCGTGGAGCGCTCGGGCAATGCCGAAGTCAGCGACCACGGCATGGCCGCCGGAAAGCATGATGTTCTCGGGTTTGATATCCCGATGGACCACCGCGTGGTCGTGCGCGTACTGCAGTGCGCTCCCGACTTCACGCGTGATCCGGAGCGCGGTGTCGAGAGGAAGCTGCTGCTCCCGCGCGAGCCATTGGCGCAGTGACTCGCCCTCGGCGAACGGCATGACGTAATACAGCAGGCCATTCACCTGCCCGGAGTCGAACAGGGGGAGGATGTGAGGATGCTGCAGCGTCGCGGCGATCTCGATCTCGCGGAGGAACCGTTCGCTGCCGAGGAGGGCCGACAGCTCCGGCCTGAGCACCTTGATGGCAACGCGTCGATGGTGCTTCACGTCCTCGGCGAGAACGACGACGGCCATCCCGCCGTGGCCCAGCTCCCGCTCGATCCGGTATCGATCGCCGATCGTCGCCGCCAGTTGGTCGAGGAGGTCCATGGCCGCACCTTCGAACCGGACGCCTAACGTCTACCTGTTGTCGCTCCACATCCGAAACGCGACTTCCCAGCCGGTCGCGGTCCGGTGCAGCAGGTCGACGTACTTCGTCTCGAATGGGGTCGGGTCGCCGCCGGCTTTCGGTACACGCTGGCCACGAAGGGTGCTCCGATACACTACCCAGTCGGGGTTCAGAAATCGCATCTCGTCGGTAGCGATGCCTTGTGGCTGTGTAGTGTACCGAGTCGAGGCGCGAGCTTGCTCGAACCACGCGGCGATTGCCGCACGACCGACGACTGGCGGGCTGCCAGGCGGCAGGATGTAGCCGTCAGGGGCGTAGAAGCTGGCGTACGCAGTGAAGCCCTGCGGCGCGGAGCCAAACCACCGGCCGTAGAACGCCGTGACGGACGCCGAGTCTGCGGCGCTCTGAGCGCGGAGGTCCGGCTCAGCGAATCCGAGGACCGCCGTTGTTGCCGCGAGCGCGAACGACGTATTCATCTCGCACCTCGAGAGTCTTCAGGTCGGGGGCAGACTCCCAACGCATCCTTACCTGGCCGTTCGAATGCTCGTTCCGGCGCTCGAACGCTTCGTTCGGAGTCTGACCCCAACATGTCTGTCCTCGCTCCTACGTGGTTGGCGCAGCCTCGTTCGAGCTCCACATGACGTGGGCGATGCGCCAGGTTCCGTCGGCGCCGCGTCGCGCGATGTCCGTATACTTCCCGTCGAAGTTGACTGCCTGACCCGACACATCGAGGGTCATTCTGACCCAGCCACGAAGCCACGCCTGGTCGCTAGTCTCCTCGAGGTGGTCGATGCCCCATCCCATCGTCACGATGGTCGGGAAGCCTTCGAGCCACGGCCGGACCGCAGGGCCCTCGACTAGTGGCTCGTTAGGCGGCGCGAAGGTGACATCGTCGGTACAGAAGGACAGCAGGGCGTCCCAGTCTCGTGTCACACTGGCGCGGCACCAGGGTTCGATGAGCGCGCTCATGGCGGATGCAGCGGAACTGCTGGTGGTGGTCTCTGCAGCGGTCGCTGACATGGTGCCTCCGGACGAAAAAGGGCCGGATCATCCGGCCCCACGCGGTACGCCGCCGTCGTCGGCACTTCATCCTGCGGTGTCCGGTAGCCGAACGCAAGAGCCTGGCACCAAGATTGTGCCGCGCCCCAAATCGGGGTCAGCGCCCCCGCGCCCACTCCAGCACGCCCGAGCGCCTAACGCCGGGATACGGCACGCCAGTCCCCTTGACCGCGCGCCACAGGATCCGATTGAACTCGTCGTCATCGGCGCGATCCTCGCGTGCCAGGTCGAGCCGATCGGACCGACGCGCGTTGTCGTCGAGTGCCAGGTTCTGCTCCGTCATCGACTGCGTGGGCGTGATCGCCTCGAACGGGCGCAGGTCAGGCGCGGACCGCCAGATCTCGCGCAACGGGCGCCCGAAATGATCGAACTGCGACAGCGTCCCGAGCCCGAGGAGCTCCTCCACCGTCGCCAGGACGTCGGTCGTGTTCACGAATCGATGCATCACGCCGCCCGCGGCCCAAGGCGAGATCACGAGCAGAACGGACCGGTGCGAATCGACGTGATCGGGGCCGGCCTGTGCGTCGTCCTCCAGTACGAACACCGCGGTCGACTTCCAGAACTGCGAGCGCGACAGCGCCTCGACGATGCGCGCGAGCGCGAGATCGTTGTCGGCCATGTATGCCTTCGGCGTCGGAAAACCGCGTCGAGCGCCCGAGGTGTGATCGCTCGGCAGATGGAGCGTTTCGAGCGCCGGCATCTGGCCCGATCGCTCATGCTCGCGGAGCTCGGCGATCCACGCATCGGCCCGACGTTGATCCGGGATCGCGAGGTCGTACGGCGGATACGTCGAGCTCGTGAATGGCCGCATCCACTCGTCGCTCGCGCGATACGTCGGCGTGCTCGAGTCGGCAGCAGGCACTCGCTCGGCACGCTCGCCGTAGTTCCGCAGCGACACCTTCTTGTTGATCGCTTCGTTCCACAGGAATCCGGCCGCGGGAATGTCCACGTCGCCGGCGTCGTCGCGGTCGGGCCGTTTCGATCGGTACGCGTCGGGCGTCGTCTTCTCGCCGTAATCGGTGACGTAACCCGCCGTGGACCACATGTGGCCCTGAGCGCTCACCTCGGCATTGACGAAGAAGCGATCGTAGAGCCCGAAGCGCTCCGCCAGCGCGTGGTGGTTCGGCGAGATCTCACGCGGGAAGAACACGAGGCTCGCGTCGCCGTCGCCCTGCGGGAGATCGCCGAAGACCTGATCGTAGGTTCGGTTCTCCTTGATGATGTAGACCACGTGCTCGATCGGCGGATACGCAGCGACTGAAGCGCGCGACGCAGTCCAGCCGTTCGCGTTGGCAACGCGCCGAGTGAGGGCGTCAAGCTCCGCACCACGTGCGTTGGCGGGAAGCACGGTGATCGTACCGTCGAGCTGGCCCAGCGTGTAGCCACGGGATCTGGGTACCGTTCCAACGTTAGGCACCGGGCCTGTCGGATTCGGACCAGCCCCGCGACCCTTGCCGTTCACGACCCACAGCGAGTCGCCCGAGGGCACAATGGCGGTCGGGTACCACTGCGCGGGCACGCGGCCGGTGAGCTGATCGGTACCTCGAGCGGTCGCAACGCCGGACGTCGCCGCCGACAGATCGAACACCGCCACCGCGTTGTTGTCCGCCTCGGCAACGTAGAGGCGAGTGCCGTCGGGCGACAGCGCCAGCGCGTTAGGCGTGCTCCCTTCCTGCACGCCGTCGGGTGGAGGATCGAGCAGCCAGCCAGTCACCTGTCGCGCGCGCAGGTCGACGACCGCGACCCGGTCGGTGCTTGCCGACGCCACGAATGCCCTGGTGCCGCTCGCGTTCAGCACCAGCGCGGATGGATGTCTCCCGACCTCGATCACGCCTTCACGGGCAAGGCGTCCACCGTCGCCCGGTGCGAACGTCGTGACGGTCGACCCACCCCAGGCCGTGACGTACACGCGCCCGTCCTGGGCAACCGCGACCGCGTACGGAAATCGGCCTGTAACGAGTCGCTGCGCCACGCGACCAGTCGAGAGATCCACGACGGCCAGCGAGTCGCTCAGGTTCTCGGCGACGTAGAGCGTGCGACCGTCGGACGAGATGCCGATGCCGGCGGGATAGCGGGTCCCCGGCTGACTGGATGCGCCGTGCCCGAGCACGAGACTATCGGTCAGCGAGGCCGGCTTGGCCGCGTTAGGCGACCAGGCATATCGATACACGACGTCCGCGGAGCCGCCCGAGACGTACAGCGCGCGACCGTCGCTGCTCCACGCGAGGCCAATGAATGCCCCGGGCTGCTCGACATGCTGGGTGACGGCGCCGGTCGCGCGCGAGACAACGTCGATGCCCTGCTGGCGCCAGCCGCTCAACGCGAGCACGAAGTGCTTTCCGTCCGGCGACAGCACGCCCGAGAGCGGCATGTTGCCGACCGGGATCGATCGGCCGGCGGGGTCGAGTCGCGCACCGGTCGGCAATCGATTCGCGTCGAGACTCGCCGGCGCACTCTCGGACGACGTGTGGCCCGCAGTGCTTCCGGAGCCGCAGCCAATCGTTGTGGCGATCAAGGCAGCCGTCGTAATGACTCGCATGACGTGGCTCGCTGATGTGCAGGGGTTGCTTAGCATAGCAAGCCCGCTGGGTCAGGTATAGACTCTCCCGGGCTACCCTACTTCGTTGCCGGTGGTGCCGGGGGCGGCGAATCAGAATGCCAAATCCATCGGTAGTATGGCCACGACCCGTCAGCCTGGCGCCGGTGAATCTCGAGGAATGAGCCCCCGTCGCTCATCGACCCGCCATCCGCCGTGGTGGCGGTGAACGCATACGTGCCGCGCGTGTAGGCGAGATCGCCTTGCCCTGACACCTCGTCCACGGTGACCGTGAAGCTCGTGAGTTTCGGGAAGGCCTTGCCGAATGCGACCGCTGCTTCGCGCCCGATGAGAGGCGCCTGGTTGGGCGGAAAGGCGATGACGTCGGCGGTCAGCGTGGCTCCCAACGCATCCCACTCACCAGCGAGGGCGGCGAGTCTATACTCCTCGATGTTCGTGCGTACGGCCGCCGCATCTGCATCACTGAAAGCAGGAGCTGACATGGTGTCCTCCGATTGGAAGGTGTACCTACGCTGCGCGAGGAGCGCCGAACGCGAAGTGAGAGCTTCGTGCGTCGGCTCAGAGCGACGAGAACACCGAATCGTGATGATGCGCCTCTTTCCAGCCACCGTCCGCCTGCCATACCCAGACCTCTGTCACACGGCGTCGGCGATCGTCGGCCTTCCCATTGGGCAAGACAACGCCGCCGCTCATGAAAAAGCTCGCTACGCCGACGTCCCCAAGCATTTGGACCTGCAAATCCTCTATGACGTAGTGCGGCTTGGAGGCCAGCAATATCGGAAACAGGGAATCCGCCGTCGGTGAGGGGACGGTAAAGCGGGCGGGGATTTCGGTCATCAGGATGGAAATGTCATTGGTGTGCTGAGCGGTGATCGTCGCGGTATCAAGAGTGTTGATGGCCTTCCAGTGACTACGGACAACCTCCTCGACTGCGGCCCGATCGGCGGCAACGTGGCGGGCCGCGCGTGGCTTATCACCCTCTGAGGCCGGGCCTTGCCCGCAGCTGGCGCTGACCAGGGAGACCATGGTTGACAGCAAGATGGAAACGGCGCGGGGGAGACGCATGGCATCCTCCTTCCTGTTGAAGAGAACTGCCGACGGCTTCCATCGATACGACTGCAACGACCTTGTCGCCTCTACACCGGTTGGATCCTCCTGTCGTGGAACGTCCGTACAGCCTAACGCCAACCTCTGCGCAGGGCACCGTCGCGTGAAGCGGTGCGGCGGCGACCACTCTCTTATGTTTACCGGCGCAGGTACAGTCCGCCAGCGCCCGGGTCGCCCCGCCGATTCCCGATTCCCGATTCCCGACGTCGTAGGGGTATTGCGCCCTTCACCCGTTATAGTCATATACACGTTCACGCGCTCATGACCATCGCCACCGCCCAGACTCGACTTCTTAGCCTGCTCCTTATTACCGCGATTCTCCTCGCGGTAGTACTCGGCGTTTGGGAGTCAGGCACCATGATCGCGCGAATGTAAGCAACGCGAACCGCCGCCCTCCCGACAACCACCACTCGGGACGGGCGATCGAAGCTGAAAAGGCCCCTTCCGAGTGCGGAAGGGGCCTTTTGTCGTCTTTACCCCAGCACGAATGCGATCCGACACGATCAAACGCGGATTCCATCGCGCACCGCACCGAGCACTGCTCCGCGCAACGGGGCA
>Ga0114129_10010483_pt1 | contig 13218 bp, 9 predicted proteins | sample RhiMetdeltSRZDD1_FD_80071 | JGI IMG/M metagenome (GOLD analysis project Ga0114129, IMG submission 80071) | Populus rhizosphere microbial communities from Tennessee, USA - Rhizosphere MetaG P. deltoides SRZDD1 (version 2) (version 2) | ecosystem: Host-associated > Plants > Roots > Rhizosphere >...
GCATCACGCCCTTGCAGATGGCCACGGAGTCGTCCACCGTGCCGAAGTCGGTCATGAAGACGACGAGCGGGCCGGCGGCGTGTGGTGCCGCCGCGCGGGCCGCGCAACCGAGCGTCGCCGCGGCGAGCAAGACGGCGACCCGCCGTTTCACGCGCGGGGACCCGAGACCGTGTTGCGGAGGCGTCCGATGCCCTCGATCTCGACCACGACCTCGTCGCCGTCCTTCAAGAAGACCGGCGGCTGGCGGGTGAAGCCGACGCCGGACGGCGTTCCCGTGAAGATGACGCTGCCCGCGCGCAGCGTCATCGTCTGGCTGAGGTTCGAGATCAAGGTGGGCACGTCGAAGATCATGTCCGCCGTCGAAGAGTCCTGCATGACTTGCCCGTTCAGGATCGTGCGCAGCCGCAGCGCGTTCGGGTTCGGTATCTCGTCGGCGGTCACGAGGGCGGGGCCGATGGGCGCCGCGCCGTCGAAGCTCTTGCCGCGGCAGAACTGGCCGCCGCCGAGCTTCTTGTCGCGCTGCCAGTCGCGGGCGGTCACGTCGTTCCCGCAGGCGTAGCCGAGCACGTGCTCGAGCGCCCGCTCGCGCGGGACGTCGCGGGCATCGCGCCCCATCACCACCACGAGCTCGCCCTCGTAGTCGATCTCCGCGCTGTGCGGCGTCACCGGGATCGCCGCCTCCGGATCGTTCAGGGCGTTGCCGGCCTTGATGAAGAGGACGGGATTCTCCGGGATCTTCGCGCCGGTCTCCTCGGCGTGCGCGCGATAGTTGAGGCCGATGCAGAGGATGTCGCAGGGGACGATCGGGGCGAGCCGCCGTTCGATGACGAGCTTCTCATCGGTGACCCGATAGCCGCTCAGCAGATCGCCCTCGAGGCGCAGGGCGCGCCGCTCCTCGACCTCCCAACCCAGATGAGCGGCGCCGGCCGCCTCGAAGCGCACGATTCTCATGGTTTCGACGATGGAGTGTAGCCGTCCGGGAGACCTTGTGGGAACCGGGCACGGCGACGAAACTGCGGCATGCTCTTGTAAGTCGGCGTACTTATGTACGATTGTCGGGTGGCGCGACGTCCAGGACGACCCGAGATCGCCCCAATACACCATTAAAGGGATTTCGCCGCTTCGATGCCTCAACTTATTGTGGACACTGGAAAAAATGCCCTGTTTGCCCGCGTCTTTACACCCACCATGCGTTGTGGTACATTTCGCGCGGCTCGCAACATATAGGGGTTCACTGCATGCGTCTTGATCGAGTCGAGATCTCCGGCTTCAAGTCCTTCTGCGACAGGCAAGAACTGTCGTTCCAGGGCGGGGTGACCGGGATCGTGGGTCCGAACGGTTGCGGAAAGAGCAACATCTCGGACGCCATCTCGTGGGTCCTGGGTGAGCAGAGCGCGAAAAGCCTCCGCGCCACCGGCATGGAAGACGTCATCTTCGCGGGCAGCCAATCGCGCCAGCCCGTCGGCATGGCCGAGGTCAACCTGCGGGTCAGCGGCGTGGCCAGCGGCGATCCCGAGGCACGCCGCGAGAGCGTGGTCACACGCCGGTTGTATCGCAACGGCGAGAGCGAATACCTCATGGATGGGAACGTGTGCCGCCTGCGCGACATCCACGAGCTGTTCATGGACACCGGCCTCGGCAGCAAGGCGTACTCGATCATCGAGCAGGGCAAGATCGGCCTCATCCTCTCGAGCAAGCCCGCCGACCGCCGCGCGCTGATCGAAGAAGCGGCCGGCATCACGAAGTACAAGGCGCGCCGGCGCCAGACGCAGCTCAAGCTCGAAGCCGCGCAGCAGAACCTGCTCCGCGTGAACGACATCATCCACGAGGTCGAGAAGCAGCTCGAGAGCCTGAAGCGCCAGGCCAGCAAGGCGCGGCGTTATCGCCAGCTGCGCGAGGAGATGCAGGGCCTCGAGCGCATCCTGTACGGCCGCCGTTTCGTCCTGCTCGAAGAACAGCAGCGCATCCTCTCCGGCCGCTTCGGCGAGGAGAGCGAGCGCGAGCAGGCGTCGTCGATCGCCCTCGAGACGGAAGAGGCGCAGATCGAGGCGCGCCGGCAGGTGCTCTACGAGCACGAGGCCACGCTGGCGGCGTCGCGCGAGAAGCTCAACGAGCTGACCCTGGCCGTCGATCGCCACCAGGGCCGGATCAACTACTGCAAGGAGCAGATCACCGAGGCGCAGACGCGCGCCGGTGAGGCACGGCAGGAACAGGGCGGGCTGGAGTCACGCATCGGCCCGCTCGTAGAGCAGGTCGAGGCCCGCCGCGCCGAGGAGACGCAGGGTCATCGGGATCTCGAAGCCGCCCAGGCGGAGGCGCAGCAGGCCGACGCGGCCGTGCAGGCCGCGAACACGCACCAGACCACGGCGGAGGCGCAGCTCGAGACAGCCCGCGAGGCGCAGGTCACGGTGATGGGCCGCATCGCCACCCTCGAGAACGCGAAGCAGGCGGTCGGTGGGAACGCCGAGCGCGCGTCGGCCAGCCTGTTGAAGCTCGCGGCCGAGATCGAGGAGCTGGGACGCGAGCGCGCGATCGTCGACGGCCGCCGGGCGGAGGCGGAGGCGCGCGGCCAGGACGCACGCTCCCTGCTCGAAGGCTTGCGCACGGAGCTGGTCGTCGCGCAGACGACGGCCACCGATGCGCGGGGCAAGAGCGAGACGTTCGGCCGCGAGGCGGAGACGCTGCAGAGCGAGCGCGACGGCGTGGTCGGCCGCCTGTCGTCCCTGGAAGAGATGGTGGCCACGCACTCCGCCTTCGACGAGGGCGTGCGCGCCCTGCTGGCGCGCCCGGAAGGGCTCGAGGCCGAGGGCGTCGTGGCCGACGTCGTCGACACCGACCAGGACTACGAGCGCGCCGTCGAGTCGTTCATGGGCGATCGGCTGCAGGCCGTCCTCGTTCCCGATGCCGCGCAGGTGACGAAGGGCATCGAGTACCTCAAGGCCTCGAGCGCCGGCCGCGGTACGTTCTTCCCGCTGGCCCAGGCGAAGGTCGAGCTCGACTGCGACTGCCTGCGCGAGATCGCCGAGCAGGAGCCGAAGGTCAAGGCGCTCCTCTCCGACGTCTACCGCGTCACCGGCCCGCATGCCGACCGCATCCGGGCGTCGCTGCCCAACGGCCTGCTGTTCGACACCCTGCACGACGCGCTCGACGTGCTCTCGCGCCACCAGGGCATCCCGTGCGCGACGCTCTCGGGAGAGACGCTGCGCGGCTCGATGGTGGAAGGTGGCCGCGCGGTCAAGGGGCTGCTCGCCCCCCGCCGCGAGATCCGCGAGCTGACCGCGCGCCTGCAGGAGGTCGAGGTTCGGCTGGTCGAGCTGCGCGCGCAGCAGACGGAAGAGGCGGCGCGCGCGGAAGGCGCCAGCACCCAGGCCCGGGAGCTCGAGGAGCGCATCCACACCGCCGAGAAGGATCTCGTCGCCATCCAGCACGACCTGCAGGTCACCGAGGAGGAGAGCCGCCGGCTCGACCGCAAGTCGGCCGTGCTCGACACCGAGCGCCGTCAAGCGGAAGAGGAGCGCGGCGCCGCCGCCGTGCGCCTGGCCGAGATCGAGCAGGCTCTCACCACCGCGCAGGGCGAGCGTGAGGCCACGCAAGAGCGCCTCGTGCGGCTGCAGCAGGAAGTGGCCGAGGCGCGGACGGAGGCGGAGCAGGCGCAGTCGCGATCGGCCGAGGCGCGCAGCCGGCTGGCCGGCCTTCGCGAGCGCGTGGCCGCCATCGAGGCGGAGTGCCGCCGGCTGGCGCAGGACCAGCAGGAGCTCACCTCGCGCATCGCGGCCGCCCGCGCCCGTGGCGAGGAGATGGAGCAGCGGGCGTCCGAGCTCGGCGCCGAGCGCGACGAGTGCGAGCGGCTGCTGGCCGACGCGCTGGGCGACCGTGATCGCGCGAACGGCGAAGTGGCGGTGGCGGAAGACCACGTGCGGGACGTCCGCAACGAGCTCGACGGCCGCGAGCACTCCGTCCGCGAGCGCCGGCGCGAGCGCGAGGTCCTGCGCGACGCCATCAACGACCTCGAGGTCAACAAGGCCCGGACGGGCTCCGATCTCGATCACCTCGCCCGCGAGTGTCATCAGGCCCTCAACCAGACGGCGGCAGAGGCGTCGGCGACCCTGACCGACGAGGACCGCGTCCGCGAGCTGGAGGCTGTCGAGACGGAGATCCAGCAGATGCGCGAGCGCCTCGACAAGATGGGGCCGGTGAACATCCTCGCCGTCGAGCAGGCGCAGGAGCACGAAGAGCGCGCGACGTTCCTCACCGCGCAGCGCCAGGACCTGCTCGACTCGATCGCCGAGCTCGACTCCGCCATCAAGAAGATCGACAAGACCTCGCGCGAGCGCTTCCGCGAGGCCTTCGACATCATCAATGGGCACTTTGGTGAGATCTTCCGGCAGCTCTTCGGCGGCGGCACCGCCGGCCTGACCCTCATCGACGAAGAGGACGTCCTCGAGAGCGGCATCGACGTCATGGCCCAGCCGCCGGGCAAGCGGCTGCAGAACGTCATGCTGCTCTCCGGCGGCGAGAAGGCGCTCACCGCCATCTCGCTCCTCTTCGGCATCTTTCAGTACAAGCCCTCGCCGTTCTGCATCCTCGACGAGGTGGACGCTCCGCTCGACGAGGCCAACATCGGCCGCTTCGCGCGCATGCTCGAGGGGCTCAAGGACAAGACGCAGTTCGTCCTCATCACCCACAGCCGGAAGACGATGGAGATCGCCGACCAGCTTTATGGCGTGACGATGGAGGAGCCGGGCGTCAGCAAGCTGGTCAGCGTGCGGCTGAGTTAGTCGCCGCGGGCGCTCGCGACGGGTGCCGCGGTTCCGTTACTCAAAACTCATAACTCAAGACTCACGACTGCCGTTGTCCCACCGTGAAGCTCACGCTGCCCTCGTCGCCGTTGCGGACCCGCACCGGCGCGCCAAGCACGTCACAGAGCGACTTCACCAGGGTGAGGCCGATGCCGGCGTGGCTCTCGCCGGCGCGGGCGGCATCGGCGCGATAGAAGCGATCGAAGAGGCGCGGCAGCGACTCGGTTGCGATCGGCGGCCCGCTGTCCCACACCTCGAGCCACACGCCGTGCTCCGGCCGATGGCGCACCGCGATGCGCCCGCCCGCCGCCGTGTACTCGACGGCGTTGTCGAGCAGGTTGTGGACGACGAGCCGCAGCTTGGTCTCGTCGCTGGCGAGGCGAGCGGCGGCCGGCACCTCGTTGGCGAAGACGAGCGCCTTCCCGTCCGCCCGCGCGGCGAGCGGCCGCCAGCAGGCCTCGACCAGATCGTGCAGGGCGATATCGGCGGCACGGACCTCGACGGCGCCGGCGTCGATGCGCGCCAGCATCAGCAGGTTCTCGGCGAGGGCGCCCAGGTGCAGGACGACGGGCAGGGCCTCGTCGAGGGCGGCGCGGTACTCGGCCGCCGAGCGACTCCGGGACACCGCCAGCTCGAGGATCGTCCGCAACGCGGCGAGCGGCGTGCGCAGCTCGTGACTCACGTCGGCGCTGAAGCGTTTCTCGCGGGCGAGGGCCTGATCGAGCCGCAGGAGGAGGTCGCGCAGCTTCGTGGCCATCGGCTCCATTTCGGCGGGTACGCGATCGGTGGAAAGGCTGCGCGCGAGCCTGGTCTCGTCGAGAGCGGCGATCTCCGCGGCCAGGGCGTCGACGGGCCGCAGGCCGTGGGCGACGGCGGCACGCGCCGCGCCCGCCGCCGCGGCCAGGGCGAGGACGCTCAAACCGGCCAGGCCGAGCCGTACGCGGGCGAGCACGCCGGCGATCTCGCGGGTATCGCGGGCGACGACGATCGTGGCCGGCGGCGACGACCGGCGCGCGTACAGGCGGCGCCCTTCGCGCCCGTCGGGCAGCCGCAATCCGGCATAACGCGGGGCGTCGTCCATGGGCGGGGCCGCGAGCAGATCGCGCGTGGCCCCCAGCGACGGGGATCGCGCGAGGACGGCGCCGTCGGCCGACCACACCTGGAAGCAGGCGGGCCGACCGGCCTCGAAATCGGGCTGCGACACGTACTCGAACTCGACGGGCCGGTCCGGCTCCTGCTCGACCATTCCCGCGAGCGCGCTCCACTCGCTGGCCAGGCGATCCTCGAGCTGCTGCTCCAGCGCGCGCGCGACCAGACGGTCGAGCAGCGCCGAGAACCCGATCAGCACCACGGCGAGGGCGGCGAACACGTAGAGGGTGAGACGTCCGCGCAGCGAGCGCGTCATTCCGCTGCGCTCAGCGAGTAACCGAGGCCCCGGTGAGTCCGGAGCAGCTTCGCGGCCTGCCCGCGGTCGATCTTCTTGCGGAGGTAGCCGACGTACACGTCGACGACGTTGCTCGCGGGGTCGGAGGCGAAGTCGTACAGGTGCTCCCAGATCTCGCTCCGCGCCACCACCTGTCCGCGCCGGCGCGCGAGGTATTCGAGCAGCGCGTACTCGCGGCCGGACAGCGCGATCAAGCGCCCGGCGCGATGGACGACGCGGGCGGCGGTATCGATCTCGAGGTCGCCCACCTGGATGACGCCGTCGGAGGCGGGATAGCGGCGGCGGACCACCGCGCGCACACGGGCCAGCAGCTCCTCGAGGGCGAACGGCTTCACGAGATAGTCGTCCGCGCCGACGTCGAGCCCCTTCACCCGATCGCCCACGCCGTCGCGGGCGGTGAGGATGAGGACGCCGGCCGGGTTCTTGTCGCGCCGCAGGCGCGCGAGCAGCGACAGCCCGTCGAGCTTGGGCAGCATGAGATCGAGGACGATGGCGTCGTACGGCGCGCTCTCCGCCAGCGCCAGCCCCTCCTCGCCGTCCGCGGCCTGATCGACGGCGTATCCCGCTTCGCGCAGCCCCCGGCCGAGCGACCGGGCGAGCGGGGGATAGTCCTCGATCAGAAGGATGCGCATGGAAAGGGCCACCACAACATGAGCGGTGCGGATGAGAATGCCATGAGAAACGCCCTCATCTTCTCTTCATGTCGGTGGCGCAGGATGGCGTCCATGAAACACACACTTCCGACGTTGTCCCTGCTCGCCGCCGCGGTGTCGATCGTCGCCGCCGGCGAGTCCAAGATCAAGAAGACCGAGCTGCCGCCGGCGGTGCAGAGCGCCTTCCGGGCGCAGTATCCGAACGCACGCGTCAAAGAGCTGGCGCGGGAGACGGACGACGGCAAGACCGTCTACGAGGTCTCCGTCGACGATGCCGGGGTCCGGCGCGATGTCCTCTATTCGCCCGAAGGCCAGCGGCTGCTCGAGGAGACCACTATCCGCGCGCAGGAGCTCCCGGAGGTGGTGGCCAAGGCGCTGACGTCGTCACGCTTCGGGAAGGCGAAGACGCTCAAGGTCGAGCGGCTGCAGGAAGAGAATCAGCCGCCGAAGTACGAGCTCCTCGTGGAGATGGACGGCAAGCAGCACGAGCTCGTGTTCGACGCCACCGGCGCCCTGACGAACGAAGAAGCCAAGGAGGTCGGAGACAAAGACGCCGATTAGGAGTCCGTCTACCGTCCTGACCGGACGGACTCCTCGTTTGCGTCGCGCCTCCCTGCCGCGTACGCTGCCGTGATGACGGCAGGGAGGCGCGCGTGAAGCGCCAGGTGGCGCTGTCGGCCATCGGGCGGGATCAACCGGGCATCGTGGCTCGCCTCACCCGCACGCTCTTCGAGCAGGGCTGCAACCTCGAGGAGTCGAGCATGACCCGCCTCAAGGGGGAGTTCGCGATCCTCCTCCTGGTGACGCTGCCCGACGGCGTTTCGGTCTCGGCGCTCGAGGCCGCGGTGGCGCCCGCCGCCGGCGCCCTCGGCCTCACGCTCCTCGTGCGCGAGCTCAGCCCGGCCGAGATGCGCGCGGAAGACGACTCGCACACGCTGCCCTACACCCTCGTGGTATACGGCGCCGATCGCCCGGGCATCGTGTTCCATGTGACGGAAGCGGCCGCCCGCCACGCCCTCAACATCACCGACCTGCGCACGCGCGTCACCGGGCCCGCACCCGTCTACTCCCTGATCATGGAGCTGGAGGCGCCCGGCGAGCTGGCAGTGCAGGGGTTCCGCGACGACCTGCAGAGGCTGAAGGGCGAGCTCGACGTCGAGACCACGCTCGAGCCGGTGGACGCCGAAGAGCTGTAGATGGCCGTCGTCCCCGTCCTCCTCTATCCCCATCCTCTTCTGAAGACGCCGGCCGCCCCCACCGACCCGCGCGACCCGGAGCTTCTGCAGGTGTTCGAAGACCTCGTGGACACCATGCGCCATCATCGCGGCTGCGTCGGCCTCGCCGCGCCGCAGATCGGCCGCCTGGTTCGCGCGATGGTCGTCGATGTATCCGCCTCGCCGCGGGCGCGCGACCCGCACGGGCTCCTGCGCATCGTGAACCCGGAGATCGCCGAGGCCAGCCAGTGGAAGGCGAGCCGTGAGGGTTGCCTCAGCTTTCCCGACCTGCTGGCCAACGTGAAGCGCGCGCAGAAGCTCCGCCTGCGCGGTCTCGATCCCGCCGGTGCCGCTCTCGATCTCGCCTGCGTCGGGTTCGAGGCGGTGGCCCTGCAGCACGAGGTCGACCATTTGGACGGCATCGTCTTCCTCGATCGCATCCGCTCGTCCCGCGACCTGTTCGAACGCCGGCGGGCGCCCCCCGAAGAAGCCGACCGTTGACGCGGGATCGCCGCCCTCGCTTCCTCTGGATCCTCGCCAGCGGCCAGGGCTTGAACGCCATGGCCGGCGGCTTCGTGTACCCGTTCTTCGCGGTGTACCTGACGCGCACGGCCGGCGCGGACCAGGGCGCGATCGCGGTGGGCACGGTGTTCGCTCTGGCCACGCTGCTCTCGGCGGGCGGCCGGATCGTGGGCGGCGAGCTCGCGGATCGGCGCGGCCGCCGCGCCGTGGTGTTGTCGTCGGTCGCCGTACGTTCGATCCTGCTCGCGCTCCTGGCCCTCGGCGTCCAGCGTGGCGCTTCCCTCTGGCTGGTGGCCCTTCCGTTCCTGCTCTCGTCCATCGCCCGCGGCGCCTACGAGCCGGCGGCGGACGCCATGGTGGCCGACATCATCCCGCCCGCGGAGAGGCCGCGGGCGTACGCGGCGATGCGCATCGGCCGCAATGCGGGGTGGGCGATCGGTCCCGCCCTGGGCGGCGCCGTGGGATTCGGTGGCTTCGCCACTCTCGCTCTGGCGGCGGCGGGGCTCGGCTTCGCGAACCTCCTGTTGTCCGCCCGCTTCCTTTCCGAGACGCCGCACGTCTCGAGCGCCGCTCGCTTCCGTCCGAGTGATCTCGCGCTCGTGCTCCACGATCCGCTCTTCCGGCGGCTCTGCCTGCTGACGACGGGCCTCTTCATCCTTTTTGCACAGCTCCTGGTCTCAGTGTCGATCGACCTGGCCTCGCGCGTGGCGCTCACGGAGCAGCAGATCGGCTGGGCCTACACCTTGAACGGAGTGATGGTGGTCGCCCTGCAGGCGATGGTGACCCGCGTCGTGCCAAAGGAGCGGCCGGGTCTCGTGCTGGCGGCGGGGACGCTCCTGGACGGCATCGGCTTCCTCACGATCGGAGCCGCCACCGGTTTGCCGATGGCCCTCGCCGGCATGGCGATCTTCACGTTCGGGGAGATGATCACGCTCCCCGTGTCGTCGGCCCTGGCCGCCGACATCGCCCCCGCCGATCGGCGCGGCCGGTACCTCGGCGCGTACGGCGTGTTCATGGACGTCGGCCACGGTCTCGGACAGATCGCCGGGGGTACCGGCCTCGCGCTCGCGGGCGCGGGTTCATGGCGCTTCTGGTGGGTGATGATGGTGTTCGCGAGCCTCCTGGCCGCCGGCTTTGCTCGCTTCGACGCGCGTCTGCGGGCGCGTTGACGCGCTCCGAGGGCGGCGCTAGAGTGGCCAGGCCAATGCGGAGATCGCTCGGGGTCGCGATCAGCCTGTGTCTCCTGCTGGCCGGCACCGCCGCGGGCGAAGACTGGTTCGATGCCTACGCGCGCGGCCTGGATGCGCTGCAGCAAGGAAACGGGGCGAAGGCGGCCGAGTGGCTCGAGCGGGCGATCCGGAAGCGGGCCGAGCCCGGCACCAACGTCCTCACCTACGGAACCAACCGGCTCGACCGGTACCATCCTTATCTATACCTGGCCGAGGCCCATCTCCTCGCGGGTAACCCCGAAGCCGCGCGTGAGGCGTTGCAGCGATCGCAGGCCCGGGGCAAGGAGCCCGCTGCCGAGCGCGACCGCATCGCCGCGCGCGTGAGCGCGGAGATCGAGAAGCGCCGGCTGGCCGCCGCCACCGCCCCTCCCACCGCGGCCCCGACGCAGGCGGCCACGCAGGCGCCGACCGCGATCGCCACCGGCACCGCTACGGTGACGCCCGTCGAGGCGACCGCCGCGCCCACCGCGGTGGCCGCCGTGCCGCGCGCGCTGTCGACCGGCATCCTCGAGGTCCGCTCCGAGCCCGCCGGGGCCACCGTCCTCCTCGGCACACGGCTCGTCGGCACCACGCCGCTCACCGTCGAGGTCGCGGCCGGCGCCTACGACGTCACGCTGCGCAAGGAGGGAGCGGCGGACATGCGCTTCCCGGTGCAGGTGCAGCCGGGCCGGCACACCACCGAGACGCGCTCGCTCGTGATGGCGGCCGCGCCCACGGCGGCGGTGCCCGCGGCGCCGGAGACGGCGGCGCTCGTGATCGTGACGCAGCCCCCGGGTGTCTCCGTCTACGTCGACGACGGGCCGCTCGGCACGACCGATCCGCGCACTGGGCGTATCGTGAAGGGCGGGCTCGATGTCGGCCGCCATCGCGTGCGCTTGTCGCGGCCCGGGTTCGAGGACATCGTGGAGGACGTGACTGTCGCCGCCGGAGCGCCCACGAGCTTCGAGCGCACGCTCCAGCCGGAAGGGGCATCGTTCTCGCCGGTGTGGCCCGCGGCGGCGGTGGCGATGGTGGCCGCCCTCGCCTTCTTCGCGTGGTCGAGGACGCGCCGGGAGATGCCGCGGGCGGCGCCGCCGGCCCTCGAGAGCGCGGGGGGCGTCACCACGACGTCGCGCCGCACCGTGATGAGCGCGCCGACGCTGGCGAAGGAAGGTGCGGAGTCCGCCCCGACCGCCGTCGATGGCCAGGAGACCACGGCGCTGCCGACACCCGCGCCGGTGGGCACCAAGGTCTCCGGCGCGCAGGCGCAGTTCGGGGAGTACCGGCTGCTCGATGCGCTGGGCAAGGGCGGCATGGCTTCGGTCTTCAGGGCGGAGAAGCGCGGCGAGATCTGCGCGCTGAAGCGCCCGCTGAGCGCGTTCCTCGAGGACCCGGAGTTCCTCGAGCGCTTCCTGCGCGAGGCGGAGATCGGCCGCACCCTCCACCATCCGAACATCATTCGCATCTTCGAGCGCGGCGACGTCGGCGGCGTGCCGTACTTCACGATGGAGCTCGTCGAAGGGGAAACCCTGCAGGCCCACGTGCGGCGCACGGGCGCGCTCGATCCGCGCAGCGCGACGAAGGTGATCGCGCAGGTGGCGGAGGCGCTCGACTACGCGCACCTCAAGGGCGTCGTGCACCGCGACCTCAAGCCCTCGAACATCATGATCCTGGGCGACGGCACCGTGAAGGTGATGGACTACGGCATCGCGCGCGCGCGCCGGTTCGAGGGGCTCACTCTGACCGGCGCCTTCCTGGGCACGCCCGACTATGTGGCGCCCGAGACGGCCGAAGGCAACGCGACGGACGCGCGCAGCGATTTGTACTCGCTCGGCGTCGTCTTCTTCGAGATCCTCACCGGCCGCCGGCCGTTCTCCGCCGACACGCCCTTCGCCACGATACGCAAGCACTGCACGGAGCCGCCGCCCCCGCCGTCGAGCATCAACGCCGCCGTGCCCCCGGAGCTCGAGGTCATCATCCTGCGGCTGCTGAGCAAGAAGCCTGAGGATCGCTATCCCGCCGCCGAAGACCTGCTGATCGCACTCCGGGATTTCCTGAATCGCGCCGCATAGATTTCGCCGCGCCCAGTGAGTCCACGAACGAAGCACTCTGTTTGTACTTTGTTCGGGGTTTCGCTTTGTTTTTGATTGACAGCCCGCGAAGTGTGCCCGATATTCACACACGTAATCTGAGAGTTTACGTGGCCGCGTCTCTCCGCGGGGCACGGCTGCGACGGTAACCATTTCGGTATTCATGACACGTTGAGGTGTAGCCGAACGTGTCTTCCTGCCGTCCTGGTTTCAGGAGATCGAGCGAGATGCCTGCCCTTCGACGCTTCACCGCCACCCTGCTGCTCTATGTCTTCGGTCTGCAGAGCGCGGTCTTCGCCCACTACCCCTTGGGGCCGCTTCCGGCGGTGATGGCGTCGCCCGCCGTAGTGTTGCCATGGGTCCCGCTGGCGACAGGCCTGCCGCCTCAAGCACCGCCGGCGGCGGCCGCGGTGCAAGACCTCCGTCAGTGGACGGTGGCGGGTGTCGCCGGCGAGGGCCAGTGGCAGCCGTCGAGCGACGGGGTATCGACGACGCAGAAGAAGGGCGGTACGAAGCCGACGTTGCTCGTGAGCCCGGCGGACGTAGTCGACACCACGCTGCGCGCGAAGGTGAAGGTGCTGTCGTCGACGCGGCAGGACGATTTCATCGGGCTCGCGTTCGCTGTGAAGTCGCCGCTGTCGACGGCGGGCAGCGTGACGTACGACCTGTGGCTCGTCGACTGGAAGGCGAAGACGGAGTCGGCGAGCGGCAAGCCGGCGAAGGAAGGCTGGACCTTGTCGCGCCTGCAGGGCGCGCAGCCGAGCACGCTGGCGACGTTCTGGAAGCACCAGGAGAGCGCGAACCACCACGTGCTCGCACGCAAGCAGGGCTCGGGCAAGGGCTGGTGCCACGACCACGAGTACGACCTCGAGCTGTCCGTGCGCAGCGGCCGGATGAAGCTGCGCGTGGACGGCGAGACGATCTTCGACGTCGTCGGCTCGTTCACGCCGGGGCGGTTCGCCCTCTACGCCTACTCGCAGCCGGAGGTGCGTTTCCGCGACGTGACGCTGACGGCGAGCAACGGCGCGCCCGCCGCGAACGCCGGCGCGGACAAGACGCTCTCGGCGGACAACGCGTGCCGCGCGGCGGTCACGCTCGACGGCAGCAAGTCGACGGACCCGGACGGCGATCCGCTGACGTACACGTGGACGGGGCCGTTCGGGACCGTCACCGGTTCCAAGCCGTCGGTCGTGCTCGTGCAGGGGCTGAATGCGATCGAGCTGGCGGTCTCCGATGGGACGTCGACGTCGAGCGACACTGTCGTCATCACCGTCGCGGACACGACGCC
>Ga0114129_10010484_pt1 | contig 13218 bp, 12 predicted proteins | sample RhiMetdeltSRZDD1_FD_80071 | JGI IMG/M metagenome (GOLD analysis project Ga0114129, IMG submission 80071) | Populus rhizosphere microbial communities from Tennessee, USA - Rhizosphere MetaG P. deltoides SRZDD1 (version 2) (version 2) | ecosystem: Host-associated > Plants > Roots > Rhizosphere >...
ACGGGTAACCGGTCCGCATCTGCATTGGATAGCGAGATATGGGAGGATTACGGTGGACCCGGTAAGCCTTCTTAAACTGCGTAAACGGTGAACGGGGGTGGTGGTGAGGCCCGTTCACCGTTCGCTGTTCACCGTTTACGCTTTTATTTCTTCACGGCATTTAGTTTCTCCGCCAAGACCGGCTGCACCCCCTTCGGATCCGCCTTCCCCTGGCTCCGCTTCATGACCTGCCCCACAAAGAAGGCAATGAGCTTGGTCTCGCCGGCGCGATAGCGCTCTACCTCCTTGGGGAACGCGGTCAACACCTCGTCTACCCATCCGCCCAGTGCGCCAGTGTCGCTCACTTGAGTAAGCCCGAGCTTCTCGGCGACCGCGAGCGTGGATGCCGTCGACGGATCAGCTAACTCGTCGCTGGCGAACACCCGCTTGGCTGCCTGCTGGCTCACCTTGTTCTTCGCGACCAGCTGGGTCAGCTCCGCCAGTCGGGCAGGAGCGACGGCGAACCGCCCGATCGCGTTGTAGCCGGCCAGCGCATCACCCATTACCCAATTGGCCGCCGCCTGCGACTCCGCGCCGGCAGCGACGACCGCTTCGAAGTAGTTCGCAAATGCGCGGTCGGCCGCGATTACCCGGGCGTGCTCGAGCGAGAGCCCGTAGGCCATGACGAGCCGCTCGCGCTTCGCGTCGGGCAGCTCGGGAAGAGCGGCCCCCTGTTCCTCGATCCATTCCTTCGACAGAACCAGGGGCGGAAGATCGGGGTCGGGGAAGTAGCGGTAGTCATGGCTTTCTTCTTTGGATCGGAGCAGCCGAACCTGTCCCGTCCCCGCGTTGAACAGCAGTGTTGACTGGGTGATCCGCTGTCCGCTCTCCACCAGGCCGATCTGGCGGTCCCTCTCCGCGGTAAGAGCGCGCTCGACGTTCGCAAAGCTGTTGAGATTCTTGACCTCGGACTTGGTGCCTAACGTGGAGTCGCCCGCCTTCCGAATGGAAATGTTGGCGTCCACCCGAAGGCTTCCCTGCTCCATGCTGCAGTCGCTGACCTCGGCATACATCAGGATCTGCTTGAGCGTCGTGAGATAGACCCGGGCCTCCGCTGGCGATCGCAAATCGGGCTCGCTTACGATCTCGGCGAGAGGAACCCCCGCTCGGTTCAGATCTACCGCCGTCTTCCCAGGGAATCGATCGTGCAGTGATTTCCCGGCGTCTTCCTCGACGTGGAGGCGGGTGATGCCGCATCGCATGCGCCCCCGCTCGGGCGACTCGAACTCGAGGCCACCGTGAATCGCAAGGGGCTGGTCAAACTGTGAGATCTGGTACCCTTTGGGCAGATCCGGGTAGAAATAGTTCTTGCGCGCGAACACGCTGCGACCATTCACGGTACAGCCCAGCGCAAGCGCCGCCCGGGTGGCCAGCCTGATTGCCCGCGCATTCGGCACCGGCAGCGCTCCCGGCAGCCCGAGGCAGACCGGGCACACGTTGGTGTTGGGCGGATCACCGAACGCCGTGGAGCAGCCGCAGAACATCTTGCTTCGGGTGAGAAGCTGGACGTGTACCTCGAGCCCAATCACGGTCTCCCAGCTCATCAGCGGACCTCCTCCGTTCCGTGGAGGGATCGCTCGAGCAATCCGGCAACAGCAAGCAGGCGCGGCTCGTCGAAGGCTGCGGCGATGAGCTGTGCTCCGATAGGCAGACCCTGATCCCGGCCGACCGGCAGGCTGAGCGCAGGAAGGCCCGCCAGGCTGATTGCGCAGACGAAGATGTCGGCGAGGTACATCTGCACCGGGTCTTCAGTCTTCTCGCCCGCTTTGAAGGCCGGCGTCGGAGTGGTGGGCGTGAGCAGGAGATCCACGCCGTTGCTACCCAGCACCCGCTGAAAATCCTGAGCGATCAGAGCCCGGACCGTCTGGGCTTTCCGGTAGTAGGCGTCGTAGTACCCGGCGCTCAGCACATACGTGCCGATCAGAATACGCCGGCGCACTTCGGCTCCGAACCCGGAGCCCCGCGTGGCCCGGTAGAGCGCGCCGATGTTTCCCTCCGGCCCAACTTTGCGAACGCCATACCGGACTCCGTCGTAGCGAGCCAGATTCGCCGCTGCCTCAGCTGGGGCAATGATGTAATAGGTGGGTACGGCGTACTTCGAATGCGGAAGCGAGACCTCGCTGACGGTGGCACCGAGATCCCGGAGCACTGCAACGGTCCGATCGAGCCCAGCACGCACGCCGGGGTGCAAATCGGTCGGAAAGTACTCGCGGGGAAGGCCTACCTTGAGACCCTGGAGGCTCGCCATCGCGGGCGCGGGCTTCATCGGTGGGCGATCGACCGTCGTAGCGTCCAGCGGATCCGGTCCGCTCATCACCGCCAATACCCGGGTCGCCTCGTCCACTGTCTTGCCGAACACCGAGATGCAGTCGAGTGACGATCCGAACGCGACCAGGCCGTATCGGCTGACACGCCCATAGGTGGGCTTCACGCCGACAACGCCGCAGAAGCTCGCGGGCTGACGCACCGAACCGCCTGTCTCTGAGCCCAGCGCTGCGGGCACGACATCGGCAGCTACCAGGGCCGCAGATCCGCCCGAGGATCCCCCGGGGACGCGATCGTGAGCGAGTGGATTCTTGACCCGCCCGTAGGCCGAATGCTCGGTGGACGATCCCATGGCGAACTCGTCCAGATTCGCCTTACAGGCCACCATCGCCCCAGCCGCCCGCAGGCGCCGCACCGCAGTCGCGGTGTAGGGCGACAGATAGCCTTCGAGAATGCGGGATCCGCAGGTGGTCGGCTCTTCTATGGTAACGATGTTGTCTTTCACAGCGATCGGCAGCGCGTGCAGGGCTCCGGGTGTGTTCATCCCGTCCACGCGCCTCGCCTCGGCCTCCAGACACTCTGTCGACCAATGCAGCGTCGCATTGAGTCCGGCGGAGTCGGCCTTCGCCAGCTGCGCACCTACCTCTCGGGCGATGGCTGCCGCCGTCACAGGTCCTCCATTGCGCCATGGCGCGGCACCAGGAAGAACCCGTCCGCAAACTCCGGAGCCATGGCGGCCGGGGGTCGAGCCAGCCGCACCGGGCTCACCACGTCCTCGCGAAGCGGAGTCGCCTCCGGACCGGCGAGAAACGGCTGTGCCTGGGCGTCGGCAGGGACTTCGTCCAACTGGGCCACGTAGTCCACGATCCGATTGAACTGCTCTACCAGCCTGGGCAACTCGTTCTCTTCCACGCCGATCTCGGCGAGTCTGGCAACGTGCTTTACCTGATCCGAACCGATCGTCATGCGCTCTCCCAGTCGCGCTCGAGCCCGGCATAGGCCACGAGCAGCTGCTTGATTCCAACTTCGGCATCGTCGAAGGCTACTTCGACTTTGAGATCGCGGCCGCCGCCGGTGAGCCCGCGGATGGTTCCACTGCCGAACCGGCGATGGCGCACTCGCTCTCCCTTCACGTACCTCGGTACGTCCTGGCTGGCTTCCTCGGCTGCCTGCGCAGAGGATACACTAGGTGGCGACGATTCCTCTCCCCATCGGCTCCATTTCGCGGCCGGACGTTGACTGGTCTGCCCGCTGCCCCAGCCAGGCGCCCACAACGCATTGGTGCGCTTCTCTTCGACTACCGAAGGCGGCAGTGAGCGAAGAAAGGCGGACGCAATGCCGGGCCGAAGCTCGCCACCTCGCCGCCGAGCCCGCGCCCAGGTGAGGTAGAGCTTATCCTTGGCGCGGGTGAGCCCTACATAACACAACCGACGCTCCTCTTCCAACCCGCCCGGCTGCTCTTCAGCCCGTGCGAGCGGGAACAGCCCGTGCTCCAGGCCTGCCAGCACGACGACCGGCCACTCAAGTCCCTTTGCTGTGTGGAGCGTCATCAAGGTGACACCATCAGGCGCGCCAACGATGCTGTCCTGCGCGGTGAGGAGCGCCGCTTCCGCCAAGAATCGCTCGAGCGGTGTTCCCGGATCGTCGCTCTCGGGCACCACGACTTCGGACCACTCCGCGGCGCTTGCAATCAGCTCGCGTACGTTCTCCCAACGATCCGCCCCCTCCGGTCCTTCGGCCAGCAGATATGACTCATAGTCCAGGCCTTCGACCAGTTGCTCGAGCGTTTGGGCCGGCGTCGAGTCCGCAGAGCGCACTCGAAGACCATCGACGAAGTCGGCAAATCGGCGGAACGACTCCCGTACATTGGTCCGGAGATCGGGAATCCGATCGGCGATCCGTGCAGTCTCGAGCAGCGGCCTGGCCCACTGCTCGGCCGCGCGATTGAACACCGCCAGGCTGGTATCACCGATGCCGCGGCGGGGCACTCCGATTGCGCGGAGGAATGCCTCGTCGTCCGCGGGATTGGCAATGAGACGGAGGTACGCCAGGAGATCTTTCACCTCGCGCCGCTCGTAAAAGCTGATCGCGCCGACCAGTCGATATCCGACCCCTGCTCGCCGAAACGCTTCCTCCAGGGCGCGCGACTGCGAATTGGTCCGGTAGAGCACGGCCATTTCACCATAGCTCCACTCGCCACCCCTCGCCCGCCGGCCCAGCTCGCCGACGATCCACTCGGCTTCGTCGCGCTCGTCCGCGGCCGCCAGCAGCGTCACCTGCTCTCCGCCCTGCCTGCGGGTGCGTAGCGTCTTGCCCAGGCGCCCCTGGTTCTCCGCGATGACACCGTTCGCAGCGTCGAGGACGATCTGCGTCGAGCGATAGTTCTCCTCCAGCCGAACGAGCTTGCTGTTCGGGAAGTCGCGTTGAAACTCCCGCATGTTCCGTATATCGGCCCCACGCCATCCGTAGATCGACTGATCGTCGTCACCCACGGCGCAGACATTTCCGTGCGCGCCGAGCCGCCGCACCAGGAGATACTGGGCCCTATTGGTGTCCTGGAACTCGTCGACCAGGATGAACGCAAACTTCCGGCGGTAGGCTTCGAGCCGCTCGGGATGCTGGTCGAACAGCGTCAACGGATGCAGCAGCAGATCGTCGAAATCCATCGCGTTGGCACTCTTGAGCGCCGGCCCCAATGTGCGGAAGACCTCCGACGCGACCTGCGACAGACGATCGAACGGCGCCGCGGCACCCAGCTGCTCCGGGCTCAGCATCCGGTTCTTCGCGGATGAGATCACAGCGGCGACTGCGCGAGGGGGGAACAGCTTGGTGGAGTGGCCACCCTGCTCCATCAGCCGCTTCACCAGACTCAGGCTGTCGTCTTCGTCATAGATGGTGAACTGGCGGGTAAACCCCAGCAATTCGGCTTCGCGGCGGAGCAGTCGCGCGGAGAGCGAATGAAAGGTGCCGATCCAGAGTCCCGAAGGGTCGCGCGCCAGGAGCCGAGCGACCCGTTCCTTCATCTCACCGGCCGCCTTGTTCGTGAATGTGACGGCGAGGATGCGATCGGGCGGGACCCCGTGGCGATCGATGAGGCTGGCGATACGGGTGGTAAGCACTCGGGTCTTGCCCGACCCCGCCCCCGCCAGCACCAGCAGTGGCCCCTCGACGTGCTCCACCGCCTCCCGCTGAGCGGGATTGAGGCCTCGAGTCCAGTCGGTCGCCTCGGCGACATCACTCAAGCCGGCGTCTCCGCCAGCGGAATACGAATCAGGAAGCACGTGCCTTTCTCGCTCGGCTCGAGGGCGAGCTCACCCAAATGCGCTTCTTCGACCACGCGCCTGGAGAGAGCGAGGCCGATGCCCCATCCTCCGCGCTTGGTCGTAATCCCGGGCTCGAAAATGTCGCGACGAATTTCCTTCGGAATGCCGGGTCCGTCATCGAGCACCCGGATTGCCGCAGTGCGATCGTCTGCTTCTACCCTGAGGATAATCGTGCCCGAGCGGCCTTGCAGCGCATCGATCGCATTCTTGACCAGGGCCTCCAGCGCCCACTCCAGCAGAACCGGATCTCCCAGAACGGTGGGGCCGGCACCTGCAGCTTCCACCCTGAGGTCGATCTGGTTGGCCCACTTCGGCAGACGTGGTCGGAAGTAGCCCGCTACCCGGTCCGCCAGGGCGCCCAGCCCGATTGGCTCGCGAGCGGCCGGGTTTCCAATCCGCTCGAAGCGCCGAGCCACCCGGTCGAGGCGCTCGGCATCGGCCGAGAGGTGTTCTCCCAGGGCGGGCGGCGCCTCGGGCAGTGACCGGATCCGCTCGATCCAACCTTGTAGACTCGTGAGTGGGGTCCCCATTTGGTGCGCTGCCTCGCGGGCCATCGCGACCCAGAGCCGGTCCCGCTGCGCATTCATCGCGCTTCGATAGGCAAAGATCGCCACTCCGACCATCACCGCGATGGTAAGCGCCTGCAGAACTACGAGTGCCGTGAGCTGGAGCCGGGCGGGTAGCGGACCGTAGTGGACCGTGCCGATGGTGGAGTCCACTACGGGCGGGTTCTGGCGATCGAGTCCGCCCACGAATTGCTTGAGCCTGGGATCGTCGAGCGAGGTCTCGAAAGGAAGGTTGTCGTAGGCGGTGACACGCCCGGCGGCGTCCGTGACGACGAGCGGCATTCCCAGAGCACGCACCTGTTCGCCCAGCCTCAGTAACGCTTCGGCCTCAGCGCCAGGGCGCGGACTGTTGAGGCCGGCGAATACTTCGGAGTAGAAGCGGCTGGTCGATTCCGCATCTTCGCGGAAGTGACGCACGATAAGCCAGCCGGTACCGAGGCTCAGACCGGCCAGGAGCGACACGAGCACGACGACCACCGCCGGCGCGAGACGCTCGAGGCGCGGTCTACGACGCCGGGTCGATCCGCGAGACGCCGACATACGGCACCAGCGCGTCGGGCAGCCGAATGGATCCGTCGGCCTGCTGCCCGTTCTCGAGCAGTGCGATCAAACAGCGCGGAAACGCCACACCAGACGCGTTCAAGGTGTGGACGAAGCGCGGCCCGGCACCCGGCTCGGGGCGGTAGCGAATATTGGCTCGACGAGCCTGGTAATCAGTGAAAGTGCTGGCGCTGGAGACCTCGAGCCATGCGCCGACGCCCGCAGCCCACACCTCGAGGTCGAAGGTGTGGGCGCTGGTGTGGCCCGTATCCCCGGCCGCAAGATCGACCACCCGATACGGAAGCTCCAGGCGCTGCAGCACGGCTTCCGCATGCCGGGTGATCAGCTCGTGCTGAGCCTCGGAATCCTCGGGGCGGCAGAATCGCACCAGCTCAACCTTGTCGAACTGATGCACCCGGATGAGCCCTCGCGTGTCCTTGCCGTGCGCACCGGCCTCGCGTCGAAAGCACGGGGTCCACGCTACGTACGCAAGCGGAAGGTCTGCGCCGTCGAGGACTGCCCCGCGGTGGATGTTGGTGACCGGCACTTCGGCAGTGGGAATGAGAAACAGCCCATCGTCCCGCACCTGGTACAACTCCTCGGCGAACTTGGGCATTTGGCCCGTGCCGAACATCGAGTCGTAGTTCACGACGTAGGGCGGCGCAACTTCCACATATCCGTGCTCTCGAACGTGGAGGTCCAACATGAAGTTCGCGAGTGACCGGACCAGTTTCGCTCCCATCGCTCGCAGAACGGGGAAGCCGGACCCCGTCAGTCGCGCGCCAGCCGGGAGGTCGAGTATGCCGAGTTTCTCGCCCAGCTCCCAATGTGGCTTGGGTACAAATGAGAAGGCCGGCGGCGTGCCCCACGTACGAACCACGCAGTTTTCAGCTTCCCCGCCCTCGGGAACTTCGTCGAGCAGGAAGTTGGGCAGCAGGCTCAGCTCATGCATGAGCTGGCTCTCGGCCTCGCGGGCCTGCGCCTCGAGCGCTTTCTCTTCCTCGCCGGATGCCTTGAGCCGAGCCAGCAGATCGTCGGCCGGCTCCTTGTTCTTCTTCCGGCGAGCGACCTCCTCACTTGCCGCCTTGCGATCGGCCCGGCAGGTCTCGAACCTGGCCAGCCGGTCGCGGTGGCGCCGGTCCAGCTCCAATACGAGATCGAGTTGCTCCGGCAGGGCGGGGTCGAGCCGCCGCGCAAGGCCTGCGCGCCCAGCGTCAGGATCTTGCCGGAGCCGCTTCAGGTCGATCATCGCCGCCTAGTTTTGCGGGATTCCCGGAGTGAGCTCGCGAAAGCCGCAGTTGCGGTTGGCGAGCACCTCGAACTTGACTTCGCGGTTGACGTCGTCGAAGGAGAGAATGCGAAGCTTTGCGTACACCGGCACCCCGACGCTGGTACAGACCAGGCTACTCCGGGCAACCCACACCTGGTTTACGGCAATAGTGATGGTGTCGATGGTGTTGTAGCCGTTCAGCGGAGCTTCCGTGATCTCGTTGAATGACTGATCGCTCAACAAGAGGCCGGGCGACACGCCGCTCGTATTGGAGATGCCCAGCGCGCCCTGGGGGAGAAACACGTGCCGGCTACCCGATTCGATGTTGTAGGCGAAGTCGAACTGGGAGGTTTGATCGGTCCGAACGGCCGCGCTGGCCGGAATCGAGAACGCACTCGGCGTGCCTATGGAAGTGCCAACCAGTGCGCCGAGCACAATCGTATCGACCACGTTCGGCTGCTGGGCGTCGCCCAGCGGATTGCTGTTGCAGCCGCCCGCGGCGAAGCCCAGCGGGAGGAGTCCGAGAACGAAAAGAATGCGGCGCATGAGACCGGAAGGTTAAGCCGCGTGCAGAGAGGGGTCAACCCATACTCATTGCTTGACTTCGCTCTCATCGACCCCTACGTTGCGCTCACCTTTTCCGCCCCAACAGCCGAGGAAGTTGTTTGAGCGATCTGGGGGAGGTCGTACGGGCGTTCGGCGACCGTCCCGACGTCGCCGCGGTGGTGTTGGCGAGCGCGGACGGCTTGCCGATTCACACCGCCGGCCGACATCCGGTCGACGCGGATTCGACCGCAGCTCTCGCGGCGACCTTCGTTCGGCAAGCCGCGGCCCTGAGCGAGGCCACCGGACTCGGTCAAATGGAAACCGCGGTACTCGAATCCGCCCGTGGATTGGCCGTGGTGGCACGGGTTGGGGCCGACTGGCTCGTGGTGGTGCCCACGGAGTCGGCTGATGCCGGTGCGCTACTCTATCATCTGCGAGTTCATCGACCGGCGCTCACCGCTCTCCTCTGACGTGATCCCGATTGTGCATTCGCGCATTCGCCCGGCCCGGCTGCTCCGATGAGATGGGCGGTGATACTGGCCGGCGGCTCGGGCACCCGGTTCTGGCCGCTCAGCACTCCCGATAGTCCCAAACAGCTACTTCCTTTGAGCGGCAATCGTTCGACCGCCCGGGAAGCGGTTGAGCGACTCGAGGGGCTGATATCCCGCGACCGCATACTCATCGTGACCGGCGCCGCTCTGGCCCCCAAGCTTCAGGATCATCTCGAGCTCGAGCCGCGCAACGTCTTGATCGAACCCCGTGCCGCCTCGACTGCTCCTGCGCTGGTCTGGGCCACCTGGGAAACGTTGCGCCGCGACCCGGATGCGGAGGTGCTCTCACTTCACGCTGATTGGTCGGTTGCTGATCCGGATGGCTTCCGCCAGACCGCCGATCGAGCGCTGCAGACCGCCCGCAAGTTTGACCGGCTCGTAACGGTGGGGATTGTGCCCACCCGACCGGAGACTGGATACGGATACATCGTGCCCGGCGCCTCGCTTGACACGTTTTCGCGCAACGTGGCCCGTTTTTCCGAGAAGCCAGACGCCACGGCCGCTCTCGATCTCATGGCTGCGGGTGCTCTATGGAACTCGGGCCTGTTCGCCTGGACCGGCGCCACGCTTTTACGCGAGATCGAGCGTTGCACGCCCGAGCTCGCGGGACCGCTCGAGGCGCTCCGGAAAGATGACGCGGAGAAATTCTTCCGCGACGTGACGCCCATCTCGATCGATGTCGGGCTACTGGAGCGCAGCAACGCTGTCGCGGTGGTGAGCGGCGCTTTTGCCTGGGACGACGTGGGCACCTGGGAGGCGCTGACCCGGGTACGCCCCCGTGACGCTCAGGGGAACGTGCTGGTCAATTCAGCGATCGCGCATGAGTCATCGGACTGTGTCGTGTGGGCCGGCGAGGACACGGTCGTGTTGAACGGGGTCAAAGATCTCATCGTGGTCCAGGCGCACGGCCGTGTGCTGGTCATGCCCCGCAGCAGGGCGCCGGACATGAAGCGTCTGCTCGACAGCCTGCCACCGGCCGTGCGCGATCTCCAAGGGTGATTCCTCTCTACCTGCTCGAGCCCGCGACGCCGGGAGCGCCCTGGGCGCCCTTCACCGGCGTGCGGCCTATCGCCGAGCTTCGAGCCGGCCTGTGGCGCATTCGAGAGCGCTGGTCGCGCAGCCTGGGATTGGAGGCGGTGGGAATTCTGGGCAGTCACGCGGCGCATTTTCGCGAATTCGACGAGCCGACCACCGTCGATCCCTCGACGATCGCAGGCCCTGCCATCGTGGCCGCGAGCTGGTTTGCGCCGACAGCGCATGCGATTCCATTAGCTCCGGAGACGAAACGGCTGGTTCATGACGACGCGACTGTGGCGTGGATCGTCCCCGGGGGCGAGCGATTCGATCAAGCGAACACTCGCGGGCGATCCGTGTCGATCGACGGAGTCCACCTCGCCGGCGCGTATTCGTTGCTGGATGCACTGGAGCAGTTGCTGCTCGAAGACTGCGCCGCCTTTCGCGGCCGCGGCTTTTCCCCTGCGGGGGCCCTGGTTTTGGGCGACTCGGCCGACGTCATATCGCTCGGCGCCGATGTGGAGCCTGGGGTCGTCTTCGACACACGTCCCGGACCGGTCGTGCTCGATCAGGGGGTCGAGGTTCGCCACGGAACCAGGCTCGAAGGCCCTCTCTTCGCCGGGTCGCGAACCCGCATCCTGGGCGGATACATCCGGGCCTCGGTCTTCGGCCCGGATTGCCGGGTGCGCGGCGAAATAGCCAGCTCGGTGTTTCTGGGTTATGCCAACAAGGCACACGACGGCTTCATTGGCCACAGCGTCGTGGGCCAGTGGGTTAATCTTGGCGCAGGTACCACCACGTCGAATCTCAAGAACACCTACGGATTGGTACGGCTCACTGCCGCGGGCGCCCAGATCGATACGGGGCGGCTCAACGTGGGCACGCTCTTCGGCGACCATGCCAAGACTGCTATCGGCACAATGCTTGGAACGGGAACCATCGTTTCCGCCGGAGCTAGCGTGTTTGGCGGACCGCCGCCCAAGTACGTGCTGCCGTTCGCCTGGGGTGTCGGCGGAGAGTCGATGACGGAAGATGGCTTTCTCCGTGTGGCAGAGCGCGTAATGGCTCGCCGGAAGGTGGAGTTGACCGATGCCAGGCGAGACTCGCTCCGGCGCACCTATCGCCGGCTCCGCATAGCATGACCCGTCTCTTCGTTCTTGGATCGGGCTCGCGGGGCAACTGCTGTGCGCTGGAGCACGAGGGAAGCGTTCTCCTGATCGACGCCGGGTTCAGCGCGCGCGAGATCGGCCGTCGCGCGGCAGCCGTGGGACTGGCCCTCGACGGACTGGTCGGCATCGCCCTGACTCATGAGCATGGCGATCATGCCCGCGGAGCGGCCCGCCTTGCCGCCCAGACCAACGTCCCGCTGCTCACCGCCTTGGGAACCTGGGATCGATTGCATCGGCTGCGCGGAAGGCTGCGTCACGTTCCACTGCCCCTCCTCCAGGAAGTGGTCCTCGGTCCCTTCACGGTGAGGGCCGGCCCTACCTGCCACGACGCGGCCGAGCCGGTGGCGCTGGTGGTGCGCACGGCCGAAGGCGCTGCCCTGGGTGTTGCGTACGATTTGGGACGAGCCACTGCCGCCACGCGCTATCTGTTGCGTGACCTGACCGCCATCGTCATCGAGGCCAATCACGACGATTTCATGCTGCGCACCAGCAGCTATCCGCCCGTGGTGCAGCAGCGGATCGCAGGCTCGGCGGGCCACCTCTCGAACCGGGCTGCGGCCGAGCTGCTGGCCGAGTTGCATCACCCGGGATTGGCCGTGGTGGTGCTTGCGCACCTCAGCGAGCGATGCAATACCGCCGCCGATGCGCGCGGGACGGTTGAGCCTGCTCTCAAACGTGCGGGATTCCGAGGGGCGTTGTACGTCGCCGAGCAGGATGCCCCGCTGCCGGCGATCGAGCTGCGGCCCGGCCCGGCCCAACTCGCGCTTGCGTTATAAGAGGGAGGAGATCAGGAGGGTTGTTGGGTGTCGGGATCCGGCGGAACCGGTACGGAATCGGGCCTGGGCGTGGGCGGACCGATTTTGTCGAAGGTGATCGGCTCAGTCAGGTCTCCGCCTGAGAGTACCATGCTCTTGCCTTTGAACTTGAGGCGATAGCTTACCCATTCGCCTCCCAGTGCGAGCAGCAGACTGTCCGGCTTGACTCGCCAGCGAACGGTTTCCTTCCCATAGCTGGCGCTCGAATCCGGACGCACCACAACGGTTCGTGGCCCGGTCTTCTTGTCACCTTGCTTGATGTCGAACTTCCAAGTACCCAACAGGCCGTCGCCGGCGCTCGACTGCGCCTGAGCGGCCGCCGTCAAACAGCCTGTCAACAATAATACCAGGATAGCACGCAAGATCGGTCTTCTCGTTCGCCTCGTGAACGGCCCCGGCGTTGAGCACGGGACCCAGCACCAATGCCAAGGTTGGAAATTAACGCGAGGCAGACGGGGCGGCACTCCCGAAATAGCCCGGGGTGGGCGGCATCGTTCGGCTCGTGAATACCACCCGAGCGACCTCCATCACTGGCGCCTGGGCCCCCGCACCAGTTCTGCCGCCATTCGGGTCTTTGGGTGATCTGGTCCCAGAGTGGGGCGCAGCTGCTCCAGCGCCATCGTAAACAGGGAATGCGCGCTGTCTGCCTTTCCTCTGGCGACCATGACGTTGCCGAGCGTTAGATAGGCGAGCCCGACCTTCTGAGAAGCTACGCCAGGCTGTGCCAGCCGCTGCTGGAGCTCGAGCGCCCGAGTTGCATCGCGCTCCGCGTCATCAAGGCGATGCAGGTCGAGCTCGAGCTTTGCGCGCCGCCCCAGCATCAGGGGAATGACAAACGAGCCTTGCGTCGCCCGTTCCGCGACTGCGATCGCTGAATCGAAGGCCACCAACGCAGCAAGCTCATCGCCCCGCGCCTCGGCCAGTAATCCACGTTCGAACCGGATTGCGGCAAACGCATAATGCCCCGGAGGGAGGGCCCGCCGAAGCCTCGGCTCGACTTCGGAGAGTGCCGCGGCCGCTTTCGAGAGTTCCCCCTGGTCACGGTATACCTGCGCACGTGTTATCAGCGCTTGGTTGATCGCAATCTGGTCGCCCTGGCGCTGGGCCTGAGCGTAGGCCA
>Ga0114129_10010485_pt1 | contig 13217 bp, 9 predicted proteins | sample RhiMetdeltSRZDD1_FD_80071 | JGI IMG/M metagenome (GOLD analysis project Ga0114129, IMG submission 80071) | Populus rhizosphere microbial communities from Tennessee, USA - Rhizosphere MetaG P. deltoides SRZDD1 (version 2) (version 2) | ecosystem: Host-associated > Plants > Roots > Rhizosphere >...
GCCAGGTGCCCGACCTGCGGCAGCAAGGTCGAGCGGTTGAAAGAGGAGAGCTACTACTTTCGCCTGTCGAAGTACCAGCAGCCGCTGCTCGATTTCTATGATGCGAACCCGGAGTTTCTGCAGCCAGCGTTTCGACTGAACGAGGTTCGGGCGTTTGTCGAAGCAGGACTTCAGGATCTCAGCATCAGTCGCACGTCATTCCAGTGGGGCATTCCGGTTCCGGACGATCCCAAGCACGTGATGTACGTCTGGTTCGACGCACTCACCAACTATCTGACGGTGCTCGGGTTTGGAACGGGCGACGAGAGCCGGGTTGATAAGTACTGGCCCGTCGTCACGCATCTGGTCGGCAAGGAAATCGTCCGGCAGCACGCTCTGTACTGGCCAGCCTTCCTGATGTCGGCTGGCATCCAACCGCCGAAGCGCATCATCGCTCACGGCTGGTGGCTGATGGGCGGGGCGAAGATGTCGAAGTCGATTGGCAACGTCGCACGGTATCAGGATTACGCCGGCGTGTTTGGTGTCGATGCGCTCCGCTATTTCGTCACGCGTGAGATGACGCTCGGCCAGGATGCGAACTTTTCAGACGAAGCGATTCTGACGCGCTACAACGCGGACCTCGCCAACGATCTCGGAAATGTCGTCAGCCGCACCACGACGATGATCGCGCGCTACTGTGACGGATCCATACCATCCGCCCATCCCGGCGATGACCTGGACCGTGCGCTCGAGACCGATATCCAGAGGACCATCGATACCGCGCGCGGCGGTTTCGCTCGGTTCGAGCTGAGCGTCGCCCTTCAGGCGATCTGGGATGTCCTGGTTCGTGGCGTCAACCAGTACATCGTCAAGCGCGAGCCGTGGAGGCTTGCAAAGAAGGCCGAGGATCGGCCGATGCTGGAGACAACCCTCTACCGCTCAGCGGACGCGCTGCGTGTGATTGCTGCACTGGTCGACCCGGTTATGCCGGAAGCCGCAGAACGGATCCGCCGGATGCTCGGCGTACCGCAGGAACAGTGGACGGATTTGAAAGCCAATACACTTCGCGCCGGAACCCGGCTTGGAACCATCGAGCCGCTGTTTCCGCGCATTGAGAAAACCGTGGAGGAATTGCGCGCGATGACGACGGACAGCGAACAGAAGCCGATTGGAGGTGAGGACAACCGCATCTCGATCGACGAGTTCATGAAGGTCGAGCTGCGGGTCGCCAAAGTGCTGGAGGCCGAGGCCGTTCCCAAATCGAAGAAGCTCGTGAAGCTGAAGGTGGATGTCGGCAACGAGCAGCGGACGATCGTCGCCGGAATTGCCGAAGCGTATCAGCCCGAGCAGCTGGTCGGCCGGACGATTGCCGTCGTCTTCAATCTCAAACCCGCCAAGTTGATGGGCATCGAATCAAACGGGATGGTGCTCGCCGCGAGCGTCGGGGATGGCAGGCCGATTCTGGTCGGCTTCGACGAACCGGTGCCGCCGGGAGCTCGCGTACGCTAATTGATTCCCACTGCCACATCGCGGGCCCTGAATTTACCGACGATCTCAGCGAGGTCATCGATCGTGCGAAGAACGCGGGCGTCGCACATGCGCTCGTGATTCTGGCGGCGGACGACGAGCCGGAAATCGCACAAGCGAGCACGCTTGCCGCCCAGTGGCCCGCCGTCAGATTTTCCGTGGGCATCCATCCGCATGCAGCAGGGAAGTTCGCCACCAATCCCGCTGACGCAGCACAAGCGACCGAAACCGTCATCGCCTCCCAGCCTTTGACGCGGGGCCTCGGAGAAATCGGCCTCGATTACCACTATGACTTTGCGCCGCGCGAGGTGCAGCAGGAGGTGTTCCGACAGCAGATACGGCTGGCGAAACAGCGCCGGCTGCCAATCGTGATCCACACGCGCGAGGCCGAAGAGGATACGTTTGGAATCCTCAGCGAGGAGGGCGCGCACGAGGTCGGCGGCGTTTTCCATTGCTTTACCGGCGACCGTGCGATGGCGGTGCGCGTGCTTGATCTCGGCTTTCACCTCTCGCTTGCGGGCATCGTCACCTTCCGCCGCGCGAACGAGTTGAAAGAGGTGGCGAAGATGGTGCCGCTGGAGCGCCTCTTGATCGAGACCGACAGTCCCTTTCTGGCGCCGGTGCCGCATCGCGGCAAACGCAATGAGCCAGCCAACGTGGTGTACGTCGCGGAGACGATCGCCGCGTTGCGTGGCGTCGATGTAACGGCGATCGGTGAGGCCGCTCGCGTCAACTTCGCACGCCTGTTTCAGCCGGGATATGATTGGCGCGCGTGAATCCCACCGCGCACACACTCTCAGCGGCCGTCCTTGCGCAAATGTTCGAGCCGATTCGTGGCGACCTGGAGAAGGTCGAGCGCGAATTCGTGCGCCATCTCGAATCACAGGTCGCGTTGATTCCTACGATCGGCCACTACATTCAGCAGGGCGGCGGCAAGCGAATCCGTCCGGCGGTGCTGCTGATGGCTGCCCGCATGAGCGGCTACACGGGTGAGCACGCGGCGCTGTTCGCATCGGTCATCGAGTTCATCCACACGGCGACACTCGTCCACGACGACATCATCGACGAATCCGAGATGCGGCGCGGCCGTCAGGCAGTCCATTCGCGCTGGGGCAACGACGTCACGGTGCTGCTTGGCGATTTTCTCTATATCAAGTCGATGTCGATGGCGCTCTCGCGCGACAGCCTCGACTTCATCCGTCTGCTGTGCGAAGTCACGCTTCGCATGATTGAAGGCGAGCTGTACCAGCTCACGAAGAATGGCGTCGTCGATCTCTCCGAGGACGAGCACTTCGAAATCATCCGCCGGAAGACCGCGTACCTCTTCGCCGGAAGCGCCCGCATCGGGGGCATGCTCGGACCGGGCACGAACACCGAACAGGAAGACGCGCTCTGGGACTATGGATTGAACATCGGGATGGCCTTCCAGCTCGTGGATGATCTGCTGGATTTCACTGGCGAGGAGGATGCGCTCGGCAAGCCAGTGGGTGGCGATCTTCGAGAAGGGAAAATGACGCTGCCGGTCATCCACCTGCTTGCCAGCAACGACGCGCGCGCGGAACTCCTGATTCGCAACATCGCGAAGGAGCGGAACGCGTCCGTGGATGAGTGGCGCGAGCTGAGGAATCTGCTCGCCCAGCACCGCTCGATCGACTACGCGCGACGGGTGGCCACCGATTTCGTCGAACGCGCGAAGGTCGCGCTGCAGATCTTTCCAGCCAGCGCCGAGCGTGACGCGCTGATGTATCTGCCCGATTACGTGCTCTCCAGGGACCGCTGATATCACACCACGAAGGTCACCAACGTCGCGAAGGTCACGAAGGGATTAAATTGTTTCGTGTTCTTCGATATCGTCGTGCGCGTCGTGGTTGACAGTCGATGAATCCAGCTGAACGCATTGTCGAGCTCCGCCGCCAGATCCGCTATCACGAAGAGCGCTACTACGTCCTCAACGATCCGGAAATAGCCGACGCGGAATTCGACGCGCTCATGCTGGAGCTCGAGGCTCTGGAGGCGGAAAACCCGGACCTCGTCTCCTCGGATTCCCCAACGCAGCGGGTCAGCGGCCGGCCAGCGGCGGGGTTTGTTACCGTCGAACATGCCGAGCCGATGCTCAGCCTTGACAACGCGTATTCGGAAGAGGAGCTGCGCGAGTTCGACGCTCGCGTGCGCCGTGGCCTCGCCGCCTCCGGCGAGGTGATCGACCAGGCGGACTACATCGCGGAGTTGAAGATCGACGGTCTCAGCCTCGCGCTCACCTATGAGAACGGGATGCTGGTGCGCGGAGCAACCCGGGGCGATGGCATTCGTGGTGAAGAGGTGACCTCGAACGTCCGTACGATTCGCGCGATACCGCTGAAATTGCGGACCGCGGACCTAAAAGGTCCGCGGCGAATCGAAATTCGCGGCGAGGTGTATCTACCCCGTAAGGTATTCGAGCGGATTAACAAGGAAAAGGCCGACGCTGGCGAGCCGCTGTTCGCCAATCCACGGAATGCCGCGGCAGGAACGATGCGGAATCTTGATCCCGCGCTCGTCGCCAAGCGTGGCCTCAGCGCGTGGACCTATCAGCTTGTCGGCGAATCTCCGCCCACCCACGCACTGACGCTGGAAGCACTCAAGGAATGGGGGCTTCCGGTCGAACCACACTGGAAACGATGCCGCGGCGTTGAGGAATTGCTTGCCTTTTGCCGCGCGTGGGACGAAAAACGCCGCACGCTTGATTTCGACACCGATGGAGTCGTCATCAAGCTCGATCGCCTCGACCTCCGCGCACGGCTCGGCACGACGAGCAAGTTTCCGCGATGGGCGGTCGCATTCAAATTCCCGGCGGAGCAGAAGACGACGCGGCTCAAGAGCATTGAGGTGAACGTCGGGCGCACGGGCGCGGTGACGCCGTTTGCAGTGCTCGATCCAGTGTTTGTCTCTGGTTCAACGGTGTCGATGGCAACGCTTCACAACGCCGACGATATCGCGCGGAAAGACATCCGCGAAGGCGACTGGGTGATCGTCGAGAAAGCGGGCGATGTGATTCCGCGAGTGGTCGCGCCGATTCCGAGCAAGCGGCCGGCAGAGTCCAGGCCGTGGGTGATGCCGACGATCTGCCCGCGCTGCGGCAGCACGCTGCATCGGGCGGAAGACGAAGCGGTCTGGCGGTGCGAGAACACCTCGTGCCCCGCAAAGTTGCAGCGCGGCCTGGAGCACTTCGCCTCGCGCGGAGCGATGAATATCGAAGGCCTCGGCGAGTCGCTGATCGCGCAGGTCATCAAGGCAGGTCTGGTTCGCGACTACGCCGACGTCTATGCGTTGACGACGGAGACGCTCCAGGAACTCGAACGCATGGGGAAGAAGTCCGCGGCGAAGCTGATGCTGCAGATTGAGAACAGCCGGAGCAACGCATTATGGCGGTTGATCTACGGCCTCGGAATCCGGCATGTCGGTGAGCGCGCATCGCAGGTGCTGGCACGAGCGTTTGGTTCGATGGACGCTCTGTGCGCCGCAGACGAGCAGCAGCTTCAGCAGACGTCGGAAGTCGGACCCGTCCTGGCGGAATCAGTTCGCAGCTGGTTCAACGAGCCGCACAACCGGCAGCTCATCGATCGGTTGCGCGCCGCCGGCGTCAACATGGAAGTGCCACTCGAGGAGCGAGTCGCTGCGGAAGCCCCCCGTCCATTGAGCGGGAAAACCTACGTCATTACGGGAACGCTGGAAGCGATGTCCCGCGAGGACGCCACCGCTGCGCTCGAACGGCTCGGCGCGAAAGTGACGAGTTCTGTCAGTAAGAAGACGACGGGCGTGATTGTCGGAACGGAGCCCGGCAGCAAGGCTGAGAAGGCTCAGACGCTTGGGGTTCCCATGCTGGACGAAGCAGCGTTCTTGGAGTTGCTCAAGTAAACGCGTTCGCGCTTCTGCCTCGTGCCTTGCCCCTGCTTCCCCCTTCCCCCTTCCCCCTTCCCCCCTTCATAATTGAGTTCATGACCCGGCGGGTCGTGGTCGTCACGGTTTGCCTGACGGCAACCATCGCGTTTCTGATCGGCCTGATTGTCGCCGGCTCGATGACGCCACAGCCCGCGATCTCCGCGCCAACCGCGCCGGCCTTGTCGGTACGGACCCGGACCGCGGCAACACTCGCGCCGGCGATTTCTTCGTTCGCCGATGTGGCGGAACGGTTGAACCCGGCGGTCGTGAATATCGATGCGACCACCCGCGGCTCGGGTCGCATGCGGCGCTTCGGCGGCCTGCCTGTGCCGGACGGACCGGAGCTGTTCGATCGTCCGGGAGGCCGCGATCCGCAGGGGCCGCGCCGGGGCGCCGGCACGGGGTTCGTCATCGACCCCGACGGGTTGATCCTGACCAACCATCACGTCGTTGACGGCGCCGATCGGATCATGGTGCGCCTGACGGATGGCCGCAATCTTCACGCGACGCGTATCGGCTCCGATCCCGATACCGACGTTGCGCTGATCAAGGTGGAATCCGCGCGGCCGCTGCCCTATGCAGCGCTCGGCGACTCGGATGCGCTGCGTGTCGGCGAATGGGTGGTCGCGATCGGTAACCCGCTCGCCTACGAACACACGGTCACCGTCGGAGTGGTCAGTTTCATCGGGCGCAAGCTGTTTGACAGCTCGCTGGACCGGTATATCCAGACCGATGCGGCGATCAACTTCGGGAACAGCGGTGGGCCGCTGATCAACGCGCGCGGCGAAGTGATCGGCATCAATGCGGCAATCAGCTCCCGGGCCGCCAACATCGGTTTCGCGGTGCCGATCAATCAGGCACGCGCGATCCTTCCCCAGCTTCGCGAAAAAGGGCACGTGTCGCGAGGCTACATCGGGGTCTCGCTTCGCGACGTCGATCCGGACCTGGAGCGGTCGCTCGGCCTGACCACGAACGACGGCGCGCTGGTGCAGGACGTGACGCCGGGATCGCCAGGCGCCCGCGCGGGGATCCGGGCCTATGACCTGATTGTGGCTGTGGACGGCAAACCGCTGAGCGGCAACGATCAGCTGATCGAGATGATCGCCGCGCGCCAGCCCGGCACGGTGGCGTCATTGCAGATCCTTCGGGAGAACCATCCGATCAACATTCCCGTCAAGCTCGCCGAGCGACCGCTGCGCGACCAGCGTCGGCCCACCGGCAGCGACGATCAGGTCCCGCAGCCGTCGAGCGCGCGCGGATCCGGACTGGGCCTGTCAGTGAGAGATCTGGATCGGGACTTTGCCGATCGCGTCAAGCTTCCCGACGGCATGCAGGGCGTCGTGATTTCGCGCGTCGAGCCGATGAGTCCCGCGTTTGACGCAGAGGTCGAGCGTGGGCACGTGCTGCTCGAGATCAACCGTCATCCGGTGCGTTCCGTGGACGATTACCGGCGCCTGACCGGGAACGTCAAGGCGGGCGACATCCTCACCCTCTACGTCTACAAGCCCGAGAACGACACGCGCGCGCTGCTGACGGTGAAGATCGAGTAAATTCAAAATGCAAAATTCAAAATGCAAAATTCAAACGTTACCCGTGTACGCAGTATTGGGGTGAACGCCGTCGCGACAACCACCCCGCGCCTGCGACCAACGAATTGTTTGCATTTTGCATTTTGAATTTTGAATTGCGGCGCGCCACATGAAACCCCGCATCCTCGTCATCGATGATGAATCAGCCATCCGCGATTCGCTGCGGATGATTCTGGAATACGAGAACTACGAATTCAGCGGCGCCGCGTCCGGTCCAGACGGCCTCGCGCAGATCAGGCGCGATCCTCCCGACATGGTCGTGCTCGACATCAAGATGCCGGGCACCAACGGTCTCGAAACGCTGGCGGAGATCCGAAGGCTGGACGAATCGCTTCCGGTCGCAATGATCTCGGGGCACGGGACCATTACCGATGCCATGCAGGCGACGCGGCTCGGCGCGTTCGACTTCATCGAGAAGCCGTTCACGAGCGAACGCGTGCTGGTGACGGTGCAGAAGGGCCTCGAGCTGCGCTCGCTGCGCCGCGAAAATCGCGAGCTGAAGCTGGCGATGGAAGCCAAGTACGAGATCGTCGGCAACAGCGCGGCGCTGCGAAAGGTGCTGGAGGCACTCCAGCGCGCGGCGCCGACCAATGCGACGGTGATGCTGCTTGGCGAGAGCGGGGTCGGCAAAGAGCTCGTCGCGCGAACCATCCATCGGAACAGCCCGCGCGCCGGCCAGCGGTTTATCCAGGTCAACTGCGCGGCCATCCCGGAGGAGCTCATCGAATCCGAGCTGTTCGGGCATGAGAAGGGGTCGTTCACCGGCGCGACGGAAAAACAGATCGGCAAGTTCGAACAGGCGGACCGCGGCACGATCTTTCTCGACGAAGTCGGCGACATGAGCGCCAAGACGCAGGCGAAGGTGCTGCGCGTTCTCCAGGAGCAGGAAGTGGAGCGCCTCGGCTCTGCGCGCACGATCAAGGTGGATGTGCGCGTCATCGCAGCCACCAACAAGAATCTCGAGGATGCAATCGCGCGCGGCGAGTTCCGTGAAGACCTGTACTTCCGCCTCAACGTCATCCCGATTCTCGTGCCGCCGCTTCGGGAGCGCCGCGAAGACATCCCGGCACTCGTGCAGCATTTTGCGAAGTTGACGAGCGAGGAGCACAACCTGAAGCCGAAGCGGTTCGATCCACGGGCCATGGAGGTGCTTCAGCGCTATCGGTGGCGCGGCAATATCCGCGAACTCCGCAACACGGTGGAGCGCGTGATGATCATGGCCCCCGCCGATCTGATTGCCGTCGAGGACCTTCCGGCCGAGATTCGCGGCGATTCGCCTGCGCGCCCGATGGTTCCAGAACCGGTCGCTTCGGCGCAACCGGCCGCTGCCGCGGCCGGTCCGGCGACCGGTTCGACCCCGCCACCGGGGACGCTGCGTGAGTTCAAGGAAGCTGCCGAACGCGCGTTCCTCGTCGAGAAGCTCCGCCAAAACAACTGGAACATTTCGAAGACCGCGGAAGCGCTGGACACGCCCCGAAGCAATCTCTACAAGAAGCTGGAACAGTACGGAATCAAGCAGGAGATTGACGGGTAAAATGGAAAGGTCGCAGTCAGACAGACGATCGCCCGCCTTCGCGCCTTCGGCGCATCGGTGGGAGGAAAGTCCGAACTCCACAGGGCAGTGCGCCGGGTAACGCCCGGGCAGGGCAACCTGACGGAAAGTGGCACAGAAAACATACCGCCCGCCTTCGTCCTTCGGACTACGGCGTGGCAAGCCCCGGAGAAGGGCCTGCTACCGAAGCCCGAAGGGCGAAGGCGAGTAAGGGTGAAAAGGTGCGGTAAGAGCGCACCGCGCCGGCGGTAACGCCGGTGGCAGGCAAAACCCCGCATGGAGCAAGACCAAATAGGGTGGCAAAGGCATTAGCCTGACGGACGGCCCGTCCGCGCCGCCGGGTAGGTCGCTAGAAACCGTGAGTAATCACGGTCCCAGAGGAATGATCGTCTCGCCGAAGTCCTCCGTCGCCCGCCGTAAGGCGGGCTATGGCGGGACGAAGGCGGACAGAATTCGGCTTATCGGCTGACTGCGACGTCTTCACCATTCAAACGGCCGATCTGAGGGTCGGCCCTTTTCTTGCTCAGCTCACGATCTATATGGCGAGTTACCTGGTCACCGGCGGCGCTGGCTTTATCGGGTCTCACTTAGTCGAAGAACTGGTTCGCCGCGGCGACCGCGTGCGCGTCGTCGACAATCTCAGCACAGGGAAGCGCCAGAACATCGCGCACCTCAGCTCCGTGGAGTTTGTTGAAGGCGAGCTTGCGGATCTCGAAGTGGCGCGGCGCGCTGTTGACGGGATGGATTACGTGTTCCATCAGGCGGCGATCCCATCAGTGCCCCGTTCGGTGCAGGATCCGATTACGTCGAATCGCGCGAACATCGATGCCACGCTGAACGTCCTTGTGGCCGCGCGCGATGCACGCGTCAAACGCGTGGTGTACGCTGGCTCTTCATCCGCGTACGGCGACACGCCGACGCTGCCCAAGCTCGAGACGATGCCCACGGCGCCGCTCTCCCCGTATGCGCTGCAAAAGCTGGTCGGAGAGCAGTACTGTCAGATGTTCACGCACCTCTACGGCCTCGAGACGGTGACCATTCGGTACTTCAACGTCTTTGGACCGCGGCAGGATCCTTCGTCACCGTACTCGGGGGTGATCTCGATCTTCATCAGCGCACTTTGTGAGGGACGCCAACCGACGATCTATGGCGACGGCGAGCACACACGCGATTTCACCTACGTCGCCAATGTCGTGGACGGCGTGCTTCGTGCGTGCACCGCGGCGCGTGCCAGTGGCGAAGTCATCAACGTTGCGACAGGCGGGCGGATCTCGCTGAACACGTTGTTCACGACGATCCGCGATCTGGTCGCCGCTCGGGTCGACCCCATCTACGCGGCGCCGCGGCCTGGCGACGTCAAGGATTCTCAGGCCGACATCTCCAAAGCGCGTCGGATTCTGGGATACGAACCGATCGTCAGCTTCGAGGAAGGGCTCGCCAGAACGGTGGCGTGGTACCGCGACTCACAGGCGACCGTCGCGTGACCCTGACGACGGTGCTCCACGGCGCTGATTAATTCGCGCCGGGTTCGCGAACATCGCTCGATAAGATCCGCTACAATCGCGCCGTCTCTCTGGACGACCGCATATTTGATCTGGAGGCGCGCGACAGAGGGTAATCTCTATCGCGTCCCGCTCACGAACTGACCCGATCAGTCATTTGTCGTCCTCATGTCTTCCAAAGGAGCGGAACAATGAAAGTTTCTGTTGCGGTTTTCCTCCTCGGCGCGATGTGCGCCGCGCCTGTGCTTGGTCAGGGTCGGGGGGAGGGTCAGGCTCCGCCACCGCCTGCTACCGATACCGTCGCACCGGACATTCCGGGCGTGGTCAAGGCGGGGACGAAGGTCATCGTTATCAAGGATGACTTTCAGGGTACCGAAGGACCGATCGCGCTTCCCGACGGCACGCTCGCGTTTACCGAAGGCGGTGCGAACCGGATCACGCGGATCGATCGAGACGGCAAGGTCTCGGCGTATCTCGAGAATTCGAACGGATCGAACGCCCTGGCGTTCGATTCGAAGGGGCGGATGGTGTCGGTCCAGAGGGGACCGGCGCATGTCCAGATCGGCGTGATTGGTCCCAAGGGCGCCGAAGCGACGCTGGCCGACGACTTCAACGGCAACCCGAACGATCTTGTTCTCGCCAGGAATGACGGCATCTACTTCACGGTGCCGGGGCCGCTTTCTGACGCGCAGGCGCGAGGCAAGGCCCCATCGGCGTCACCGTTCGTGGCGGCCGTGTACTACATCGCGCCGAACAGCGGCCGGGCCGCGAAGGTCGCGGAAGGCATTACCAATCCCAACGGCATTCAGCTGAGTCCCGACGAGAAGACGCTCTACGTCAACGACACGCGCGGCGAGTATCTGATCGCGATGGACGTTCAGCCAAACGGCACCCTTGGCCCCAAGCGCAACTTCGCGAGATACGAAGGCGTCCAGAGAGACGCGCAAGGCATCGCGAGCGGCGCCGACGGCCTCGCGGTCGACACCGACGGGCGCCTGTATGCGGCAACTACCATCGGCGTGCAGGTGTTCAGCCCGCGAGGGCAGCACCTGGGCACCATCCCGCTGTCGCGTGCGCCGCAGAACCTCGCGTTCGCAGGGACCGACAAGAAGACGCTCTACATCGTCGGCCGCAACGCCGCGTGGAGGGTCCAGATGTTGTCGACGGGGTACAAGGGCCGCGCGAAGTAGGTCGGTGGCTGCTGTGGACCGCGAGGACTAGAATGAGCGCGGCTCGCGTTCATCCACGCACCAAATAGGAGGGTGACATGAGGCTATTACTCGCGGCCCTCGTTCTGATGATGGTGACGATCCCGGCTGGGGCCCAGTGGCTGGATCGGCCTACCTCTGGCCTTCCGCGCACCCAGGACGGCAAGCCGGACCTCAACGCACCGGCGCCGCGCGGGCCAGACCGCAAGCCCGATTTGACGGGGATTTGGAATGGGCCGAACCCCCTCGCCCGCCCCGATCCGGCCAACGCGCAAGCGTGGGTCAACGATATCCTCCGCCAGCGTCAGCAGGATTACTACAGGGGGCGTCCCTTTTTCCAGTGCCAGCCGAGCGGGCCCGAGTCTGCGAGATTTGCGGGGTGGAAGCGGATCCTCCAGACGCCGGCAGCCATCGTGATCCTGAACGACGATCTCACCTATCGCGTGATCCACATGGACGGCCGCGAACTGGAAGCCAACCCCGCACCAAGCTGGATGGGGTACTCCGTGGGACGCTGGGATGGCGACACACTGGTCGTGAACAGTGTGGGCTTCAACGATAAGACATGGCTCAACGATGCTGGTCTGCCGCATACGGAGGCGCTGCGTGTGACGGAGCGATACCGGCGCCGGGACGTCGGCCACCTGGAGATGGAGGTGACCTACACAGATCCGGGTACGTACGCGAAGCCCTGGGGCTTTACGGCGAACATGACGCTGGCAGCCGATACGGAAATGCTCGAGGCGGTCTGTGAACGCAGCAGCGAGCACTGGGCGGGCAATGTCTCGGATGCCGCGAGTACGGCGGTGACCGTTGCGCCAGACAGGCTGGCGCGATATGTCGGCGTCTACAGTGGAGTCTGGGGGGGAAACAAGCGCACGGTGGAAGTGTCGCTCTCCGGCGGCAAACTGATCGCCAAGATCCCCGGCGGCACAATCGCCGGCGACGATTCGCGGCCGCTGGTGCCGCTATCCCAGACGCTGTTTGAAGGCCTTGGACTGGGCTACCAGTTCATTGTCGACGACAAGGGCGTCGCAACCGACGTCGTGGAGATTCACATCTCAGGTCCCTACCGGTACCCGAGAGAGCCGTGACGCGCGGCGAAAACGATCGTGTACCGCTGCTCGTCGGCGACAACCGCCGTTGGCCGTGCGTGCACTGCGGTTGTCGCCTATAGGCACGCAGAATCTGCGGTGCTCTGCGCGCAACGGCTAAGTCGCGCGTTCGCTTAACCATCCATCCACAGGAGTCCCTCCTCAAAGCGGGCAATGCGCTTGCTCTATGCGCGGACGTTCCGGCGGTTTTAACGTGCCCGTGCGCCCGACCTAACGCATCGGAGCGAGATCGCCGGAACCTTCCAACCCGCAACGATGTCACGAGGAGGACGAGATGATCACCCGCATCCTGATGGCTGCGATGCTCGGAATCGCAGTAAGCGCGGCTGCAGCCAGCGCGCAGAACAACGCCACGACGCCGAAGGCCGGAGCCACGGCCACGGCGACAGCCACGGCACCGGTCAACCTGAACACCGCAACCGCCGAGCAGCTCGCCACCATTCCCGGTGTCGGACCGAAGATGGCGGAACGGATCATCGACTACCGGCAGAAGAACGGCGGTTTCAAGAAGGTCGAGGATCTGATGAACGTCAGCGGGGTCGGGGAGAAGAGCTTCCTCAAGATGAAGCCGCTCATCACCGTCACCGCGCCGAAGGCCGGTCAGTAGCAGACGTGTCGGGTCGCGGGGACGCGCTGCGCCGCCCGCGGCCCGCGCGCGCGGGTTCATCGCGCGGCTACACGCTCATAGAACTCGTCTTCGCCGCGGGTCTGGTGGCAGTGCTTGCCGCCGCAGCGCTTCCTCAGATCAGTGCAGGGATCGAGCACAGCCGGACCGTCGGTGCAGCACGCTACCTCGCGAGTCGTCTCGCACTCGCTCGTGCGCAGGC
>Ga0114129_10010486_pt1 | contig 13217 bp, 13 predicted proteins | sample RhiMetdeltSRZDD1_FD_80071 | JGI IMG/M metagenome (GOLD analysis project Ga0114129, IMG submission 80071) | Populus rhizosphere microbial communities from Tennessee, USA - Rhizosphere MetaG P. deltoides SRZDD1 (version 2) (version 2) | ecosystem: Host-associated > Plants > Roots > Rhizosphere >...
ACCGTAACCTCTTGCCCAGGCGCGCCGCCTCACGGGAGCGCAGCCCGGTGAGGGGAGCGTGGGCCATGAGGGGGTATGCGCGAGCAGAACTACCAGGGGCCTGGAGTGCCAGAGCCTGCCTGCCATGCCACCCCCGTCCCCGCGTGTCTACCCTCTCAAAATGAGAGAGGCCTGGCATGTGCTTCCACCGCTCCTCTGCTAGAGAGCAGCGTGTCTATCGCGTCTCCCCTCTGAAGGCGGCACTCCGGGGAGGTGGTATGGGAGAGGATGGCATGCTTCTTGCCTGCATACAGAACAAACGATCTGGCGCGCGGTGGCGTCGATCGATACTTGTGAGCCTCCATGCACCTGGGGCAGGAGAACATATCATGTCTGTCATACGTCGTATCCCATTGGTCCTCGCATTGAGTCTCGTCATGAGTATGAGCTTGTTCGGTCTGGCCGCGAGCGCCCCAGCCGTGCAGCCATCCAGCGCACCCGTGGAGTCCCTGCACGACCCCTCCGCTCACCATGGTGGGCGGGATCAGCCTAGCTCCATCGTCATCCTGCGCATCCGGGCACTGGTGCCTGAAAAGGTCACGCTGAGTGACCCAACCCAGGGGACGGTCCGGGCGACGGTGCTGGCCATCGACGAGGAGATCAACCAGATCAAGGTCCAGACGGAGGCGGGGCAACGGCTCATGCTGTTCCTCCCTCCAGAGTCCCTCGCGCGCCTGCAGGTAGGCGCGCCATGCCTGCTCCAGGTCACTAACCGCTCGACGCGGGAACTGTCACGACCGCCAGAGCACGAAGAGGCCTTCTGGTAAGATGCATGGCGATACCCCACTGGCTGCACGGCCGCTGCCGTGGCCAACGCGGTGGGGGCCGCCGGTGGCATGCTGGGGGCGCCCTTGCAATCGAGCACCCGCTCTTGCTTAGGGCTGCGTATAGGCCCTATGTGCGTGCATCACAGCTCGGTGGGCTGCCGCGACATCGGCCCAGCCAAAACTCTGCACAGGCTTCCCTTCCAGCCCCTTGTAGGTCGTGAAAAAATGCTCAATTTCGCGAGGAATATACGGGGGCAAGTCCTGCAAAGACCGTGCGGCTTCATACACCGGGTCCCCCACCGCCACGCTTAAGACTTTGTCATCCCTGCCTTTCTCATCCTGCATCTGGAACAGAGCAAGCGGTCTGGCCTCGACGAGACACCCTGGAAACAACGGCTCTTGCAACACGACGAGCATATCGAGCGGGTCGCCGTCGTCCCACAGGGTCTGGGGAAGAAAGCCATACGCCGCCGGATAATGCACGGCCGCATATAACACGCGATCGAGGCGGAAGATCCCGAGCTGAGCATCATATTCGTATTTAGTGCGTGCGCCTGTTAGCGACGTGGGGTATTACCCTGCGGAGAGGAGACATGCATGATTTCCACCCTCAAACGCCGCGTCCAAGACGCCATCGCGATCCTTCAGGCCGAGGGGCTGCCCGTGACCGCTCGCAATGTCCGTGACTTCGCCCGGGGCGGCTCATTCCGCGACATCATACCACTCCTACGGCAGTGGCGTGCGCAAGGCGGGGTCGATATGCGGCCCACCTCTGCTATGCCCGCTCCCGTCGCCGACTTCCTGCGGGCGTGCTGCCTTCTGGAGCCGATGCAGGCCACCAGCCGCCTGAACCTGAAACACGCGCTCGACCAGTGGTGGGACGTGAGCGGGACGCGCATCCCCTGGACAACGCTGAAGCAAGTGCTGCACCGGCGCGGGTGCTATGGAGCCAACGGTGGGCATATTTGGAGGGGCGTCGGGCTCCATGTCATTGGCCCGCACATGCCGCGGACCAACCTGCCGGCTGACGAGGCCCTCCCTCCGTGTACGGTCTGCAAGCAGGTAGCTTGGCAGTCGAGGTATAGGGATGATGTTCTGGAGTGCAGACGCTGCCGCGCCACAGCCCTCGAAGTGCGCGCGTGGGTGCTGCCCGTGCAGTCTCGGAGCGCCACGGCCCTGGAACTGACGTTGCAGCACCCCGGTGGCGTGGTAACGGCTACTGGCAATCCGCAGCAGATCCGGGAGCTCTCCACCCTCCGCAGCGACCAGGTGGTCATAGCGTGGGGGAACTTGCGACGCACTGGGCCATCTCCGAGCGATGCCGTGCTCTACATCATCGCGCTCTGCGATGGGGGAAGGTGAGCAAGGCGAGGCACAGGGAAAATGAGGGATCTTGTCTGCGGGAGTGGATCCTCATAGGCGCGGGGGCTGGGACTCCGGTCAGTAGTTTCACACTTCCCCCCTCCCAGCGACAGGGGCGATGGTGGGCGCGCCTTGCCAGCATATCAAAGAGGTTACGTCGAGACATACAATAGGCGTACTATTACTACTAAGTAATACAGGCAGCTCTTATGAAAGGCAATGAGATGGACGACTTGTCGCGTGTGCACATGCGCCCTTCTCGTAAGAGAGCGATCTGGATTGTTACCTTGGATGTACCTGTTGTCTGCTTCAATTATTGACCAGGCGCATGCGGTAATTCTTGCCGAAGACAATTGAACTCCTCAGCACCCTATTGCTTCCAAGCCCTGGCCCCATATCCCCTTGCCAAGCCTCACTCTTTCCTGGATTTGTGACCCCTGGGGTTAATAGGTAGCTGAGAGCTTCCTTGATATATTATCATAGGACACATTATATGCTTTCTCTATCTAGTGTGATGTACGAATCATCTAATGTTCCCCTTTGACCGTAACCCAAAGAGGAATGTGCTTATGCCGTACCGTGGAAATCTCACGTACCGATTAGTTGAGCTCCAACTTCTGCTAGCGGAGCGCCCGCGGTCGCAACACGAATTGGTCCAACACTTCCGTGTCAACCGCAAAACGATTCGCAAAGATATCGATGCACTCTCTGGCCATCATCCTATTACGGAAGAACGTGCAGGCCGTCATGTCATGTATCGCTTTATTGATGGCTTTCGATTTCAACCGCCCCAGTTTACTCCATCAGAACTGGCGACACTTTTGCTGGCCCAAGAGGCCATTGCTATCACAGAGCCGAACACCGTGACTTCTCCCTTTGCCATCCATGCACGCACGCTTATGGGTAAAGTTCGTGCTGCACTACCGGAGTATGCACGTCAGCAACTCGATGTCCTCGCCCACATTTTTGGGTCAGCGGCCACTCCGGTCAAAGATTTTACGTCATATGCAGCAACCATTGAGCTTTTGACAACGGCTGCTCTGGAACAGCAGCGTGTGTTGATGCGCTACTACACGCTGGCCCAGGATCGTACGTCTGAGCGTCAGTTCGATCCATATGCTGTCTATTTTGATCCTGATGGCGCCACATTCAAGGTTCTCGGCTACGATCATCGGCGCTGTCAAATCATTCCCTTTGCTATTGACCATATTCGCTCTATACGACTGACAGACGAGAGCTTCATACGCCCGTCAGATTTCGATCTCCATAAATTCCTTGAGGAAAACTGCTTTAACGGTATTCATGGCGCACCTGTCACCGTTCGTCTACGAGCTTACGGCGTCACAGCACGCGTTTTTGCCGAACGGCAATTTCACCCCTCGCAACACCTCATCGAACGTACCCCTGCTACCAAAGAACGTGCCGAAACCACGACGATCGAGATGCGTGTTGCTTCTGGGCGTGGTCTGGTGCGTTTTATCTTGAGTTGGGTACCAGATATTGAGGTGCTCTCACCCGACGAATTGCGCTGTGAAGTTGTCGCTGCCCTGCAAACCGCAAGCACGATACATGCTGCAGATGAAAAAAATCGTGTGGTGGACTGATATGTCCACGTACTGTTCCACAGTGCCTGTTATCATCAGTGCATCTTGAGCAAGAAGGGAGCTAACTGATGAATACAGACGACCACAACCTGTTCCTCTTTTGGGCCAAGACGACTCACGACAAAGAACAGTGGCCTTACGCTTATCACCCGCTGCTCTGCCACATGATTGATGTCGCAGTTGTGACCCTGATGATGTGGGAGGAGGTACTGCCCAAAGCCGCGAAAAAACGCATTGCCCGCGCTCTAGGACTGCCGACCAATAAAGCCGGACTAGCACTTGCTGGAAAGATAGTCGCGTGGATTGCTGGTTTGCACGACTTGGGCAAGGCGTCACCGCCTTTCGCTCTACGGGAGACCGCACAGAATCTGAAGCGAATGTATGACGGGACTGGTTTCAGCGAACAGCATCTACGCCGCCGGAAAGCACCCCCACCTCAGGATGCCCCGCATGGTTATGTCACCGCCAGTGAACTTCCTGACATTCTGACCAGCGAGTTCGGATTTCCCCGCAGTCTGGCTGCACGGATTGCCGCATTAATCGGTGGGCATCATGGCATCTTCCCGCGCAGTGAAGAGCTGATCAGGATCAGCTCTGAAAATTACAGAGGCGGCACAGTCTGGCAGAAAGCGCGGCGGGAGCTAGCAATCGCACTGGCTGGGCTATTTGAAGTCCCGCGCCCTGTCACGTTGCCACAGTCTGCAGCATTCGACAATGCTACGACGATAATTCTGGCCGGGCTGGTTTCGGTCGCTGACTGGATCGGCTCGAACTCGACGTACTTTGAGTGCGAGGTCAAAGACTCCCAGCAGCCGATAAACATCAACGCACAGAATTATCTGGCCAAAGCACAGAGCAACGCAGGCAAGGCTTTGGCCGAACTCGGATGGCTCGGCTGGCCTGCACAAGATGAATCACTCACTTTTGACAAACTGTTTCCCAAACTCAGCGAGTACCCACCACGCGATCTGCAAACGACAGCCATCGACCTTGCTGCACAGCTCAGCACGCCTGGTATCGTGGTGATCGAAGCCCCCATGGGTGAAGGCAAAACCGAAGCGGCCGTGTACCTGGCCGACCACTGCAATGTGTGGCTGAATCAACGCGGGTGTTATTTCGCGCTGCCGACGCAGGCGACCAGCAATCAGATGTTTTCCCGCGTGCGCGAGTTTCTGAAACAACGATTTGTGGGCAGGAGCGTGCTGCTGCAACTGCTGCACGGTCACGCTGCATTGAGCGCCGAGTTTGAGACGAACCTGAAGCAGGGAGCTACGCTGCTGAAACTTACGCCGGTTTACGATGAAACTGGCACTGCTCAGCAGCATCAACACCACGACGATTGCACACCCGGCGTAGTCGCTGCCGAATGGTTTACCCATCGTAAGCGCGGCCTGCTGGCACCGTTTGGCGTCGGCACAGTCGATCAGGCTTTGATGGCCGTGCTACAAACGAAGCACGTTTTCGTCAGGCTGTTCGGTCTGGCGCACAAAACGATCATTATTGATGAAGTGCACGCCTACGACACGTATATGTCGGTACTACTGGAACGACTGCTGGAATGGCTGGCGGCGCTCGGGTCACCGGTGATTCTGCTCTCCGCCACTTTGCCAAAGCAGAGGCGCGATGCGCTACGGGATGCATATCTGAAAGGGCTGGGCACAGCGGTCAGTGATGGGAACACTGCAACCGAAACGCGCCATCCTGAAGACTGTTATCCGCGCATCACGTGGGCGACAGCTCAGTCTCAGGGGGTCAAACATATTCAGACATCCACACAGAACACGCGCACGCTGCGTCTGCGTCACGTCAGGGCAAAGCTGCCGGAAGGCCAGATAGACACCTTTCGCCTCGGTGAAGACCTCGTCGAAACCTTGCAAGACGGGGGCTGCGCCGCAGTGATCTGCAACACTGTACAGCGCGCTCAGGAGGTGTACGCACGACTCAAACCATTTTTCCCCAAAGAAGCTGACGACGGCTGGCCGGAGCTTGATCTGCTCCATGCCCGCTTCCTTTTCAAGGATCGCGCTGAACGGGAAACACGCGCGCTGATTCGCTTCGGCAAGCACGACGGCGAAGTCGTTGACCGCGAAGGTCGCACACACAAAGTCCGTCGTCCGAAACGCGCTGTGCTGGTTTCAACGCAAATCATCGAACAAAGCCTCGACCTAGATTTCGATCTGATGGTGACAGACCTTGCACCGGTTGATTTGATTCTGCAACGCGCTGGCCGTCTACACCGCCATCAACGCAAGCCACAAGAACGTCCGTCAAAGCTGCAACGGCCAATGCTGTGGATCATGCAGCCTGAACTCGGTGATGACGGCTTGCCTAATTTCGGAGTCAGCGGTTTCGTCTACGACCCTCACATCCTGCTACGTTCATGGCTGGAAGTGAAAGACTGCGAGCAGTTCAAGGTGCCTGATAACATCGAATCTCTGATCGAAGCGGTTTATGACCGGCGGCGAGTCTGCCCGCACATAGCGTTTGAAACAATGTGGCAGGAAACGAAGGACAAACTGGAAAAGAAACTACTGGACAAGGAAGCCAGGGCCAAAACCAATCGCATTCTCGATCCTGATACCGAACAGTTGCTGGAATATTTCAACCGACGTCAGCTTGAAGAAGACCAGCCTGACGTGCACAAGTCGCTGCAGGCTCTGACTCGTGATGATGAACTGCCGAGTGTGACCGTCATCCTCCTGACGCCTGAGGAAGCCCAGCAAAACAGACATGCACGAAAGCCCGACCTTGAAGCCATCAGATTTCTGCTGGAGCGCTCCGTCAGCATCAACCGGCGTGGCGCGGTGGATACGCTGCTTAACAGAGCAGTCCCGACTACCTGGCAGGATTCGCCGCTGCTCAGACATCACCGCCTGATTGAACTCGACGCCAGCGGTCAGCAGCAGGTTGGCGATTATCAATTCATCGTTCATCCCGAGCGTGGAATCGTCGTCAACAAACTCACGGAGGAAAAAGCGTGATGCCCGAATTCAATTTGGTGGACCAACCCTGGATTCCCTGTCTGCTGCGTGATGGCGGCAAACCGCAGGAACTCAGCCTGCGTGACACGCTCACAGACGCGCATAAAATCCGCGAACTCTCCGATGATTCGCCACTTGTCACAGTGTCGCTGCATCGTTTGCTGCTGGCAATCCTGCATCGCAACTTCGGGCCAGCCACCTTCAGGGAATGGAAGGCATTGTGGCAGCGCGGCCAGTGGGACAGCGACAAACTCAACCGATATTTCGATGAATGGACACACCGCTTCAATCTCTTCGACAAGGAGCGGCCTTTTTATCAGGTGTTGCGGATGCAGAATGCGAAAGGCAAAGACGTAGAACTGCATCCGGTTGCATTGCTGGCGCACGAAGCCGCAGCAGGAAACAACGCGACGCTGTTCGATCACAGCTTCAGGGATGCACCGAAGGCTTATTCAGCCGCTGTAACTGCACGCTATCTGATCGCTCACCAAGCGTTCGCTTTGGGAGGAGGTGTAAGTCATCCTTTCAATCTCTCTCACGCACCCCTAGTACGTGGTTTCACAGTATTGACTTTGGGGAATAACTTGTTCGAGACGCTGGCATTGAATCTGCTGATTTACAACAAAGAACTCCCGATCCAACAAATTGGTAAGGACCTTCCATTCTGGGAGCAGGATTCAACGAGACAGCCAGATAAGAATGGCACTCACCCTCAGGGCTATATTGACTATTTGACATGGCAAAGCCGAAGACTTCACCTCATTGAACCTGAAGAAGAGGCTTCAGGAGTCCTATGGTGCAAGCGTTTGCAGAATCTACGCCTGGCAGATGAACGATTATCTCTTGACCCATTCAAGTGTTACCGCGAAGACAAAGAGAGAGGGCTAACGCCATTGCCTGTGGACCCTGAAAAAGCTTTGTGGCGTGATAGTCACACTTTATTTCAGAAGACAGATCAATCAAAACGGCGCCCCGAGGTTTTCAACTTTTTAGCGGACATTGAGATGGCTCGCAGGCGTGGAGAAATAAACGCACAGGCCGCGTATACTTTCGCAATTTACGGTTTCGCTACTGAACCTCCGCCCAAATCCGCGAGTGTCAGGATGTGGGCGCGCGAACGATTGCCGCTGCCTTTAAGCTATCTAATCGAACCTCAGCTTGTTGAAGATGTGCGCTTTGCTCTCGGCCTTGCAGACGACTTTTCCGCCGCCCTGCGCGAAAGCATCCGCGCTCTGGCAAAGTTGCTGGCGGCTCCGTTTTCTGATGACAGGAATGCACGGCAGCCGGATCCCAATGACGTAAGAAATATAGTCAACAGTCTCAGCTCAGATGAATTTTACTGGGCGCGGCTGGATCAGCCATTCAAAAAGCTGCTAACGGATTTACCACAAGAATTTCAGCACAAATCAGATGACACCGCACAGCCGGGCGATGAAGCGATGAGAGAGTGGGTGGGTACACTCCAACGCACGGCACGTGCTGCTTTGGATAACGCTATCAACAGCCTGAGCGGTTCTGCGCGCGACCTGAAGGCCGTTGCTCAGGCGGAAAAAGTTTTTGGCGGAGCAATGAAGAAGCTGCGCGACGATTATCCGCACTACTTTACACAACCCCAGAACAGCAGGAGGTAAATGATGACTACAGTAACAACACAACAGAGGCGTGCTGAGCGATTCATCGAAGCACTGGTAGAGCTTTACGAGCAGGAGGACCAGGCTGCGCTCGCGGCGTTGCGGCGCGGACTTGGCAGAGCGCCCGGTGAGACAATGGAAATGCATCCTTACGTTGCTCCCTTTACGCAGGGGCTGTCGCGTAAACAGGAAGATGCATACTACCTCATTGCGGCGTTGTTCGGCTTGTATCCGCGTGAAAGCTGGACGAGGAGTGAGGGCAGACTGTCTACCAATCTCGGTGCTTCGTTGCGATGGTTTGCCAATGCAAGCAGCAGCGCAAGCGTTGAGCGGCGCTTCGTCGCACTGCTCAATGCCCACACCGATGATCTGTCTGAGCATCTGCGGCAGACCATCAGCCTGCTCAAATCGCAAGATATTCCGGTTGACTGGCGGCAACTGCTGCGCGACGTCATCAACTGGGACGATGATGACCGCTTCGTGCAGCGCAACTGGTCGCGGGCTTTCTGGGGAGCAGGAGAGCAGGAAAGTTCACACGACACAACTGCCACAACTGAAGTCTCAACCACAACTCAGGATCAGGACTGAAAGGAGAACCAGACTATGTTCGTCGAACTTCACATCATCCAGAACTTCGCTCCGTCAAACCTGAACCGCAGTGATACGGGATCACCCAAGGATTGCGAGTTTGGCGGCGTCCGCCGGGCGCGCATTTCCAGCCAGTGCCTTAAGCGTGCAATGCGCGATGCGTTCAAACAAGACCCTACCTTCGATACATCACACAAGGCGGCTCTGGCCGTCAGAACAAAGCTACTTCTCGGAGAAATCACGAAGCGGCTGGTTCAGGGCGGGAAGCAGGAGGAAGAAGCAAAACAGGCAGCGACTATTGTCCTCAATGCAGGCAATGTGACAATCAATGATGACGGGAAGACCGAATTCCTGCTGTATCTCGGCGAAGAGGAGATTCAGAAGATCACCAAGCTTTGCATTGACCAGTGGCCCGAACTGATGAAGGTGCAGGTGGCTTTCAAGGCAGTTGAGAAAGTGCAGGCAGAACTCAAAGAGGCGCAGGATAAGGTCAGGAACGCCAGAAGGGCTATAAGAGAAGCCGAGAAAGTGAGGGATCAGGAGCAAAAAGCGGCTGCTGAAGAGGAACAGAGAACTGCCCAGAAACTGATTGATGATGCCAGGAAGAAACTCGAAGACGAGCAGAAAAAAGCCAAGGCATCCATCCCTGATGACATGCGCAAGGCGATGCTTGCGCTGCTGGATGGTGGCAAGGCTGCTGATCTGGCGTTCTTCGGAAGAATGATTGCCACTCTGCCAGAAAAAAATATAGATGCTGCCAGTCAGGTCGCTCACGCCATCTCAACGCACAAAAGTGGAGTTGACTTCGACTTCTACACCTCGGTTGATGACTTGTTGCCTCAGGGAGAAACAGGTGCGGGAATGATGGGCACCATCGAATTCAACTCTGCCTGTTTTTATCGCTACGCCAACATAGACGTTGAGCTACTGAGAGAGAATCTGGGTGGCGAAGAGGACTTGGCGCGCGACACTATCGAGGCTTTTGTTCGCGCCACAGTCAATGCTGTGCCGACCGGCAAGCAAAACAGTATGGCCGCGCAGAATCCCCCTTCGTTCGTCTTTGCCGTGGTTCGTAAGGCAGGGCTGTGGTCGCTGGTAAATGCCTTCGTCAAACCTGTCCGTCCAAAGGGTGACAGTGATCTGGTCGAGGAGTCAGTCGAACGGCTAGATGAATACTGGGGACACCTGACGACGGCATACGGCAACAGTCAGATCAAAGACAAATGCTATATGCATCTGGCAAGCACAGAGCTTGCAAAACTCAACGGCTCGCGTGTCGACAATTTTGATACACTCGTCAAGCGGGTGCGCGATGCGGTGCAGTTCGAGAGCAAAGCAAGCTGACAGGAGGTTGCTGCATATGCACACACTGTTGCTACGGCTAGCAGGGCCGATGCAGTCATGGGGAACACAGAGCCGCTTCACAATTCGTGACACGGGGCTGGAGCCATCGAAGAGTGGCGTCATCGGACTGCTTTGCGCCGCGCTCGGCAAACCGCGTGATGAGAATCACCCCGATAATCATGACCAGCCGAAACTGGAAGCTCTGGCGGCGCTGCGCATGGGTGTGCGCATCAACCGTGAAGGCGTGCCGCAGAAGGATTACCACACGGCTGGAGGTTCGCGGCGTGCCGATTACGGAGTCATCAAAGCGAGCGGAGCGAAAGGGGAGCCAGTGGTTTCGACCCGCTATTACCTGGCCGATGCTGATTTCCTGGTCGGCCTGGAAAGCGATGATGTCAATTTACTGCTGCGGCTCGATGAGGCACTCGGTGAGCCACGTTGGCAGTTGTTTCTCGGTCGCAAGTCGTTTGTGCCGAGCCTGCCCGTGAGGATGAAAGACGGCGTGAAGCTGAATACTGCCCTTGAAGATGCGTTGCGTACGGAGTACCTCTGGCCCGCAAACAGACACGGGGAACCGGAGCCGCACCTGCGCTGCGTCATCGAACCGCGCGGCGATGATTCCAAAGCTGCCGAAGTCCGTCACGACGTGCCGCTATCATTTGCCACACGGCAGTTCACGATTCGCCATGTGAAAACAGATTGGATTACATGCCCTGAAGGAGCAAGCGATGATAACCGGGGAACATGAGCTGTATCTTTCGCGCCTGCTTTTGAACCCTCGTAGTAGAGACCTGCGGCGGGATTTAGGCAACTGCCACGAATTGCATCGCACTATTCTCAGGGCGTTGCCGCAGATTGAAGATAACGAGGCAAAGGCGCGTGAGCGTTTCGGTGTGTTGCATCGCCTTGAGATTGACCAACGACAGCAAAAGCTCACGTTGCTGGTGCAGTCTTTCCTCAAGCCCGATTGGAGTAGACTGTCATCTGACTACCTGTTGCTCACTGATGAAGAAAATCCGGCATGCAAGCCCGTCCATGAGACGTACTCTCGACTGGGTGCCGGGCAATGTCTGACCTTTCGTGTGCGTGCCAACCCAACACGGCGTGTATCAGGAAAGAACGAGCAAGAGGCGCAGTGGCATGGCAAGCGGGTCGAAATTCGTGATGAAGGACAGCAGATTGCATGGTTGCAGCGCAAGGGGAAAGAGGCTGGATTCAAGCTCGCCTCTGTACGCATTAACCATACAGTTCCGAACGTCAATCTCGCCCCACAAGGGAAGCTCTTCGGTTACCGTCGGAATAGCCAAGAGACCTCGGCTGGGCCAGCGTATGAAGCATCCGGAAGCAACAGGCGCATGGCGTTTGGCTCGGTCTTGTTCGAGGGTGCGTTGATTGTGACTGATGTAGAAGCGTTTCGTGCAGCTTTAGTGAAAGGTATTGGGTCTGGCAAAGCCTACGGGTTCGGGCTGTTGTCCATTGCCCGCCCAGTCAGTTTTTGAATCCACTGGAGTATGTAGTATGGCTATCAAAGATTTACACGTGCTCCCAAAGGTACGCGACAGCCTCAGCTATCTCTATGTCGAGCATTGCCGCATTGATCAAGACGACAAGGCCATTGCACTGCATGATGCCGATGGCAAAACACTTGTACCGTGCGCGAGTTTGACCATGTTACTTGTTGGACCAGGGACATCAATGACGCATGCCGCGATCAAAACGCTGGCAGAAAACGGTTGTCTGGTCTTGTGGACGGGTGAGATGGGCGTACGTTTTTATGCGCAAGGGATGGGCGAGACGCGCGTAGCGCACAACCTGTTGCATCAAGCGCGATTGTGTTCGATTCCTGCATTACGGTTACAAGTTGTGCGACGTATGTACGAGATGCGGTTTACAGAGCCGTTGGACCAAGGGTTGACGCTACGGCAGATACGCGGCAAGGAGGGCATTCGCGTCCGTGAGTCTTATGCCCAAGCCAGTCGTGCCACGGGTATTCAGTGGTCTGGACGAGCCTATCAGCGCGACAAGTGGACAGCCGCAGATCCGATCAATCGCGCCCTGTCCGCTGCGAATAGTTGCTTGTATGGCATATGTCATGCTGCGATTGTTTCTGCTGGGTATTCGCCTGCACTGGGCTTTATTCACACGGGGAAGATGCTGTCTTTCGTGTATGACATCGCCGATCTTTATAAAGCTGACTCCACGATCCCTCTCGCCTTCCGTACCGTTGCGGAAGGCGAAGCAAATCTTGAAAGTAGAATCCGACGAGCCTGTCGAGATGTGTTCCAATCCGAGCGACTCTTGCAGCACATTATCCCGGATATAGAGCGCGCCTTGTATGTTCCACTACCCCAGAATGCAGAAGTCGATTTCGATACAGACGACGCGGCCCCAGGTGGGCTTTGGGACCCTGAGACTGGCATCACGAACGGCGGTGTCAATTGGGATGAGTGTGATGAGAGGTGATGGTGATGGTGGTCATGCTGTTAGAAAAAGTCCCAGCGAGCGCCCGTGGCGAACTGACACGCTGGCTGTTAGAGTTGCGTCCAGGAGTCTTCGTTGGAAATATTTCGGCGTTGGTACGAGACAAGCTCTGGGATATGCTCTGTCACAAGCTACGCGGCGGCAACGCGCTCCTTCTCTACAGTGCTACTACTGAGCAGGGCTTTGCTATCCGTACTCACGGTGAATCAGGCCGAGTCGTGCGAGACTTCGAGGGACTTTCTCTGGTCCAGATCAAGTAATTGCTGGGTTTTTTCTAGTATTGTCCCCACGCATGTGGGGGTGAACCGATATGATCTTCAGCCACAAATTCCCGCCCGGTATTGTCCCCACGCATGTGGGGGTAAACCGACTTCCAGAGGGCACGGGGACCTGCTATCTGCATTGTCCCCACGCATGTGG
>Ga0114129_10010487_pt1 | contig 13217 bp, 13 predicted proteins | sample RhiMetdeltSRZDD1_FD_80071 | JGI IMG/M metagenome (GOLD analysis project Ga0114129, IMG submission 80071) | Populus rhizosphere microbial communities from Tennessee, USA - Rhizosphere MetaG P. deltoides SRZDD1 (version 2) (version 2) | ecosystem: Host-associated > Plants > Roots > Rhizosphere >...
ATCGCAGTTTCCTGGCCGACGAGTACATGGGGCGTGCGCGCACGACGCCCGGTGTTTCGGCCAACCCGAACGGGGCTGAATGCTACCGGGCCCGGCTCCAGTTCTACACCACGCTCCCGCTGGACCCCCGCGAGGTGCACGAGCTGGGACTCTCGCAGATGAAGCGCATCGAAGCCGAGATGCAGACGATCGCACAGCGGAGCTTCGGTACCACCGATGTCCCGGCACTATTGGAGCGGCTCCGCACCGACTCGCAATACACCTTCCGCACTCGGCAGGAGGTCATTGCTGTCGCCGAAAGCTCGATTGTGCGGGCCCAGGCGGTGATGCCCAAATGGTTCGGGAAGCTTCCCAAAGCACCCGTGATCGTCGATCCTTGCCAGCCCTTCGAGGAGGCCTCCGGTTGCCCCGGCTCGTACGTTCCGGCTGCAGAGGACGGAAGCCGGCCGGCCCGATATCGGATCAACGCGGGCGATCCGACTCACAAGCCGCGGGCGAGCGCTGAGGCAATCGCGTTTCACGAGACAATCCCAGGACACCATCTCCAGATCGCGATCGCCCAGGAGCGCCAGGGAGTTCATCCGATCACCCGCTTTTTCTTCAACAGCGGCTTCGTCGAAGGGTGGGCGCTCTACGCCGAGCGCATAGCCGATGACATGGGTCTGTATACATCCGACCTGGATCGCATGGGCCTCCTCTCCAATGACGCGCTGCGGGCCGCCCGCCTCGTGGTCGACGCCGGGATTCACGCCCTCGGCTGGAGTCGCCAGCAGGCGATCGACTACATGATGCGGCACACGGCGCAGTCGCAAGGCTTCGTCGAGTCCGAAGTCGATCGGTACATCATCACGCCCGGACAGGCCACCGCCTACATGGTCGGGCGGCTCGAGATTCAACGGCTCCGCGCGCAGGCCGAGCAGCGCCTGGGCAAGCGGTTCGACATCCGTGAGTTTCACGATCATGTGCTGCAGGACGGCAGTATTCCTTTGGGCCTCTTGCGGAGTAATATCGAGCGGTGGCTCGCGGAGGCCCCTGCGACGGCCGCTGCCGCCGAGCCGGCGACGCCATGGCCGTAGCCTTGTTTCTCTTACGCAACCCTGAGGGAAGAGCGGGTGTCAGAGCACCATGACGCCCGCTCTTCTCGTGCTCGCTATCAAAATCACTTCCGCTGCGTCCGCCGGGTCGGGGGATCTCACGCTGGCCCAATTGCTGGCCTGCCACGATAGTGCCGTCGGCGGCCCGGCGCTTCGCGCCGTGCAACGCCAGGAATACCGGATCTCGATCGAGGAAGGCGGTGCGACGCTCCGAGGCCGATACCGCGCGACCCGCGACGGCCGTACGCGCATCGATGTGTTCGCCGATAGCATTCGAGTCTTTTCCGAAGGCTGGGACGGGCAGCACGGATGGGAACTGGCCCAGGGAGCGGCGGCGCCCACGCCAACCAGCTCGCCGGCCACTGCGACTCTCTGGCACGGCCTCGCTCAACCGGGGCATCTCTGGACCCTCGCGGACATGAAGCGGAATGGGCATGCCGTCGCGCTTGCCGGCCGAGAGACGATTGAGGCCACTAGCTACTTACGCGGTCATGCTAACGCTTTCCGACGGCTTTCGGATCTGGTACCTGCTCGATCCGACGACGTGTCTAATCGTGCGGAAGCGCGATTTTCGGGCGTTTCATCCCAATCTGGATCGCCAGCAGAAATGGATCGAGTCGGTGTTCGATGAGTTCCGAACCGAGCACGGCATCACCCGGCCGTACCGGGAGCGGAGCGTAGACCGGGCCACTGGCAAGACGCTGAGCACGACCCGCGTGCTCGCGATCGAGCTGGAGCCCAGATTCGACCCCGCCACTATGACGCCACGGCCGGACGTTTCCGCTCCCATGCCACCTTGATTTCGAGCGTCCACGCCGTCATCCTTGTGGATGGCGCCCCGCAACGAACTCGGCCCGCCCTGCGCTCCCCTCGGACGCCGGCGGGCCGTCTTGCATCCACTTCGCGAGCGCGCATGAGCCACATTCGCCAAACAGTCGGCCTTACCTTCGACGATGTCCTCCTCGTTCCGCGGCACTCGACGGTGCACCCGCGCGAGGTCTCGACCCGCAGTCGTCTTACTCGTTCGATCCCGCTCAACATTCCGCTGATCTCCGCGGCGATGGATACGGTTACCGAAGCCGACATGGCGATCGCCATGGCCCGGGCAGGCGGCATCGGCGTGGTGCACAAGAACATGTCGATCGATCGCCAGGCGGCAGAGGTCGATCGGGTGAAACGGAGCGAGAGTGGGATGATTCTGAATCCCATCACGCTCGGTCCGGATCGGCCGGTCCGCGAGGCGTACGCGCTCATGCGGCGGTTCAAGATCTCGGGCGTTCCGATCGTAGACGGCAATGGCCGGCTGATCGGGATCATCACGAACCGCGATCTTCAGTTCGAGCGCAATCTCGACCAGCCCATCCGTGAGGCGATGACCAAGGACAAGCTGATCACCGCTCCGGTGGGCACCGATCTGGACGAGGCGGAGCGGATTCTTGCGCGCCATCGGATCGAGAAGCTGCCGGTGGTCGATCAGCAGGGCGTTCTGCGGGGGCTCATTACGGTCAAGGACATTTTCAAACGGCGGGAGCATCCCAACGCCAACAAGGATCAGCACGGACGGCTGCGGGCCGCCGCCGCCCTGGGCGCAGCTCCGGATACGCTCGCTCGCGCTGGTGCGCTGGTCGCCGCGGGCGTCGATGTCCTCGTGGTAGACTCGGCCCATGGACACAGCGAGGGCGTACTTACGACGGTGGATGCGGTTCGCGAAGCCTTCCCCGACGTGCAGCTGGTCGCGGGGAACGTGGCCACCGAGGCCGGCGCGAGGGAGCTCGTGCGCCGCGGCGCGGATGCGGTGAAGGTCGGCATCGGACCAGGCAGCATCTGCACGACCCGCGTCGTCACCGGCGTGGGCGTGCCGCAGGTAACTGCCATCATGGACGCGGTGCGCGGCGCCGGCGACGTGCCGGTCATCGCCGATGGCGGCATCAAGTATTCCGGCGATGTCGTGAAAGCGATCGCGGCGGGAGCGTCCTCTGCCATGATGGGATCCATGCTCGCCGGCACCGAGGAAAGCCCTGGCGAAGCGATCCTGGCCGAAGGCCGCCGCTTCAAGATGATCCGGGGCATGGGCAGTCTGGCTGCGATGCAGGACGGATCTGCCGATCGGTATTTCCAGGAAGGGGAGATGACGTCCACCAAGATGGTGCCCGAGGGAATCGAGGGTCGGGTACCCTACAAGGGTCCGGTGGGCGACGTCCTATTCCAGATGGTGGGAGGCTTGAGGAGCGGCATGGGATACGTCGGCGTAGCCGACGTTCCGGCCCTCCAATGCGAGGTCGAGCTGATCCGGGTCACATCGGCCGGCCTCCGCGAATCCCACCCCCATGATGTGACCATTACTCGGGAAGCGCCAAACTACAGCGCTTGAAAAGCGTAAACGGTAAACGGTAAACGGTGAACGGGAGTTTGCGTTCACCTGACCCCCGTTCACCGTTCACTGTTCACCGTTCACGCAGTCTCCCTCTCAACCCGGACAACCGATGAGTCTCTTCCGCCGCAAGGATGTCGCGAGCTTGCAGGCCGAGGTGGCCCGCGACCACAGCTTGAAGCGCGCTCTTGGCCCCGTCAACCTCGTCTTCTTGGGTATCGGTGCCATCATCGGCGCCGGCATCTTCGTGCTGACCGGCCAGGCTGCCGCGCAATATGCCGGTCCCGCGATCGTGTGGTCATTCGTGCTGGCGGGAACCGCGTGCGCGCTGGCCGGCCTGTGTTACGCCGAGTTTTCGTCGATGATCCCGATCGCTGGCTCGGCGTACACCTACGGGTACGCGACTCTGGGTGAATTGTTTGCGTGGATCATCGGGTGGGACCTGATTCTCGAGTATCTGTTTGCGGCTTCGACCGTCGCCGTGGGGTGGTCGGGCTATGTGGTATCGTTCCTCCGCGACCTCGGCATCAATTTTCCCAAAGAATTCACCTCCGCCCCCTATACCCATATCGCGCCACCGGACGCGGGCTGGAATGTATGGCGGCTCTTTACCGAAGGGTGGTCATCCACCGGTGCCGTGCTGAACGTACCGGCGATGCTCATCGTCGCCTTCATCACGATCCTGCTCATCATTGGCATCACCGAATCGGCGACGTTCAACGACGCCATCGTGGTCATCAAGGTCACGGTCGTCCTGCTCTTTATTGCGTTTGGACTTGCTTATATCAACCGGGAGAACTGGACCCCGTTCATCCCCCCGCAGGAGGGCCCCGGGAAGTATGGCTGGAGCGGGATCGTACGAGGCGCGGGAGTGATTTTCTTCGCCTACATAGGCTTCGATGCGGTATCCACTGCCGCCCAGGAGGCCAAGAAACCTCAACGCGACATGCCTGTGGGCATTCTTGGATCGCTGGCGATCTGTACGGTGCTCTACATCGCCGTGGCGCTGGTGCTCACCGGCATCGTGAAGTTTACTCAGCTCAACGTTCCCGATCCGATCGCGGTGGGCGTCAACGCAGCCGGTCCCGGCCTCGCCTGGCTCCGCCCCATCGTGAAGATCGGCGCCATCTGCGGGCTCACGTCCGTCATCCTGGTCATGTTGCTGGGCCAGCCCCGCATCTTCTACTCGATGTCGAAAGACGGATTGCTGCCTCCGGTGTTTGCGGCCGTGCATCCCAAGTTTCGGACCCCCTGGCTCGCGAGCCTGCTCACCGGCGTTTTTGCGATGGCCATGGCCGGCTTGCTGCCGATCGGTCTCCTGGGCGAGCTGGTCTCGATCGGGACGCTGCTCGCTTTCGCCATTGTTTGCGGCGGCGTGCTCGTACTCCGCTACACCGACCCGGATCTTCCCAGGCCATTCCGCACGCCACTGGTCCCGCTCGTGCCGCTCGGCGGCATCGCCGCGTGTGTTTACCTGATGGTCCACCTGCCGCCCGACACCTGGGCCCGGCTCATTATCTGGATGCTGATCGGGTTCGCGATCTACTTCCTCTACGGGAGGCGGCATTCCAAGGTGGGCAACCAGAGGACAGCGTAAACGGTGAGCGCTAAACGGTAAACGGGGGCCTCCATTACCTCTCAGCCCCCGTTCACGGTTCACTGTTCACCGTTTACTGTTGTTTCATGCCCTACACGCTGACGGATGCTGATCGCGAAGCAGCAGCGAGCCTAGCCGCGGCCCTGCGTCCCGGCCAGCGGGTCTGCATCACCACCCACGTCAATCCCGACGGTGACGGTCTCGGCAGCGAGGCGGGTCTCGCTCACCTCCTGCGCGCCGCGGGGCACGACGTTGCGATAACCAATCCGTCTCCGACGCCCTCCCGCTTCCGTTTTCTGCTCGACGACCTTCCCGGCGTGGACCGCACCGGGGAGGCGGTGAAAGAGCTTCGTCGGGCGGACTTGATCATCATCCTCGACATTTCCGATCTCGGCCGACTCGGCATGCTCGCCGAGACCGTCCGGGATCGCGGCGTCCCGGTTGCATGCATCGATCACCATGTGAGCCCGGGCTCGTTGCCGCCCGGGCCGCGTTACCTCGACCCGACCGCCGCCGCCACCGGCGAGCTTGTGTTCGAGCTTGCGGTCGCAAACGGATGGCCGATCACCCAAGCCGCTGCCCGCGGATTGTACGTTGCGCTCCTCACGGATACGGGTGGGTTCCGGTTCAGCAATACCCATCCCCGGACTCTCCGCATCGCCGCTGAGCTTCTGGAGGCCGGCGTCGATCCCGAGCAGATCTATCTGGACGTGTACGCTCGCGCGCCCGAGGGTCGGCCCCGCTTGTTTGCCGAAGCGCTGCAAACGCTCGTAGTGGAACCTGAGGTCGGGCTTGCCTGGGTTACCGTACCACCGGGCGCCATCGAACGCCTCGGCGTCTCCTCTGACGATCTCGACGGGGTGGTCGAGTTTCCTCGCTCCATCGAAGGCGTACGCATGGCGCTGCTGTTCCGTGAGGTGTCGCAGGGGCGAGTGAAAGTGTCGCTCCGCTCGGTCGGCAGCGTAGATGTCGCGTCTTTCGCGCGGCGGTTTGGCGGTGGTGGACACACCAAAGCTGCGGGCCTGGCATTGCCCGGCAACTTGGCGGAAGTGCAGGAGACTGTTCTAGCAGCGGCCAGAGCCTACCTCGGCGAGGATGGTCGGGTTTGATCCCTGTGAGTCGCCTCTTATATTGCCGAATCCGCCTGTAGGAATTGGGAATCTCGGCTCATGGACACCATCGAACGCATTGAACGCACGCTAGATACGCTGCGGCCCTACATCGCGTCCCACCGTGGCCAGGTGGAGGTCATCGACTTCGACGAGCAGGACGGACGGCTGCTGCTGCGGCTGGGTGGGACCTGCCACGGGTGCTCGGCGTCGACCGTGACGCTCAAGCAGGGCATCGAGCTGCGCTTGCGCGAAATGGTGCCAGAGGTGAAGTCGGTGGAAGCCGTTTGAGGACCTCGTGACCGACTCGCTGGAAGCCCGTGTTACCTCCGCGCTCGCCGGCCTCCGTAATCCCCGCCTCGAGACCGACCTTCTTTCCGCCGGCATGATCCGCGACCTCACGGTAACGGACGATGGTAAGATCTCGTTCACGTTTCTGCTTTCGCGCGACGATCCGGCGACATTGGTTCGTGAGGCCCGGGCGGCGCTCACGGGCATCGACGGTGTCCGTCGCGAAGACGTGAAGATCAACGTCGTCGATCCGGGTGGTCCCGCCAGGTCGACGCATGCGCCTCCGGGGCCGTCGCCCGGGGCTCCGCCGCCACCCCCCACTCCAATCGAACAGCCGAATCTCGGCCGGATCATCGCGGTCTCATCCGGAAAGGGTGGGGTAGGAAAGTCCACCGTGGCCGCGAATCTCTCGGTGGCGCTCGCCGCGGCCGGACATGCGGTGGGGCTCATGGATGGAGACATCTACGGGCCCAACATTCCCCGCATGTTCGGTGTCTCTGCGCGGCCGGAGGTAATCGGAGGGAAAATCCGTCCGCTCGAAGCCCACGGCGTCAAGCTCATGTCGCTCGGTTTTCTGGTCGAGCGCGATGCCCCCGCGATCTGGCGCGGGCCGATCATCATGAAAGTCGTGCAGCAGTTTCTCCGCGACGTGGACTGGGGGCAGCTGGATTATTTCCTGGTAGACCTGCCACCGGGGACCGGAGACGCACAGTTGTCACTGGTGCAGGCGACCCACGTCGCCGGCGCGATTATCGTAACGACTCCGCAGGAGATGGCCGTAGGCGACGCGCTTCGAGGTGCCAGGATGTTCGAACGGGTCGGCGTGCCCGTGATCGGCGTAGTGGAGAACATGAGCGGCTACACCGACCCCGAGACGGGCAAGCGGATCGAGTTCTTCGCGGCGGGCGGCGGACGCCGCCTGGCCGATGAGATCGGAGCCCCGCTGCTCGGCGAGGTCCCACTCCAGCCAGGCCTGACTCAACTGGCCGACGCGGGACGCCCCATTCTCAGCGCCGAGCCCGGGACACCTGCCGCAGTGGCACTCCAGGCCATTGCCGGGACGCTTCAGGAAAAACTGGCGGGGCGTTCTTTCGCACTGCCCATCCTCCGAGGATAGAAGATTCCTGGCGGAGAAGCGCGGCGTGCGCTGGTCACGCTTCTCACCGATTTCGGGCTGAGCGACTCCTATGTCGCCGAGCTGCGCGCGGTGCTCCTGTCCGCGGCGCCGGGGTGCGACCTCGTCGACATTACCCATTCCATTGCGCCAGGGGACATCCGAGCCGCCGCGTACGTCCTGGGGCGCGCGTGGCACCGTTTTCCCCCTGGCACGGTGCATCTGGCCGTGGTGGATCCGGGTGTCGGCAGCAGCCGAGCCGCGATCGCAGTGCATGCCCGGGGGCATTTCCTGGTCGGCCCCGACAACGGGATCTTCACCTATGTGCTGCGAGACACTCCTGTGGAGATCGTATCGCTGCCAGTGCCGACCGATGCTGCCCCCACCTTCCACGGTCGCGATCTCTTCGCTCCCGTTGCCGCCGCCCTCGCCACCGGTACTCCTTTGGACTCGTTGGGGCCGGCGTTTGCCCGTATGCCGGAGCGTCTCGCCACGGTTGAGCCGCACTACCAGGGTAAGAGCGTGGTCGGCGAGGTGATCTACGTGGATCGGTTCGGTACGCTGGTCACCAATCTTACGGCCGAGCATGTTCCCCCGTACGCGACGGTAGAGGTGGAAGCGCTCGACCTCGGACCAACGCGCCAGACCTTCGCGGACGTGGCCGTAGGAGGCCTCGTCGCGTATATCGGATCGGATGGCGCGGTGGAGATCGCCGTGCGAGACGGCTCGGCCGCGCGACGACTTGGCCTGGGGGTGGGGGGGAAGGTGAGGGTGAGGTTGGGATAGCTCCACTCTATCCCGCCGGCCTAACCCGGAGGGACACAAACGCCTTTCGCGCGAACGACCACAGCTTCCAGATGATCAACCCGCAGATCACCAGCAGCACCGCAACGATCAACCCCGTGATGACCGGGTGCGTGGCCGCCATCCACGACAGGCCGACCGCCATCACATCTTCCGCTGCGCTCAGGAACCAGTTGCTGAACGGCTCCGGGCTCGCATTGGCAGCGACTCGGGTAGTGGCCTTGGCACCGTGTGAGGTAAGGGCGACGCCTCCCGCGATGAGCGCGGCGCTCATCTTCCAGGGCTCGGGTACGTCGCCGACCGTGGCATAGGCGAGCAGGGCGGCGGCCGGCGGACGGATGAAGGTATGCAGCGTGTCCCAGATGCTGTCGACCAGCGGGATCTTGTCGGCCACGAACTCGACGACAAAAATGCCCAGGGCTATGCCCCAAACGAGCGGCTGTGCCAGGACCATGAGCGACGGCGGTAGGTGGATTATGCCGAAGTACTGAAGGAGACCGGCTGTCGCGACCGTCGCGTACAGGTTGAGCCCGGCCGCAAACGATGTCCCGAGCGTGAAGCCCAGCGTCTCGAGCGGCGACATGGGAGCCTCCGGGATCTCTACGCCTAAAGGATAGCTCCGTGTGGCCTCGGTGGTGCGGGCCGCCTAATCGATCCAGTTCACTTTTACAGCACCCACGGTCGTGCGAAGGGAAATGTCCAGGTGCCGATCGGCCTTTTCGTAGCCGGGTGAGATCCACTCGTCTCCACGTCGCTCCAGACCCGCGGGCTCGAAGCTCGCGAGGAAGCGGTCCATCGAAATCCGGACGCCCACCTTTCGGGGAAGTCGCAAGCGCAGCTCCGTGACCGCCAGACTCAGCTCGGCACGCTGCGAGCCGGTCCAGTTGCCGCCGAAATCGAGCGTCATGCGCCCGATCCCTCCCTCGACCCGCAGCCGATCGCAGTGGCTGTTGCCGAGCTTGAGGAGCGAAATCTCTGCGGCTCCCGCGGACACCTCGGCGGTGCGGCAACGAATCTGATTGGGCTGTGAAAACTGCAGCACGGTGCGACTCGCACCCGCCTCCACGCTGAGATCGCCGAGGCGCAGGCCACCCAACTCGACCTCGGACTCCACGGCTCCGAGCGACAACGCAAGGGAGAGATCGGTTCTAGGTGACAGCTCGACTACGGCGTCCTGCTCCAGCTGACCCCGGGAGACGACTCTGAACCCGGGCCCGCCGACCCGGTCAACCCCGAGGGTCACTGCGTTAGCGGTCGGATCGTAGTGAGACAGAGGAACGAAGCGATCGGCATCGTAGGTGAGGCTCATGCGGTAGAGCTCGCCGGCACGTCCTGGAACCACCCGAAGCTGCCCGGCCGCAAAATCGAGCCGCGCCTGCAAGCGACTCTCGCCATGGAGCTGTCGGAAGGTGGCGAACGGCCGCATTGCCTGCGCGGCCGCACTGCCGGCCGATCCGGCGGCGAGCGCCAGGACCAACATTCCCGTTCGCATGCTGCTTACGAGCGGGGTCCCGGTCGTGCGCCGGGCCCGCTCTCAGGACGACGCACGGCCGGGACACCGAATTGGGGCGTGGCCCAGAGGTACTCGTCGGTGAGCGCCTCCGGCGGAATCAGCCGACCGGCAAAGTTCCCCCTGGCTCCGGCACGACTAAGCAGCGCTGCGCCAAAGCCCACGGTGCCCACGAGCCAGGTGACCAGCACCGCCGCCGCGCGTACCATCTCTCCAGCCACGGGCACCCATCCGAACAGGGCCCAGGCGCCCCAGAGCGTGAACAGTCCCACCAGTCCCGCGAGCAGATATCGGTAGCTGTTGGCCGAGGCGATCGTCGTGCCCCGCGCCATCCGGCGCCGGGTATAGGTCTCCCCGATTGCATGCGCGACGGCCAGATACCCGCCCACCACGCCGAGAATCACCAGCAGCACGAACACGACAACCGCGAACGGAAGGAGCAGAATGCCGGCCACGCTCAGCACCAGGCCGACCACCAGCATTCCGAACGTCGGAAGCACCAGGATCTGGCCGATCAACCCGGTGATGAACGAGCGCCCGAAGGAGTGCGATGCGGTGTCCGACACGACGTCGAGGCTAGGCCGGGCGAACGTGACCAGCCCCACTCCGAGTGCCAGAAGGGTGAAGAACACCGCAACGACGCCCGCCACGTTGCGCCCCACTCCCGTGATAGTCGAGGCGGCGCCGGCACTATCGGCCTGGGCGGGCGGCCGGGTCACGGCGCTCAGCGTGCGAACCTCGCCCCCGATCTCGCCGCCCTGATCGCGGACGTCGCCGTGCAGGGCGAGAATGTCTCCGGAGACGACACCCCCAGGATGCATCACGACGTTCCCGTCCATGGTTACGAGGTTGCCGAGCAGTTTGCCGTAGACGTTTGCGTCGCCGCTCAGGACGAGGAGATGGCCGGTCACGGTCTCGGCCGAGCCGATGGTGAAGTCACCCAGGCGGGCCTGGCCGTTCGGGACGGTGAGCTTGAGATCGGGACGGGGTGCTGGAACGGCGGTGCGGAGGTGGCGCTCGACGACTTCCGGCTGGCTCAAATCGCCGAGGTCGACAGACGGTCCGCCCGCGGGAGCGGGCTCGACCGCTTGCGGTTTGAGTTTTTGAGGCCCGGGGGCGATCTGCTGTTCGACGAACGCGCGAACTGTTTCGAAGACGCCGCTGACGCGGCTCAGCATGCATGACGTTTTCGCGTGAGCGCTCGATGGCAGTGCGAGCAGGAGGCTCCCCGCGAGCAGGATCCGGCTAGCCGTTCGCATGGGCCACCTGCTGGGGAGGAACCGCCAGGAGCCGCCGGAGCGCCAGGATGCCGCTCACGTACATGAGCGACATGGCGGCGGACGCGAGGGCCAGCCGCCCCGGCGTCTCGACCAGGCTCCGGAATCCGGCGAACCAGGGCTGCTCGATGAGATTGAGTGCCGCGCTGCGGAGTCCCACCCAGGCCCACCGCGCAGCCTCACCAGCCAGCCAGTTGCCGGCCGCCACGAGCGTTTCCCGATTTGCCAGCGTCCATGCGGCGCTCGCCATCATCGACCCCAGGACAACCAGCGCGATAGTGGCCGCGATCGCGACGGCTCTCGGGGACGCGAGCAGGCGGCGACGGGCCGCCTGCAGCGAGCGAATAGCGAAGGGGTCGGGGATGTAGACGGAAGCCATCACCCGGTCGGCGAAGTCCGCCCTCGGTGCGTGCAACGGCAGCGCTGCGAGCTGAGCGGCCAACGCTTCTTCGGCGCGGACCAGCTCGAGGCAGGTGCAACATTCATCGATGTGGTTCCGCATCTCGGCCGACGGCGTGCCTGCGAGCCACGCGTCCAGGTCATCAGGACCGAAATGCGGTGAGGCGGAATTACCGGTCATAGGTGGACCCCTTTACGTTCGGGATAACGCGAAGGTTTCACTCCCGCAAGTGTGCAAGTGCCTGCCTCAACTCGTTGCGTGCCCGGTGGATGTATGTCTTCACCGTGCCCAGCGGCAGGTTCAGAATCTCGGCGATTTCCTCATACGCCCAGCCCTCCACGTGGCGGAGCAGGATGCACGAGCGGTACTCCGGCCGAAGCTGCGCGATTGCCGCCTCGATCTGACCGCCCAGTTCCCGGGCCTCAACCTCGGCGAGAGGGGATTCCTGGCGCCCCCCGATCTGGAGCGCGGTGGCCTCGATCGCCTCCGGCGTTTCCGCCTGGGGCGATCCTTCCAGCGACAAGGTGTCGAGCTCGCGACGCCGCAGATGGTCGATGGCGGCGTTGTTGGCGATCTTGAAAATCCACGACGAGAACTTGAATTCGGGGCGGTAGGACTCGATGGCGTTCAGCGCTTTAACGAAGGTTTCCTGCGCGAGATCTTCCGCGAGTTCACGGTCGCGCACCATCCGAAAAAGCAACGAGAACAGCGGCCGCTCGTATCGGCGAATGAGCTCACGGTACGCAGCTTCCTCGCCCGCCCGGGCCAGGGCCACGATTTCCTGATCAGTCTTCTGCGCCAGTTCGGCCCTAGGCGGCACGCCCGCGCCTCGCGCTTGCGGAGCGGTTTCCCGGCGGGCTACATTGAGCGGCTATGTTAGCCTCAGATCAGAAGTTACCGGTTGCGGGCGGGGCCGAAAAGCGAGCGTACGTGCGCTCCATGTTCGGCGACATCGCCCCCACGTATGACCGGCTGAACCGCATCCTGAGCCTGCGCCAGGACCTGAGATGGCGGCGGCACGCGATCGATCGTCTCGGCTGGGAGCGAGTCCCGGACGGAATCTACCTTGACCTCTGCGCCGGCACGCTCGATCTCGCGGCCAACTTGGCGCGACGTCCTGGATTCAGAGGCCGAGTCGTGGGCGCCGATTTCGTTCGTCGCATGCTCGAGCTGGGTCGCCACAAAGCCGATCGGATCTCACCGGTGACCGCAGACGCGCTGGTGCTGCCGTTTCGTAACGCGGTCTTCGACGGTGCCATGGTCGGTTGGGGACTTCGAAACCTGGTCGATCTGGACGCTGGTCTGGTCGAGGTGGCGCGAGTGCTCAAGCCCGGAGCCAACCTCGTCGTTCTCGAGGTCGCCACGCCCGTGCGGGAGCCAATGCGGGGCCTCTACCTCTTCTACTTCGAACAGGTGGTCCCACGGGTGGGACGTTTCATCTCGCGGCATCGGACCGCGTACAACTGGCTTCCCGCGTCCACCCGCGTCTTCCCTCATCCGGCGGAGCTTGCCCGCCGGATGTCGGGCGCCGGATTCGAAGGCGTCGGATACCGGACCTTTCTGCCAGGCGTAACCGCCCTCCACGTCGGTACCCGCGCCGGCTGACGTGTTCCCCGACCTCCAGAGTTACGTCGCAGAGCTCGAGCGCAC
>Ga0114129_10010488_pt1 | contig 13217 bp, 8 predicted proteins | sample RhiMetdeltSRZDD1_FD_80071 | JGI IMG/M metagenome (GOLD analysis project Ga0114129, IMG submission 80071) | Populus rhizosphere microbial communities from Tennessee, USA - Rhizosphere MetaG P. deltoides SRZDD1 (version 2) (version 2) | ecosystem: Host-associated > Plants > Roots > Rhizosphere >...
AGCAAGTCTATCGGAAACGTGCTTACTCCTCAGGTATGGCTACGATATGGAACTCCACAATCTCTTTTATTACTTTTGTTTAAGCGAATAACTGGGACTAGACAAATAGGTATTGATGATATTCCTACTTTAATGGAAGAATATGACATCTGTGAGGATATTTATTTTGGTAAAACGAAAGAAAAAAATGAGGATAAACTAATAAAAATAAAAGGACTATACGAATATGTTAATCACTTAAAATCAACTGATAAACCATCTCAACATGTTCCTTACATGCTCATGGTTCAGCAGGCATCTTTTTTTACAGGATCTGATAGAATAAAAAAGATCTTTGATAGATTGCTAAAATATAAGGTTGCAACTCATTTAACTCCTGATTTAGAACAAAAAATTCAATTAGCATGTAACTGGTCAGATGATCACGTATCAACGCAAAAATTTGATATTATATTGACCGACAAGGAAAAGATGATAATCAGAAAGATCCTAGATAAGCTTGAAAATGCAGTAGATGGAGAATCGAAGCCTGACGCAGAGAAAATACAACAATTGATATATGAAACTTCAAATCAAAACGAAGAGGAACCAAGAAAAATATTCAAATTGATGTATAAGATGTTAATAAACGCAGATAGTGGCCCTAGATTAGGTGGATACATTACTGATCTTGGCTTGCATAGAACACGTTCTTTACTTGATTCCTATGTCTCATAATATGGGAATATTAGTCAAATCTACTAATAATACCACTGATCCGTTTGCCTTTGCAGAAAACTTGAATGCAGATAATCCCACTAATTTTGCAAAAGCCGCTGATTTTTCAACTCGCCTAATTTAGGTCAATATTTTGGGGTGCAACCTAATTCTCAAAACATATAGGCAAGACATTGAATCTAGTAATTGGAGGTTACATTTAGTTTGTCATTGGATTTCAAAAAAATGATTGAAATACTCCTAGAGCAGAAGCCAGATGTTAATTTAGAGCAGTTAAAAGAACTCATTGAAGAAAAAAAAAGAAAGATAGGTGCCGGCTACTTAACCGATCAGGGTGCCCTGTTCCTTGTCGCAGCTGATTTAGGTGCGTCTTTTGATAATGTTCAACGTACAAAACGAGGTATTAAAGATCTGTATATCGGGGCAAGAGATCTAGACCTAACCGTACGACTTCTCAGTATTTATCCTACAAGGGTTTTTACAAAAAAAGATACGAATGAAAGAATTGAAAGTAGAACTATTTCTGTCTATGACGCTGGTGGCAGCATAAAGGCAAGGCTATGGAATAATTTAACACACGTGATAGAGGAAAACGCGTTCAAACCAGGGGATTTAATCGAAATAAAGAATTGCTATGTTAAAAGTGCCCTCAATGGAAAACCTATAATAAATATTGGGGATGGTGGGAACATTTATCCCTACGAAGGTAATGATACCAGCATTCCAGATCTAGATGGGATTACTTCAAATATTGATAGCGTTCAAGCAGAAAGAGAGAATGCGGTAATATCCGGATTAATAAGTTCTACTCCCAGGATAATAGAATTCTCCGACTCCCGAGGCGAAAGGAAAAAATCATTACAAACAATGTTATCAAATGAATCTGGTGATAGGAAACTAAGAGTTGCTTTATGGAATGTTGACGAAGATAGTTTACCCAGATTTTTTCAAGTGAATTTTCCAATAAGAATCATTGGAGCACGCATCAAAGATGGTAACTTGCAATATGGCAATGGTGACTTTGAGATTCATGGTGACGAAGGTACAATCATAGAGTTGAAGGAAAAACCTCAAGATTATGAGGTTCATACTATTCGAATAATATCTGATGGACGAAGTGATAATAATAGTGTGAATTATATTGGCGTAGATAAGGACAAAAACTTAGTTTATGTTAATCTTGAAGGATTAAAGTCGAATAATGTAAATCTGAATTCCGTAATAGACTGCACTCCTAGCAGGATATTTGGCAACATGGTATTTCTAAAGGAAGATTCGTATTTAGAATTAGTAGAAAATAATTCACTTCCTAGAATTGAAGAATGTGTTTCTAAAATCAAAGACATCAAGATAGTTGGGGACTCCTACATAATAGAATCAATTATTTTACAACAACCAAATACTACACAAGTTAACACGAAGAATGGTGAAATGGTTTCGGTCACCGATACCCTGATAGGAGACGATACGGCTGAAATGCGACTAGTCGGTTGGCGTGATAGCAGTGCTGAACTAGAAAGGCTAAAAGTTGGCGACAGAATAAGGATTATAGGAGCTGTATTAAATACTGGGCGGGAAGGAAAACTGGAGCTGACGCTAAGAAAAGATACCTTAATTAATAACCTTTTGTAATAGCAAAAAAGACTTTAAGTAAAGACATGTAATGACTGAATATTAATACTTGGATTTTACATTTCAGAAATCTTCGACTCGTGCATTAGTCTTAATCCAAATCCAAAGAATTCCATTGTAGAATTATAGCTTCATAGGATCAATACCAATAAGAGAAAACATGAATATAGCATATATATAGTAACGTTATTTGAAACTCATGACAAAACTAATTTCAAATTAGTAGGGACTTGCACATTATATGAAGAAAAGATCTAAATAATTGGACAATAAGATAAAAGTGAATTGGACATACAAAAAATAAATCCCTAGGAGTTACTGAATCGCATACATCAACCTTCACAACCTATGCCGTCTCCATCAGAATCAAATTCGTGACGATCAGGTAGTAATACCTTAAAGTTTTTGTAGGGAATGTCAAAGCAACTCAGCTTCGCCGAAGTAATACTAATGCAAATGTCCGGATATGAAGAATCACACCCTTCGGGAGAATTAACATCTGATGAATTCTGTGTCTGACTTACGTCGCCCTCTTTCTCACTCTGACTCTGATTCACTTCCTGCTGCTGACTTTGACTCTGATTCACTTCCTGCTGCTTACTTGCCTCTTTCTCACTCTGACTCTGATTCACTTCCTGCTGCTGACTTTGACTCTGATTCACTTCCTGCTGCTTACTTGCCTCTTTCTCACTCTGACTCTGATTCACTTCCTGCTGCTTACTTACATCTTGCTCATTCTTAATGCCTTTTTCATCAGTGAATTTAACCTTGTAATAATTCGCATTATCAAAGCAACGTACAATTTCATAATCGCCCAATTTTCCTCCTACTTTGTTAGCTAAATCTATGCAATCTCGTATATCCTCATTTTCATTCTTGTAAACGTTAGAATCTCTAAATTTATCCCAATCCATGTTATCATCATCTTTGTTTCCATTTCTTATGTCTTTAACTAGTTCTTTCATATCTTCATAATCTCTCCAAATTGCCTGTACAGCATAGGCGTAAAAATTAGTACTAACTATGGGAGAGATAACAACGGCAGTGATGATAACAAATAGAGAGCAAATTCTTATCAATATTCAAACCCGGTATAATGAAATTAAGCAACATCACAAATAAAGATTATTTATATTATTTCCATGACATTACGGTTTTAATTTAAAAATAAGTCTACTCTAAAATTTTTATTTTTAATTAAGAAGCACAAAAAATCTATCTATACTTAATAGGATGAATTTAATCAAGTCTTTCCAGTGAAGAGGCTTTAACTTTATCTAACTGACCAATGTATTGCTTCCTTAACATAAATGCAATATTGCAATTTTTTCTATAAAGCAAACTTGAGTATAATGATCTATTTATCAGTAGCTACCTATCATTCCAAAATCCTCTTGTTGTAACATACTGTCTTTCTGCATCATAAATATTCTTGTACAAGTTTTCATCATCGACATAATTACGGAGAATGCGGGCCGCTGTTTCAACACCTATGCCATAACCAGAAAGTACCGTCAATGCTTTTTTTCCAAAGTTGTTAATCAATGATGCTGTTTTCCATGCTCTTTCAAATTTGTGATTTTGCTCAGAATTGATTTCTGATCCCTTCAATTTATTCAAAATTATTTTTGAAAGTTCATAATCAGAGGAAAAAGTGGTTGTAATTAGCCTCGAGCCACATCGTTTGCAAGATATAGATTCGATTACCTCTCTTGTTTCCACCAATCTTTCCCATTTGCCACATCGTATACATATGAGTCGATGTTTAGTTTTATCAAGTCTCTCCTTAATGAGGTCTAATACTCCCTTCTCGATACTTAACGGATAAGACGACATTTTGGAGTGGTGTTCTATAATGTTCTGAGCCAAGGGAGAAAAGAGTGATAAATCAAGCCAGTGTATTGATATTTCTTTGTTTCTTATCCTCCAGAGAACTTCTTGCGTAGATTTTACATCGAATTTATCATGCATTAACTCTCTTATTGATTCCTTGCTTATTGGAGATTTAGAATATCTGTCATATATCAAACGAGCCAATCGTTTGTCATAAATTGCATTCTTATCAAGAAGACCAAATTTCTTTGATACCGTCCAGACTCTCCAATTCAGATTATACGTATTACTTAATGATGTGATTAGGATTGCCTCAACATCATATTCATCATAGAATATTTTTTCAATATTTGCTCTCGATAATCTAACTGACGAACTTAGCAGAATTCGATAGGGATCTGACTTTGTTTCTACTAAATGTCCTACATATGATGCGAGAAAGGTTGAAAAAAGTGATGACAGAGTATTGTTGATCTTTGTACCGAACGTCGAATGGATCACGACCGCATTTTTGCTAACAACAATTTCTATTACAATATTTTTAGAATCAGGAATTATAGGAATTTTTTGCAAGGTGTTTATAATGTCGGATTCAAATTTAAAATTACTCTCGTGGAGAACTTTATTTCTGAGCTTACCTACTTCTACCGCAGTTTCATAATCCACTGGGATCATTTCACCAACCCAATGAGGGATATTTATTGGAGACCCAAAGACTTGCTCTACATTTACCTGCAGTTTATTATCATCCACACTAACTATTCTCCATTGAGTTCCTTTTAAGACAAATACATTACCCCGCTCTCCAAATTCTCCAATAAATTGCTGGTCTAGTGTACCTATTCTCTTCTTTCTTATTACATCGATAACTTCAAACTTTACCATGTTTGGTATTGTTGATATATTTTCAAAATAATACTTATATGATTTTATTCTTCGTGTATAGGTTTGATTCATGGGATCATATTTAATAATTTTAAAACTATCAAGTAAGACTACACATTGTTTCAAGTCAGAGAAAGGTAAGTCTCTAAAGGGATACGCTCTTGTTATAATTTGATAAACTTCCTCTAATCTTTTTGGTTCTGATGTTGATATTACAAATCCGACTAGATGATGCGAAACCACATCTAATGAATTATAGTGAGGATTTTGTATTTCGATTGATCTCCTCTTCATTCTATTAATTATAGATAAGGACTCGAGTTCATCGTCACCACTATTTGCTATTATCAATCCTTTGGCGGATTTAAAATTAACATGTCTGCTCCTTCCGATCCTTTGTACAAGTTTTGAAACCTGCTTTGACGATCCATAATGAATTACTAATTCTACAGATCCAATGTCCAGCCCCAACTCTAGCGAAGACGTGCAGACTACAATACCCGTCAGGCCTTTTCTCAGTTTAGTTTCTGTTTCTTCACGTGTTTCTCTTGAAAGGGACCCATGGTGAACTTCTATTGGGATATCATTTTGATTTCTTATTGTAGTCCCTATGTATTCAGCTTCATCTCTAGTGTTCGTGAATAATAGTATAGATCCACATATCTTGTTGTCATTCAAATACTTTAATACAAACTTGGCTACGTTGCTTATGGAGCCCTTTAGATGCTTCACATCAATGTCATATTTTCTAATTGTATTATCCACAAGAATCGAACACTTTCTACCGGTTCCACTAATAAAATTTGCAGCTTCTTTCAAATTTCCAATAGTAGCAGAGAGTCCTATTCTAACTACATTATGGGAGCTTATGTTTTGCAGACGTTCAAGACTGATGGTTAAGTGCGTTCCTCTTTCATTACCAATTAATTCGTGCACTTCATCTACTATGACCCATCTGAGATGTTTTAGATATGATTTGAATTTTTCATGCGTAAGTATTATTCCAAGAGATTCAGGTGTAGTTATGAGGATGTGAGGTGGTTTTTTTACTAACTTCTCTCGGGCTGTTCTTGTTGTATCTCCATGTCTTATTTGAGCATCAAGGTTTCTCTTTTTTGCATAATTGATTATTCTTCTAAGTACATCATTGTTCAGGGCTCTTAAAGGCGTAATATATAATACAATAATTGCATACTCATCTATGAAGTTAGGCTTCTTGGCAGCCCGCTCGTTTTCAAGAAGGGAAAATATTGGAATTATTGAAGCCTCCGTCTTCCCAGAACCAGTGGGAGCAACGAGCAGACAGTTTTGCATTCGAGAAATTACTGGAATAGAAATACTTTGTATCTTTGTCAATTTTTGAAATCCTTCATCTCTGAAGGATTCTATGATCTGTTCATCAATAACACTCATTCAGCTTCTCGATTTTTCTGTATCTAGATCTTGATTTGTCTTAACGTTCAATTTTTCATATAAAATAGTTGCAAAGAGCCCCACAACAAATAGCCCAACTGCAATTTGAACCAAAATATCAAAATTCATTGATAACTAATCTAAACATACAATTCTCATTTATAAATCGATTGAAATGGGGAATTGTATCCAATATGAATTGTATTTATCTAAAACTGTATTTCTCTAAAAACTAACAACAAATAATGATAACCTTTTAAGCGCCGTCATGAAGGCGCCATAGCAAATTTACTGTCAATTTTGATATCTTGCTAGAGGATACTAGACAGCTCCTTGGGATATAATTTAGATGTTCCATATATGATATTTAACATTGATAAACAAGTCTTGCATATATCCCCCATTACATTATGGACATCGTCCACAATAGTTGCTAGAACGGATGAAAAAACTTGCATCCACTATATCAAAAATTCTAATTGAAGAACATGGCACTGGTGAACTTTTGAAGAGAATAGCAGACCAATTGTGGTTTCAATCGTTTGGTTGTGTGCTAGGATTTGACTAGCATTCATCCGGACTAACGATGGTAGTAACTGGTGTACTGACTGTATTCAGAATGTTTAACATGTTAAAATTCAATGCCATCTCTTTCACTTAGAGCATTCAATATTTAAGTCCGAATTTCTGTTTATTCAATATATAACTTGACTTTTTATGAACCATTTCAAAAGATAAAGAAGATAGTTTTTCTTTGGTCTAGAGCAATTAGAATAAAGTTTTTGCTTGCTTCAGTTGTAGCGGTAACAAATGGTATTGCGATTAGTTATTGGAAGACTGGTTACATTGATTTTGGTTACGCGTTGCTAACTTTTTTTGGAGTATTGTGTTTGCATATCAGTGTTGATTTGTTAAATGATTATTCAGACTTTAAAAGGGGAATTGATACTAATACAAAAAGAACAAAATATAGTGGTGGAACAGGCGTTATTCCAGAAAATCTAATTGATTCAAGGTTAATTTATTGCGCTGGTATAATTTTTCTGATCATGGGAGGTTTGACAGGTTTTTATTTTGTTACTACCAAAGGTATTATAATCTTAATACTATTGATCTTTGCAATTATTTCAATTTATTTCTATTCTACTAATATAGTAAATGCGGGTCTAGGAGAGCTTTTTGTAGCGATTAAGGGTTGCATGATAGTATTAGGATCGTATTATATTCAAAGTGATACTATTGAATTAACTTCTGTCTATGTAGGTGTGATTATTGGGCTTCTTTCTGCTCTTGTACTTTTAGTTACATCTTTCCCAGATTATGAAGCAGACAAAAAAAGTGGAAGACGAACTTTGATTATAGTCATTGGCAAAGAAAACTCTGTTAAGCTTTTTATTATGATTATTGGAATAACATATGCAATGATTATTGGCGGTTCTATTTTTAAAGTATTGCCCATTTTTTCAACTATTGCACTTTTGTCCATACCATTCGCAGTTAAAGCAATCCACAAGTTGAGGAGATTTAATGATTCCGGTGAATTAGTTTCAAGTATGGCCAATTCAATAATATATTCGAGAGTTTGTGGAATACTATTAGCAATAAGCTTCATCATATAAAAACAAAAGATAATTTTGAAATCATATTGTTTAATTAATGGTTGCTACAAAAGGAGAATCTTCAATAATTTGACAGGTTGCGACTTTTGAGAAAACCAAAGCCAAATGAATCAATCTTTAAAACCAGACTCTCAAAATTGCTGAGGACAAAAAAACTGGGAAAATCCATTTATGTTTTTAATGAATTGGATTCAACTCAGGATTATGCTAACTCTTTACCAAATAATGAATCACTTCATGGGACAACAGTAATAGCTAGGAAGCAAAATATGGGTAAAGGCAGAATAGGGAGAACTTGGATTTCACCGGAGGGTGGTTTGTGGATGTCAATAATCATTATACCTGACTTTAGTTTAGCTGATATTATATTTACTCAATTCATTGGATCACTAGCTGTGGTGGATGCCGTATTCGAAAATACGAAAATTAACTGTAAATTAATGTGGCCCAACGACATATTAATAAATGGAAAAAAAGTATGTGGTATTTTGACAGATGTTAACGCTGAAAATGAAATTAAAAAAATAGTAGTGGGTATAGGATTAAATGCAAATATTGAGAGTTCTTCGATCAATAATTATCTGACAGATGTTAATTTAAAAGCCACTACCCTCAGGGAAGAATATGGTAACGATATTGATTTAATAATTTTAATAAAATCAATCCTCGAAAGAATGGAATATTATTACGATGATTTTCTCAGTTCTGGAAATACTTTAGAAATTGTAGATAGATGGAAGGAAAAATCTGATATGTTCGGAAAAAAAGCAATTGTTTACGACGGAAATCAGCAGGTAATGGGTGAAATTATTGATCTAGACCAAAATGGAGCTCTGCTGATGAAACTAAGTGACACTTCAATAAGGAAAATAATCTATTATGATAATGTTTCCCTACATTAAAGGTAGTTTATACTTCATGACTTTATTGAGTTGATGAAATATTCTAATTCTCTTCCTTTAATGTCATTTCACTCTCCTCTTCTTCATCTTTAATGTATTTTTGACAATGGCAGGCATCCAACTCTGTAATATGATAGACACATCTTCCCTTACAGCGCATATCCATCCAGTGACAACTCACGTCGTGACCGCAAATACAGTTTGTCATCATATAAGAATTTTAAATAACTATCTTATCCAACTTGGTCAACTTTGTTAGTCTTCGTGGGCTAATATTATTATCATGGATTCAGGACCTCAAGTGCAGCCAGTCTTAATTTAGATTTGCTTTGTTCCACTCTATCCATGCAAGAAAGTAAATCTTCCTTTCTTAGTTTTTCTCTTATTCAAATATTATACTAAATAAATGTAGTATAGACTCTGCTAGAATAATCTTTAGCGCTAATTTATCTATTAGAACTTTTTAATATCTATTGTACTTTATTGTTAGGCGCGACTTTTTCCAGAAACAATGTCATTATTCTTCTCATAATAGCGATAATTGGTATCGGCCTTTCAGTACTTTCTTATCAATATTCTTCCTTCACGGCAAATGAAATTGCAAATATTTCATCTCATGATGTAAGGTCCAATGCAAAAACTGAGGTATACCAACTTTCACGTATTCTGGTAAGGAGCATGGAATCTATTTCCAACAATTTACAGGGTTTGAGTAATTCAATATCTCTATTAGATATTAAAAACGATAATGTTCAAAGGTTATTTGATTCAGCACAGACATCAACAAGGGACTTGACTAACGGATATTATATGTTTGATATGAACGGAAACCTTATTTCTAAAACAAGCAATAAGACTATTGCGGCCAATTATAATGGTATCAAAGCCAATTCATCAAATCTCTTCTTATCTCCCAAGACAAGCAATACTACTTATTATAGCAGCATCATTGATGTCAGTAACCAATTTCCTGTGCTTTTCATATCATACCCAGTAATAAAAAGTAACGTTACCCTACGTAATAACAATACTCAATCCAATATGTCAAATTTTGAAGGGATAGTATTCACAACAATTGATCTATCAAAATTGGGCGAATTTTTACAGAAGGAACTTTCTCCAGAATTTGCAAGTAATGTTGGATTAATAGATAAGAATGGGGTAATTCTATATTCAAAAAATAGAAATGTAGTTGGAAAAAATTACCTGACATCTGAATTTCAAGATCTTATTCCACCAGAAATCAAAAATGTCTACAATAACATATTGGCCAGCTCATTAACCGGAGGGTCTGGATTAAGAGATATCTCGTTTAATGATAACATGACTACAATCGCATATCAACCAATTACGTTGGATGGAGAGTTTTTATGGTCCTTATATATTAGCACTCCTCATAGTTTGGCGTCTAATGTTGGTTACTTGATAAATCAACAAAAGAACTTTAGTACTATGGTAATTATTGTTGTTGGTTCTATGGCCTTTGGAATTGCTATTTTGATACTATCTTGGAATAAGAGATTAGAAGGAGCAGTAAAATCCAGGACGACGCAATTAAAGACAACAAATGAATCACTAATTGAATCAAATAGTCTGCTTGCCTCAGCAAACAAACAACTAGAGATACACGATAACATGCAAAAGGAGTTTATTAATGTAGCAGCACATGAATTGAGAACTCCTATAATGCCAATATTGGGCGAGGCAGAATTAATAGAAAGTGACATAAGCGACAATGAATCTGCAAGAATAAGTAGAGAACAGATTTCATCCATAATCCGTAACGCAAAAAGATTAGACAGACTAGCCGCAGATATATTGGATGTCACAAATATAGAAGGAAAATCACTAAAACTGAATAAAACCACTTTTGATATCAATGAAATTTTATCACAATTAGTTACGGAATATTCCAGGCAGATTGAAAAAGATGTTGCAAAAAATAAAAAAATCAAGATTTCTTATGAACCACTTCGTGTAATGATATTTGCGGATAATTATAGAATTACCCAAGTCATCTCGAATATAATTAATAATGCGATCAAATTCACGGATCAAGGCATTATAACTATCATAGGAAACGCAGATAGTGCAGAGTTAACTATAAAAATCAGCGATACTGGGAAGGGTATAGATAATGAGATTATAAATCGCTTATTTGATAAATTTGTGTCAAGATCAGAGCAAGGAACTGGCTTGGGTCTATTCATCTCTAAGAATATAATTGAGGCCCATGGAGGAAGGATTATGGGCTTTAATAATGAAAATGGAATTGGAGCCACATTTGTTATTGTTTTACCTTTAGACCTGAAATAGGCAACGTCATTAGTTGCTTTTAGGTTTCAGCTTTTAGCTTAATCTACATACGATTGATACGTCATTTACATTTGTGCCAGTGATTTTTGTATATAATGCAGCATCCACCGTATCAAATAAGCTGTTACTGTCATGGTTCCTGAGATAGTTTGATATTTTTAATTTCTTTTGTCTTACTCTTAAAAGTATCCGCGGATTTACTACGGCTCCTGCGGCCAGAGAATTTCCATCAATACCATCAGTTCCAAAACTTGCGATGGAGAAATCCATATCATTATCTAAATGCTCAAAATGTGCACCGGCTGATAGTACAGCTTCTTGATTTCTTCCACCGATTCCTTTAATTTTATTTTTCAAATCAACTGTTGTTTCACCACCAAGTACAAACGCGTATGGAGTTGATATGGAGGGGAAATCATCGACAAGTCTGAAGAGAAAGTCTCCAAGAGCACCGGATTTTCCAGTAAATCTTGAGCCCAAATACATTGTCTTGATACCATTTTTTTCTAAAAATGATTTGATATTTTTGCATGCAATGTTGTTATTACCGATAATAACGTTATGTATATTAGTAAAGACAGGATCGCCAGGCTTTGGTGTATCTCTTATTTTTCCTGACACACCATCACTAATTAGGTCCCTCATTTTTTTAGAAACAAGTTTTTGATTCCTCCATAGCTTGTATTTTACCAGAATCTTTTTTGCGTCCTTGAAAGTGGTCGGATCCGGAACAGTTGGACCTGAAGCAATTACATCAATTTTATCTTCAACCACATCTGACAGAATCAGTGTCAGTACTGGAAATTTTTTATTGATTATACTTGCGAGTTTACCACCCTTAACTTTAGAAAGATGTTTTCTAACAATATTCATTTCATCAATTGTTGCTCCTGATGAGAGGAGCTTCATAGTTATGTTCTGCTTTTCGTGTAAGGTTAAGATATCTAAGGGTAAAGGCATAAGAGCTGAAGCTCCTCCTGATAGGAACATTACAAGCAAATCATTTTTTTTAACCTTTTCCAGTAATTTCATTATTTTTTTCGTACCGAGAACTCCATTGGAATTTGGTATTGGGTGAGCTGCATTTGTTAATGAACACATTTTATTTTTCATTTTGATTCCATAAGGAACCGTAATGCAACCTTCTTTGATTTTCCTATTGCTCACTATCTTTATGAAGGCATCAGCCATTGATGCCGTTGCCTTACCTGCTCCAATCAAGTAAATCGATTTAAAAGATCCAAAATCAAAGTCAATTTTCCTGCCATTATAATCAATTATACTCAATCGGTTTCGTCTCAAATTAACTGAATTTTTCATCAAGGACACAGGGTTAACCGCTCTTAACCCAACCTCTACGGCGTCCAGAGTTAAACTTAATGAATCAGAATAATTATTTTTTAATATCTTTGATTTATTTTGTAATTTCAAGTTCGTCATAAAATCACAATTTACCTCGCGTTTTAAAAGAGTATTACTATGACTGTCAGACTTCACAAGTAAATAAATATTTTGAGTACTTGTGCTATTCCAGAAATATTGTAATTTTCTTACTATTGAAAGACTTTCTTAATAATATCTCTAAGATTCTATTGTAATAATTCATATTATTATTGAGATATTTAATAAGTGTAAATCAGAAAAATCTTGTAAACATTAATGAATATTATGAGAGTACAGATAAAAGATGGTTGCGGATCTTCGTTTGCGTGGGATGATCGGTAGAAGAGGTCTGATGTTCGTATCTTACTACGGCAAGTCTCGGGCTTTTATATCTAATTATCGGTCTTGGAGGGAATATGATTCGGTGGGGAAGACGGCTGAGGTAGCGTCCTCCATTATAAGCCATGAATCAATTCATCTTGCATTAAATAAATTCTCTGTTAACGCCTCGGATAAA